>Ga0307416_100002414_pt1 | contig 10716 bp, 9 predicted proteins | sample DK1Cmetagenome_2_FD_203821 | JGI IMG/M metagenome (GOLD analysis project Ga0307416, IMG submission 203821) | Maize rhizosphere microbial communities from greenhouse at UC Davis, California, United States - DK15-C-3 | ecosystem: Host-associated > Plants > Roots > Rhizosphere > Soil | place: USA...
CGCTCAGCGACGACCCCACGCTCCTTGGCCGCCCCACCGGGTTCCGTCTGACCATCAACGAGGTGTATCCGGCCGCCGGCGCGGGTTTCGTCGTCGCACAGGCAGGCGACATCATGACGATGCCCGGGCTCCCCAAGGAGCCGGCAGCCGAGCGCATGGCGATTCACCCCGACGGCTCGATCGTCGGTCTGTTCTAGCAACCAAATGCACCGCACCCGGAGAACGCCGTGACTGTCCGAACCGTTCACACCGACCGCGCGCCGGCGGCGATCGGTCCGTACTCGCAGGGCATCGTGAGTAACGGCTTCCTCTTCACCGCCGGTCAGATCGCGCTCGACCCGGCTACCGGCGAAATCGTCGCCGGCGACGTCGCGGCGCAGACCGAGCGCGTGATGACGAATCTCGCGGCGATCCTCGACCACGCCGGCGCATCGTGGGCGCGCGTCGTGAAGACCACGGTGTATCTTCAGGACATGTCGGACTTCCCGCGCGTCAACGAGGTGTACGCGCGCCACCTGGGCGACGCGCGCCCGGCCCGGTCCACGGTGCAGGTCGCCGGCCTGCCGCGCGGCGTCTTGGTCGAGATCGACGCGATCGTGGCAGTCGGGTAAGCTCCGGCGACGAGCGGCAGGGCAGCAGCCTCTCGTCCCTCCTCCCTCGTCCCTCCCTCTCCGATGTCGAACAAGACGCGCGAAGAGCTCTTCCGCCTCACGCAGTTCGCGCGCTGCGCCGGCTGAGCGTCAAAGATGGGTCCGGGCGACCTGTCCGCCGCGCTCGCGCCGCTCCCGCGCGATACCGACGCACGCCTCCTCGTTGGTCGCGAGACCTTCGACGATGCCGGCGTGTACGCGCTGTCCGAGGACCTCGCCCTCGTGCAGACGGTGGACTTCTTCGCGCCGATCGTCGACGACCCCTACCTGTTCGGACAGGTGGCCGCGGCGAACGCCCTCTCCGACGTCTACGCGATGGGGGGCGAGCCGATGACCGCCATGAGCATCGTCGCGTTCCCCACCGGCAAATTGCCCCTCCACGTGCTCACCGAGATCCTCCGGGGCGGGCAGGACAAGGTGCACGAGGCGGGAGCCGTGCTCGTGGGAGGCCACTCCGTCGTGGACGACGAGGTCAAGTTCGGCCTGTCCGTCACCGGGCGAGTGCATCCCGGCCGCCTCCTGACCAACGCGGGCGCGCGGGTCGGCGACCGCCTCGTGCTCACCAAACCGATCGGCACCGGCGTGCTCGCGACCGCCGCCAAGCGGGGCGACCTCGATCCGGCGCTGCACCGGGAGATGGTCGCGACGATGGTCGCGCTCAATGCCGGCGCCAGTCGCGAGGCGGTGGCGCTCGGTGGTCGCTGCGCGACGGACGTTACGGGCTTTGGCCTGCTGGGCCACGCGTCGCACGTCGCGCGGGCTAGCGGGGTGACGCTTCGCCTGGTCGCCACCCAGGTGCCCCTGCTCGGCGGCGCGCGCGACGCGTGGGTGCGTGGCAATCGCACCGGCGGTGCTGAACGCAACGCCGCCTACCTCGCGCCGCTCGTCCACTGGCGCAACGCATCAGTCGACGAGCCGCTGCGCGCGCTCATGATCGACCCGCAGACTTCGGGCGGGCTGCTCGTGGCGCTGCCACCTTCCGCCGCCGAGCGATACCTGAGGCAGGTCTCCGGCTCGGTGGACGTCGGCGAGGTGCTGTTGCCGGGCGCGGCCGCGATCGTCGTCGATTGACGGGTCCCGCTCCGCGCGCGGGATGGAACAACGCCAGGGGCGCGGGTAGATTCCGCTTCAGATCGCCGCGCGCACGGGGGCGGACGGGGCCTGGTGGCTTCTCCAGTCTTCAAAACTGGCGCGACCTGACAGCGTCGGGTTGGGTGGGTTCGATTCCCACACGCTCCCGCCAGCGTGCTCCACCAGCATCCGCAGCCACGACTTGCTCTCGAGACTTCCCGCCGGCGTGCTGGCGGCCGTGTGTGCCGGCACGCTGCTCCTCGCGCCAGTCGAGGCGGCGGCCCAGCGGCCGGACAGTACTCGCGCCGGCCCCACACAGCGGCCGCCGCGGCGGCGCGCGCCGGCGGCGCAGCGTGCAGACTCGCTGATTCGGGCGCCCCTCTCGCCGCGGCGAGCGTTCCTCTACTCGCTGGCGCTACCCGGCCTCGGTCAGGCGAAGCTCGACCGGCCCAACGCCGGCGCGCTCTTCGTCGCCGTCGAGATCCTTGGTGTGACGATGGCCCGCAAGTCGGCCGCCGATCTGGCGTACGCTCGCCGCTTCGCGCGTGACAGCATCATCGAGTCGTACGACTTCAACAGTCTCGACGAGCAGGGAAACCCGAAGCCGGTCTACGCACGCAACCGCTACGAGGGCGAGCGCGTCAGAGCCCGCCGTACCCACTACGAGGACTGGGTCGCGCTTGTGATCTTCAATCACTTGCTCTCGGGTGCGGACGCGTTCGTCGCCGCGCAGCTCTGGGACCTGCCCGGGCAGGTGTCGGTGCGAGCGATGCCCCGCGGTGCGACCGTGAGTGCGTCGGTCGCATGGTGAGCACAGGCGCGGCGCCGATCGGCGTCTTCGATTCCGGGATCGGTGGCCTCACCGTCGTGCACGAGCTGATGCGCCAGCTCCCGTGCGAGCCGATCATCTACTTCGGTGACACCGCCCGAGTGCCCTATGGGCCCAAGAGCCCGGACACCGTCCGCCGCTACAGCCGCGAGATCACCGGCTACCTGGTGGAGCAGGGAGTGAAAGCCGTCGTCGTGGCCTGCAACACGGCCACGGCGCACGCCCTCCCGTTTCTGCGCCAGGAGCTCCCCGTCCCGGTCGTGGGCGTCGTCGACCCCGGCGCCCGGGCTGCGGTGGCGGCGTCCGCCACCGGGCGGATCGGCGTCATTGGCACCATGGGTACGATCAATTCCGGCGCGTACGAGCGGGCCATTCGCGCCCTCACGCCGGACGCCACGATCACGACGCGCGCGTGCCCGCTCTTCGTGCCCCTCGTCGAGGAGGGATGGACGGAGCACGAGGTCACGCGCCTCATCGCCCGCGAGTACCTCGCTCCCATGGCGCGCGCCAACGTCGACGCGCTGGTGCTCGGATGCACTCACTACCCGCTCCTCAAGCCGCTGATCGCCGAAATGCTCGGCGAGAGTGTTCGCCTGATCGACAGTGCCGAAGAGACAGCGGCCGAGACCACCCGCGTGCTCGACCGGTTGGGGGCCCGGGCCGACGGGGGCGGGCCGCCACGCTACCGGTTCATCGCCTCTGACGCGCCCGAGCAGTTCCTACGGTTGGGACAGCGTTTTCTCGGCGGGGCGATCGAGAGCGTCGACACGCTCACCCTCGGCTGATCCGCGCCACCGCCGCAATTCGAGCCGTTCGGGTGTCACGATCAGAAAGGCTGGCGCGTCCAGCCACGATCCCGGATTTGCGTAGACTCCGCCGGACGGTGCCCGGTCCAGTGCCGCGACGTGCGAGTGCCCGAAGATGATCAGATCCAGTGTCGGGTCGGCCTGCAAGGCGGACATCGCGATGTCGCGCAGTCCCGCGCCCTCGTCGTGCGCCCGGTAGGTGCGGCTCGCGTGCGAGCTGCCGTTTGCGAGGCGACTGCCTACGTCCGGGTGGAGGAGCCGGAAGGCACGAATCGAGAGGGGGTGCCGTAGGATGCCACGCAGCAGGCGGTACCGGCGATCCTCGACGGCGCGGAGGCCGTCGCCATGCTCCACGCGGGCCCGCCATCCGGCGACGTCCCCGGTCCACGGCCCAACGTGATAGGTGACGCCCACGTCGCGGCGCAGTACGTCGCCCCCCCAGCAATCATGATTCCCGGCGATCCACAGGATTTCGACCCCCGATTCGGCCAGGTCGGCGAGCGCGGCGAGCACTCGAAATCCCGTCCGTGGGATCACGCTGCGCCACTCGAACCAGAAGTCGAAGAGGTCGCCGTTGATGAGCAGCGATCCTGCCCGGCCGCCGAGCGTGCGTAGAAATGCCAGCAGGCTGCGCTCCACGTCCGGGTGCGCGGCGCCGAGGTGCGTGTCAGAAATGACGAAGCAAGGGGAGCGAGGCACGCGGGGCAGTTTAGCGGGCCTGTGCGGCCTTTACAAACCGGATCCCTAATTCCATGTTCGCGCCGGGAGGACGTCGGCACGCCCCCGCCGTGAGGCAGCCCGGCCGCTCCTCCGTCCTCCGGCGCCCTCCGCCAGTCCGACCAACCCCGCGCGCCCCTCCGATCGGCCCACATGACGCGAGACTCTTCGGCGGACGCCGCGCCGCCGCAGGCGCCTCCCGCTCCCTCGGCGGTGGTCGAGCTGCGGGTTCGCTATGCCGAGACAGACCAGATGGGCGTGGTATACCATGCCAACTACCTGATATGGTGTGAGATCGGGCGCACGGAGCTGATTCGTCACTTCGGACTCCCGTACGCCGAATTGGAACGATCCGGAACACTGCTCGCGGTCGCCGACGCTTCCCTCCGCTACCACGCGTCGGCCCGCTACGATGACCCGATCCGCGTCGTCACCACGCTCGCCGACGTGCGCTCGCGGACGATTACGTTCGACTACCTGATCGCGCATGCCGAGACCGGCGAGCGGCTCGTCACTGCGCGGACCACGCTCGTCGGCCTCGACCGGTCGGGGCGGCCGGTCACCCTACCCGCCATGCTCCGTGACGCATTCGGCCGCGCCTCACCCTGAGGCTTCCACTCGTGCGTCGGGTAGCACACGCCGCGCGCGCGCGGGCTCGGTTGCCTGTACGTGCGCCCTCAGTGCGACGCTGGCGTGTGCCGGGTCGGCGCCCGCGGCCACGGCGCCGCGTCCACTCGCGGACGAAGAGGTCGGGCTGCTCGCGCGCACTCTGCAGGCGGCCGACGCTCGGCGGGCGGACACGAGCATGTTCGACGCGGCGCTGCGCGCGCGGAGCTCCCCCGTCCGCGTGGCCGCGACGCTCGCAATCGGCCAGGTTCGCGCGCTCGCGCGCGCCGACCGTCTGCGCCAGCTTCTGACCGATGGAGACACCGCGGTCGCGGCCAGCGCCGCCTTCGCGTTGGGGCTCGCGAGGGACAGTAGCTCGGCGACGCTCGCGGCGCTGGCCGAGGCCCTGAAGCGCCCGCCGACAGTCGGCCGAGAGGCGGCGTGGGCGCTCGGCGAGCTTGGCGCACCCGCGGGACCGGCCATCCAGGCGGCGCTTCGGGCGGAACACGATCCCCAGGTGACGATCGCCCTCCTCCTCGCCGCGAGCCGGCTGCGCCCCGTGCCCGCCGCGGCCGTGGTGCCCCACGCTCGGGCTCGCGACCTCACCGTGCGCCGCGCGGCCGCGTACGCCATTGGCCGGCCGCGCATCCCGGCGGGCGTGCGCGCTCTCCTGCCGCTCGCCAGCGCACCCGATCCGCTGACGCGGGTGTACGTGGCTCGAGGGCTCGCCCGATCAGCCGCGGGCGACTCGCTCGCTGATACGGCCCTCTCGCTCCTGACGCGGCTCGTCGCCGACTCAGCGCCGCACGTCCGCATCAGTGCCGCTTCGTCGCTGAGCGGCTACGGACCTCGGGCTCGGGTCCCACTCCTCGTCGCGGTCCGGGATCGCGACCGGAACGTTCGCGTCGCCGCCGCCCAGAGCCTTGGCCCGGTCCTCGGCAATCGGCGGCGTGACTGGATGGACCTCTGGGACGTCGACACCGGGTTCATGTTCCGGCGTAGCCTCGTCGCGTCCGCGGTGACGGCCGGCGTCATCCCCGAGGTCATCGATGATGCCAACCCGAGCAACTGGCAGCGCGCTTCGGATTGGCGCTACCGGGGCGCCGTCGCCGACGCGATCGTCGGCGGCGGGATCGAGAGAGTTCGAAAATTCGCGGTTCCGCTGACTCGCGATCAAGACGGCCGAGTACGCACGGCGGCGTTTACGGCCTTGGCAGCGTTCGCGGACTCGGCGGACGCCGAGGCCAGTCCCTGGCATCGAGAGCTCCTTTTGAAGGGGCTCGAAGACCATGATTTCTTCGTCCGTGCCACGGCGCTCGGGGCCCTTACCGGGAAAGCGAAGGCGGCCGAGGTGCCCGCCGCATTGGCGAGCTACCGCCGCGCACTCGCGGATTCGGCCAATGACGCGCGCATCGCGGTGGTCGCGTTCATTGCCAGCGCCTGGCGAAACGACAGTGTCCGCTTCTCCGACTCGCTGCGCACGGTGATCGGTCAGCTCCCAGTGCCGGACGACCCGCTGGTCCGGGGCCCCGCGCAGGCCCTCTCGCTGTTCGCGGGCTGGCGCACTGCGGGCGGAACCGCTCGGCCTCTGGAGTGGTACGAGCGCGTTGTCCGCTCGATCGTGCTGCCCAGTCTCGGGGGGACTCCCCCGCTTGTGGACCTGCTCACCGAGCGGGGGACGATTACGTTGGAGCTGTACGGCATCGACGCGCCCCTCACGGTGAATAACTTTCTCTCCCTGGCTCGCACCGGCGTGTTCAAGGAGACGCGCTTCCACCGGGTCGTACCGGGGTTCGTCGCGCAGGACGGCGATCCACGCGGCGACGGAAACGGCGGCCCGGGATACGCGATCCGGGATGAGCTGAACCGCCGCCGCTACGAACGCGGGGCCGTCGGGATGGCGCTGTCTGGACCGGACACCGGGGGGAGCCAGTACTTCCTCACCCTCGCGCCGCAGCCGCACCTCGACGGCCATTACACGGTGTTCGCTCACGTGGCGGCCGGCCTCGAGGCGATGGACGCACTCGTGCAGGGCGACCGCATCTTGGAGGTAAAGGTTCGATGATCCGGCGGCTCGTCATGGGGCTCGCGGCCTGCCTCTGCGCCGCGCCGATTCGCGCGGTCGGCGGGCAGTACGGTTACTTCGGCCAGAACAAGATCCAGTACCGTGACTTCGACTGGCACGTCCTGAAAGGCGCGCACGTCGACGTCTACTACTACCCGGCCGAGGAACGGATCGCGCGCGTGGCCTTGAGCTACGCGGAGGAGAGCTACACCTACCTCGAGCAGCGGTTGAACCACCGCGTGGGACTGCGTATCCCGCTCATCGTGTACGCGTCCCACTCGGACTTCGAGCAGACCAACGTCCTGCCGTTCGTTCCGCCCGAGGGCGTGCTCGGCGTCACGGAGTACATGAAGCGACGCGTCACGCTCCCGTTCCGCGGCAGCTACGCGGAGTTCCGCCACACCCTCCGGCACGAGCTGGTCCACGTGTTCCAGCTCTCACTGGAGAGCCAGCAGTTTGCGCTGTATCCCCGGGGCCGCCGGGCCGGTCTCCCGCTCTGGTTCACCGAGGGCATGGCCGAGTACCTCTCCTCGGACCAGGAGTCTCGCGACGAGATGGTCGTGCGGGACTTGGTCGTCGGCGGCAACATGCCCACGATCGCACAGCTCAGCGCCATCTACTCGCCGATCGTTTACCCGCTCGGCGGCGAGCTCCACCGCTTTCTCGGGAGTCGGTACGGCGCCTGGCGGCTGAACCTGCTGTATGCGTCGCTCTGGAAATACGGGTCGTTCGAGGAGGCGCTTCGCGGCGTCTACGGCAAGCCTTCGAGCCAACTGACCCGGGAGTGGCATTACGACCTGCGGGAGCGCTACTTCCCGGCCGTCGCCAACCGGCGCCCCATTCCCCTGGCGGGGCGCCAACTCGCCGATCTGGCGATCAAGCCGGTTGCCGTCCCGCGCGCTGACGGTGGCGTCGACGTCGCGTATCTCTCCCCGAGAAGCGGCTACACCAACATCTACACCCGTCCGCTCGACGGGCCCGCGCGCACCCGGACCGTCGTCAAGGGCGAACGGTCGCCCGAGTTCGAGTCCTTTCACGCCTTTTCCTCCCGGCTCGACACACGCGACGGTGTCCTGCTGTTCGCCAGCAAGTACGGCGACCGCGATGCCCTGTTCTTTTGGGACATCAAGAAGGACCGCGTCGTTGGGCGATACCAGTTCGACCAACTCGTCGGCATCACCAGTCCGGCGTGGTCGCCCGAAGGGCGACGCGTAGCGTTCAGTGGGCTGTCGCTGGGTGGCATCTCTGATCTGTATGTGCTCGACCTCACGAGTGGACGCCTCACCCGGATCACTGACGACCGATACGAGGACACCGACCCGACCTGGCTGCCGGGTGGGGCGTCGCTCGTCTTTTCCTCCGATCGCGGGCCCGGCGGCGACGAGGGGGCCAAGAACCTCTACAAGATCTCGCTGACCGAATCACCAACCACCCTCTCCGTCGACCGCGGTGCAGGGCAGGGCGATGCGGGCTCGCTGCCGAGCGGAGCAGCCGAGATACGCCCGCAGCCGCTGACGGCCGGCCGCTGGCTGGATGAGAACCCGCGATGGGACGCGGAGGCGGATCGAGTCCTGTTCTCGAGTGACCGCGACGGCACGTTTGGCCTCTACTCCGTGGACACCCTCGGCCGCGGACGCCGCGAGTCGAAGCTCGACGGGGCACTCTTCGACCCGGCGCCCGTCCCCGGCGACCCGCGCGTTCTCGTGACCGGCTTCACCGGGCTCTCGTGGTCGCTGTTCGCGCTCCCACCGGACAGCGCAGCGCGCCGGGACACCTTCTCACTGTCGGGGCCTGACTCCGCGGGGCACTGGGGGTGGACCGAGCTCGCCGATGCGAAGGCCGCCTCGGTCCCGGCGCTGCGCTACCAGCGCAAGTTTTCCCTCGACTTCGCGGCAGGCGGGTCGAACTCGGCGCCCGGCGCCTACACCGCCCAGGGAGCCCAACTCTACTTCAGCGATCTGCTCGGCGATCAATCCCTCACCGTCGCGGCGGCCGTGTTCGGCAGCGGCCAGGTGAGTAACTTCTTCGACAACTTCAACGCCGATGTCTTCTATCTGAACCAGCGCCGCCGGCTGAACTGGGGCGTCGGCGGCTTCCGGCTCGCCGGCTCGTTCTTCGCCGGCGCCTTCGATTACAGCCAGGTGTACAGCGAGACGAGCACCGGCGCGTACGGCGTGCTGCGGTACCCGCTGTCCCGATTCACGCGCGTGGAGGGGCAGACGCGCCTCGAGTACTCCGATCGCGATGACTTCTCCAACGTCCTCGTCAGCGGGGCTCAACACCGGCGGGGCGTGCTCGCGAGCAACTTTCTCACGGCCGTCGGCGACAACACCCTCTGGCTCGACACGGGCCCGATCGACGGAACCCGTTGGAACTTGACAGGCGGGGTCGTGAGCGACGTCACGCATGGCGTCTTCGAGAACTGGATTGGCATGGTCGACGTGCGCAAGTACGTGCGGACGACGCTGCAGTCGGCCTTCGCCTTCCGGAGCTTCGCCTACGCCTCCGAGGGTACTCGGCCGCGGGCCGTACAGATCGGCGGCAGCTGGCTGCTCCGCGGCTACCCGCGCTTCACCATCGACGGCACCCACGCGTGGCTGTTCAACAGCGAGTGGCGTTTCCCGATCACGAACTACGTGACGCTGGGGTTTCCGTTCGGCCCGGTCCGATTCCCGCAGGTTCAAGGCGCGTTCTTTGGCGACCTCGGGCAGGCTTGGTACAAGGGTTCCTACGACTCCCGCGTGCTTGGCTCCGCGGGGGTCGGCTTCCGGATGGCACTCCTTCCGGGGTTCGTCTTCCGGGTCGACGTCGGTCGGAGATACTCGCTCAACGGCCAGCCCCTCTCCGGCAGCTCCGGTGATGCGTACCGGCGCCGCTTCGTCGACATGTTCTTCGGTTACAATTATTGATGCGTTGCACTTGTTCGCGCCTCGCGATACTCGGCGCCGTCTGTGTCGGGCTCGCCTGCGCGCCGAAGGCTCGTTCCCTCCCGGGCGCGCCCACTCCGGCACGCCTGCCTGCGGCCCAGCTCCCACCGGGCTATCAGCGCGTCGATTTTCGGTGGGAGTTCGTCGAGCGTGACCTCGCCGCACGCGGCGAGGGTGTGGCCCGAATCGCCTCGCCCGACAGTGCCCGCGTCGACCTGTTCCTGGACGGCGGCTACGGAGGCGGATGGGCGCTCCTCATCGGGGACCGACTCGTCACGCCTGAGGGCGCGGGATTCATGCGCCGCTACATCCCGCCACCCGCGCTGCTGTGGGCGGCCTTTGGGCGGCTCGCTGTGCCCCCGGCCGCCGACACCGCGGCTCGGCGTGAGGGGAATACGCTGCGGGCCGACATCGGTCGCGGCCCGACGTGGCGCGTCACTTTCGACGGCGACCGGCTGGCGCGACTCGAGCGCATCGATGGGGGCCGAATCGTCGAGCGCGTCACCCGCGTCGCCGACGGCAGCGCCACGTATCGCAACGACGGCGCCCGACGCTCGCTCGTGCTTCGGGTGACCCGCACCCGAGGAGTGCCTGAGTTCGATGCGACGATTTGGCGTCCTTAGTCTGAGTCTCGCGCTTGTGCTCGCGGCGTGCTGGCCGTACGGCTTTGCCGGCGGTGGCCTCCCCTCGCACATAAGGACCATCGCGGTTCTGCCTTTTGACAACGAAACCCCGGTACCCGAGCTGCAGCGCGAGATCTTCGAGCTCCTGCGGCGGCAGCTACAGGGTCGACTCGGCGTCCGCGACGCCAGCGAGGCCCGCGCGGACGCGGTCGTTCGGGGGAGAATCCTCCGCTACGACGCCGATGTGCCCGTTGGTTTCAGCGCTGATCCGAACCAGGCAACCACCGCGAGCCGCAAGCTGCAGATTACCGTCGACGTCGAGATTGTGGATCAGACCACGGGACGCACCCTTTGGGAGCGTCGCTCGTTGACGGCCGATGCCAACTACTCGGAGCGCGGGGAATCGGCCGGCCGTCGGGACG
>Ga0307416_100002416_pt1 | contig 10715 bp, 37 predicted proteins | sample DK1Cmetagenome_2_FD_203821 | JGI IMG/M metagenome (GOLD analysis project Ga0307416, IMG submission 203821) | Maize rhizosphere microbial communities from greenhouse at UC Davis, California, United States - DK15-C-3 | ecosystem: Host-associated > Plants > Roots > Rhizosphere > Soil | place...
CGAACAGCACAATCTTCGGATGCCCCTCGAAGATCATGCAGACCTTGTAATCCGCACGCAGCTTGGGACCGCGTGGCACGTCCCCATTGCGATGCGCCTTCCGGTCCGCCTGGTACGCCTCCTCGCGCGCCGCCCAGATGATGTCGTCCGTGAACGCCTTGCTGGGATCCAGCGACAGCTGCGCGGTGTACGTGTCGATGCCGTACTCGACATCGCTGCACAGGTACTTGGGCCGCAGCAGCACCACGGTGTAAAGAATCTTCACTCAATCTCCTTTGAAGTTACTTCCGGCGCGGCGTGATGCCATCCGCGCCGGCGTTGTACTCGGCCCAGACCCTGTTGTCCGGACCGAGGTAGGTGATGCGCGCCACCAGGCCGTACTCGTGCGACGTGCCAGCCTGGTTGGTGATCAGCACGCGCCCGTTGTCGAACACGCGCTCCCACGCCGTCGTCTGCTCGCCGGTGCTCAGGATCTCGAAGCCGATCTCCGACGGCAGCTGCGCGTTCCCCTTCTCGTCCAGGAAGGGGTCGCGCCGGAACTTGCCCGGCGCCGGCACCCAGCCCCAGTTGCCCGCGTCGTCGAACGAGATGAAGTTGTAGAAGGGGTGCATCTCGCTACTCCTTGAGGATCATGCTTTTGTCCGCATGTGCTTGGGCAGCAGGTAGTCGTGCCGGCCGTGCGTCGGCTTGAGCGTGCCCGCGGCCGCCTGCGCCTTCTCGTGGATGGTCAGCTGTTCGAACAGCACCAGCTCGTAGTCGCCGCCCTGAACGTCGCCGCGCCACACCGAGTAGCGCACCTCGTTGTCGAACGGCTGCCAGCTGTGGATGTCCTTCACCGCGAAGGTGCGCATCTCACCCTTGGACACGTCGAACGCATCGAGCAGCCACTGCGGCTCGGTGTGGTAGTCGTTGCGAGCGTAGTGGAAGTGCTCGGCCAGCGGCTCGATCACGCGCTTGCTGCGCTCTCCGCGATGGTTCGTGTAGTCGATGACGACTCGCTTCATTGAGCTCTCATTCGTAGCAAAGTCCGCACGGCGGGTGCGCATCCGGGCTGCAAGGGCAGCCTGCAAAGGGGCAAGCGCGCGACTCGATGCGCTCGCCCGGCTTGCGGTTCTTCTCCGCGGCCTCGGCGCCGCCGTTGTACTCGTTGAAGCACGCCCGACGCTTGCCGTTGACGTCCACGATGTGGTGGAAGGGGCGTGCGATTCGGATCTCACTCATGCAGCAGCCCCTGCAGCTGGTCGAGAACCAGGTCGGCTCGGTTATAGAGCGAGCTGGTGAAGAGCTCCCAGCCGCCGTACTGCTCGTCGAAGCGCTGCAGGATCAGCACGCGCTTGCCCAGCGTCCAGAACTCGAGCTCCGACTTGTTGGGCCCGTCGATGGCGGACAGACGCCGGCCGTGCTCGTGCAGGAAGTTGGTGATCTTCTGGTAGCTGGTCATCTCAGTCCTCCAACTGCTGCACCCACACCGGCTCCGAGGAGCAGATCCGGTCTGCGAACTCATCGGCACCGTCGTACGAGTCGAACGGCCCGTAGATCTTCATCTGCGCGGACATCCCCACGCAGACGACGAACCGCTCGGGCAAGGGCTCGGCGTTCTCCGGCGTGTCCTCCTCGGCCCGCTCGAAGCTCTCGCGGGTGTAGCCGTCGTCGTACTCCTCGTCGGACTCACGATCCCAGGGCATGACGGTCCTCCTTCAAGTCGCGTTCGGAATACACCGACGGCACCGGCACCAGGACCATGAACCGCACGGACACCTGGCTCGGCAGCTCATCGGGCTCGGCTTCATGCTTGGCGAGCACCCCCGCAAAGCCGTACGGGCTCAGCGTCACCTCCTGGTCGGTCACCAGCCAGGCATTGTCCTCGTCGCACTCCAACCGCATGTACGGGGCGTCGACGTCCTGCACCCTGTCGATCACGTAGCCCTCGACCTGCACCTCGTCCGCCACTTCCAGCAGCTTGAACAGCTGCACCTTGAATGCCTTCACGCCCATCTCAGGCCTCCTTCCTTTGAACCCACTGACGATTGCGCAGCTCGTAGCCGGCCGCCGTCAGCACCTCCATGCAGTCGGAGCGCGACGAGAAATGCTCGAGCACGCCGCCGCGCTGCGCACAGACGGCGTAGCCGTCGAAGTTCCGAACGATCAGGCAGTGATGATCGGGATGCGCCTTGGCGTAGTCCTTCACAGACATGAGGCCGATCATTCGTCAGCGCCTTCCACATCTTCCACATCTTCCGCATCCAGATCGGTTGCCCCAGCTGCCATGGCCTGCTGCCGCGTCACACGAATGACGCCCAGCGGATCGAACTCGTTTGCACACGGGTACAGCTCGACCTTCAGATCGCCGTCTTCGTTCTCGATCTCGACATGGACTGCAAACGCACCGACATTGATCCAGCCGACGCGCTGCTTCGAGTTGAACGGCGGCTTCAGCCGCACGATGTCGTCGTCTTCGATCTCAAAATAGCCGATCATTCCCTCTCCCCGCACGGAAACACCTGGTACCGAAAGCCGTGGCCGGCGTTGCTCAGCGCCTTGGCGTAGTGCATCGCCGCCCCCAGGCTCTTGAAGTACACCGTGTGCGGCTTGCCAAGCAAGCCGAGCTCGACATGCTTGTGGTCGACCACCTTGTGCGTCATCTCCTTGGACCAGTAGTTGTAGGCCTTGAAGTCTTGGGTCATTGTTTTCCTGCCACGTACTTGATCAGCCACCTCGGGCCGCATGTGTTTCGAACCTGCTGGAGCAGGGCTGCGTCATCGCCGAGCCAAACGGGCATGCCCATCTCCCAGTAGTACCGCAGGCGGGACTTCCAGTACCGGCCGCCGATCGCCGCGAAGCGCTCGACGGCGGCGATCTGCTCAGCGTTCGGAGCGGTAGAGTTGGTCGAGGGCATTGCTCAGGAAGGGTGACATGATGAAGGTCGGGTCTTCGAACAGCATCGTGACCTGCACGTAGCGGGGCAGCAACGTCTTGTCGACGACCACCGACGCCGGCAGGAAGAGGACCCAGTTGTCCTCGGGCGGGAAGCCCGCCCTGCGCATGTACTCGCCGAAGGGCTCGGGACCGCAGGCAGCGTCGAACGCCGCCTTGGCATGCTCGATCATCTCCAGCGTGATGGGCCCATCCGGGCCGGTGTAGAAAGAACCGTCATTCATCGGTCAACTCCCAGTTGTCACCCCGCTTCTCGACAGCGATGAAGTGCACGCACTCGACGCAGTAGCCGTTCGCATCGAACAGCCCTGGCCAGTCCGACTCGCACTCGCTCATGCCGCCGGGGTTGTAGCGACACAGCTTGCAGTCGGAGCACAGGTCGTCATCGCTGATGCTGCGCTTCACCGGTAGGCCCCTTCCGCGCGCCCCTTGGCCAGCGGGTAGTGGACAAAGCCCTCGATGCTGTCGGCGCTGAGCACCCACACCATGTTGGACATGCCTCGATCCGGGCCATCCGACACACGGATCAAGCCCACGCTGTCAGTGCCCTGGTAGTAGCCATGCACCTCGTGGCCGCCCTTCAGATAGAGTCGGACGGTGGAGCCCGTATCGACGCAGGCGTTAAGCTCGATGGCCACCGCGCTCACTTCACGCACTCCAGCAGCTGGCCGTCGATCTCCATGCGCATCACGCCGAAGTTCGCGGCGAACGCCACGGCGTGCGCGATGACGTTCGGGATGCTGCAGCTGTCGCAGTTGACTGCATGCCGGTGCGTGCACAGCGGGTTGTAGCTGGCCTCCAGCATGTGCGTCGTGGGGAACTTGGTGTTGGGCTCGATCACCCAGCGGTAGGTACGGTTCACAGGCTCTCCTTTCCCTTGGTCATCATCAACGGCAACCCCATCAGCTGCGCGATGCGCGCCTGCGCCCGCAGCCGGTGCTCGCGAATCAGCGCTTGCTCGTGCTCGGGCAAGGTCGCTTCGAAGGCGCGCTGGCGTTCCACGCGCTCGAGCTCCGCCTCGGCCTTGCGCAGCGCCTCGGCGGCCGCACGATCCAGCGCCAGCTTCCTGCGCTCCTCGAAGGTGCCGCGTTGCTTGGCTTGCCCCATGTCAATCGCCTCCTTGCGTGCTGTCGTTGTCGCCCCAGACGTCATCGTCGGGGAACTGATCCAGGCGCTGCTCCATGCGCAACCTGCGCTCCTTGCGCATCGCGTGGTAATCGTCGAGCAGCGGCTTGAGCGTGCGCTTCAGCTCGGCCAGCTGGGCCTGGCGCTTGCGCATCACCCGAATGCACATGCGCAGCGCATTGCGTACGTGGTCCTCGTCCATCTCGCCGACCAGGATCTTCCGGCCATCGCGAGTCGTCCAGATCTCCTCGTTGGGAGATGGCTGGCCGGGCGCAGGCGGATCGATGCCGTACTGCTCTTGGTATTGGCCTTCGGTCATGTCAGATCAGTCCGTAGTAGTTGGCATACTCGATCAGGCACGGCAGCCACTCGGCCTCGCTCGGCCGCGGGTGGCGCGGCTTGGGCAGGAAGCCGTCCTGAATCGCCCCGTACACGTCGTCATCCCAAAGACAGAAGACCTCCTTGTCGTTGTCGAGCAGCGCGACCATGGCGCGATCGCGCTCAAACCAGACGGATGCTGTGTAGTCGGCCATGTCAGTCTCCGAAGAACGTGTGGATCAGCCAGTAGCCCGCCAGCGTCACGACGACGCCAACGGCCAGGCCGGCAAGGAATGAAAGCGGATCCATCTCATCGGCCGCGCTGCTTCTGCTCCCAGAGCGCGTGCAGCGCCGCATTGATGGTCTCATCCACCTGCGACAGCGTCTCTTGCAGCTTCTCGAGCTGGGCCCTGTCCACCAGCTCGCGCGCCTCGACCAGCACCTGCCGCTCGAAATGCTCGTGCATCCTCGCGTAGATGACCTCCACGACCTCGGTGAACGGCAGCTCGATGTCGTTGGCCATCAGCGTGACGTTCACCTTGTTGAACGGGTTGAACGGCTGAATGCTGTAGTACGGCTGCTTCTTGCGCCAAACCTCGAGCGCCTCGCGCAGGAACCGCGCAGCCTGGCTGTTGTGGTCGTTGATGTTGATCTGATCCATCGTTAACTCCTCACCTTCACGACTTCCAGCACCAGCTCCAGCGTCTGGTGATGGTCCTTCAGCGCCGCAATGGCGCCTTCCATGTTATGCACGACGCGCTGATTGATCTGGTCCTGCCCCTCCTTCCACACCTCGAGCTCCACGATCCGCTGCATCAGCAGCTGATCGGCCTTCATCACGCGCTCGCCCACATCGGCAAGCCGCTTGTCGACCTTGGCCTCCAGCGCCGCGATGCGGTCGATCAGCTGCTGCTCGTGGCGGGCGAGCTGATTCAGCCGCTCTTCAACATTCGTCATGTCACTTCTCCTTGTTCATCTTGCGCACCAAGGCCAACGCTTCGCGCATCACCTTGATGCGTGCGTCGAACTTGGCAAGCCGTTCCTGCTCGGCCAGGGTGCTCTCCGCGTCGTCGGGGTAGTGCCCCATCAGCGAGCCGCGCCAGGCCTCGGCATCGGAGATGGCCGCTTGCAGCGCGTCAAGATGCCGCTTCCTCAGCCTGGTGCGAGGGCCGCTCAGGCTGCGGATGGTTCCATCGGTCAGGGCAAGGCTCATGTCATTCGTCCTCTCGCTTGAAATAGAAGGACTCGCCCGACCAGATGCAGACGTCGTTGTCGGGGTCGCGGCGGAACTCGACGCGGATGTCGCCGCAGCAGTTGGGGATGTGGCCGTCGGGCTCGGCGATCAGCTGGTCGCACTCTTCGGCGATCGACTGCGCAATGGCCAGCGTGTCGAGGTGCTCGTGCTCGCCCACCGTGCGGCGCAGGTACTCCTCGTTGGTCTCCGGGTTGTAGACGACCACCCACATGTCCTCGGCGTGCTCACGCTCGTAGATGTCGGCGAGGCGATCCAGCTCGTCGGCCTCCGCCGAGAGCTCTGCGGTCGCCAGCTCGGGGTGCTCCTCGATGATCTCGGCGAACCGATCGCACATCTTCTGGAACGCCTTGTAGAGCGCGTGATCATTGGGGCTCATCGGTCGGCCTCCTTGCGCGGCGCGCCGGCCATCTCGGCGATCAGTGCCGGCACCTTGGCCAGCAGGGCAGCCTGCTGCGTGACCAGCTCCTCCAGCCGATCAACGCGCGCCTCGAGCGCTTCTTGCCGGCGCCGCTCACGAATGTGCGACGGCGCGCGCAGCCAGTCGATCGCCCGCTGCATGTCACCGCCGCAAGCGACAAGTGCTGCCTTGCACTCGACCATCGGGCACTCCGTGCAGGCGGACAGTGCCATCACCATATCTGCTGTGATTGCCGGCATTCAGACCTCCATGAAAACGTCTTGCGACGTGCTGCACACCATCAGCGGCGCCTTGAGCTGGCCGTCGATGCCCTCGCAGTAGTCGGCCACCTGCTTGCTCGCCTGCTCGGGGCAGCGCGCCGTCACGAGAAAGCGGATCCACAGGTTGTTCTTGAAGTCGTACTTCGAGACGAAGTAGAGAGTCTTCACGCGCAGCTCTCCTCGATGTACACGCTGCAGTACGTGGCCAGCGTCTCGCACCGCAGCGCGTTGATGCGAACGATGCTCGGGCTGTCAGGGGCGCCGGGCAAGGCGCAGACGCCCGGGTTGGTGTGGTCGCGCCAGGCCGCGCCGCGCGGTTCCGTGCACAGCAGGCCCGGCTGCCCCGGGTTCAGTTGGCTGCGGCCACAGTTGAAGCAGGACTTCACTCGATCTCCTTGGTCTGGTTGATCACGACACCAGCCTCGCCCGCAGATCCAGCCGGCCGAAGCCGCCCACCAGCTCCTGCTCTTGCTGACGCAGCGCGCCGCGGCGCGCCCACACCGCCCGCTTGGCAAGGTCCAGCAGCGCTGCGCAGCGCTTGGGCACGCGCAGGTCGGCCAAGGCGGCGTCGTGGGCCGCGATCTGGGCCAGGGTGGTACTGGAGCGCTCGGCGGCGCGCAGCGCGGCCTGCAGGGCCTGGAATTGATTCGGCGTCAGGTCGGCGCCGACACGGTGGAGTTCACGGGTGGCAACATGCGTGATGACCATGATGGTCTCCTTTGAAGTTGCGGCGTTGCGCCGCGTGGGGTGGTCGTAGCTCCGCCTCGTCTGCACGAGACGATAGCATCCTTTCAACTACTCGGTAAAGTTGTCAGTCAGACTTTCTTCACGGCTCGTCGCTTAGATCAAGCTCAAGCGACGAGTGGGGCCTCTCGCGCCCACTGCGCGGCCTCCGACCGCGGCATGGTCATGTGGGCATGCTTGATGACTTCGCCAGGCCCGTAGGCATGGTCATAGGCGATGGTGCAGCCGTCGGGCTCGCGCCCCTTGACGATCGCCATCGCGCACTCGACCGAGTCGCACAGCACCAACCGGGTGCCGATCACCTGGGTGGTTGACTGCGGCTCGGGCGGGTGGATGACCAGGACACGATGAATCTGCATACGGACTCCTTACCCAATGCCGCCAGAAATAGCAGATCGCGTGCCCAGGGTCAATCCGGGAAATGTGACAGTCCCCCTAGATCAGTAGCCACCGCAGGCGGGGGCGGGTCGTCTTCGTCGTGATCGCGATACATCGGAAAACTCCCTTCACATTCGGCGCACATGCGCCGGCCAGTCCCAACGGCCCGCTCACAGCAGTAGGTGGTCGTGAGCAGGAGCTGGGGCGCGGTGTCACGCTGGGTCACTTCAGCAAATCCTGCAACTCCTGCCACGTGCCCGCCGGGTAGATGAACGACTGCCCGCTCTCGGCGAAGCGCTTGAACTCCTGCAGCAAGCGGCGCATGCGCCTCGGATCGACGTTGCCGTTGAGCACGCCGCAGGCCTCGCCGTACTGCTCGGGCGTGACGCCGGCGAAGTTGTCGGTGGCCGCATAGCCGGTGTTCGACCTGATCTGCAAGGTGACGACTGCGGTGGGCTTGTCTTCGTTCACTTCAGCTTCTCCTTGAACAGCTTCACCAGGGCGCTCGGGCCCAGCTCCGCGTCGATCATCTTTGTCACTTCGCACAGCTGATCCCACTCGACGTCGGTGTAGTTGACCAAGTTGACACCCGGCTCCGGGCAGTCGGCGGCCGCAGGCAAAACGCGCCGCACCCACTTGAGCATGTTGCGCAGCCGATCGCGCTCGTTGAACAGCTGCGTCAGCAGCTCGTGGTTGCCGGCCAGGATGTACTTGGCTTCGAGCCGACTGATCATTGCGCCTCCATCAGAATGCGCAGCGCCGTGCGCGCCAGGCCGGCGTCGGTCTTGCTGCCATAGGTCGTGGCCCAGCGATCCGGGTGCTGCGTGTCACGCTTGACGCCCAGCGCCTCGGCAAGCTGGGCGCCGATCTTGTTGGCGTAGTCATCGTCCGCGGCCACCTGGGCCAGCCGCCACATGCAGTCCGCGGCGTCAGCGAAGTAGTGCGCCATCACAGCCACCCTTTCTCGATCGTCTCGGCGCCGGCGGTTTCGGCCCAGTCCACCTTGCGCATCGCCTCCTTGGCTTGGTACTCGGCGGTCTCCACGTACTTGCCGTCCTTCTGGTCGTACGTCCTCACGTGACGGTACTGCCCATGATCGTAGGCATGCATCACCAGACGCGCCAGGTCGTAGCTGTAGTCGGGCCTGCGGAACATCGGCACGACGCCGTCGATGCCGCGGCCATGATCGACGAAGACCGCCGAGTAGGTGTAGTCGGGGTTCTCGATCAACGTCACGGTCATCGGCTGGCCCTGCTTGGTGTACAGGCGGCCAGTGTTGAAAGCGATCTTCATGTTGCTCCTTTGAAGTTGCGAAAGAGGGTTACTGCACCCGCTCCAGGTTCATCGCCCAGCCGGTACCGCCGCCGACGAACCACACATCGGCCTTGCGGCCCGAGCCCACGACACGGCTCACGGTGTAGATCTTGCGATCCATGTACGGCGGCTTGAACCGCACACGATCACCAGGCTCGAAGGTAGGCGGGCCGAGCGGCCGAGCGGGCACCGCGGTCGACCCGAGAAGATGGTCGCGGATCATTCGGGCCTGCTCTTGCTGCGCAGGCAAGGCCTGTCGCCGCCCTTCTCGTACAGCGCAAGGAACGCCTTCGCCGCGGCAAGCGGGCAGCGCCGCGCGATCTTCAGGCGGATCTTCTCGTCGGGCTGCAGCCCCATCGGCCAGAAGTACGTCTTGCCCACCAGCTTCGGATTCGGCGGCCTGTCGCTGAAAAACACGGCGTCGTGGTCCGAAAAGCCTGTTGCAATGCGGCCGCGCCAGCAACGAATGCTGCGCCACTCCGCGTCGGTGATGCGTCTCGCTTTGGTCTTCATCCTTGATTGCTCCTCGGATAGACCAGATCCAGTTCGAACATCACGAACGAGAAGTTGCGTTCGCTGATGTGCCAGTCCGGCACGCCGCCGTCCAGACACAGCCCGCTGATCGGCCGCCCGAGCAGCGTGCTGACGTAGTAGCGACTGATGAACTGGCCGAGTGCCGTATGGTCCCAGCGCAGGTCGTAGAACTCGACCATCGGATCGTCTTTCAGCTCGTGGTTCGGCAAGGGCAGATGCTCCACGCACATGTCCTTGCCGTAGCGCCGACCGACGGGCACCAGCTTGGCGGCCATCGGGATGCCGACGGGATTGGTGAAGGTGCAGATCTTGACTTCGTTCACGGGTTGATCCTTTCGAGCAGCAGCTCGACACGCACCTGCAGATCCTTCGGCAGACGCGAATGCCCGAGAGTCATCAGCAGCGTGCGCATCTGGTTGTGCTCATGCCGCAGCACGGCAATGGCCGCCGTTTGATCACGGGCCAAGCGCCGCAGTTCGGCGCACTCGTCGACGATCTCCTGCAGCACGGCCAGCGCTTCGCGGCCGGGGTCAGTTGTCATGGGCTTCCTCCCTGTTGCGCTGCCACGCGCCTTCGACCACGTGCTGCTGCGCGCCTTCGAGCTCGTGCAGGATGCCTGCCCACGGCTGCGCATCCGGCTGCCAATCCCGCGAGTCAGTGGAAGGTGCGGACTTCAGCAGACCAACCAAGTCGTCGACCTGCTTGCGCATCAGCTTGACGGTGAGAATGTCGTCGGGGCTGCTCACAGCTGCACCTGCCTTTCCACCTTGAACGTCAGCCCCTGGTCCTCGCACCACGCGAACAAGCGCTCGGCCGCCGCACCGTTGACGGTGATGTGCGTATTGCAGCCCACCGCCGGCTCGAAGTAGAAGCTGACGCTGTTGGTCATCAGGTGGTTGGCCACGTGCAACGCCGAGCCCAGCCGGAAGAACGTGAAGTGCGCCAGGCCATCGGCGCCACCTTCGACGAGCATGCTCACCGCTGTTCCCCCTCGTGCACGATCGGCAGCGCCGCCTTCATCGTGGCGCACCACACCTCCATGTCAGCGCGCGCCCGCTCCCACTCGGGCCGGCTGTTCTTGTACTTCTGCCCCGTGTACTCCGTGGCCATCTTCAGCATCCTGGAGATCGTCACGCCCCGCGTCGGGATCATGCCCGTCTTGATGTACAGGCCGATGAACAGCTTGATCTGCACGGCGCGGAAGTAGTTCATCGCGTCGGGCCCGGTGATGGTCGTGCCGCCACCGGCGTGATGGCGAATTTCGGAATCGGATTGAATCACAGCTTCATCTCCAGGCAGAGGCCGATGGAACTTCTCACCAGCTCGAAGTTGTCGGGGAACAGCTCCACCACGTCACGCAGCGCCTGGTGGATGCACTCGCGATCCATCTCGGGCACGTGGTGCTGGATGCGAGAGAGCAAGAAGGCGCAGCCGA
>Ga0307416_100002418_pt1 | contig 10711 bp, 12 predicted proteins | sample DK1Cmetagenome_2_FD_203821 | JGI IMG/M metagenome (GOLD analysis project Ga0307416, IMG submission 203821) | Maize rhizosphere microbial communities from greenhouse at UC Davis, California, United States - DK15-C-3 | ecosystem: Host-associated > Plants > Roots > Rhizosphere > Soil | place...
CCCCCCCGACGCCTGGCGCGACCTCCTCGACCGCGCCGAAGCCGCCCTCACCCGCGCCAAACGAGCCGGCCGCAACCGCTGCGAGGTCGCGTAGCGTCCATCCCATGCGCTTGATCGGGATCGACCTGGCCTGGGGTCGGCGGCGGCCGTCGGGGGTGGCGGTGCTCGACCCGGACGGGAGGGTGGTGGGCGAGGGGTGGGCCACCTCCGACGACGAGCTTCTCGGGTTCGTGGCGGCGCACGACGCCGGTGGGGCGGTGGTGGCGCTGGACGCGCCGCTGGTGGTGACCAACCCGGCGGGGACCAGCCGGGGGGGTGAGAAGGAGCTGGCCCGGCGGTACGGGCGGGTGGGGGCCGGGCCGTACCCGACCAACCTGGGGCTGCTCGGGGGGCGGGTGCGGGCGATGGAGCTGATCGGGCGGTCGCCCCGGCCCTATCTGACGGTGCCGCGCGACCCCGGACGTGGGCGGGGCTGGTGGGCGGTGGAGGTGTTCCCGGCGCCGGCCCTGGTGGAGCTGGGCGGGCTGGCGAGGGCCGTGCGCTACAAGAAGGGGCCGCCCGAGGCGCGGCGGGCCGGGCTCCGGGCGGTGGCGGCGGTGCTCGGCCGGCTGGCCGGGGCCGACCCGCCGCTGCGGCTCCGCCCGGACGGGCGGCTGGCCCGGGAGCTGGGACGGCTGGAGGCGCTGCGGGGGGCGGGGCTCAAGGCGGTCGAGGACCTGGCCGACGCCCATGTCTGCGCGTATGTGGGGCTGTGGTGGTGGGCTCACGGCCGGGCCGCCACCCTGGTCGCCGGGGACGACGCCAGCGGGGCCATCCTGGTCCCCCGGCCGTAGGATGGCGGCAACCCCCAGCGAAGGAGGACCGGACGTGGCTGACGCCAAGGAGGCGGCCCGGGAACGGGTCGAGCGGGCACGGGACGAGCTGGTGGCGCTCAGCCACCGGATCCACGCCAACCCCGAGCTCGGGTTCGAGGAGGAGCGGGCCTGCGCCTGGCTGTGCGAGCTGCTGGACGGGGCCGGGCTGGAGGTCGAGCGGGGGGTCGGGGAGCTGCCGACGGCGTTCGCGGCCCGGGCCGGGTCGGGGCCGCTGCACGTGGTGGTCTGCGCCGAGTACGACGCCCTGCCCGGGGTCGGCCACGCCTGCGGGCACAACGTGATCGCGGCCATGGCCGCCGGGGCCGGGCTGGCCCTGGCCAGGGTGGCCGACGACGCCGGGCTGCGGGTGACCGTGCTCGGGACCCCGGCCGAGGAGGGCGGGGGCGGCAAGATCCTGCTGCTCCAGCGGGGCGCCTTCGAGGGCGCGCACGCGGCCATGATGGTCCACCCCTCGCCCTATGAGAACCCCGAGATGCCGATCATCGCCGTCGACCACCTGCAGGTCGCCTACACCGGCAAGGAGGCCCACGCCTCCGCCTACCCGTTCCTGGGCGTCAACGCGGGCGACGCCCTGGTCGTGGCCCAGACCGCCATCGGCCTGCTCCGCCAGCAGCTGCGGTCCGGCGACCGGGTGCACGGGATCGTCACCAATGGCGGCGACGCGGCCAACATCATCCCGGCCCACACCGAAGCCACCTGGATGGTCCGGGCCGAGACCATGGAGCAGCTCCAGGAGGTCACCGACAAGGTGGCCCGCTGCTTCGAGGCCGGCGCCCTGGCCACCGGGGCGACCCTGGAGCTGACCAAGGACCCCAACCCCTACTCCGAGATGCGCCACGACCACGAGCTGTCGGCCCTGTACCAGCGCAACGCCGAGGCGCTGGGGCGCAGCTTCCCGGACCACAGCGACCGCGGCGCCGGGTCGACCGACATGGGCAACATCTCGCTGGCCCTGCCCTCGATCCACCCAACCATCGGCATCGACGCCCTGCCGGCGGTCAACCACCAGCCCGAGTTCACCGCCAAGTGCGCCACCCCGGCCGCCGACCAGGCGGTCTTCGACGGCGCGGTGGCCATGGCCTGGACCGCCATCGACGCCGCCACCGACGCGTCGCTGCGCGAGCGCCTCCTGGCCGGCCCGGGGCCCCGGACCTGAGCGGGCGGCGTCAGCCGGGGGTCTGAGCGGGCGGCGCCTGGCAGGCGGTCCCGAAGTAGTCGCCGCCCTTGGCCCGGGCGTCGTCGGTGCCCCAGTCCCGGCCCTCCCCGTTCATCCTGACCAGGTGGGGCAGGTGCTTGCGGCAGTGGATGTAGGCCTCCTGGACCCGGACCTCGACCCAGCGCTCCACCCGCGGCCGGGCGCCGTCGCCGTCGCCGCCCGCCTCGACGATCCGGGCCGTCCCGTTGACGTGGAGCCCGATCCGCTCCTGATCGAAGTCGAGGAAGACCATGCCGACGTGGGGGTTCTCGGCGATGTTGCCGAGTGAGGCCATGACCCCGTTGCCCCGGTACTCGGGGTACCGGACGGTCCGGTCGTCCAGCACCTGGACGAAGCCCGGCGGGCCGGCCCGGAACGAGCAGTCGCACTCCCCGTTGGCGTCGGCGGTGGCGACCCAGACCATCTCCTGGCGGCCGATGAACTCGACCATCCGCTCGTTGAGCCGGCCGAGCATCTGCCGGCGGTAGAAGCGGCGGGCCCGCTCCTGGGTCTGGTAGCGGTGCTGGAGCTGGTGCTCGCCCCAGGATCCCGAGTCAGAGTCGAGGAATATGTCCATCTCGCGAGGATAAGCCGCCGCCCCGGCCCCAAATGCCAGCGGTTCAGGGCATCTCGGTCGGAACGGTCCGCCGAGGCTTCCCGCGGAACGGCTCCAGGGCGGCGGTCAGGGGGCCGGCTCTCCGCGCCCAGGCGGGACCGTGGGGGCGGACCTCGATCTCGCGGTGGTCGTCGTCACCGATGTGGAGGACCAGCTCCAGCCAGCTGTCTGGGAGGGCGGCGGCGACCCGGTCGGCCCACTCGACGAACACCACCGCGTCGGGCGAGAGGACATCCTCCAGCCCCAGGTCCTCCAGCTCCAGGGGGCCGCTGAGCCGGTAGGCGTCGACGTGGTGCATGGGCGGGTCGCCGTCGTACTCGCGGACCAGCATGAAGGTCGGGGACAGGACCGGGCCCTCGACCCCGAGGGCGTCGGCCGCCCCCTGGACCAGCCGGGTCTTGCCGGCGCCGAGGTCGCCGGCGAGCCCGACCACGTCGCCGGGGTCGAGCAGGCCGGCCACGGCGGCCCCGATCTCCTTGGTGGTCGTCTCGTCGGCCGACCACAGCCGCAGGGCGCCCATGGCTCAGAACAGCCCCAGTTGCTCGGTCGGCCGGCCCTCGACCGGGGCCTGGGCGGCGAGCAGCTCGGCCAGGACCCGGAAGTCGTCCTCCATCGCCTCCAGCGGGCTCGGCCCGGCCGTGCGCCGCCCCTGGGCGTGCAGGGCCGCCGCCGGGTGGAAGGTCGGCAGCAGCACCCGCCCCTGGAACGGGTAGGTCCGGCCCCGCAGCCGGGTGATCCCGGTGGTCGTCTCCAGCAGCGTCTTGGCCGCGAAGTTCCCCAGGGTGACCACCACCTTGGGGTCGACCAGCCGGATCTGGGCGTCCAGCCAGGGCCGGCAGGCGGCGATCTCGTCCGGCTGCGGATCGCGGTTCTGCGGGGGCCGTGACTTGACCACGTTGCAGATGTAGACGTCCTGGCGGCGCAGGCCGATGCCCTCCAGGAGGCGGTTGAGGAGCTGGCCCGAGGGGCCGACGAACGGGACGCCCTGGCGGTCCTCGTGGAGGCCGGGGGCCTCGCCGACGAACATCAGGTCGGCGCGGGGGTCGCCCTGGCCGAACACGACCTGGGTGCGGCTCTGGTGCAGGCGGCAGCGGGTGCAGCCGGCGGCCTCGGCGGCGACCGCCTCCAGCTCGGTGGGCACCTCAGCAGTTCCCGCAGGCCCCGCCGCAGCAGCCAGCGCCGCCCGCGACGGGCATGGCCGCGCCGTCGCTCCCCCGGACCGGGGCCGCGACCAGGCTCAGCAGCCGGCGCGCCTGGGAACCGCAGTCGGGGCAGGTCTCGGCGTCGGCCCGGCCGGCCGGGACCAGCGCCTCGAACTGCTGCCCGCAGTCCCCGCAGCGGTACTCGTAGAGCGGCACGCTACCCTCCTCCTGCTCCCCTCGATGCGTCGGAGGCGGCCGGGATGCCGGCGACCGTGCCGGCGGCCCGGACCCCGGCGCGGATGGCGGCCGCGAGCGCCTCCTCGGCCAAGAAGGCTACCAGGTCCATGGCGGCCGGCACCCTTGGCACGGCCAGGGCGAACACGGTGTCGCCGTCGAAGCTGGTGTGGACGGGGAAGATCGCCCTGGCCATGCCGTCGTGGGCCTGCACGGCCACCCGGTGGACCTCGCCCTTGGTCAGGGCGGCGTTGGTGGCCACCACCCCCAGGGTGGTGCTGCCACCGGGCGGAACCGGCACCTCGCCGTCGCCGCTGGGGCTGGCCAGGCGCTCGCGCAGGGCGGTCCTGGCCCCGCCGGGGACCCGGGCCCCGGCGAGCATGGTCCCGTCCTCCGCCAGCACGTCCCCGCCGGCGTTGACCGCGGCCAGGGCGCCGACCGTGACCGGCCCGGCCTCGACCACCGCCCAGCCGAGGCCGCCCTTGGTCATGTGGTCGGGCCCGGCGGTCTTGCCGACGGTGGCGCCCATGCCGGCCCCGACGTTGCCCTGGGGGCCGTCGTCGGTGGTCGCGGCCAGGCAGGCGGCCTCGCCCTCGGCCGGGCCCGGGCGGGCCTCCCAGTCGCCGACCGCCAGGTCGAACAGCACGGCCGCGGGCACGATCGGGATCGGCCGCCCGAACCGCCCGTAGCCGAGCCCGCGGCGCTCGCACCAGTCGACCACCCCCTGGGCGGCCGCCAGCCCGAACGCGCTCCCCCCGGTCAGCAGCACCGCCGACACGCCCTCGACGTGGGCCTGGGGCTGGAGCAGGTCGGTCTCGCGGGTGCCGGGCCCGCCGCCGCGGACGCTGGCCGCGGCCACGTTCTGTGGCGGCGGCACGACCACGGTGCAGCCGGTCAGGCCGACCGGGTCGGTCCAGTGCCCGACGGCCAGGTCCTCGATCCCGAGGCTCACCGGGCCGCCTCAGGATCCCTTGGCCCGGCGGACGCCGGGGCGGCGGCGCTTCCGGGCGGCCGCCCTCGCCGGGGCGAAGACCTCGTCGGCGAAGGCGGTGAGCTCGGCGTCGAGGACCTCGTGCTCCTCCAGGAACGCGCAGTGGCCGGCGTCCTCCAGGATCAGCAGCCGCGACCCGGGGATCTTCTCGGCCATGTGCCGGGCCGCGGCCGGCGGGGTCAGCCGGTCCCTGTCCCCGGTGGCGATCAGGGCGGGCACCCGGACCGCCTCCAGCGACTCCGAGAGGTCGAAGTCGACCAGGCTGGGGAACACCTTGGCCCAGACCTCGACGTCGGTGCCGGCCAGGGTCCGGTCGATGAACGCGACCTGGCTGGGCGACGGGTTCGACCCGAAGCCGAACAGGCGCGTGCCCAGGTAGCCGAGGTCGCTGCCACGCCGGCGGAGCTGCTGGGCCCGGACGGGGTCCTGGCCCATGAAGTGGAAGGCGCCGGTGATCAGGGTCCGCTGGGCCCAGGCCGCCCCCCAGGCGCTGACCGCGGCCGTCATGCCCCGGACGGTGTCGAGGTAGGTGGAGCCGACCAGGACCAGGCCGGCCACGCGGCCGCCCAGCTCCCCGGGGAACTGCTCGGCGAACTGGAGGGCGGCGATCCCGCCCATGGAGTGGGCGACCACCACCACCCGCTCCTCGCCGGTCCAGTCGAGCACCGCCTTGAGGTCCCCGGCCAGGGCCTGGAGCGAGTAGTCGTGGTTGCGGGGCCGGCCCGAGCGGCCGTGGCCCCGCTGGTCGAAGAACACGCAGCGGTAGCGGGCGGGCAGGTCGCGGCGCTGGTAGTGCCAGGCGTCCTGGGTCAGCGAGAACCCGTGGGCGAACACCAGGCAGGGCCCCTCCCCCAGCTCCTCGACGTGCAGCCGGGTGCCGTCGTGGCCGGTCACCTTGGCCGGTGTCCCCCGGATCCTCCCGAACCGCTCCCCGGCCTCGGGATCCTCCCGCCGCCGGTCCCGCCCCACCAGGGTCTTCTCCAGGGTGACCCCGGCCCCGACCCCGAGCAGCAGCCCCCCGGCCAGCAGCCCGATCCCGCGCACGGTCAGGGGCGGGGAGGGCCGCTTGCCGTTCCGCCCCGGTCGTCTCCGGCTGGCCAATCGTTGCCTGGCCGCCACTACCCGACCGCCTCCTCCACCTTGGGCGGGCGGCCGGCGGGGCGGCCTCGGTGGTGGACCCGGGGGAGGCGGGGGGAGAGGCCGCAGGTGATCTCGTAGTCGATCGTGTCCAGGGCGGCCGCCCATTCGGCGACGCCCGGCTCGCCCTTGGCCGGGTCGCCGAGCAGGGTGGCCACCTGGCCGACCTCCACGTCAACCTCGCCCACGTCCACCATCACCTGGTCCATGGTCACGGTACCGATCTGCGCCAGGTCGTGCCCGCCGAGGCGGACCCGGATCCGGCCCGACAGGCCGCGGCGCAGGCCGTCGGCGTACCCCACCGGCAGGGTGGCAACCCGGGTCCGGCGGGGCGCCTCCCAGCGGTGGCCGTAGGAGACCCGCTCGCCGGCCTCGACCGTCCGCAGGGCCGACACGCCCGCCCGCAGGGCCAGGGCCGGCCGCAGCCGGGCCCGGACCTGGTCGGCGAGCTCGGCGCTGGGGGCCAGCCCGTAGATCTCGATGCCCGTCCTGACCAGGTCGAAGCGGGCGTCCTCGCGGACCGTGGCCCCGGCGCTGTTGGCAAGATGGCGCCACCGGGGCTCCAATCCGGCCGCGGCCGCTCCGGCCAGGGCGTCCCGGAACCGGGCGAGCTGGACGTCGGTGGTGGCCGTCTTGGCCGCCTCGTCGGCGACCGCGAAGTGGCTCCACAGGCCGTCCACGGTCAGTCCCGGCTCGGCCAGGGCCGCGGCGACCAGGTCGGGCAGCTCGGCCGGGGCGCAGCCCTGGCGGTGCATGCCGGTGTCGACCTTGAGGTGGACGGCCAGCGGCCGGCCGGCCCGGCGCCCGGCCGCCCCGAACGCCCGCACCCCGGCCCGGGTGCAGATGGTCACCGCGATCCCGTTGGCGGCGCAGGCGTCGGCGGCGGCCGGGTGGGGCTCGGACAGGACCAGCAGCGGCGCCGGGATCCCGGCCGCCCGCAGCTCCAGCGCCTCCTCGACCAGGGCCACCCCGAGCCAGGCGGCCCCGGCCCCGGTCGCCGCCCGGGCCACCGGCACCGCCCCGTGCCCGTAGGCGTCCGCCTTGACCACGGCCAGCAGCCCGGCCGGGGCGACCTCGGCGACCAGGGTGCGGACGTTGGCGGCGATCGCGTCCAGGTCGACCTCGATCCATGCCGGCCGCAGCCCCGGCCACCGGGTCGCGGTCACGCCCGGCCCCCGGGCCCGGATGCCCCGGTCACGGCCGCCCCTCGCCGAGAAGCTCCCGGAACGCCCCCGGGAGGTGGCCGGCCACGTCCCCGGCGGCGACCGACACCGGGCCCAGGTCGGCCGCGGCCAGGGCGCCGGCCCGGCCGTGGACCCAGGCCCCGAGGCGGCCGGCGTCGAACGGGTCGAGCCCCTGGGCGAGCAGGGACCCGGTGAGGCCGGTGAGCACGTCGCCGGTGCCGCCGGTGGCCAGGGCCGGCACCCCGGTCGGGTTGACGGCCAGCCGCCCCTCGGGGTCGGCGATCACCGTGTGGTCGCCCTTGAGCAGCACGGTCACCCCCCAGGCGCCCGCACGGTCGGCGGCCTGGTCCAGCCGGGTCCCGGACGCGCCGGGGGCGAGCCGGGCGAACTCGCCGGCGTGCGGGGTGACCAGGGTCGGCGCCGTGCGCTCGGCCAGGGGCCCGCCCGTGCCCAGGGCGAACAGGGCGTCGGCGTCGACCACGGCCGGGCCGCGGTAGGCGGCCAGCAGCCCCCGGACCACCTTCTGGGTGCCGTCGGCCCGGCCCAGCCCGGGACCGACCCCGATGGCGGTGGCCTCGCCCAGCCAGCGCCGGCAGGCGTCGTCGGCGTTGCCGGCCAGCCCCCCGCCCGACTCGGGCAGGGCCACGGTCAGGGCCTCGGGCACGGCCGCCCCGACCCGGTCGGCCACCGAGGCCGGCACGGCCAGGACCAGCAGCCCGGTCCCGGAGCGGCGGGCGGCCAGCCCCATCAGGGTCGGGGCCCCGCCCATGCCCGGGCTGCCCCCGACCAGCAGCAGCACCCCCCGGCTCCGCTTGTGCTGCTCGGGCTTGGGCAGGGGGACCAGGCCGGCCAGGTCGGCGGCCTCGCTCACCCCCCAGCCGCCAGCCGCAAGGGGCAGGATCAGGCCGATATCGGCGACCTCGAGGCGGCCGGTGTGGTCGCTGCCCGGGGGCAGGACGTGGCCGGGCTTGGCCGCCTGGAAGGTCACGGTGACCGCGGCCCGGACGGCGTCGCCGGCGACCTCGCCGGTGGCCCCGTCCACGCCCGAGGGGATGTCGACGGCCACCACCGGGGCCCCGGCCGCGTGGGTGCAGCCGATCGCCTCGGCCACCGCCCCCCGGGGGGCGCCGCTCGACCCGGTGCCGAGCAGCCCGTCCAGCACCAGGTCGGCCCCGGCCAGCAGCCGCCCGGCCAGGGCGGGGTCGAAGGCCCGGACCCGCCCGCCGGCGGCCCGGACCAGGGCCACACAGCGCCGCCCCTGCTCGTCCAGGGCGTCCGGGTCGCCGGTGACCAGGGCCTCGGCCCCGGCGCCGCGCCGGGCGAGGCGGGCCAGGGCCTCCAGGGCGTCGCCGCCGTTGTGCCCCTTGCCGGCGAGGGCGACGACCCGCCGCCCGGCCACCGGGCCCAGCTCGCGGGCGGCCGCGTTCGCCACCGCCGCCCCGGCCCGGCCCATCAGCACCTCGACCGGGGTCCCGCCCGCCTGGGCGGCCGCGTCCGCCGCCTGCACCGCCGCCACCGTCGCCAGCGGCTTCACCCCTCCACCCCCCGTCGCCCCGGCCTCACGACCCGGCGCCGCGCTGGCGGTCCAGGCGGCGGCGGACCCAGGGCGGCGGGCCGGGCGGGCGGCGCGGGTAGTCGTCCGGGCCCTCCACGAGCACGCTGGCGTAGGCGGTGTCCCTGGTGTCGGACAGGGTGAGGTGCCAGCGCAGGGCGCCCAGCAGGTGGGCCCAGTCGGCCAGCTCGCCGGTGAGCTTGATGCTGGGGGCGCCCGAGGGCAGGTTGGTGACCTCGATCTCGGTGTAGGCGAACCCCGAGAACCCGACCCCCAGCGCCTTGGAGGTGGCCTCCTTGGCCGCCCAGCGCTTGGCCAGGTAGGCGACCTCGCCGACCCCGCGGCGGGCGGCCGCCTCCAGCTCGGCCTTGGTGTACACCCGCTCCCGGAAGCCGGGGTGACGCTCCAGGGCGCGGCGGATCCGGGCGACCTCGACGGCGTCGATCCCGATCCCGACGATCATCGAACCCCGAACTTAGCCCTGGTCGCCGGCCGGGTCAGCAGGAAGATGATCAGGGCGTCGATCAGCAGCCCGAGCAGGCTCCCGAATCGCAGGTCGCGCAGGGCGCTCAGGACGACCACGACCACGGCCAGGTACCAGCCCCAGCGGCGCCCCTGGAGCAGCCCGATCCCGGCCGCGATCAGCCCGGCCACCAGCAGCACCAGCAGCGTGGGGAACCCGCGGCCGTTCATCATGCCCGACAGCAGCGGGTAGCCCAGCAAGGCGGCGTCGATGAACAGGAAGATGGCGACGATGCTAACCGACTGGTCGGGATCGATGTCGTAGGCCATCGCCCTACTCCACCGTCACGCTCTTGGCCAGGTTGCGGGGCTTGTCGATCGGGCACCCGCGCGCCACGGCGACGTGGTAGGAGAGCAACTGGAGCGGGATCAGGCAGACCAGCGGGGCCAGCAGCTGGGCGGTGGCCGGCACCCGCAGCACATCGGTGGCGTGGGCGGCCACCTCACGGTCGCCGTCCTCGGCGATAGCCAGCACGGCCGCGCCCCTGGCCGCCACCTCCTGGATGTTGGTCAGCATCTTGGCGTAGATGTGGCTGGAGGGGTGGACGACCACCACCGGCGTCCCCTCCTCGACCAGGGCGATCGGCCCGTGCTTGAGCTCGGCCGCCGGGTAGCCCTCGGCGTGCAGGTAGGAGATCTCCTTGAGCTTGAGGGCGCCCTCCAGGGCCATGGGGTAGCCGACGTGGCGGCCCAGGAACAGCCAGTCGCGGGCGTCCTTGTAGGTCTCGGCGACCTTGCGGACCTGCTCGCTGCGCTCCAGGCAGACCTCGACCTTGGCCGGGATCCGCTCCAGCTCGCGGACCACGGCCGCGACCTCGTCGACGAACATGGTCCCCCGCACCTGGGCCAGGTACAGAGCGACCAGGTACATGGCGGCCAGCTGGGTGGCGAAGGTCTTGGTCGCGGCCACGCACACCTCGGGCCCGGCCCGGGTGTAGAGCACGGCGTCCGACTCCCGCGGGATCGAGGCCCCCACGGTGTTGCAGACGGTCAGGACCCTGGCCCGCTGGCGGCGGGCGTAGCGGACCGCGCCCAGGGTGTCGGCCGTCTCCCCCGACTGGGAGATGGCGATGACCAGGGTGTTGCGGTCCAGCACCGGGTCGCGGTAGCGGAACTCGCTGGCGATCTCGATCTCCACCGGCAGCCGGGTCCAGTGCTCGATGGCGTACTTGGCCACCAGCCCGGAGTGGTAGGCGGTCCCGCAGGCGACCACGAAGACCTTGTCGACCTCGCGCAGCTCGTCCTCGCTCATGCGCAGCTCGT
>Ga0307416_100002419_pt1 | contig 10711 bp, 9 predicted proteins | sample DK1Cmetagenome_2_FD_203821 | JGI IMG/M metagenome (GOLD analysis project Ga0307416, IMG submission 203821) | Maize rhizosphere microbial communities from greenhouse at UC Davis, California, United States - DK15-C-3 | ecosystem: Host-associated > Plants > Roots > Rhizosphere > Soil | place: USA...
AGGACGCACTCAAGGCGGCAGAGGACGAGCAGTGGCGGCGCAGCAATCCGGAAACCAAGGCCCGGACTAACAGCGCCCTGAACCAGCTTGAGTCGGCGATCGCGGGCCTGGAGGAAGACCTTGCCAGGGCGGAAGCTGACGGGAACCAGCGGAAGATCGACGAAGCGCGGGAAGCGCTGGATGCCCGCAAGCAGTGGCTGGACACGCTGCAGAAGTCGGCCCAGGACTTCTCCTAACACACCGCACCTACACACGCCCAGGGGGCGGAACCGGATGTCCACACATCGGCTCCGCCCCCTGATCCATTCCCGCTGGGTTTGGCAGGCTTACCGTATGCCTTTTTCGCGGTCATCGCCTGTAGCTTCCCCGGCCAGTGCCGCCGGTTCTCACCCGGGTCCGCGCCTCCTGCTGCCCGGACGCCCGTTCAGCGGGAACGAACTGCGCGCGATGGCGCTGGACGGCCTCCTGGTCAATGTTCTGGAGGCCGGCTACATCGGCTCGACGGAGGCCGTCACCCCGGCCCACCGCGCCCTGGCAGCGGCGGCCGTGCTGCCGGCGGGGTTCCGGCGGAAGGTCGTGCTGGGCCGGCTGACGGCGGCCTGGGTCTACGGCTGCGCGCCTCCGGAAGCCAAGGTGACCGTCCTGCTGGACCACCGGTACCGCGCCACGTCGCAGGGTCGCTGCCGTTCCGTACGCATCCACGAGGTCTCGCTGGGGGCATCCGACACCGTCGGCATGGCCGGCGTGCCGGTTACGTCCCCGCTCCGCACGGCCCTGGACTTAGCCGTGCATGCACCGGACGAGGATGCGGTCCCCGCCTTGCTGGCCCTGTCCTCGATTCCCGCGCTGAAGTGCCCGCTGGGCTACATCCGCCAGACCCTGCAGTTGCGCCCGCGCATGCCGGGAAAGGCGAAGGCGCTGGAACGGATCAACAGCGCACTGGCGCAGCGCGGAGGCGAGGGACCGCCCTAGATCCGGCGCCTGGAATCCGTGGTCCGATAGACATCGAAGACGCCGTCGATCCGCCGCACCGCGCTGAGCACGTGGCTCAGGTACTTCGGGTCGCCCATCTCAAAGGAGAACCGGGACACGGCCAACCGGTCGCTCGAGGTATGCACCGTGGCGGAGAGGATGTTCACGTGGTTCTCGGCGAGGACCCGGGTGACGTCCGAGAGCAGGCTCTTGCGGTCCAGTGCCTCGACCTGGATCTCCACCAGGAAGACGCTGGCCTTGGTCGGCGCCCACTCCACCTCGACCATCCGTCCGGGCTGCGCCCGGAGGTCTTCGACGTTCCGGCAGTCCGAGCGGTGCACCGATACTCCGGAGCCACGGGTCACGAAGCCGATGATCGGATCCGGCGGGACCGGTGTGCAGCACCGGGCCAGTTTGACCCAGACGTCGCCGACACCGACAACGGTGACGCCGGAGTCCGACGTCTTCGGCCGCTTGGGGGCCACCGAGATGGGCGCTTCCATCTCTTCGGCTGCCTCCTGGCCGCCCAGCAGCGCGACCAGGTGCTCGATGACGTTCTGCGCCGAACTGTGCCCGTCGCCGACTGCGGCATACAGCGCGGAAATGTCCTGATGGTGCAGCTCCTGCGCAACGGCCAGCAGCGCATCGTGCGTCATCATCCGCTGCAGGGGCAGGTTCTGCTTGCGCATGGCGCGTGTGAGCAGATCCTTGCCCTTCTCGATCGCTTCTTCCCGGCGTTCCTTCGTGAACCATTGCCGGATCTTGTTACGTGCCCGCGGGCTCTTGACGAAGCCCTGCCAGTCCTGGCTCGGACCGGCGCCCTCGGCCTTCGAGGTGAAGATCTCCACCCAGTCGCCGTGGTTGAGTTCGCTGTTCAGCGGGACCAGCTTGCCGTTGACCCGGGCACCGATCGTGCGGTGCCCCACTTCGGTGTGGACGGCGTAGGCAAAGTCCACCGGCGTCGATCCGGCGGGCAGCGCCATCACCTCGCCCTTCGGGGTGAAGACGAAGACCTCGCGCGCATTGATCTCGAACCGCAGCGAATCCAGGAACTCCGCCGGATCGGACGTCTCCTGCTGCCAGTCCACGAGGCTGCGGAGCCAACCCATGTCACCGCCGTCCGCGGCAGTGCCGGACTTCGCGGCGTCCTTGTACTTCCAGTGCGCCGCGACGCCGTACTCGGCCCGCCTGTGCATCTCGTAGGTGCGGATCTGGATCTCCACCGGCTTGCCGCCCGGGCCGATCACCGTCGTGTGGAGCGACTGGTACATGTTGAACTTGGGCATCGCGATGTAGTCCTTGAACCGCCCGGGCAGGGGGTTCCAGCGCGAATGCAGGGCGCCGAGCGCGGCATAACAGTCCCGGACGCTGTCCACCAGGACCCTGATCCCCATCAGGTCGTGGATGTCGTCGAAATCCTTGCCGCGGACGATCATCTTTTGGTAGATCGAGTAGTAATGCTTCGGGCGGCCCGTGATGGTGGCCTTGATCTTGACCCCGCGCAGATCATCACCGATCTTGGTGCGCAGCATCGTCAGGTACTTCTCCCGTTCCGGCGTCCGGTCCCCCACCATGCGCACGATTTCCTCGTACACTTTGGGGTGCAGCGCGGCGAAGGAAAGGTCTTCCAGCTCCCACTTGATCGTGTTCATGCCCAGCCGGTGGGCGAGCGGGGCGAAGATTTCCAGCGTTTCGCGCGCCTTCTTCGCCGAGGACTCCGGCGACACGAAGCGCCAGGTCCGCGCATTGTGAAGCCGGTCGGCCAGTTTGATCACCAGGACACGGATGTCCTTGGCCATCGCCACGACCATCTTGCGTACGGTCTCCGACTGCGCGGCGTCGCCGAACTGCACTTTGTCCAGCTTCGTGACACCGTCCACGAGCATGGCCACTTCGGCACCGAACTCGCTACGCAGCTGATCGAGCGTGTAGTCGGTGTCCTCTACCGTGTCGTGCAGCAGCGCCGCGGCGAGCGTTGTACCGGTCATCCCGAGCTCCGCCAGGATGGTTGCCACCGCTACAGGGTGCGTGATGTAGGGGTCCCCGCTCTTGCGCTTCTGCCCGCGGTGGCTGCGCTCCGCCACAACGAAGGCGCGGTGGATCAGGTCGAAGTCTTCGCGGGGGTTATTGGCCCGGACGGTGCGCAGCAGGGGCTCGAGGATCGGCGAGTATCCGGCCGATCCCCGCCCGGTCAGTCGTGCCAACCGCGACATGGTCCTCTCCCGCCGTCCGGGGAAGGATGGACGGGACGCTGTCTCCTGGGCCGCGGGCGCCGGGGCGTCGGTGGGCACGGCAACGGGCCCGGGCCCGGGCTTGGCAACAGCACCCGGTGCCCGGTTTGATGCGCCACCGTCGTCTACCAAATGCTAAACCTCTCTGCCGTGGGCCGCCTCACGCAGCATCCAAGGATCCATCAGGCCGCCTCTCCCCGGGGCGGCCTCCAGTTCCATCGTTCTAGTGTATGCCCCGAAGGCACAGGCCGGACACGGGCGCCGCCTCGCAGGCCGGCGCCCGGCAGCCTGCTCTAGGCGGTGGCCGCCTCGCGTGCCTTCGCTTCCTGCTCCCTGCGGAGCCGGACCTTCTTGGCCTGCTGGACCAGGGCCGGCTCATTTGTCCGCAGCCGCGCGTACAGCGGTGCCGCGATGAACACCGTCGTCGCCGTTCCGATGATGATGCCGATGAAGAGGGACAGCGACAGGTCCTTGAGCGTCCCTGCGCCCAGCAGCAGCGAACCGATGAAAAGGATCGAAGCAACGGGCAGGACACCAACCACCGAGGTGTTGATGGAGCGGACCAGGGTCTGGTTCACCGCCAGGTTGACCTCCTCGTCGAAGGTGCGCCGGGTCGAGGTTCCGATGTCAGCCGTGTTTTCGCGGACTTTGTCGAAGACGACCACCGTGTCGTAAAGCGAGTAGCTCAGCACGGTCAGGAAACCGATGATGGCCGAGGGCGTGACCTCGAAACCGATGAGCGAGTACAGCCCTGCCGTCAGGATCATGACGACGCCCATGCCGGCCAGCGCAGCGACCGACATTTTCCAGGTGCGGAAGTAGATCGCCATCAGCACCGCGGCCAGGACGACGAAGACGACGAGCCCCCAGAGGGCCTGCCGGGTCACGTCGGCGCCCCATGTTGGGCCGACGAAGTTGGAGGTCACCTGGTCCGCGTTGACCCCGTAGGCCTTGATCAGGCCGTCGCGGACCGCCAGCGTCTGGTCATCGGAGAGCTGCTCCGTCTGGATGCGGACCGTGTTGGGCGCGATGTTGGTGACTTCCGGATCCAGCGCGGGCTCGACCGCGGTAACGGCGTCCTTCCCGAGATCGAGATCCGTATTCTGGGTCTGCGAGACCGTGAACTCGGATCCGCCGCGGAAGTCGATTCCGAGGTTAAAGCCACCCTTGACGACCGGGATGATGAGGGACAGCAGCACTGCCGCCCCGGCAATGATGAACCACAGCTTGTACTTCTGGACAAAGGGATACGACCGCTTGCCAGAGTAGAGCTCGTTGCCGAACGTTGCGAAGTTAGGCATCAGTTGCTCTCCTTATCCGTGCTGCGGCCGGAGACCGCGGCGGCACGCTCTTTCTCTGCGGCGGCCCGCCGCTCGGCAATGGTCTGGCGCCGTTCCGCTTCCGCCGCCGCGCCGGCAGTCTTGCCAGTCTTGCCGCGCGGTTTCGGCGCGCCCTCGCCCGGCTGGCGGAGGCGTCCCGCACCGCGGTACAGCGGCACCACGCCCAGGCGCTTCGGGTCCAGCCCGGAGAATCGGTGGCCTTCGCCGAAGAACTTCGTGCGGGCCAGCAGCATCATCACCGGGTGGGTGAACAGGAAGACCACCGCGAGGTCGGCGATGGCGGTCAGGCCGAGGGTGAACGCAAAGCCCCGGACGTTTCCGACCGCCACGAAGTAAAGGACGACGGCGGCCAGCAGGTTGACTGACTTGGACGCCAGCACCGTGCGCTTGGCCCTCTTCCAGCCGTTGTCGACGGCGGACACCAGGCCACGGCCGTCGCGCAGTTCGTCGCGGATCCTCTCGAAGTAGACGATGAACGAATCCGCCGTCTGGCCGATGGCCACGATCAGCCCGGCCACACCCGCCAGCGACAGGCGGTAGTTCTCCGTCCAGCCCAGCAGCGCGATGGCCAGATAGGTCAGGATTCCGGCCACCACCAGGGACGCAATCGTCACGAAGCCGAGCATCCGGTACTGGAAGAACGAGTAGATGGCGACCAGGAGGAGGCCAATCAGGCCCGCAATGACGCCCATGCGCAGCTGTTCGGAGCCGAGGGTTGCCGAGATCTGCGTTTCGCTCTGGATGTCGAAGCTGATCGGCAGGGCACCGTACTTCAGCTGTTCGGACAGCGCTCGTGCCGAGTCTTCCGTGAAGTTGCCCGTAATCTGCGGACGGCCGTCGGGAATCACGGCGTTGGTGGTCGGCGCCGAAATGACGGTGCCGTCTAGGACGATGGCGAACTGGTTCTGCGCGCCGGTCAGGCCGAAGAGCCGTTCAGTGACGGACTTGAAGGTCTGCGTGCCCTCGCCGTTGAACTCAATGTTGACGGCCCACTGGTTCAGCGACTGGCCCTGGTTGCCCCGGACCTGTCCGAAGCTGGCGTCCTGAATGTCGGTGCCGGGCACCTCGACCGGGCCCAGGATGTACTTCTGGCCGGTGTCCGGTTCACACGCGATCATCGGCTTCTTGGGGTCCGCAGGCTCTTCGCTGGCCGCCGCGATGGTAGCCGGGTCGGTGCAGTCGCGCGCCTCCATCTCCTGGTACAGCTCCGGAGTAATCCAGTTCAGGTCGCTCGCGTTGGCCGGCTTACCGCTCGGCTTCGGCAACTCAGCGGCAGGAGTGCGGCTTTCCTTCGGCACGGCCGCTCCGGAAGTGGCGGCCAGCACCGGGCGGAACTCCATGGCGGCGGATGCCTGGATCAGGTCGCGGGTCTTCTCGTCCGGCACGCCGGGCAGGCTGACGATGACGTTGCGCCCGGATTGGGTGCTGATTTCGGCTTCGGCCACGCCGGAGCCGTCCACGCGCTGCCGGATGATTTCGACTGCCTGGTCCAGCTGCTCGCTGGTGATCTGGTTGCCTCCGCCCTGGACCTGCGGGGCAAGGATCATCTGCGTGCCGCCTTCGAGGTCCAGCGCCAGCTTGGGCGCCCAGCTGGCCTGGTTCGAAAGAACGCCGCCGCCCAGGGCAGCGGTCAGGACGGCAATGAGGACGCCGAGCCAGATCAGGGTCCTCTTGGCGGCGCTATTGCGGCCGGAACGTGCCATGAATGGTCTTTCTCTCGACGGCTCCCGGCGCAGGAATTCCCGCATGACAAATGGGCGGGGCTTCCCCCACCCACTGGTCCGGCCGGTGGAACCGCGTGCGGACTATTTGTTGTCTTTGTTCTGTTCTTCGTTCAGCCGCTTCAGGGCGTCGTCCGAGGATTCCTCCTCGCGGAACACGGACCGCTCATCCCCGCCCGCCAGAGCGGACGCATCGTCGGGAACCGCGGCATCCTGGGGTTCGATGATTTCGCTGACGGCCTGCAGGTGCACGGCCGCGGTGTTTCCGGGCGACAACTCGATGACAGCTTTGTTTTCGTCCCGGTCGACCGAAACCACGGTGCCGAACAGGCCGAACTGCGTCATTACCTGGGTGCCCGGACGCAGCTTCTCCTGCATCGTCTGGGCTTTCTCCTGCATCTGTGCCCGGACCTTCTTCTGCTTCCGGAACATCATGAAGATCAACAGGCCGAAAATCACGAACAGCGCGAGCGTCATGAAGTCGAACCCGCCGCCCTGGGGCTGCGCGGTGTTATTGGCAAAGACGTTTACGAACACTGAGACGTTCCGTTCCTTCTTCTGGACGCGAGCAGCGGCACGGCCGCACTCGGATGGTCTGCGCCGGACAGGGCAGCGCCTTGTAGGGCACGGAGCAAGCCTGGCTGCCACCCATTCTACGCGTGCAGTCCGGCGGTAAAGTCACGATCCGCTATCGGAGAAGCCGCGCTCCTCTTCCTCGAGGACCGACAGCAGGTCGGGAGCACCGACGGCGGAGGCCGGCATCTCCAAGCCGAGGTGTTCCCAGGCGGCCGGCGTGGCGATCCGCCCGCGCGGCGTCCGGCCAAGGAGCCCTTCGCGCACAAGGTACGGCTCGGCCACGGTCTCCACCGTTTCGGTTTCCTCCCCCACTGCGATGGCCAGGGTGGAAAGGCCCACCGGGCCCCCTCCGAACTTCATAATCAGGGCGGTGAGGACCTCGCGGTCCAGACGGTCCAGTCCGCGTTCGTCCACTTCATACATGTCCAGCGCGGCGGCAGCAGACCTTGCGTCGATTTCTTCAATGCCGTGGACCAGGGCCCAGTCCCGTACCCGGCGGAGCAGACGGTTGGCGATACGCGGCGTGCCCCGCGACCGGCCGGCGATTTCGGCGAAGCCGGCGGAACTGATCTTCAGGTCCAGCAGCATGGCCGAACGCCGGAGCACCAGTTCCAGTTCCTGCGTCGAATAGAACTCCAGGTGCCCGGTGAACCCGAACCGGTCCCGCAGCGGACCGGGCAACAGGCCCGCCCGTGTCGTGGCGCCGACCAGGGTAAACGGCGGCAGGTCCAGGGGAATGGCGGTGGCGCCCGGCCCCTTGCCCACCACGATGTCCACCCGGAAGTCCTCCATGGCCATGTACAGCATTTCCTCGGCCGGACGGGACATCCGGTGGATCTCGTCGAGGAACAAGATCTCGCCTTCGGTGAGCGAGGAAAGGATGGCCGCCAGATCCCCCGCATGCTGGATGGCCGGGCCGGAGCTGATGCGCAGGGGGGCGTTCATTTCCGCCGCGATGATCATGGCAAGCGTCGTCTTGCCCAGGCCGGGCGGCCCGGAGAGCAGGACGTGGTCCGCCGTGCGCTCCCTGATCCTGGACGCCTCGAGGACCAGCGACAGCTGCCGGCGTACCCGCGCCTGGCCGACGAAGTCCGCCAGGTTCTTGGGCCGGAGCGCCGACTCGATCGCGCGTTCCTCGGCTTCGCCCGCCGCCGAGACGACGGACGTGCCTTCGGGTTCCGCGGGCATCAGCGGGCACCCGCCGCGGCCCGCCGGCCGCCGCCGGTCCGGCCGTTATCCTGGCCCATACTCCGCAGGGTCAGCCGCAGCATCTGGCCCACGTCCAATCCGGCTGCAACGTCCGGATTCTCCTCGGCCGTCCGGTCCAGCGCGGCGGCCGCGTCCTTTTCCGACCAGCCGAGGCCGGTCAGCGCCTGCAGCACCTGGTCCTGCCAGGCCGGCTCCGCTGGCGCCGCCGGCCCTTCCACGGGCACGAGTTTGCCGGCGAGTTCCAGGACGATCCGGCCGGCCAGCTTCGGGCCAATGCCCGGAACCTTGCTGATGGCCTTGCTGTCCCCGTCCGCGACGGCCTGCCGCAGCGCCTCCGGGGGATGCACGGCCAGGGCCGCCAGGCCAAGCCGGGGACCGACCCCGCTGACGGAGACCAGGGTTTCGAACACCTCACGCTGCACGGCATCCTCGAAGGCATAGAGCGTCATCGAGTCCTCGCGAACGATCATCAGGGTCGCCAGTTCGGCTTCGCGTCCGACGTGCAGGGTGGCCAGGGTCTGCGGGGTCGCCTGGACCAGCATGCCGAATCCGTTCACGTCGACGACGGCAGAGTTCAGGCCGACATGGCTGACAATGCCGCGAAGCGAGCTGATCATTTAGTGACTCCATAACCGCAGGGCTGGAAACCGGCCGCCTCCAACGGCGCCGTTTCTCCGAACATATTTACGAACAGCCTACGCGTTGCCGGGGACATTCAGCCCGATTGCCGCGCCGGACGGACGCCGGGAGCGGGTGGCCGGCTCACCACTTCTTGCGCTGGGCCCGGGACTGCGCCTCTGCCCAGGCCCGCTGGGCCGGTGTTAGGGAACGTCCCCCTGCCGCGGCAGACGCCGTCGTCGCACTCCCCCGCCAGGCGTGGGTAATGGCCAGTGCCAAGGCATCCGCCGCATCCGCCGGGCGCGGCGGCGTGTCCAACCGGAGGATGCGCGTCACCATTTTGGTCACCGCCGCCTTGTCCGCCTGGCCATTGCCGGTAACGGCGGCCTTGACCTCGGTGGGCGTGTGGTGTGCGACCGTGATGCCCCGGCGCGCCGCGGCCGTAATCACGATGCCCGATGCCTGGGCGGTGCCCATCACGGTGCTGACGTTGAGCTGGCTGAAGACGCGCTCCACGGCCAGGACATCCGGCGTGTAGCGGTCCAGCCATTCGTCGATGGCCGTCGCGATGGCCAGCAGGCGCTGCTCGAGCGGCACATCGGCGGAGGTGCCGACGACGGTGACTCCGGCCAGCGTGGCGCGCCGGTTCGGCTCGACGTCGACGACGCCGAAACCGCAGCGGGTGAGGCCGGGATCGATGCCCAGGACACGCAGGGTCATCCGGTCTTGGCCCGGCTCAGTCTTCGGAATCCAGTGCGGCCATGACCTCGTCGGACAGCTCGGCATTGGAGTACACGTTCTGGACGTCGTCCAGGTCTTCCAGCGCGTCGACGAGCTTCATGAACTTCCGCGCCGCGTCCAGTTCCAGGTCGACCTCCATGGAGGCGACGAACTCGATCTCGTCGGTCTCGTACTCTATCCCGGCTTCCTCAAGGGCGGCCACCACGGCGCGCAGGTCCGTGGGCTCGCTATGGACCTCGAAGCTGCCGCCGGATTCCTTGACCTCCTCGGCCCCCGCGTCCAGGACCGCCATCAGGACATCGTCCTCCCCCAGGTCGTTCTTCGGCAGGTTCACGACGCCCTTGCGGCTGAACATGTAGCTCACGGAGCCCGGATCCGCCACAGTCCCGCCGTTGCGCGTGATCGCCAGGCGGACCTCGGAAGCAGCACGGTTCTTGTTGTCCGTCAGGCACTCGATGAGCAGGGCAGAACCCTGCGGGCCGCGGGCTTCGTAGATAATCTCCTGGTAGTCCACGGCCTCGCCGGTCAGGCCGGCGCCGCGCTTGACCGCCCGGTCGATGTTGTCGTTCGGGACCGACGTCTTCTTGGCCTTCTGGACTGCCAGTTCAAGGGCGGGATTGCCGGACATGTCGGCGCCGCCGGCACGGGCGGCGACTTCGATGTTCTTGATCAGCTTGGCGAAGGACTTGGCGCGGCGGGCATCGATGACGGCCTTCTTGTGCTTGGTCGTCGCCCATTTGGAGTGTCCCGACATGCTTACGCTTCTCCTCTAACGATTCTGATAAAAAGTTCGTGGATCCGGCGCTCCCCCGTTACTTCCGGGTGGAAGGATGTCGCCAGCAGATGCCGCGAACGCACTGCGACAATTCTAGCTGTCCCGTGCAGAGTTCCTGTGTGCGACGCCTCTTCCGGCAGGACCTGGGCCAGCACCTCTACGCCCTCGCCGACCCGTTCGACCCACGGGGCACGGATGAAGACGGCGTGGACGGGCTCCGGTTCGGTCCCCGGCACCGCCGCGCTGAACTCCAGCCCGCGGAAGGCCAAATCCGTCTCGAACGACTCGCGCTGGCGGCCGAAAGCATTACGGCGAACAGTAATATCCAGCCCGCCGAGCGTTTGCTGCGGATTGCCCTGCCGGTCGGTGGCCGGGTCGGCGATTTCGTTGGCCAGCATGATCATCCCGGCGCACGACCCGTAGACGGGCATGCCCGAGGCAATCCGCTCCTTCAGCGGTTCGGCCAGCTCGAAGATCCGGGTGAGCTTGTCGATCGTGGTCGACTCGCCGCCGGGAATGACCAGCCCG
>Ga0307416_100002420_pt1 | contig 10709 bp, 9 predicted proteins | sample DK1Cmetagenome_2_FD_203821 | JGI IMG/M metagenome (GOLD analysis project Ga0307416, IMG submission 203821) | Maize rhizosphere microbial communities from greenhouse at UC Davis, California, United States - DK15-C-3 | ecosystem: Host-associated > Plants > Roots > Rhizosphere > Soil | place: USA...
CAACGCTTCGACCAGCTGCATTTCGCGCGGCGTGCGCGCCGCGAAGTCGGCATGCCCGCCTTCCGACGCGCCGGGCACGAACCGGCCGTCGACGTTGTGCAGCATGGCCTCGCCGAGCCCTGTTCCAGCCGCAATCACCGCGGCGTTGCCGCGCGACGCGGCGACGCCCTGCTGCAGCACCGCGAGCTCGGCGGACTCGAGCACCGGCACCGCATAAGCGAGCGCTTCGAGATCGTTGATGATGACCGATCGGCGCAGGCCCATCGTCTGCGCGACCTGCTCGCCGTCAACCAGCCACGGCACGTTGGTGAGGCGCGCCACCTGATCGGTAATCGCGCCGGCGACGCCGAAGCACGCGGCGTTGATTCCACGCGGCTCCATGTTGCGCGCGCGCAGGAACTCGCGGACGATCTGCTCGAGCCCGCCGTACTCGAGCGTGATGAATTCGCCGACCTCCACGGGCTGCGGCCGCTCGGGTGCGGGCGCGAACAAGCCGAGAAGCGTTTTCGTGCCGCCGACGTCGCCTGCGAGAAGCATGAGGAATGCTATAGCTGTCAGCTATCAGCTGTCAGCTCTCAGCTGAGAGCTTTCTGAAAGCTGACGCTGATGGCTGATGGCTTTAAACCTTCTTGACTTTACCAGCCACCTGTCTCATCGTCGCACTTGAATGACGTCGCTCCCGTCATCGTCGGGCCCCTACGGTGTTCGCCACATTCGCAGCCTCTACCCCGCGATCACCGAGAATCATCTGCGCTATCTCGAAAAATGGGGTCTGATCCACCAGGCCGGCGGCCAGCAGGCCGATCGTGAGTACTCCTTTGGCGATCTTCAGACCATCAAGCACGCCGCGGGAGAGTTGGAGCGCGGCACGCCGCTGAAGGTGATTCTGAGAGCGCTGGCGTCGGAGCGCGAAGGACAGCTCGTCCTGGATTTCCATGCGACGCCGGACACGCCGCGCGCCAAGGTGGTGACGCTGCAAGTCAGACGGACGCCGCCGACGGTCGGGTCCGCGGCGCCGCTGCAGGCGGCAAACACTTCGTTCCCGTTCTCCGACCCGCAGACGGCTCTCGCGGCGAAATACTTCGTCGAGGGATCGCGGCTGGACGATGGCGACGAGAGGAAGATGGAGCAGGCCGCGGCCGCGTATCGAAAGGCGCTGGTGATCGATCCCGATCTCGTTCCGGCGATCGTCAACCTCGCGAACATCCACTATTCGCGCGACGAGCTGATCGAGGCGCAGGCGCTGTACGAGCGCGCGATCGGGCTGGACCTGGATTGTTTCGAGGCGCGGTTCAACCTGGGCAACATCCATCACGATCTCGGCCGCTATCGTGATGCGCTGGGCTGCTACCGGGCCGCGGTCGCGCTCAACCCGACCTACCCGGACGCGCACTTCTATTTGGCGGTGACGCTCGAGAAAACCGGCCACTCAGCCGAGGCGAAGGTCCACTGGAAGACCTATCAGGAGCTCGCGCCCAACGGTGAATGGTCCGAGCTGGCCAAAGAGTTCTCAGAATAAGTGAGAAGTAAGAAGTACGAAGTAAAGACAGTAATCACTTCGAACCTCTTACGTCTTAGTTCTTACTTCGTACTTCTTACTTTCAGTAGATATAGTCGTTGCGGTCCCGCTTCTTTGGCGTGCGGCGCAGCTTGTAGTACGCGCACTCCAGGCACCACGACTCGCAGTTGAACCCTTCCTTACCCGCGAACGGCAGCACATCGCGATGGGTGCAGAACTCGCCCGACTCCGGCGTCGCGCGCCAGCGGCAGGACTGAAAGCGTTCCAGGGCCGGCGACGCGGCTGGCTGGGTCGGCGACGGCGCCTCGGATGGCGCCGCATCGGGCCCCGGGCTGGCGTGAAAGAATTTTCGGTCGTCCATTAGAGTCAGAGTCGAACGTTATACCGGTTCAAGTTGATGCATCATCCCTGCAGTTCGAGCCCGAACGAGCGCTGCAGCGCCTGGAGCGCGCGCGCTTCCTCGGGAGCGACCAGCGTGAGCGCGGTTCCGGTGGCGTCTGCCCGCCCGGTGCGCCCGACACGATGCACATAGGTTTCACGATTCGAAGGCACTTCGTAGTTCACGACGTGCGTAATCCCGTCGATGTCGAGGCCGCGGGCGGCGACGTCCGTGGCCACCAGCACCCGGTGGCGCCCGCTGCGGAAGCCTTCGACGGCCTGCGTCCGCTGTGCCTGCGTCCGATCCGCGTGCAGCGCGGCGGCCTTCAGGCCCGCCGCGGCGAGCCGCCTCGCGAGCCGCTCGGCGCCTGACTTCGTCCGGACGAAGACGAGCACCGGTCCTTCGGCGCGCCGCAGGAACTTGGCGAGCCATTCCGCTTTCTGTCCCGCCGCCACGTTCTCGACGGTGTGGGTGATGCTCTTCGCCGGCCCGCCGGCGGATCCAATCTGCACGTACTTCGCCTGCCGCACCACCTCGTCCGCCAGCCGCATCACGTCGTCCGGCATCGTCGCCGAGAAGAGCAGGGTCTGCCGTGCCGCGGAATCGGGGAGCGCGGAAACGATGCGGCGCACGTCGGGCCAGAAGCCCATGTCCATCATGCGGTCCGCTTCGTCGAGCACGAGCGTATCGAGCTTGTCGAACTCCACCGCGTTGCTGCGCATGTGGTCCATCAGGCGGCCCGGCGTGGCGACGATGATGTCGACGCCCGACTTCAGCGCGCGTTCCTGGACGTCCATCGGGACGCCGCCGTAGACCGCGATGCTGGTCAGGTCGGTGTGATAGGTGAACCCCTGCACGTCGTCTTCGATCTGGACGCACAGCTCGCGCGTGGGCGCGAGGATCAGCACGCGCGTGAATCCACGCTCCTCCGGCGCCGCGGCCCGCGCCTTCAGCATGCGGTTCAGAATCGGCAGCAGGAACGCGGCCGTCTTGCCGGTGCCGGTGTCGGCGCAGCCAATCAGGTCGGTGCCATCCATGACGATCGGGATGACGGCGCTCTGAATCGGCGTGGTCGTGGCGAACCCGCGTACGCGGATCCCCTCGATGAGCGACGGCTCGAGGCCGAGCGTCTCGAACGCCACCGGGCGCGGATCGCATTCCGCCTGTTCGCGAACGAGTGCCGGGCGGGGCGGCGCAGCGACGTGCGGCCGGCCCTTCGAATGGCGTGTGCTGCCAGTGCGGGGACCGCGTCCCCGTCGGCGGCCCTGCGGTTGTCTATGGGCTGTATGGGAGCTCAAAACTGATTCTTACCGAGCGCGGAAGGTAATGATGCCCCGGACCGGATCGTAGGGCGAAACGCCAACGGTCACGCGATCCCCGGGAACCACCTTGATGCGAAAGCGGCGCATGCGGCCGCTCAACTGCGCAAGCACCTCGTGTCCCTGGTCGCATTGCACGCGGTAAAGTCCGCCGCTGTGCACCGCGACGACGGTGCCTTGCACATCAATCAGATCGTCCTTGCTCAATTGGTATCCTTTCCAATCAAAGATTGTGCCATATTTGGCCGTCTCTGTAAACGAAGATGGCATGCGGTTTGAGAAACCGGGCGCCCAGACCGGGGCGCCCCGGAGTAATTAGACCCGTCCGCCATCCTAGAGGTTTCGGACAGCCGTTTCAATTTGTTCCGCAAGGCTGGCGTAGTCGTTGCCCTTCAGCAACATAGGGGCACCGAACGCGACCCGTGCGATTCCCCTTGCGGGGAACTTCCACTTCTGATGGAGGATACGGTCGAGCCCCTCGAGCCTGACCGGGATCACGGGGATCTCCAGCCGCGCGGCAATCATCGCCGCGCCCGGCTGGAACCGGCTGATCTCGCCTTCCTGCGTCCGCCGGCCTTCCGGATAGATCAGAATCGAAAACCCATCCGCGACGAGCTCACCGATGTAGCGCAGCGTCTGCCGTGTGCCCGACTCTCGCTGAGGCAGCGGAAAGGCGTTGAAGAACATCGACGCCAGGTAGTAGTTCAGGCTGTTCGAGATGTAGTCCCGCGTTCCGAACTGCTCCGGATAGAAGTGCGCCTTGAAGAACTCCTTCGCCATCGCCGGCGCCACGCGGTACCGCCATTCAGCCGGAAGCGCGTCGAGGATCACCGGCGTATCGAGGTGACTCTGATGGTTGGCGGCAAAGATGACCGGGCCCTTCGCGTTTCTAACGTGTTCGAGTCCTTCGACTTTCGAGCTCACGAACACACGGCCGAGCGGCAGGATCCAGGTCGGCAGGCTGGCCCGGCGAAGCGCGCGGGCCGGCAGCGAGCGGTTCCACGACGGGAAGGCGATCGTTTCGGCGGCGGTCATCGCCGCCGCCGCGGCGCCTTCGAGCGGCTGAGTGAGCGGCGCGAGATCGCCGACTGTCCGCGCCGCCGCAAAGCGTGACTCGTCGATCGTGACCTGAAACGCCTCTTCCAGCGCCATCATCAGCTCGACGCGCTCGAGCGAGCTCAGGCCGAGCTCTTCCAGCGTCGTGTCCGCGGCGACGGCCCGTCCCGGGGCGAAGCGCGCGATGACCGATTCGACGGTTCGCGATCCCGCGCCGGCGCCGCTCTCGCGGCGGCCGTGTTCGCCGGTCAGCCACTGCTTGAGTTCCCGGCGCTTCAGTTTTCGCGTGCCTTCGGTTCGCGGCAGCTCCGCGCCGGTCCACTCCGCCGCCGCGCGGATTCTCTGATGATCCGCGAGCTGCGTATTCGCCGCGCGAAGCACGTCGTCCACCGCGGTGCCCGGCTCGAGCACGAGGACCGCATGAACGCGCTCCGACGCGGCGCCCGCCGTTGAGGCGCCAACCACCGCCGAGTCGCGAACGCCGGGCAGGGCGTTCAGCACGCGCTCGACATCTTCCGGAAAGACGTTCAGGCCTTCCGGCGTGACGATCATCTCCTTCTTGCGGCCGCGAATGTGCAGCTGCCCTTTGTCGTCGAGCTCGCCGATGTCTCCGGTATGGAACCAGCCGTCGCGGAACGCCGATTCGGTCTCCTCGGGCGCGTTGAAATACCCTCGGGTGACGTTCTCGCCGCGCACGAGGATTTCCCCGTCCTCGGCGATCTTCAGCTCGACGCCAGGTATCGGCTTTCCGACCGCGCCGCGCGCGGCATGGAACGGATGATTCAGCGTGACGATCGGAGCAGTCTCGGTGAGCCCGTAACCCTGGACGACCAGAAACCCGAGCCGGCCCCAGAAGGCTTCCAGCTCCGGATCGAGCGGCGCCGCGCCGACCACGAACGCCCAGAACTTGAACCCGAACAGCCGATGCACCTTGCGGTATGTCCACCAGCGGATCGCCCAGTGCATCTTTCCCGCGAAGGGCTCTGCCGCATCCGGCGACAGACGCACGATGTGATCGCGCAGCACTTCGAGCATCTTCGGCACGCAGACGAGCACCGAGATGCGTCGCTCGCGAATCTGCCGGACGATGTCGTCGGGGGAGTAGCTCCTGGTGAAGACAACGAGTCCCGGCAGCATCGGCGGCACGAAGGTCGCCATCGCCTGTCCGAACATGTGGCTGAGCGGCAGCAGGTTGAGAAACCGGACCGGCAGGAACGGCTTCGCGTAGTGCTTGTATTTCTGCATCTCCCGTTCGATCGGGACGATGTTGGCCAGCACGTTGCGATGGGTGATCACCACGCCCTTGGGATCGGCGGTGGCGCCGGAGGTGAAGATGATTTCCGCGGTGTCGTCCGCTGTGATGGCGGGCGCGGCGGTGACGTCGCCAGCGGGCTCGTGGGGCGCCCGCAGGTCCGAGAGGCTCCAAATCGGCCGCGCGCCATCGAGCGACGCGCGATCGACCACGTCGCCGACGAGGATCGCGCGCGCGTCCACGATCTCGGCGACACGGGTCAGGAACGCCGCCGACGTGCGGTAGTCGATCGGCACCAGCACCACGCCTTCGAGCAGGCATCCCCAGAGGGCGATGATCCACTCCGGCCGGTTCTCGCTCCAGATGGCAACGGATTGACCCTTGGCGACTGCGGCCGATCTCAGCCGCGCGGCGAACGCATGGGCGGCGCGGGCGACGTCGGCGTACGAATAGGACCACGTCCGGTAGCCGTCGTCGTATGTGAGGAAATCGCCGCTGGTCGCTGACAGGTCCGAGAAGAAATCAATCAGCGTGCGCCGCGTCATTCTGCTGAATTATGATTGAAATCGAATGGCGCTCCCGCCAGTTTTTGCAGCCAGCGCGCTCTACGACAACCTGCTGCAGGCCGCGCTGCGTCAGTTCTTCGGCCGCGCGACCTTCGAGACCGAGCCGATCCCATCCCTGTCGTCGGACGGGCGGCTGGCGATCGAGCCGACGAACGATCCGTCCGTTCTGTCGATTCGCTGGTTCGGATCGCGGCACGTACTGCACGTGCCGAGCCGGCGTCCGTTCACCGCGCACGAGGTGAATCTGGCGCTGGCGATCGGTTCGGTGCTGGCGAACCGCTATCGCGCGATCTTCGACCCGAAGCAGATGCTCGAGCGCGGCGATCTGTTCCGCGGCGCCATCGAGGATCGGTATGTTGCCGCCTACCTGGACATCATCGACCGCCCGGATCGGCCGCCAAAGCGCGCCGATCTCGTTGCGAGCGCGATCGAGGTCATGCGCGTCGCCGCGCTCTCGAGTTACGAGAACCGGCCGATCTCCTCGGGCGTGCTGCTGCTCGACGGCGAGCGCGACGGCGAGCACGTGATCCAGCCAACCGCGCCCGAACTCCAGTACAAGTATTCGCCGGCGCTGACCGGCATCAAGAGCTTCTTCCGCATCTGCGACGGACTGCAGACGCTGTTCCTCGTCAACAACGTGGGGACGGTGCTCGACATCGTCGAAGTGGCGCGTTATGCGAAGCCGGGCGAGCTCGAAGTGCCGAATCCGTCGCAATACAAGGCGCACGCCCTGGCGACGGCGAACAACCTGACGATTTGCGTCGTGCTCAGCCCGTCGCACGAGATCAAGATCTTCGCCGGCGGCGTGCAGGTGTTCAGCTTCCGCAACGCGCGGTGGCACCTGCTCGACATCCAGGCGAAGTACGACATGTGGGAAACGTCGGTCGGCAACCGCGCGCTGGCCGAGCGGCTGTTCCAGACCGCGCTCGATCTCGCCGATGCCCGCGAGGGCGCGCTGTTCGTCGTCCTGAAGGATCCGCAACGGGATCTGGGGCAGCTCGTCGCGCCGGCCGACCGCCTCGACTTCATCAGGCCGCCGATGGGGGAGACGCTCAACCGGCCGCAGCTGCTGCACATGCTCAACGGGCGCACCGCGGTTGGCATCGACCCCGCGGTGCTCGCGAGCCTCGCCAAGACGGACGGCGCGACCGTCATGGACAATGCCGGGCGCCTGCTCGCGGTCGGCGCGATTCTCCTGCACAGCGAACCGCCGGAGCCGCACTCGAGCCTCGCGGTCGAAGGCGCACGAACGACCGCGGCGATGGCCGCCGGCCGGTTTGGCTCGGTGTTGAAGGTCAGCGAGGACGGCCTCGTCACCTTCTACGACAATAGCGAGAGGATTTGGGACATCTGATGCGGATTTTTCTGACCGGCGGGACGGGTTACATCGGGTCGGCGGTGCTGGACGCGCTGATGCGCGGCGGACATCGCGTCGATGCGCTCGTGCGCAACAGCGAGAAAGCGGCCGAAGCGCAAGCGCGCGGCGCCACGCCGGTGCTGGGCAACCTGTCGGAGCCCGCGAGCTACGCCGATGCGGTAGCGGCCTCGGACGGGGCCATTCACACCGCTTACGAGTACTCGCCGCGCGGACGGGACGTCGACGTGACCGCGATCGACGCGATCCTTTCGGCGCCAGCGAAGCCGGGACGATTCATGATTTACACGTCGGGCGTCTGGGTGCTTGGCGCATGCCCATCGCCGGTGGATGAATCCGCGGAGCCGAACCCCGCCGAGCTGGTGTCGTGGCGTCCGGCGCACGAGGGACGCGTGCTTGCGGCAGGCTCCAGCGGCCTTCGAACCGCCGTCATCCGCCCCGGCATCGTCTATGGCGGCTCGCGAGGGATTGTCGGCGACCTGTTCAAGGATGCCGCGAACGGCCTGATCCGCGTGATCGGCAACGGCGACAACCACTGGCCGCTCGTCTACGAACGGGACCTCGGCGAGCTGTATGTGCGGCTGGCGGCGCATGCCGACGCCTCAGGCGTCTTCCACGCGAACGACGAGGGTGACGAACAGGTCAACGACCTGGTTGCCGCCATCGGCGGGCACGTGCCGATCCGGCCGAGCGTCCGGCGCATTCCGCTGCCCGAGGCACGGCAAAAGCTCGGGCCGTACGCCGACGCGCTCGCCCTCGATCAACGCGTTCGCAGCCCGCGGGCTCGTTCGATCGGGTGGAGTCCGTCGCTGCGGTCGGTTGCGGGCAACGCGGCGCGCCTGTTCGACGAGTGGCGGCGCGGCCGCGCAGCAGCCTGACCTATTTGAACGACACGCCGGCGCTGATGATCATCAGCGTCACTTTTGGATACGCAGGCCGCGCCGTGCTCGCTTCCTGTCCGTTGATCGCGTAGAAGCGCAGGTCGAACGTAAAGGCCAGGTGGTCTTTTGCGAACCAGCGGGCGCCGCCGCCGTAGTTCAGCACGCGGATGCTGCCATCCGCCTCGGCGACCGGATCGTCTTCGCGCTCGGTCGTGAAGCTGCCCCAGCCCAATCCGCCGCTCAGGTAGCTCCAGCCCTTGCCGGTTCCAAAGTTCAGCGACACCTGCGGCGATACCGTGGAGAAGTGCGTTTGCACCGTGGGGCCGTCCACGCCGGTGTCGTCCTCAGCCTCGAGCGTGTTGCTCGCGCCGCTGAACAGAATCTCGCCGCCGAGTCCCAGCGTCACGCGTCCCATGCGGACGGGATACCAGTGGACGCCGCCAGCGAGGCCGAGGCCGCGGCCCGGCATGTTCGTCGTGCTCACGGCGAGCGCCGAGGCGACGTCGGCGTTCTCCTTGAAGCGCGGCAGCGCGACGCGCGCGTCGACGGCGACGGGACCGATCGGTTCCGGCGTCTGTGCGAGCGACACGACTGGGAGCAGGAGCAGGGAACAGAGCAAATACGCAATACGCATCGGTGTGTCGGTCATGAGTGTAGGAGCTCGCGCGCGGCAGCGAGCCCGTCGTCGAGGGTGGTCACCCGCCCATCCAGTTGACGTTCGTAGATTTCCTTCAGCAGCCGGCCCATGCCCGGTCCGGGCGGCACGCCGAGCTCCAGCAGGTGGCGGCCTCTCACGATCGGCTCGGGCGGGGCATGCTCGACGCCGAGCGCGCGCGCGCGCTCGATGAACCATCGGATCCCGGAACAATCGAACTTCCCCGTGCGGCCGAGACAATCCGATTCGGCGACCCGCGCCAGCAGTTCGAGATCGACCTTCTGCGACAGGCGCCGGAACGCGCCGTCGCCCACCGGCGTCTTCGATTTGAAGAAGGCGTTCGGGGCAAGGTGATTCGCCACGATCCCCACGACCTGGCCACGCACGTCGAAGCCGCCGATCGAGTGCACGTTCAGCCGATCGAGCAGCGCCAGCGTCGGCGGCACGCCCTCCTGTTCGTGCTCCATCGATCGGATGCGGCCGTCGATGACCGCGGTCGTCGGCGGCTTGCCGAGATCGTGACACACGGCGCCAAGCATGACGGTGACCTGCTTCGGCTTGTCGAGATCGTCGATCCGCGTGCGTGCCTGATCGATCACCATCAGCGTGTGCACCCAGACGTCGCCTTCGGGGTGCCACTCGGGTTCCTGCGGGCACCCCACCATCGCGCGCATCTCGGGGAACAGCCGGTCGATCACGCCCAGCTCCAGTGCGAGCTCGAAACCTCTTGACGGCCGCGGCGCGCGCAGCAGCAGTTTCTCGACTTCGCCCCAGACGCGCTCGGCCGGCAGGTCGTCCAGTGGCAGGCGCCGGCACAACTCCATGGTTCCGGGATCCATCTCGAGCCCGAAACGCCCGGCGAACTGGACGCCGCGCAGCACGCGCAGGCTGTCGTCCGCGAAGGTGCGCGGATCGACGGCCCGCAGCAGCTTGCGCTCGAGCAGGTCCGCCCTGCCGTCGAAGGGATCCAGGTACTCCTCGCCGAGCGGATCCCACGCGACAGCGTTGACCGTGAAGTCCCGCCGGCGCGCCGCCTCCTCGATTGACATCGACGGGTCGCCGGTCACCTCGAATCCACGATGTCCGGCTCCTACCTTCGAGTCGCGGCGGGGCAGCGCAACGTCCACATCGGCAACCTTGAACACGGTGAAGCTCTCGCCGACGACGTTGAGGCTGCCGAAGCGCTGAAGGATCTCTCTCAGCCGCCCGGCGGGCACCCCGAACACTTCGACATCGACGTCCTTCGACGGGATGCCGAGCAGTCGATCGCGTACCCAGCCGCCCACGAACAAGGCGCGGCCGCCCTCGTCCTTGACCGCACGCGCGATCGCGACAGCCGTCTCAATGCTCATTCCGGCTGCTGGACGCTGGACTTACGCCGCCGGTCGTATCGGCGCATCAAGGAATCGGTCAGCTTCGGCGCGACGGCGTTGAGGATCGGCAAGGCTCTCGACACCCTGTGCGGGTAGACCTCGGGACGGGGATGGCGAATGCAGTCGACGACGACGCGCGCGACGTGATCGACGGTTTGCCGGGGCCCGAGGCCGGAGATGTCGTGCCCGTAATCACGCGACATGGCGCTGCGGAACTCCGTTTCCGTCGAGATCGGGAACACGGCGCTCACGTGGATGTCGCTGCCGGCGAACTCCGATCGCAACGACTCGGCGAAGCCGGCCTGCGCCGCCTTGGTCGCGCAGTAGCCGCTCA
>Ga0307416_100002421_pt1 | contig 10708 bp, 11 predicted proteins | sample DK1Cmetagenome_2_FD_203821 | JGI IMG/M metagenome (GOLD analysis project Ga0307416, IMG submission 203821) | Maize rhizosphere microbial communities from greenhouse at UC Davis, California, United States - DK15-C-3 | ecosystem: Host-associated > Plants > Roots > Rhizosphere > Soil | place...
CAGGGAGCTGGGAGCTAGGAGCCAGCGTCAAGCTCCCAGCTCCCAGCTCCAACTACCCCTCGCTCCGCATCACCTGATGACAATCGATCGTGCCCTCCAGGGACACATTGTCCTTGGTCTTTCCCTGAAACGTGACCTTTCCACTCTTCCCCCGGTCCTCGACCCTGATGGTACCGGTACCTTCCTTCTTCACATCATCCGAAACACCGCTTAGTGAAGCACCCGTGTTGATGGTATGCTCGCTCCAGCTCGGCTGCATCAGCTCACCGAATCCAATTGTCATGAGGAATTTGTCGGTACGGTCGGCCGCGTCCTTGGAATCCGGTACGATGAGCTGCAGGGAGCTGAATTCGTTCGCCTTCTTGCCGGTTACGCTGTACTGATTGCCCCAGGAGCCCGGGCCGGCAAAGCCGTAGGTACAGGTGATGTCGTTGGACTTGGCATCGTAGGTACCGGGGTGCGGACCACCCTTGACCACAAGATGTATCGTCGTGGCGGTGCTGCCGCCGCCCGTGGGGGCACGCAGGGCTGCGCCCTCGTCGGTCTTTGCGGCCGTGTCGTTATTCCCACACGCAGCGATCGCAAGCGCCAACGTGGGCAGGATGAGCTTGACGCTATAACGCATTTTAGACTCCGATTTCATGGGGACGTGGGCTCTTCGGAAGTCCAAAATATTGTGACCGACTAGGTGGGCCAAGGGAGGGTATTGCGTCTGTTGTAGGGGGGTGCCCATTTTATGCCCCCCACTCGCTCTGGAGATATCTACTCATGTTTCGCAAACGAGTTCCTCTCGGCCTTCTCCTGGCCGCGAGCCCTCTGGCCGCACAGGCAAACCCATTCGCCTTCACCGGCGGTTCGGTGAAGACGGCTTACATAGTGTACGATATCGTGAGTGCACAGCCGCAGATGCAGGGCGCAACCTTCGAGCTCGGCGTTGCTCCGGATCGCTGGATCATGCGGACGGTTACCCCCTACGAGATCGCCGGGAAAAAAGACACCATGCGTGTGCTGGCGGTTACCACCCGGGACTCCCAGTACACGGTGAGCGTCATGGGAGCCCAGCGTGATGGGGAAGCGGGTCCCCTGATGAGGCCCCACCTGGCGCGCGAGTACGCGGCGCTGAGTAGCGCGGCCAAGGCGCGGTTTCGTGAGAATCTGAGGCTGGCAGTGGAGACCGGCGGGTCCAGTGACGTGGAGCAGTACATCACGTTACTGGGCGACAAGGTCGGCTCCGAGACTGTCGCGGGCCACAAATGCGATGTCTACAGGACCAAGAAGGCGACGGCGTGCGTGCTGCCGCAGGCACCGGGCGTCATGCTGCGCTGGGCTAACAACGAGGACAAGGTGAACCTCGTGGCCAAGAAGGTCACGATCAACGGCCCAATTCCTCCAGCGCTCAGTGTCTTGCCCAAGGGAATGAAATGGAAGCCGAAGGAGGCCGACGACGCCGATTTTCTGCTGAACGTGTGGGCCCTGAAGAAGCAGGCCGAGCCTGAAGGGGTGTCTCCGGCTGCGGTCGCAAAGTTCGCGGTCGGATATCTCGCGAGCGCCGAGGCCACGACTGAGCTGCGTGCCATGACTGACCAGTCCGGCGATTCCCAAGATGACGAGGCTGAAGCGGAGTAGAGCGGAAGCTGGTCGGTTAGCCCGGCAGGACGATCCCCCGGCATTCCCCGAATCCGATTCGGGTGGCGCCGGGGCTTTCGCAGTACCCCCGCATGATCACCTCGTCTCCGTCTTCCAGGAACTTCCGCGTCTCGCCCCCGGGTAGTGTCAGCGGCTCCGCACCCCGCCAGGTAAGCTCGAGCAGGCACCCGCGAGCGTCCTTTCCCGCGCCCGAAATCGTTCCCGTCGCGAAGAGATCTCCTGGCCGGAGGTTGCACCCGTTGCTGGTGTGGTGGGTGAGCATCTGCGCCACGGTCCAGTAGAGATCCGCCACCCGGCTTCGACTCACCCGCTGCTCCGCCAGTCCGGCTCGGCGCATGTGCGCCGTACGAATGAAAACCTCGACGACCGCATCGATTCCTCCGCGTTCCCGGTTCGATGCCGAATCCAGGTAGGGCAGGGGACCCGGGTCAGTCGTCGGCCGGTTGTACGCGGGAATTCTGAACGGTTCGAGTGCCTCCATCGTGACCACCCAGGGAGAGATGGTCGTGGCAAAGTTCTTGGCGAGGAATGGCCCGAGCGGCTGGTACTCCCAGGTCTGGATGTCACGCGCAGACCAATCGTTGACCAGACACAGGCCGAACAGATGGTGTTCCGCTTGCTCCAGCGGTACGGCCTCGCCCAGCGGGTTGCCGAGGCCGATGAAGCACCCCATCTCCATCTCGTAGTCGAGGGCACGACTCGGTGCAAACTCAGGTGCATCCGCGGCCGGATCCTTGAGCTGCCCCCTCGGCCGCCGCACCGGCATGCTGCTTGGCACAATGGACGACGAGCGCCCATGGTAGCCGATCGGCAGCCACTTGTAGTTGGGGAGGAGCGGGTTATCGGGCCGGAACATGCTGCCGACATTCGTGGCATGATGTACCGACGCGTAGAAGTCGGTGTAATCGCCGATGTCTGCCGGAAGCAGGAGCTCGCATTCTGTCATCGGAGCCAGGATGCGCTCGCCGAGTCGCCGATCGGACCGGTACGCCGGCGACTCCACACTGAGCAATACGCTCACTTCTTGCCTCAACGCGGACCAGTATTCCGGTCCGAGCGCCATCAGCTGATTCAAGGTGCCGGCCTTGCACGCCTGGGCGGCTTTCCCTGCTGCCGCGGGAAAATCAGTTACCGCCGACAGGTCGAGGATTTGTTCGCCGATCGCGACACCAACTCTCGCCGGCCCGCCGCTGCGGCGCCGAAAGACGCCGAATGGAAGGTTCTGGATGGGAAAGTCGGCGTGTCCCTGGGCCGAGTCCACCCAGGAACGCCGCGCTGGATCGTGGGTCTCGTTCATGTCTGAGAAACGGGAGCGGCGAGCAGGTGCAGCGACTGCAGATCCTCGATCGGCTCGGTAAAGGAGCACGAGCCAAACGAGACTATTCCAAGGCGGCGAGCATCGGTCAAGCCCTCGATGTTCATCCGGTTGCTCCGCCAGGTGATCCCGGAATCATCTGCCTGAAACGCCGACGGATCCTCCTCCTCCAGTACTCGCAATGCCTCCGACTCACTCATTCCCGACTGAAGGAAGGCCACGGCCAGCATCAGGTTGAGGAAGCCGAACATGCGGCCCATCGGGCTGTGCTCGGCATAGGTCAAACGGTACGTGGCGCGAAGTGGGTGGTGCAGTCCTGCGGTGGCCTTGAACGGCACCCGATAGTCGAGCGCGGCACGGGCAAAGCGAAGCAGGTCCAGTGCCCGGGGAAAGGCGTCTTGAGTCACACCACCGGTTCTGACTTTGGCCCGGCGCCCGCCCTGGCCGATGCTCCGGATAAGGCTCGACGGGTCAGGCTCTACCGGCACCTCGATATAGGTTTGCAGTATCGACGGCACACGTGCAATGATCTCGCCGATGTCAGCTTCTGAGGTAGCTTTCACCTCGACGCTGTCGATCCTTACGCCACCATTGGTGTGGCGCCGATTGAATTCGTTGATCGCGTGTACGTCGGCTTCTATGTTCGTGCCCATCAGCGCGGCAACGCGCCAGGGCGAATCGATCGGGTGCAGAGGAATTTGAGGCAAGTGGACCTCGAACTCATCCAGCCAGCTGACGGGGACGATAAAGCGTCCGAGAGCCCAGGACGAAGGCCCGCTGGAATATCGAGCATAATTTTCCAGGGCCGTGCGCATGTCCACCTCGGCTGGGGGAAACAGCCCGGCGTAATCGATACTTCCCTGGAGCAGGGTTCGGATTGCGCTCATGTCCGGGGATTATAGCACCTGTTGAGGGTTTCTCATGACCATCGCGACCATCAATCCGGCTACCGGGCGTACTGAGCGCTCCTTCCAGCCGTTGTCCGATGCCGAGCTCGATGCCCGGATTCAGTGTGCGGCTGACACCTACCAGAAATACCGGCGGCTAGCCCTGCGGGAGCGCACCAGGATGCTGATCAAGGCCGCTGAAATTCTGGAAGCTGAAAAAGAAATCTTCGGCCGCTTGATGACACTGGAAATGGGCAAGACACTGAAGGCTGCAGTGGACGAGGCGGTCAAATGTGCCTCGGGCTGCCGGTACTATGCGGAGCAGGCCGACGGCTTCCTCGCTGAGGTGGAGGTAGCGACCAGCGCCAGCCGTAGCCTCATCAGGTATGAGCCGATTGGACCGATCCTGGCAGTGATGCCATGGAATTTCCCATTCTGGCAAGTCTTTCGCTTCGCAGCCCCGGCGCTTGCTGCCGGCAACGTCGGCCTGCTGAAGCATGCGTCCAACGTGCCGCAGTGCGCGCTTGCAATCGAAGACATCTTCCGGCGGGCCGGCTTTCCGGAAGGGTGTTTCCAGACACTGCTCATCGACACTGACCGGGTCCAGCGGATCATCGAGGACCCCAGGGTCGCCGGGGTGACACTCACCGGCAGCAATGCTGCCGGCAGTGCAGTGGGCTCCGCCGCGGGAAAGCAGATCAAGAAGTCGGTGCTCGAGCTGGGCGGAAGCGATCCCTTCATCGTCACGCCGACCGCCAACCTGGATGCCGCGTCCGGCACCGCTGTGAAGGCGCGCATCATCAACAACGGTCAGTCGTGTATCGCCGCGAAACGGTTCATTGTGGTCGGGAGCATCGCCGACGAGTTCGAGCACCGGCTGGTCGCCGGGATGCAGTCGCTCCAGGTGGGTGACCCGCTGGATCCGAAGACCGACGTAGGGCCACTCGCCAACGAGGCGCAGGTCAAGACCCTGGTCGGCCAGGTCGAGCGCTCCGTCAGCGCCGGTGCTCGTTTGCTTACGGGAGGACATCGACTGGACCGGCCAGGATACTACTTTGCCCCGGGTGTACTGACGGACATCTCACCCGACGCGCCCGCATATCGGGAGGAGGTCTTCGGACCCGTCGCGCTACTAATCCGGGCGCGCGACGTCGACCAGGCCATCGCGATCGCCAACGACTCACCGTTTGGTCTCGGCGCCAGCGCCTGGACCAACGACGAAACGGAGCGCCGGCGGTTCATCACCGAGCTCGAGTCGGGCATGGTCTTCATCAACGCAATGGTCGCCTCTGACCCTCGTCTCCCCTTCGGAGGCGTCAAGCAGTCAGGCTACGGCCGCGAGTTGAGCGAACACGGCCTACGTGAATTCGTGAATATCAAGACCGTGTGGATCGACGACGCTTGATGCCTTTGCTGATCTTTCTCGTCGTGGCCTTTAGGGTCTTGGCAACCTTTTTCCCAGCGGATTTTGCTTTGCGGCGGACACGGGGGTCCTCGGCGGCCTTCTGAACCGCCTTTTCAATCAGCGCGGTTGCGGCTAGTACGGCGGCAGTCTGCACCAGGCCCTTCTGCTGCTTGCGAGCCATGCGGTCTCCGGAAGGATGTATGATCATCCAATCTGCTCAGAGGCGCTCAGGAACGAGGTGAGCATTGTCACAGGAACCCCGACCATGACGCTGACGGGCCTCTGGACTGTACTGCGGCGCGCGCTCGCAGGTTGGTGGAACGACAACGTTCCGCATCTTGGTGCGGCCCTCTCGTACTACACGCTATTTTCCCTGGCTCCAATCCTGATCGTAGCCATAGCAATTGCCGGTCTGGCCTTCGGTGCTGAAGCCGTTCGCGGCGAAATCGTATACCAGATAGACGGGCTGGTGGGCCGGCAAGGCGGTCTGGCTGTCCAGGCCATGCTGCAGGGAGCGGCGCGGCCGTCGTCCAGTGTTCCCGCGACCGTTATCGGGGTGATCACTTTCTTCATTGGTGCGACGGGAGCGTTCCTCGAGCTGCAGACCGCGCTCAATACCATCTGGAGAGTCAAGCCCAAGAGCAGCGGCAATTGGTTTCGTGTGCTTCTGATGCAGCGGCTGATTTCGTTCGCTCTGGTGGTCGGCGTCGGGTTTCTGCTGCTCACGTCGTTGCTCGTGAGTGCCGGGCTGGCTGCCTTGCACCGCTACATGGGCGATACCTACCCCGCAGTGGCGGTGGTCTGGGAGGCGCTCAACGTCATCGTCTCTCTCGGCGTGATCACGCTTCTGTTCGCGATGATCTACAAGGTGTTGCCCGACGTAGACCTGGCATGGAGTGATGTCTGGGTTGGTGGGCTCGTGACCGCGGGACTATTCACCATCGGAAAATCGCTCATCGGGCTCTATCTCGGCACCAGTGGCTTCTCCTCATCCTACGGGGCAGCCGGATCGGTCATCGTTCTGCTCGTATGGGTCTACTACTCATCCCAGATCGTCCTGCTTGGCGCCGAATTCACCCGTGAGTACGTGTCAGAGTTCGGTAAGCGTCCGAAGCCGTCCGAATTCGCCAAGAAAGCCCCGAAAGGAGACCCCGGCAACCGAGTGACCGGCTGACCTAGCGGTGGGTGCGTCCCATGAACTTCTCTCCCTCTGGCGGAGTGTAGGCATGCATCCGCTGGAGTAGTGCCACGGCATCATTTTCCACGATGACCGCATCACGGTGGGCCTCGGTTAAGAATCCCTCCCGAACCGCATGGTCGAGAAATCCGGTGAGCCCATCGAAGTATCCAGCGACGTTGAGGATACCTGAGGGCTTGGCGTGGATGCCCAGTTGAGCCCACGTGAGGATCTCGAACAAGCCCTCGAGCGTGCCGATCCCGCCTGGCAATGCGATGAATCCATTTGACATATCCGCCATCTGTGACTTTCGCTGGTGCATGGAGGCAACGACAATCAGGTTTGCGATCCCGGTGTGAGCCTCCTCCTTCTCAACCAGCTGCTGCGGAATGATCCCCGTAACATGTCCCCCATGCTCGTGCACTGAATCCGCCAGCTCTCCCATGATGCCCACGCTGGCACCGCCGTACACCAGCTCGATGCCCTGCTGCGCCAGGATTCGGCCGAGCTCGCGTGCGGCGGCGCCATACTCAGGCCGGGCTCCCGGATTCGTTCCACAGAACACGCATATACGCTTCATCTGTCCGTCAGGTGGCATCGGCAATTGCCTCGCGGGCGGGGTAGCTTAGGGGAGTCGCAACCCGTGAGTTGCGACCACACCACATAAGTATATGGAGACGACAAATGCAAAGGCGTACTCTGGGCCGCGAGGGCCTGACCGTCTCGGCGCTCGGCCTGGGATGTATGGGAATGTCTGAGTTCTACGCCGGCCGGGATGATGCGGAGTCCATCGCCACGATCCACCGGGCCTTGGAGCGAGGCATCGATTTCCTCGATACCGCGGACATGTACGGACCGTTTACCAACGAGCGTCTCGTCGGCCAAGCCGTTCGAGGGCGACGCGAGGTCATTGTTCTCGCCACCAAGTTTGGCAACCAGCGGGGCGAGGACGGCAGCTTCCTGGGCGTGAACGGACGGCCCGACTACGTGCGGAAGTCCTGCGACAGCTCATTGCAACGGCTCGGGGTGGATCACATCGACCTGTACTATCAACACCGCGTCGATCGGAGCGTACCCATCGAGGAAACCGTTGGCGCGATGGCGCAGCTGGTTGAAGAGGGGAAGGTGCGCTTCCTTGGACTCTCCGAGGCGTCAGCCTCGACCATCCGGCGAGCTCACCAGGAGCACCGCATCTCGGCCTTGCAGTCGGAGTATTCGCTTTGGACCCGCGATCCCGAGGACGAGGTGCTCCCGCTCTGCCGTGAGCTGGGCATCGGGTTCGTCGCCTACAGTCCATTGGGAAGAGGGTTTCTCACAGGGCGGTTTCGCAGCTTCGAGGATCTGCCGGAGGACGACTACCGCCGAAACTCGCCACGATTTCAGGGAGACAATTTCCAGAAGAACCTGGATCTCGTTCAGCGGGTGGAAGAAATTGCCCGCCGGAAGCGGTGCACACCAGCTCAGCTGGCGCTGGCGTGGTTGCTGGTACAAGGAGACTACATCGTACCGATCCCGGGGACGAAGCAACGCCGGTACCTCGACGAGAATATCGCTTCGCTCGAGATCGAGCTCACTCCTTCAGACCTGGAAGAAATGGAGGAGGTTGCCCCCAAGGGTGCGGCGGCAGGCGACCGGTATCATGAGGCGGGAATGCGGACCATAAACGGCTGAGACCCCATCTCAGCCAGCCGCCGGCGGGCGGGCGGAAGTGCCTTGGCGGCAGTGGGATAGGTTATCGGACACACCTCTGGCGCACGGATCGGCATCATCCGCGACTACCACGTGCCGAGCGGGGGAGAAACCGAGCCGAGCGGAGTGAGAGCTATTCTCTCAGATCGCTCCGGGGCTCCGATATAGCCTCGACGATCCGGCCGACTTCGCGATCGCTTGCCGCCCCATCTTCGCGGGCAATATCCGCCTGAGCCACGATCCCCACCAGCTTACCGTCCGTATCTACGACGGGGACGCGTCTGACCTGCCGTGCGATCATGACCTCACGCAGATCCTCGACCTCATCTTCGGGCACGCAGGTGACTGGGTCCGCGGTCATCGCCTCGCGAACAAGGACGTCCGGCCCCCTGCCAGCGGCAAGGACGCGAATGGCGAGGTCACGATCTGTGACCGTGCCTACCAGGCGGTTCGAGGTGGTGTTCTCGACCACCGGAATCGATCCGCAGTCGTTGTCCCGCATCAGGGTGGCCGCCTCACGCACAGTGGTCTCAGGAGTACAACTGGCTGGGTCCGGCGTCATGATCTGCTTAACTCTCACGTCTCCTCCGCGGTTATTGGACCCTTCTACTTAGGCTCATCGGTCCACCCGCGCGGTGACCTGCGTAACTTTCGCTCCAGTCTGAGTCCAAGCCAAATCCGAGCTTCCCGCTCCGAAGGAGCGTCCGCATGAGGCTTCCAGGAGAGATCATCCAGGGCATCCTCGCGCGGGGCGCGCTTGTGCTGCTTCGGCTCTATCTCGGCGTGGTGTTTCTGCTGTCCGCCCTTCCCAAACTCGAGCGCCATCCCGGCTCCGACCTCGCTGGCTTCCTCCAGCAACGCGCCTTGGACGCGGGGCATGCCTTCTATCGCCCCTTCGTGGAGTCCGTGTTGCTGCCCAACTCCGCCGTGATCGGCTTGGTAGTTGGCTGGGTAGAAGCCGCCGTGGGGGTGACGCTGATAGCCGGCCTTGGGACCCGCTTTTCGGCCGGCCTCGCCATGATCCTGGCGATGAACTACATGTTTGCGAAGGGAGAATGGTTCTGGACCCCCTGGAGCCATGACGCCGCCCGCCTCGTCATCGCACTCGCCTTGCTGATCGGGGCTGCCGGAAGAACCCTGGGAATCGACGCCATGCTGGCGCGGCGCTGGCCGCGGTCGCCGCTATGGTAGGAGGCGGACAGTGGGAAGTCGGAAAGAAGCTAGGCCACCCCCAGTGCATCCAGCATGAAAGCGTACTTGAACGCAATCTCCCGAAGGAAGTCGAAACGGCCGGAGGGGCCGCCGTGTCCCGCGCCCATGTTGGTCTTGAGCAGCAGACGATTGTCATCCGGCTTCAATGCCCTCAACCGGGCGGTCCATTTCGCCGGCTCCCAGTATGCCACCCGAGGATCGTTGAGTCCGGCAGTCACCAGGATGTTGGGATAGTCCTTTCGCTCCACGTTATCGTAGGGCGAGTACGACCGGATATACGCATACGCGGCAGGATCGTTCGGGTTGCCCCACTCATCGTACTCGATAACGGTGAGCGGCAGCGTTGCGTCGAGCATTGTATTCACCACATCCACGAACGGCACCTCCGCCACTACTACCCGAAACAGGTCCGGCCGCATATTGATGACGGCGCCCATGAGAAGCCCGCCGGCGCTTCCACCGTTGATGGCCATCCTGTCGCGCCCGGTATAACCCTGGGTTACCAAGTGCTCCGCGCAGGCGATGAAATCGCTGAATGTGTTCTGCTTGTTCAGCAGCTTCCCATCGTCGTACCACTTCCTTCCCATCTCCTCACCGCCGCGCACATGGGCGATCCCGACCACAAACCCCCGGTCCAGCAGGCTCAGGGTGTTCGATGAGAAGGCCGGGTCGTAGCTCAACCCGTACGCTCCGTAGCCGTTCAGAAGCAGCGGCCTCGTGCCATCGAGGTGAAGGGGCGCTTGGTACACCAGGGAAATGGGCACCCGCTCACCGTCAGGTGCCGTGGCGAAGACGCGCTCGCTGCGATAACGCGACTTATCGTAGCCGCCGAGTACCTCGGTCTGCTTTCGAACTGTCCAACTCCGGGTGGCCATGTCGTAGTCCACAACCGAGCTCGGTGTCACCAGAGAGGTATAGGTGAATCTCAGGAGCGGTGTGTTGAATTCCGGGTTCCGGTGCGAACGCACGGTATACGCGGGCTCGGGGAAGGTGACGAGGTGATCCTCACCCGAGCTCAGGTTCAGAATCCGGATCTGACGCAGGCCCGCCTCGCGCTCGTACAGAGCGAGAAAATTCGAGAAGGCGTCGGCCCCATCCAGCTTGACCCCGGGCCGGTACGGTAGGACGGCCGACCAATTGGACTTGCCGGGGCTCTCGACGGGAGTTTGCACCAGTCTAAAATTGGGAGCGCCGTCATTGGTGGTGATGAAAAACCGACTCCCGTGATGTGCGACACTGTACTCGATACCGTGTTCTCGCGGCTGCACTACGCGGAAGTGACCATCCGGATGGTCGGCGTCGAGAAACCTTACCTCGGAGGTGGAGTGGCTCGTGATGTCCAAGAGCACGTATCGCCGGCTCCGGGTGCGATTCAC
>Ga0307416_100002422_pt1 | contig 10707 bp, 8 predicted proteins | sample DK1Cmetagenome_2_FD_203821 | JGI IMG/M metagenome (GOLD analysis project Ga0307416, IMG submission 203821) | Maize rhizosphere microbial communities from greenhouse at UC Davis, California, United States - DK15-C-3 | ecosystem: Host-associated > Plants > Roots > Rhizosphere > Soil | place: USA...
AATTCGCTGCACAATCTTTACTTTTACCACCGCCTCATGGATAAGTGTCGAGAAGCGATTCGCGACGGGCGCGCGCAGCTTTGGGCCGAGCTTGTTAACTTCGCCGCAGTTTCATAAGAAAACCGAACAACCGTTTAGGAGGAGTGATGGTCGATTTTGCTTACGCACAGGCGGCGCCCGGCGCTGCCGGGCCGGGACCCTTGATGACGATATTCCCGTTCATTGTCATTCTCGTCATCATGTATTTCATGGTGTTCCGGCCGCAGCAGAAAAAGCAAAAAGAGCACCAGGAGATGCTTAGCAAGTTAAAAAGAAACGATGAGGTGATGACCTCCGGTGGAATATACGGTAAGGTGACCGAAATTAAAGATCAGGTGGTGACCCTCGAGATTGCGCCGAACGTGCGTGTACGCGTGAATCGTCCGCAGATCTCTATCGTGACGACCGCCGACAAGTCATCCGCCAAAGAGGGAAAGGATTAATCGAATGCGCCGGGGCGTTCTTTCGCGAGTCATCATTTTCTCCGCACTGGCTCTATTGTCGCTGCTTTTTCTTGCGCCGAATTTTCTCGGCAAAAAAGACAGCAGCGGCACAGTGGAAATGCCCGGGTGGTGGCCGAGTTTTTTGCCGTCGGATGCGATTCATCTGGGGCTCGATTTGCAGGGCGGTAGTCATTTGGTGCTCGAAGTGAAGCTCGACAAGGCTGTTGAGAATCACATGGAGCGGCTCAAAAACGAACTCACCAACAGTTTTCGCGAAAAGGGTATCTCGGGCGTGTCGGTCGAGCGCGTGGATGCGACGCAGCTGCAGATTAAAGCAGCGGCAGCCAGCGTGGAGCGCGTGCGCAGTATCTTGAAGGCCGACTTCGCCAATCTCTCGGAGGTTAAGACACCGCAGACGAGCGCCGCCGGGACCGATTTCTACATGACGCTTAACCGCGAAGAGACCCGAGCCCTGCGCGACTACATCGTCGATCAATCGCTGGAAACCATCCGCAATCGAATCGATCAGTTCGGCGTCAGTGAGCCGATCATTCAACGCCAGGGCATCAACACCATTCTGGTTCAACTCCCCGGGATACAAGACCCGCAGCGCGCCAAAGACATTATCGGCAAAACCGCCCTGTTGGAGTTCAAATTGGTCGACGACAACGTCAATCCTGAAGAGGCAGTCAAAAACGGCCCGCCACCCGGACGCCAGGTGTTGTTTGGCCAGGTCGGCAAAGGCGCGGCTGGGGCGAGTCCGGCAAAGGTTCCCTATGTTCTAGAAGCCCGCACACTGATGACCGGCGAGTATATTCAGGACGCCAAGGTGCGACCCGGCCAACAATTACAAGGACCCTACGTCGAACTTATTCTCAACGATCAGGGAGCGCGGCTTTTCGAGCAGATTACCGCCGCCAACGTCAAGCGGCGCATGGCGATCGTTCTCGACAACAACGTCTACTCGGCGCCGGTGATCCAGGAGCGGATCGGCGGCGGCCGCGCCTCGATCACCGGCAGCTTCGATATCAAGGAAGCACGCGATCTCTCGATCGTCCTGCGCGCGGGAGCACTGCCGGCGCCGGTGGAGATCGTTGAAGAGCGCACCGTCGGTCCGTCGCTCGGGCGCGACTCGATTACTCAGGGCCTGACCTCTTTTGCCGTCGGTGGCGCATTGGTCGTCCTGTTTATGATTGCCTACTACAAGGGTGCGGGTTTGGTGGCGGATGTGGCGCTGGTGTTCAATGTTCTATTCATGGCCGCGATCCTGGCGGGATTTCAGGCGGTGCTCACACTGCCCGGTATTGCCGGTATTGTCTTGACCATCGGTATGGCGGTGGATGCCAACGTGCTCATCAATGAACGCATACGCGAGGAGATACGCGCCGGTCGCTCTGTGCGGTCGGCCATCGAGGCCGGCTATCAAAATGCGCTGCCGGCGATTTTGGACTCCAACGTGACGACATTTTTATCCGGAGTGATTTTATTTCAATTCGGCACCGGGCCGATCAAGGGCTTCGCCGTGACCCTATGTGTTGGGATTTTGACGACCGTCGTAACCGCGGTCTACCTGACGCGCGTCTACTATGACTATCGCATTGGCGCGCGCCGTCTCGAGCGCATCAGCATCTAAAGGATAGCAATGGAACTCATACGGTCCGGAACGAAAATTCCGTTTACCCATTATCGCAAGATCGCGGTGATCCTGTCGACAGTTGTCAATGTCATTGTCCTTGCTCTGCTGTTCTTCAGAGGGCCGAACATGGGCGTCGACTTTGCCGGCGGTACCATCGTGCAGTTGAAGTTTCAACAAAAAACGACGATCCCCGATATCCGCCAGGCATTGGAATCTATTCAGCTGGGTGGCAGCACCGTTCAAGATTTTGGCCAAGAAGGATTTAACGAATTCCTCGTGCGCGTCGAAAAGACCGGGATCCAGGTAACAGCTCTGAGCGATCAAATGAAAAAGGCCCTCGGCGCAAAATTTGGCGCCGACAAATTCGAAATCCGCCGGGTCGAGTATGTCGGCCCCAAAATCGGCGAGGATTTGCGCTGGCGCGGGACTTGGTCGGTTATCGCTTCGACGGTGATGATGGGCGTGTACATCTGGATTCGCTTCGCCTCGGCCTTCGGCGCGAAGTTCGGTTTGCATTTTGGCATCGGCGCGGTGATCGCGTTGATCCATGACGTGCTCGTGACAGTCGGCGCCTTGATGTTGGCGAATTATGAATTCGATCTGACCGTGGTTGCCGCGCTCCTGACCATCGTCGGGTTCTCGGTCAACGATACCGTGGTCATTTGCGATCGTATTCGCGAGAACCTGCGCAAGATTCGGCGCGAAAGTTTGGAAAACATTATCAATACCAGCATCAACGAAACTCTCAGCCGAACGATTCTGACGACAGGCACGGCATTGTTGGTGCTGTTGGCGCTTTATCTGCTCGGCGGCGCGGTCATCCGGCCCTTCGCTTTCGCGCTTTTGGTCGGCTTTACCTCCGGCGTTTATTCGACGATCTTTATTGCCAGCCCGGTCATTCTTTTGTGGGATAAATCCTTTAAACAAAGGTAGGCGTCGTGCTCTGCGATCCATCCAGCCGTAAAAGTCGCCTATGAAATGCGCGGGTTTGCACATTCGAAGCATTCGTATCGGTTGTGCTCGTCCTGGTGTGGTGGCTTTTTTGTCGTGATCCCATAATTCTCCATGCTCCATGATGTCGCCAAGCGTTGGCACTTGAAAGCAATCGACGAATCGACGGCCCATCGCTTCGCCGCAGGACTTAAGCTCTCCCCGCTGATTGCGCGCATCCTGACTTTGCGCGGCTTTACCGACAACGACGCTACACGTTGTTATCTGTCATCGAGTTTACGCGCGGATCTGCCGTCGCCGTTTGAGATGGCGGATATGGATGCGGCAGTGCGGCGCATCGTCGATGCCGTGCGCAATAACGAACAAATCGGCATTTGGGGCGACTATGATGTCGACGGCACCACCGGGGCGTCGGTGTTGGTGTCGTTCTTACGCGAAATCGGCGGCCAGCCTATTTATCATGTGCCGCACCGCATTGAAGAGGGGTACGGGCTGAACGTCGAAGGGCTGAAGCGGCTCCATGAACGCGGCGCCAGGCTCGTCGTGACCGTGGACTGCGGCATCTCCAATGCCAAAGAAGTCGCAGCGGCAAGCGAATTCGGTCTCGATCTCGTTGTCGTCGACCATCACCAACCGCCAAACGAGCTGCCGCGCGCGGTGGCGGTGGTGAATCCCCATCGCAAGGACTGCGCTTTCCCCGATAAAGGCATGTGCGCCGCTGGACTGGCGTTCTATCTAGTCATTGGATTGCGCGCCAAACTGCGCGAAGCTGGTTGGTTCAAGAACGGCGTCGCTCCCGATATCCGCCATTTTCTCGACATCGTTACCCTCGGCACTATCGCCGATATGGTGCCGCTCAAGGGTGTCAACCGAACCTTGATCAAGCGTGGACTCAGCGAGCTTGGTGTTTCGACTAGGCCCGGCGTGGTGGCGCTCAAACGCGTCGCTGGAATTGCCGACGGCGAAGTCAGCGCCGGGCAAGTGGGATTTCGCTTGGGGCCGCGTATCAACGCCGCTGGCAGAGTCGACTATGGCATCAAAGTCGTCGAACTCTTAACCACCGACTCGAACGAAACGGCGCAGCGTATCGCCCAGGAATTGGAAGAGCATAATCTCGAACGGCGCGCCATCGAAGCGCAGGTTCAACAGCATGCGCTGGGGCAGGCGGAAGCGGCCCTCGCCGCCGGCAATCGCCACTCACTGGTCTTGGCCGGAGAAGGTTGGCACCCGGGCGTGCTCGGTATCGTCGCGTCGCGCGTGGTCGAGCGTTACTATCGTCCGACCGTGGTGATTGGCTTCAATGATGGCGTCGGCAAAGGCTCGGCCCGCAGCATTCGCGGCTTTCACATGGTCGAGGCTTTCCGCGACTGCGCCGAATATTTGGAAAAGTTCGGCGGCCATGAGTTCGCCGGCGGCTTATCGATACGCCCTGAGCAGTTGGGGCCGTTCACCGCGGCATTCGAGGACGCGGCGCGGCAAACGCTTTCCAGCGAGCAATTGTCGCCGCTGTTGGAGATCGACGCACAGTTGAATTTCGCGCAATTAACTTTGCCGTTGATGCGCGAGCTGGAAGTCATGCAGCCGTTCGGTGTCGGCAATCCGGAACCGTTGTTTGCAACATTCGCGGCCGAGGTTTGCGAACGCAGGGTTTTTTCCGCGGGCGTGCGTTTGCGTTTACGTCAGGGGGGCAAAACCGTCAGCGGCGTGATATTCGGCGTCGGCGACGACTACCCCGGGCGGCCCGGCGAGATTCTTGACGTCGCCTACCGGTTGACGGAAAACGAGTGGAATGGCAACACCAGCGTTGAATTGAAGATCGCCGATGTGCGGCAGGCCGAATGAATCGTGATCAGTGGTTAGTTGTCAGTTTTCAGTTTCGGAGAGTTCAATCAGGCGAGGACAGGTATGAAATTTTTACAAGCGATCGTATCTAGCATGGTTTTAATGTTGGGGTTGGTTCAATTATCACGCGCCGCGGAACCAGGCGGAAAACCGGAGAAGTCCGACGTTGTCGTTACCTACGCGCAGCCCAGCGGCGCGTTCACGCCGATTTGGGTCGCCTATGAAGCGGGGCTGTTCAAGAAGTACGGCTTGAATGCCAGCTTGCAGTTGTTGACGCCGCAGGTGTCGGCCCAGGCGGTGCTTTCCGAGGAGGCGGACTTTTACACCGACGGGCCGGATCTGATCAATGCACGCTTACACGGCGCGCAGGTGAAGTATTTCGGCGGCACCATTCAACAATTGGTCTTTCAGATCTGGGGCGCCAAGGAGATCAAAACCATTAACGAATTGAAAGGCAAAGCCGTGGCTGCGAGTACGCCACGCGCCGCTCTCGACACAGCGACCCGTGAGGCGCTCAAAAAAAACGGTCTAATACCGGACAAGGATGTGCAGATACTCTACGTGCAGTCGGTGCCGGCGATCTTAAGTTCTATTCTCGGCGGCAAGACCGCTGCAGGAACTTTGTCGGCGCCCAACACCATCAAGGCCAAAGAGGCGGGACTTAATTTGCTGATCGATGTCGGTAAACTCAATATCCCGGCGTTTCAAGTGACCTACGGCGCCACGGAAAAGTACTTAAAAAATAATCCCAACACCGTTTACGCCTTCTTGAAAGCGATCGCCGAAGGCGTGGTGTTGTCGCGCACGGATCCAGCAGTGGCGAAGAAAGCTATTGCGAAATACGTCAAAATCGACGATGGGCCGACCCTCGACGGTACCTACGAGGCGTTTGCGCCGTACTGGGCGATGAGCCTCGCGGTGCGCCCGGAAGCGATCCGCGGCCAGTTCGAATACATCGACGAGAAAGAGTTTCCCAAAGTGAAGAGCGCCGATCCCAAAGAATTCTATGACAACTCCTTTGTCGAGGCTCTGACGAAGTCGGGATTTCTAAAAAACCTTGGCATGAAATAGCCGACCGCGAAACTCGAGTGAGCTGTTGTGGCAAGCATATATGAGAGCGCAAAGCCGCGGGCATATTGTTGGACACGCGCATGAATTTCTTTGCTGGTGAAATTAATGGACTGCCAATTTGATTTCCGGCCGGAACGAACGTGGGACGAATCGTCAATTTGATTCAAGCACTTCCGATCAACAATGGAGATATCGGTTAAGTGCAAGACGCTAAGGATCTCCCATGCGCGACGGCTTTAAGATTTACGATTCGGACACGCACCTAAGTCCATCGGCTGAAACTCTGGAGCGCTATTTCGATGCGGCGATGCGTCGACGGCTGCCAGAGTGGGAGAGCTGCAAGGTACCCTTTCGCATCGGCTGGGCTGGTGAGAAACTGCACCCCCCCTATCGCCACCGCTACCGGTTTATCAAACGCGTTGGTTGGCGCGAGAAGTTGCGGGTTTTAGGCGAAGCCGGACCGCGGGAACATATCGAGCCGCATTTCCCGACCTTTATGGGTAGTCGGTTTCCAACGGCGGGTGGGGCCGATGACGATGCGGATGCGCGCATTCGCGATATGGACGAGGAGGGCGTGGACGTTCAGCTCATGCTGCCTGGACTGCCGCCGGCAACTGATGACGTCGAGGTTGAAGTCGGCTTTATTCGCGCCAACCACCGTTTCACCGACGATTTTTGCAGCAAGTATCCGCACCGGCTGAAATCTCTCATCGTCGTGAGCGGCCGAGCGGTCGCCGCGTCGGTCGAAGAAATCCAGACCTGGGCGGGCGCTCCATGGGCGGCGGGCATTCATCCCAACCTGGCTGAAGGCATGCCCATCGATCATCCGGCGCTGCACCCGATCTGGGCTGCGTCGAACGACGCGGGGCTGTGTGTGGCGCATCATAGCTTTACCGCAGGTTATCCCGGCTACCGTGATCTCTGGGATAACCCGTTTATTGGCCGCACCGCGTCGCACCCGTGGGGTGCGATGCGCGCGATCAGCGCATTCTTCGGCGCGGGAATCATGGATCGCTATCCCAACCTTCGTTATTGCATTCTCGAGTCCGGCTTCGGCTGGCTGCCGTTCTGGGCGGTGCGCATGGACGATCAGCGCGAATATATGCCTTATGCATTGCCAGAAAATCTCGCGCATAAACCCAGCGAATACATGACCAGCGGACGTTTTTTCGCCAGCCTGGTGATCCACGAGGGCGAGAGGATGGCGCATATGGTCAGCGACTTTCTTGGCGATGGCGTCTTGATGTATTCGTCCGATTACCCGCACGCGGAGTCGCGCTTTCCCGAGTCGACAAACAAAGTGCTGGCGTGGAAATCTCTGGGTGACGAGGTCATGAGAAAATTGTTTTGGGACAACGCCACCCGCTGCTTTGGCGCGCCATAGGCGTCTCCGGGTTATTCCCTCAGCACAACGTGCAGGCGTGCGCAATAATATTTGAGCGGGATACGAGCTGCTTAAGTCAGCGAAGTCTCCGCCAACCCAAATAGCCCATGAATGTCACAACCATCAACACAGTGACAATGACATAGCGTCGGGAGTTCTCGACGGGCGGGGACGGCTCTTGCCAGCTGGCCAGAGCCGCTGAGTCGCTGTCGAATCTTGCCTTGGCAAAATCGTAGACATAAACGTTCCGCCATTCGAAGCAGCCGAGCGGCTGGGCAAATCCCAAGTTGTTTCTGTCCGTTTCCGAGGGAACATGGGACGCTTTGAAGATGCACGTGTTGAACTGCAGTGCGACATTTCTGACGCTGGTGCGCGAGATAAAAGCGCCGGCAGGGTAGTCCGCCATGTAGACAATCGGTGTCTTCGGTTTTTCGGCGCCGTAATATTTTTGCGTCCGGTTATCGTAGGAGCCAGGCGTATTCCATCGCAACAGATAAAACCTGCCGAACTCAGGATCGCTATTGTAGGCTGGATCGCGGTCCTGTGAATCGATGACCCATCGATGAAAACAGAAGGGAATTTTTTCGCCGAAACTCGCCACCGTATCCGTGACGTTGCGCCGGATCTTGCCGTCTTGATTCTTGTAAGTGTCGAACACGCAGCCTTTTTTGAATTGTACGATGGCATATTTCTCCAGAGCAGCAACGGAATCGGTCTCATATTCCATGATCACGCCGTTGCTGTATGTCGGATGATCGGTGTTGTCGCTGAACCAAATCTCATTGACCACGTGGGTCAAGGTAAATCGCTTGAGATCGCAGCTGTCGCTGGCGCGGCAGTCAGGATTGAAAAAGACTTGTTTGGTTTCCGAGAGCGTGTGAACGTGGCCAACCCCGGTGAAGTCGGCATATAGGTTACTGGCCAGCGTCGATATGAGCAGAATTACTGAGAAGCAGAGGAATCGCTTCATGGGATCATGCCCTGCAGCCTACTGGATTAAAATCTTTGGTGTCAATGAGTCGGTGCCGTGTTAATCGCAGGAAGTCGTCTATGCCATTGAGCCTCGAGCTAAATAAATCTTGAGACCAAAATCATTCGCTGCGCTCAGGAAATCACCTTATTCCGAATTGACGTGACTTCAATTGCAGATCATCAAGTGGCAGTCGTGCGGCAGCTTCTTCATCAATCCTTTGATCACATGGCCGCGCAGCATATGGTAGAAAGCCGAGCGGCGCGACTGGCCGATAATCACCGAATCGACGTCCAAGGCTTTGGCAGCGTTAGCGATCGCTTCAGCCGCATTATGGGAGATCGACCAAATCGGAATGATCTCGAGACCTCTTTCACGCACGGCTTGTAACACTGCTTTGAGAGTTTGAACTCCTTGCTCGTTGGGCACGTGAGGAGTTTCTCCGGCAAACAAGCCGGGCCACTCTTCAACATAGATGCAATAAAGCGCGTTCTCGCCTTTGCCTTTGACGCGAATCACGGCTTCTTGCACGAGGCCTAAACTCTGATCACGCAGGGCAAGCAAAGTCGAAGAGGCATATAAAGGTTTGACTTCCACCGCTTCGGAGAGCGTCATCAGACCTTGCAACTCGTCTTCGACAAGGTCCTCGGACGCGCGATAGGCGCGCGACTGCAGGCGCTCCAAAAAAGGTATCTGCACCAGCAGGTCGACAAACCAGGCGCGGCGCACGCCGATCGCGATAATAAGTCCGACCAGTGTAACACCACCGCCGAAGAGCGTCGCCAACTGCTTTTCGACGAGGTTGACGCCCCACGCCATCATGACCATCAACGTCGTCAGCACGCCGATCCAAAACCCGACATCGCGCCGGCCGAGATTCCAACGGATTCTGTCGAGGCTCAGGGATGAAAAGACAAAGGCACCGAGCAAGCCGAAGGCATACATATCGCCCAAGACCTTCATCTCACCGCGGCTCGTGAGAATAATCAGTATCGGCACTGCGGTGGCGATGGCGACGGCGATGTGCGGCGAGTTGAAAGTGGTGTTGCGCGCCGCGAGTATTTTCGGCATGAAATTGCCCTTTACCAGCGCCAGGAAAACGTGGTACGCGCCGATGATCGCCGTATTTGCGGCAAACAAGAGTAAGCTCGTCGCGGTCAGGACGACGGCAAATTTGATGCCCAAACCTCCGACGATGAAGCCCAACTCGGAGATAAAGCGCTCGCTTTCGGTGGCCTTGAAGTGTTCGGGCAAGAGTCCGATGGACAACGCTGTTAACATCGGCGAGGTGATCACCATCGTTACGATTACAGCGCCCATCGCCCAGCGGGTTGTGCGGCGCAGCGGCAAACGCATGGTGGGGCTCAACTGGCTTATGCTTTCCAGGCCGGAAAACGCCAGCCACGCGGAAGCGAATCCGACTAACAATTCATAAGATGAAATCCCTTTGGAGATGGTGAGTCGGCTTATAACAGTGTGCCATTGGGCGCTGTCCATGTGCACAAAGGCCGCGCCGATAACCACCAAATTGACCAGAAACGAGGAACACGCCATGACCAGGGAAACGGCGGCGCTTTCGCGAATACCGATGATGTTCAACGCCGCCAGCATGGCGACGCCCGCACAAGACAGAAGCACGATATACGGATCAAGAACCGGAAAGGCACTGCCGAGATACTGAAATCCGGAGACCGCAGAGATCGCGGTTGTCAGAAAGTAATCGACCGTTATCAGCATCCCGCCGAGACAGCCCCAAATCGGACCGAAGGCTTTGGTGCTGATCGTGACCACGCCACCACCCTCGGGATTGCGCCAGGAGATCTCGATGTATTTGAGCGACAGCAGAATAAAACCAAAGGTGGTTAACAAAACAAAAAAAGGTGTGGCGTCTTTGACGTGGCCGTACATGATGCCGGGAACGTAATAGACCGAAGTACCGACGTCACAGAAGACCACCGCCCAGGCAAGAAACCAGTTGAGCTGTCGCGTATCACGGGTTGGCTGCATGATGAATCGCCGAGGAGAGGGCCACTATAAGAATCAAAAGCACAGGATGCAATCGGCTCTAGTTGTCTAGTGCGCCGCCCTTCGCTGCCTCAGACACGCGAAGATAGATTACTTTGCGAGTTTGCTTCAATTAAAAATGATTAAATGACAGTCGCGCGGCAGTTTCTTCGTCAATCCCTTGACGACATGGCCGCGCAGCATGTGATAAAACGCCGATCGGCGCGATTGGCCGATCAAGACGGCGTCGACGTCGAGCGTTTTTGCAGCATTGGCGATGGCATCCGCAGCGTTGTGAGAAACGGTCCAGATGGGAATCACTTCGATGTTTTTGTCGCGCACCTCGTGCAGCGCCGCGCGCAAGGTG
>Ga0307416_100002423_pt1 | contig 10705 bp, 8 predicted proteins | sample DK1Cmetagenome_2_FD_203821 | JGI IMG/M metagenome (GOLD analysis project Ga0307416, IMG submission 203821) | Maize rhizosphere microbial communities from greenhouse at UC Davis, California, United States - DK15-C-3 | ecosystem: Host-associated > Plants > Roots > Rhizosphere > Soil | place: USA...
GGCCTCCCCGGCGAAGACGGCTTCTCGATCGCGCGCCAGCTGCGCGAGCACTGGCAGTGCGGCCTGGTCATCGTCAGCGGCCGCGGCGACCCCGTCGACAAGGTCGTCGGCCTCGAGGTCGGCGCCGATGACTACGTCACCAAGCCGTTCGACCTGCGCGAGCTGCTCGCCCGCATCAAGGCCGTGCTGCGGCGCAGCGCCGGCGCTGCGGGCACCGGCGCGGCCAAGGCGCCGAAGATCCATCACTTCGCCGGCTGGCAGTTCGACACCGCAGCGCGCCGCCTCGTCGACCGGGGCGGCAACGAGGTCGCGCTGACGACCGGCGAGTTCGACCTGCTCGCCGCGCTCGTCGAGAACGCCGGGCGTGTCCTGTCGCGCGACTTCCTGCTCGAGCACACGCGCGGTCGCGAAGCCGGGCCGTTCGACCGGACGATCGATGTCCAGGTCGGCCGCCTGCGCAAGAAGCTCGAAGCGAACGTCGACGACCCGCAGATCATCAAGTCGGTGCGCGGCGCCGGCTACATCCTGGTCGCGCCGGTCAGCTCGAATTGAGTGAAGGAGTCATGACCCCGCCCGAGCCTGCCCAGCCGACGCGAGCCGGCGAGATCGGCGACGTTTACCGCACGCTCTTCGCCGCCTATCCCGACGCGCTGGTCGTCGCCGATCGCGCCGGAAAGATCGTGCTGGCGAATCCGGCGGCAGCCGCGCTGCTCGGCTACGAGGTCGTCGAGCTCGTCGGCATGGAGATCGACGTGCTCGTGCCCGATGCCGTGCGCTCGCGCCACGCCGCCTATCGCGAAGCGTTCGGCCAGGCGCCGAGGGCAAGGCCGATGGGGCGGCAGACCGAACTCGTCGCCCGGCGCAAAGACGGAACCGAGGTCGTCGTCGAGATCGCCCTCAGTCCCTTGCAGGACCACGGCCTTCCCCTGGTTGTCGCAGCGATCCGCGACATCGGCGCGTACCCGAGAATGAAGCAAGCGCTGCAGCGGGCGCGCTACAGCGAGCACCTGGCCCAGGTCGGCCGGCTCGCGGTCGACGTGCGCGACCCGCAGGTGCTGCTCGAACGCGTGCCGGCCGTCGCCGCAGAGGGGCTCGAGCTCGACCTGGCGGTGGTCTACGTCCTGCAGCCGGACGGACTCGAGCTGCGCGTCGCCGGCATCGCCGGAACGATGCCGGGCGAGGCGGTCGGCGACTGCGTCCCCAATCGTTCCGACACTTCGCTCGGCTTCGTCCTCGCCAGGGGTCGCCACGTCGTCGTCCCCGACTACGGCGTCGAGCGGAGGTTCGAGGTGCCGCGCAGCTATCTCGCCGCCGGGCTGACGAGCGCGCTGGCAGTGCCGATCTCGGACCTCGGCCGCACGATCGGTGTTCTCGCGGTGCGCTCGCGTCAGCCGCGCCACTTCGGTGGCGACGAGGTCCGCTTCCTCGAATCGCTCGCCAACCTGCTCGCCAGCAGCCTGCAGCGCTCGCAGACGGAGGAAGCGCTCAACCACGCGCAGCGGCTCGAGAGCGTCGGCCAGCTGACCGGCGGGATCGCCCACGATTTCAACAACCTGCTCACCGTCATCCAGGGCAACTTGCAAGTGCTCGGCGACTTGCCGACGCTCGCCGAAGACAACTACGGGAGACAACTGCTCGCGGCCGCCAGCCGGGCGTCGGGCCGCGGCGCGGAGCTGACGAGCAAGCTGCTCGCGTTCTCGAGACGCCAGGTGCTGCAGCCGCTCGCGGTCGATGTCGGCGCCATGCTGCAGTCGCTCGCCGACATGCTGCGCCGGACGCTCGACCAGCGCATCCGGATCGAGGTCGAGACGCCGTCCGGCGGACTGAGCGTGATGGCCGATCCCGGGCAGCTCGAGGCGTCGCTTCTCAACATCGCGATCAACGCGCGCGACGCGATGCCTGTCGGCGGGCTGCTGCGCTTCGCGGCTCAGGCGCGTTCGGGCCTGCCCCAGGGGGTCTTCGCGGAAGTCGGGGCACAGACGCACGGCTTTGTCGAGATCGCGATCACTGACAGCGGCAGCGGCATGTCCGCGGAGACGCGCGAGCGCGCCTTCGAGCCGTTCTTCACGACCAAGGAAGCCGGTCGCGGGACCGGCCTCGGGCTCAGCACCGTGTACGGATTCGTCAAGCAGTCGAAAGGCGCGATCACCCTCGACAGCGTCGTCGGCGAGGGGACGACCGTGACGCTCCACCTGCCGCGTCCGGCGGCGCCGGCGCAGGCCGCGGCCGATGCCGGCGCACCGGGCGTCGTTCCCGAGGGACTCTCGGTGCTGCTGGTCGAGGACGACCCGGAAGTCCGTGCCGTCGTCCGTCGCTTTCTCGACGGCCTGGGTTGCGTGGTGGTCGAGGCGCCGAGCGGCGAGCAGGCCCTGCTGGCGCTCGCCACCGCACGCCGCTTCGACCTCCTGCTGACCGACATCGCGCTCGGTCCGGGGATGCGCGGGACCGAGCTGGCGGCGCAGGCGCAGGCGCGGCACTCCAAGCTCGCGATCGTCCTCATGTCGGGGTTTTCGACCGAGTTGCTCGAGGCGGACCGCGATGCGCCGCTCGGCTGGGAGCTGCTCAGGAAGCCGTGCTCGCGCGAGGAGCTGAGGGACGCGATCGCGCGCGTGGTCGCGGCCTGACCCCTCCGCGCGCGGCCGGCTTATTGCAGGGTCGGCGCCGGCGACAGGCAGCGCTGGATGAACGCCGCCAGCGCATCGACCTCCGGGATGCGGATGTCGCGCCGGCCCTTCTCGGCAAACTCGATCACCTCGTCGCGCGCCAGCTTCGAGAGCGCGCGGCTGACCGTCTCGAGCGTCATGCCGAGGTAGTTGCCGATCTCGGCGCGGGTCATGCGCAGCGTGATCTGGTCCGAGCGCATTCCGCTCTTGGCGAGCGAGTCCGCCCACGAGCGCAGGAACTCGGCGACGCGGGCGTCGGCCGGCAAGGTGCACACCGACATCAGGGAGTCGCGGTCGCGGCCGATCTCGCGGCTCATCGCGACGTGCAGGACCGTCAGCAGCGCCGGGCAGGCGAGGCTCGCCGAGACGATCTCGTCGTAGCGCATGACCCAGACCTCGCCGGTGTCCATCGCCACCGCGTCGCACGAGTAGGCGCCTCCGGCGATGCCATCGAAGCCCAGCCAGTCGCCGCGGAACTTCAGGCTGACGACCTGCTCGCGACCGTCGGCGGCGAGGTTGATCATCTTGAAGGAGCCGGAATTGAGGACGTACAGCGCGCCGAAGCGCTCGCCGGCCGAGTAGACGACGTCACCCGCGTGGACCACGCGGCGGCGCGGCGCGAGCCGATCGTTCACCAGCTTGAGCATGTCCGCGGCGTTCTGGCTCGCGCGCTGGTCGGCAGTGCGGTCCGAAGCGGCCGTCGCCGAGCGGAGCATGGCGGCGGGGAAGCGGGGCGTGTCGGCGTGGTGCATGACGGTGGCGGGCATGGCGGGGATCCTTGCAAGTGGCGACTGGAATGCGGCCATGCTAGGAAGCCGACTGCAATGCAGTGCCAACGAGAGGCGTCGCTCGGTCGCAGTGTGTAAACGGACGGTGTCATCGCGATAACGCACGCCGCGCGCTTGACGGATATCAATCCGGGGCGAGAGGGCGTGACTAGCCTTGCCTTTCGCTGGACCCGATGGGGTCGACCCTCATGAACACCGTCCTGATTCCAATTCGAAGCACGAGCCTCGAGCAAATGTCATCGACAGATTCCGCCATCCTGCTGGGCAACGCCCGTCTGTTGCAGCGTGCGACCGAGCCGCGCCAGACCGACACGCTGTTGCGCGGCAAGAAGCTGGCGCTCGTGTGCGACTCGGAGGAAGGCGAAGACGCCATCCTGTTCCGCAGCGCCGCTGCCCAGCTCGGTGCGCACGTCTCGCACATCCGGCCGCGCCTGTCGGACTTGCGCGACCCGGGTGTCCTCCAGCACACCGCGCGCATGCTCGGCCGCCTCTACGACGGCATCGAGTGCCAGGGCTTGCCGGCGACGATGGTCGAGGCGGTCGGCCGCGAAGCGGGCGTGCCGGTGTACGACGGGCTCGCGTCGGCCGGGCATCCCACCGCCCGACTCGCCGCGCTGCTCGACGGGGACGAAGCGCCGGGCAGGCTGCGCCAGCTGGTCCTGCAGACGGTCCTTCTGAGCACGCTGGCATGACGAGGAGCACTGCCATGCATCCCACGATCCGCGTGATCCGAGACGAGCACAGCGTCCTGTCGGCAGTGCTGCGCTCGATCAGCCTGCTGCTGTCCGAAAGCAGGCGGCACGGCCTCCCGCTCGACTTCACCGTCCTGCGCGCGATGCTGTTCTACATCGACGAGTTTCCCGAGAAGGTGCACCACACCAAGGAGAGCGAGCTGCTGTTCCCGAAGCTGCGCCAGCGCAGCGGCGAGCTGGCGGTCGTTCTTGACAGGCTCGACGCGGACCACCGCACCAGCCACGCCGCGGTGCGCGAGCTCGAACACGAGCTGCTCGCGCTCGAGATGATGGGCGACGCCGCCGATGCCGCGAGCCGCCGCGAGCGCTTCGAGGCCGAGATGCGGGGTTACGTTACGAGCTACCTCGAGCACATCCGCCTCGAGGAGGCGGAGGTGCTGCCGCTCGCTGAGCGCATCCTCGGCGCTGCCGACTGGGCCGAGCTCGACTCGGCCTTCATGAAGAACCGCGATCCGCTCACCCATCGCGAGGGCGACGATGCATTTCGTCCCCTGTTCAAGCGAATCCTGATGACGCTGCCGGCGCCGCTCGGGCTGGGTCCGGCGATGGAAGCGCTCGGCGTCTCGTACCGCCGAACTTGACGGTCCTCAAACCGGCACCGCGCGGAGCGCGCCGGCAGGCGCGAGCGAGGCTTCAGCGGCCGGACCGGGCCCCGTCAGCCGTCGATCGGAACGCCTCCGCCGTAGCGGACTGCCCATTGCTCCCAGATGTCCTTGTGGAACGTCGCAACCGCCTGCTGCCAGCCGAGATATGCGTCCCATTGCAGGCGCTGCGCCTCGAGCAGCGGCCGGAAGAGCAGCCACGTCCATTGCGTCACCGGCGTGGCGCTTGCCGTCAGAGCCTCCGGTTGCCGTGGGGCTCCCTTGCGATGCCGAGTTGCCATGGTGTCTCTCCTGATCGGCCGAGGACAATCGTGGACCGTATGGTTGCCGGCCTCTTGACCACCGTCAACCGGCCGGGGCCCGCATTTCGCAAGATCGAGAGATGACCGACGCCGACCCGTCATCGTTCGCCGCGGCCCGCGCCCGCGTGACGGCGCTCGCCCGCGAGGTCGCCGCGCACGACGGCGCGCCGCCGCGCTTGATCGAGACCGCGATCTCGTGGGTCCTGCTGAGCCGCACCCTCGCCTACAAGCTCAAGAAGCCGCTGCGGCTGTCGTTCCTCGACTTCAGCACGCTTGCGGAGCGACGCCGCCTGTGCATCGAGGAGTTGCGCCTGAACCGGCGATTCGCGCCCGATCTCTACCTCGACGTCGCCGAGGTCCGCGAAGGGCCGGCCGGGCCGTCGTTCGCGGGCGCGGGACGGTTGCTCGATGTCGCCGTGCGCATGCGGCGGTTCCCGGACGGCGCGCTCTGGAGCGAGCGGATCGCCTCCGGAACCCTCGCTGGCGTGGACGTCGACGCGTTCGCCGTCCGCCTCGCCGGCGTGCATCGCGCCGCCCCCGTCGCGCGGCCGGACGGCGACTTCGGCTCGGCGGCAGCCTATGCCCTTGTCGCCCGTCGTTCGATCGCCGGAGTCGATGGCTGGCAACGGCGCCGGGACGGCCGGACGGCGCCCGAATGGCCGATGGTTCGGGACTGGCTCGAGTGCGAACGCGACCGACTCGAAGCGCACTGGGCAGCGCGCCTGCGAGCGGGTGCAGTTCGCGAGGGACACGGCGACCTCCACCTCGCCAACGTGCTCCAGCTCGGCGGCGAGCCGGTGGCGTTCGATTGCATCGAGTTCGATCCGGCGCTGCGCTGGCTCGATCCGCTCGACGACGCTGCCTTTCTCGTCATGGATCTGCTGGTGCACGACCGGCGCGACCTCGCGTTCCGCTTCCTGGACGCGTACCTCGCTGCCAGCGGCCAGCACGACGGTCTGCCCGGATTGCGCTACTTCCTCGTCTCGCGCGCTCTCGTCCGCGCCCAGGTCGGCGCGCTGTGCGAGGCGCGCGGCATCGAGACGCAGGCCGGTCGGCGTGCGGGCGACTACCTGCGCGCGGCGGCGGCGCTCGCGAGCGGCGCCGATGCCCGCCTGGCGATCACGCACGGGCTCCCGGGATCGGGCAAGACCTTCGTCTCCGGGCGGATGCTCGAGCAGGTCGGCGCGGTCCGGGTCCGCTCCGACGTCGAGCGCAAGCGCCTGTTCGGCCTGTCGCCGCTGCAATCGTCGCGAGATCGCGGCGACGAGCTCTATGGCGCGGCGGCGACGCGGCGCACCTACGCACGCCTGCACGAGGTCGCGCGGATTGCGGTCTCGGCCGGCTGGCCGACGATCGTCGACGCCGCCTTCCTGCGCCGCGCCGAGCGTGCCCAGTTCGCTGGGCTCGCCGCCGAGCTCGGCGCGCCGTTCGCGATCGTCGACTGTCGCGCGGGGATGTCGCTGCTGCGTCGTCGCGTCGCCGCGCGCCAGGCGGCCGGCAGCGATGCGTCGGAAGCCGACATCGCCGTGCTCGAGCGCCTGGTCGATGCCGACGAGCCGCTCGACGAGAACGAGCGCGCGCACGCGATCGACGTCGTTGCCGACGCTGCCGAGCCGCCGTCTGCGCCCGCGAGCCGGTGGCTGGCGACGCTCTGAGCGCTGCGGCGCCGCCGGCGTGCGCGACGCGCCGGCTTAGAACCGACCGATGATCCAGCCGGGGAACACCGCGACCACGGCCGCCGCCGCGACGCAGGCGACGCTGGCGCCGAGCGCGAGCCGCTGGCGACCGCCGCCCCCGGCGACGACCGCGTCGGGGCTCATGAACATGAGCTGGAGCACGCGCAGGTAGAAGTAGATCCCGAGATAGCTGCCGATCAGGCCGAGCACCGCGATCGTCGTGTGGCCCGAGGCCATGACGTTGCGGAAGATGAGGAACTTGGCGACGAATCCGGGCAGGGGCGGGATGCCGGCGAGCGACAGCATCGCGACGCCGATCATCAGAGCCGCGAACGGCGCGCGGTGGAACAGGCCGCGCAGGTTGTCGAGACGGTCGCGCCCGAGGTCGTCCGCTGCTGCCGGCAGGGCGGCGAAGGCGAGCAGGTTCATCAGCCCGTAGGCGAGCAGGTAGAAGGCGACGGCCTGCAGCCGTCCGGCGGGATCGCCGAGCAGTGCGTAGAACAGATAGCCGGCGTGCGCGATCGAGCTGTACGCGATCATGCGCCGCAAGCTCGGCTGCCGCATGGCCGCGAGGTTGCCCCAGACAATCGACGCCAGCGGCAGCGCCGCGATGAGCTCGAGCATCGGCGAAGACAGCTCGGCGCGGCCGAACAGCCGCAGCGCCGCGAGCAGGACGCCGGCCTTGACGATCGTCGCCATGTACGCGGTCACCGGCACGCTCGCCGCCTCGTAGGCGTCGGGCGCCCAGGCGTGGAACGGGACGATCGCCGCCTTCAGGAAGAACGATAGGACGACGAGGACGACGGCGGCGCGCGCCAGGCCGTCGCCGCCGGCAAGCGCGCGCGGGAAGGCGTCGATGGCGAGCGATCCGCCGCTGCCGTAGAGAAGCGACGCGCCCATCAGGAACATCGCCGTCGCGGTGCCGCCGAGGACGAGGTACTTGAGCGCCGCCTCGGCGCTCTGCGGTCGCCGCCAGGCCAGCAGGATGAGGACGTAGACCGGGAGCGACATCAGCTCGAGGCCGAGGAAGACGGTCGCGAAGCTGTCCGCCGATTGCAGCAGGCAGACGCCGTAGAGCGAGGACAGCAGCAGCGCCGGGAACTCGCCGCCGGCGAACTCGTCGCGCGCCATCAGCAGCACCGGCAGCGCGAACGCGAGCACCATCGCCTTGACGAGGAGCGTCGTCGGATCGACCGAGAACTGGCCCGCGAACGGTGCCGCGCTGAAGCCGGAGACCGCGAGCTCGGCGGCAGCCGCTGCCGCCGCGGCGACCGCGACGAACGCGACCGCGAGCGCCGCGCGCCGACCGCGGCCGACGATCTCGAGGCCGATCACGAGGACGATGCCGAGCAGCAGCAGGTGCTCGGGCAGCATCGCGGTCAGCACGACGGCGGTGTTCATGGCGCTCTCGCGGTCAGCCGCGGCGTGACGATGAGCTCGCGATACGCCTTGGCCGCCAGCTCGGTCTTCTTCAGCGGCTCCGCGGGGAACAGGCCGAGCGCGAACACGGCGGCAACGATGACGCCGAGGATCGCCTTCTCGCGCAGGCCGAGGTCGACGATCGGCTGGTGCGGTGCGCGCGCCTTGCCGTAGAGGAAGCCGAGCGCGAAGCGCAGCATGTAGAGCGCGCCGAGGACGACCCCGGTGACGGCGACGAGCGCGAGCACGAGCGGCAGGTCGTTGCCGGCCGTGTGCAGCGGCCACGCCGCCCTGAACGCGCCGAGCAGGACCAGGAACTCGCCGGTGAAGCCGCTCGTCGTCGGCAGGCCGACCGAGGCGAGCGTGAGGATCATGAAGAACACCGAGTAGACCGGCAGCAGCTTGGCGATGCCGCCGTAGGCGCTGAGCTCGCGCGTGTGGCAGCGCTCGTAGATCATGCCGACCATCAGGAACAGGCCGCCGGCGACGAGGCCGTGGCTGACCATCTGGAGGACCGCGCCCTGGATGCCGAGCAGGTCGAGGCTCAAGAGGCCGAGCATGACGTAGCCGAGGTGGCTGATCGACGAGTAGGCGATGATCTTCTTGATGTCGTCCTGGACGAGCGCGAGGCACGCGCCATAGACGATGCTCAGCACCGCCAGCGACATCAGCACCGGCGTGTAGAGCTGGGTCGCGTCGGGAAAGAGCGGGAAGCCCAGCTTCATGAAGCCGTAGGTGCCCATCTTCAGCATCACGCCCGCCAGGATCACCGAGCCCGCGGTCGGCGCCTCGACGTGGGCATCCGGCAGCCAGGTGTGCAGCGGCGCCATCGGCACCTTGATCGCGAAGCTGAGCGCGAAGGCGGCGAGCAGGATCGACTGGACGTCGAGCGGCAGTTGCGTCTGGACGAGGTCGGAGAACGCGAACGAGGTGATGCCGGTCGTCTTCTGCAGCGACCAGACGAGGTAGATCACCGCGGCGAGCATCAGGATGCTGCCGAACGCGGTGTAGAGGACGAACTTGATCGTCGCGTAGATGCGCCGCTCGCCGCCCCAGATCCCGATCAGCAGGAACATCGGGATCAGCATCGTCTCCCAGAAGACGTAGAACAGGAACAGGTCCTGGGCGAGGAAGGTGCCGACCATCGCGAACTGGACCAGGAAGACCATCGCGTAGAACAGCTTCACGTCCTTGGCGATCGCGGTGAACGCCCCGGCGACGACGAGCGGCCCGAGGAACGCGGTCATCAGGACGAGCAGGATGTTGTAGCCGTCGAGCCCGATCTGGTAGTGCACGCCCCAGTCGGCGATCCACGGCACGCGCGTCTCGAACTGCAGCCCGCCGACGCTGCTGTCGAAGCGCGCGTAAAGCCACGCCACGAGTGCGAGCTGGACGACCATGACGGCGAGCGAGACGCCGCGAACGAGCGCGCCGCTCTCCTTCGGCACCGCGACGAGGAGCGCCACGCCGACGAGCGGCAGGAAGAGCACCAGATTGAGCACGACGGCCTCAGCCATGGCGCATGCTCCAGAGCAGCGCGCCGGCGATGCCGGCCAGCACGAGCCAGGCGTAGCGATGGAGGCTCCCGGTCTGGACGCGGGCGAGCAGCCGGCCGCTGCCGCGCCCGATCGCGGCCATTCCGTGCAGCGTGCCGTCGAGGAGGGCACGGTCGCCCAGGCGCAGGAAGACACGGTCGGAGATCCAGACCAGCGGCCTGCCGATGACGCGCTCGTAGAGCTCGTCGACGAAGTACTTGCCCGCGAGCACGCGGTGCAGCCTCGCGAAGCGCGCGCGGAGCCGCTCGGCGCGCCCGGGCGGGCCGCCGAACAGGAACGCGGCAGCGCCGAGCCCCGCCAATGCGAGCACGATCGAGACGATGAGAAGCGGAGTCTCGTAGGCGTGCAGCGACTCCTGCACGCGAGGCAGCGCGAGCTGCGGCTCGAGAAAGTGCGGCACGGCGATGAAGCCGCCGACCGCCGACAGCAGCGCCAGCACGGCCAGCACGCCGGTCATCGCCGGCGGCGACTCGTGGACGTGGTGCTCGACCTCGGGCGTCATGCGCGAGCGGCCGAGGAACGTCAGCCAGAGCAGGCGGAACATGTAGAACGCGGTCATCAGCGCCGTCGCGGCGGCGACGATCCAGAGCAGCGGCGATCCGCCGCGCGTGCTCGCCAAGGAGAACCAGAGGATCTCGTCCTTGGAGAAGAAGCCGGCGAGCGGCGGGATGCCGGCAATCGCCGCGGTCGCGACCGCGAAGGTCCAGAACGTGAGCGGGATCCTGCGTGCGAGGCCGCCCATCCGGCGGATGTCCTGCTCGCCGCCGAGCGCGTGGATGACGCTGCCGGCGCCGAGGAAGAGGCAGGCTTTGAAGAACGCGTGCGTGACGACGTGGAAGATCGCCACGCCGTAGGCGCCGACGCCGAGGGCGAGGAACATCAGGCCGAGCTGGGAGATGGTCGAGTACGCGAGCACCTTCTTGATGTCGGTCTGGACGAGCGCGACC
>Ga0307416_100002426_pt1 | contig 10699 bp, 9 predicted proteins | sample DK1Cmetagenome_2_FD_203821 | JGI IMG/M metagenome (GOLD analysis project Ga0307416, IMG submission 203821) | Maize rhizosphere microbial communities from greenhouse at UC Davis, California, United States - DK15-C-3 | ecosystem: Host-associated > Plants > Roots > Rhizosphere > Soil | place: USA...
GCCCGATGTGCGCGCCGTAGTGCACATTGATGTACCCGACTCGCTGGAGAACTATTACCAGGAAGCGGGACGTGCCGGGCGCGACGGCAAGAAAGCCTATGCCGTGCTGCTGGCCAATGAGAAGGACGTAGCCGAACTTAAAGACCTACACCTCACCCGCTATCCGTCCTTTGAGCAGATTAAAGAAGTGTACAAGGCAGTAGTTAACTTCCTGCAAGTACCGGTACATACGGGTGAAGACCAAAGCTTCGACTTCCATTTCGATAGCTTTGTAAAGAACTTCAGCCTCAAAAGCACAGAAGCACTTTATGCCTTAAAAGCCCTGGAGAGCGATGGCTGGCTCACCTTCAGTGAGAAAGCCTATATGCCATCCCTCGTAGGTTTCACAACCAACAAACGACAGCTTTACGACTTTTACCACCACTACCCTCAGTACGAAGAGCTACTGACCACCCTGCTGCGCACCTACGAAGGCATCTTCGACTACCCGGTGTTTATTACCGAAAGCACCATTGCCCGCCTGCTGCGCAAAAAAGAGGAAGAAGTAAAGACACTCCTTGCCCAGGTGCAGGCCTTCCGCATCATCCAATATACCCCTCAAAACGAGCAGCCCCAGATCCGTTTTCTGAAAAACCGTGTGGCTGCCGAAGACCTCCGCTTCAACCTTGCCGAATACAACAAGCGCAAAGAAGCCTTCATCGCCCGCGTGGACAAGATGGTCGGCTATATCCGCACCGACCGCTGCCGCAGCCAGTTCCTGAATGAATACTTTGGTGATGCCGCTACCCCACCCTGTGGCATCTGCGATACCTGCCTGCGTACCAAAACCTCTTCGCTGAGTACAGCGGAATTTAACGCTATCACCACTGCTATTACCACCTGCCTGCGCCAGGCGCCCCTGCACGCTCATGAACTCCTGCAGCAACTGCCCGGTATTTCTAAAGAAAAAGCCCGGAGGGTGCTAGACTTCCTCCAGGCTGAACAAAAGATCGGCATCAACGGCCAGGGGCAAATGACCCTTAACGGTTAATCAGGCATCTTCATACCTATTTGACTGGCCATAGTGGCCCCCGACTGCACCGAACGGTGCTCTATAATCTTCCCATCGTTGTTAAACGTAAAGATGTCAACGTCCTTCACCCGGAACGACCGCCCGGTGGCTTTCATACCCATATAGTCCCCAGTCCACTTTCCACTCACAACACTATACACCATCACTTTATCCCCATCGGCTACAGCCATGACGCTGTCCATTTTCATATCCGATACTGCGGCCATCCATCCCTGCATACCCGCTTTGATCGAATCCCTGCCACGTGTTGGCGGATAAGACCCATCCATGTAATCCACCACATTGGCATCTACATTTTTTAATACCTCGTCTGCATTTTTGGAAGGAAATGCATTCAGGCTTTCCAAGGCAATTTGCTTATTCCGTTCTTCTCTGGCCTCTTCACTATCTGCACCGGAAGTTGTTATTGTAGTGTCCGAATCAGCGGATGTGGTATCCGCCTCGTTGTTGCAGGCGGCCACTGTCAGGGCCACCATAACTGCCAGGAGTAACTTTTTCATTGTGTTGGTTTTGTTTATCCTTAAAAGTTACCCCTAATTGTTCAGCTTTACAAGTACCTAGAACCAAGACTTTGTTTTTCTTCTACGCGTACTGCCCACTCCTAGCACCCCCAGTAGCGAACGGGTTAAGATAGAAGCTGCTGTACGTCCTGCCTGCCGTACCACGGGGCTGTCCATCCAGCTCTCTTCTTTTTTGGCGGTACTGCGCTTAGCTTCTTTCTGCTCTTCTTTTGCCTGCGTTTCCATCTCTTTTATCTCGGCTGCCCGTTGCTCTGCCACTTCCAGCTTTTGCGTCAGGATCTCGTGTGCGCTTTCACTATCTACTACCTCGTTGTATTTACCCACCAGCTTCGATTGCCGTACTATGTTGCTCACTTCTTCGTCGCTCAATACATCCATGCGGCTGCGTGGTGGCGCCATCATGGTGTGCACCAGTGGAGTAGGTATACCCTTTTCGTTCAGTAGGGTCACCAGTGCTTCCCCTATACCCAGTTGGGTTAGTAGTTCGTCGGTCTGGTAGAAATTGGTCTCGGGGTAGTTCTCTGCAGCCTGTTTTATGGTCTTTCTATCGGCAGCAGTAAAGGCCCTTAAGGCATGTTGCACCTTCATCCCTAGTTGCGACAGCACCGAGGCAGGCACATCGCCCGGGTTTTGTGTACAGAAGAATACACCAATGCCCTTGGAGCGAATCAGCTTGATCACCGTCTCTATCTGTTGCAGCAAAACCTCCGAGGCATCGTTGAAGATCAGGTGCGCTTCGTCAATGAAGAGGACAAGCTTAGGCTTTTCAATGTCCCCTTCCTCCGGTGCCGTAGCATAGAGTTCGGCCAGCAGTTGAAGCATAAAGGTGGAGAACAGCTTCGGGCGGTCCTGCAACTCCGTTACCCTCAGAATGGAGATCATGCCCCTACCCTGGTCATCGATGCGCATCAGGTCATCCACATCAAAGCTGCGCTCACCAAAGAAGCCGTCCGCTCCTTGTTGTTGTAACTCAATCACTTTGCGCAGAATCGTCCCTGTGGAAGTTGTAGAGATTTTTCCATACACCTTTTCAATATCGGCCTTCCCTTCGTTCGACACATATTGAAGTACTTTGATAAAGTCTTTCAGGTCTAGCAGGGGCAGCTTGTTGTCGTCACAATATTTAAACACAAGTGCTACAATGCCTCCCTGGGTATCGTTCAATCCCAGGATCTTGGAGAGCAGCACGGGGCCAAACTCTGTAACCGTGGCCCTTAACCGCACACCCGGCTTATCGCTCAGCGTCAGCAGCTCTACCGGGTAGCCCTGCGGGGTAAAGGGTATGCCTAACAACTCAGCACGTTTCTGTAGCTTCTCGTTTGGAGCACCCGCTGCGGCTATCCCACTCAGGTCGCCCTTTATATCCAGCAGCAGCGTGGGTACACTGGCGTCGCTCAGTCCTTCACTGATTAGCTGTAGGGTCTTGGTCTTACCCGTACCCGTAGCCCCGGCTATAAGACCATGGCGGTTCATGGTGCGCAGGGGCAGCAGCACATCGGCTCCTTCCACCACTTCGCCATCCAGCACGGCGCGTCCTATTTTGATGACTTCCCCTTCAAAGGTGTAGCCCTTTTTTACTGTCTCCAGGAATTGTTCTTTGTTGGCCATAATCTATTTTATAACAGGATTCAATATACAGAAATGTAGGCGCTAAGCATGCACGTAATGAAGATAAACGCAAGAAAGTGAGGAAATTAGAAAGCCACGGATACCGTGGCACAATTATTTAATAGTTAGGGGCCTATGCACAACAAACCTACCCGCCGCCTCAATATTTTCTACAATCAATTTACCGCAACAAAAGGCCGTTCACTGAATTTTCAATTGTTTGTTTCAGCGTTAGTTCTGGTTGTATGTCTTTTTATCCTAATCAGAGCGGCAAGTAATGGTCTATTCACTGCACATCTTTAATCAGGATCAACAGGACCAGTATAGCCAATATACCGATCAGCGAGATCAGGGTTCTGAAAATTCCGGCGGCTGAGTATCGCATACAAATGATGTTTAAGCTACATTAGTTTGGTGAACATGGTTAGTCCTCAAAGTAGGGGGAAGATTATGGTAGCATTCAGGTGTACGCACTTCTAATTTAACAACAATTAGCGACTTTACAAATCCGCGTGGGTAAATTGTCCGGTAGTGGCGTGCTTGCCTTCGCTCAGTTCTTCCAGCACTTTTTTATTGAAGGCCTCTAGGTCTTTCGGACTTCTGCTGGTAACCAATCCGTTATCCACTACTACCTCACGGTCTTCCCACAGCGCACCCGCATTTACCAGGTCGGTTTTTATGGAGTTATACGATGTTAACTTCCGTGTGGATATCATACCGGTTTCGATCAGGAGCTGTGGTCCATGGCAGATGGCCGCTAACGGCTTGCCCTGTTCGATGAAGTGCTGGGCAAACGACACGCAGTCTTTGTTCTCCCGCATCTTATCGGGGTTGATGACCCCACCCGGTATGATCAGCATGTCATAGTCTTCGGGGTTGGCCTTGTTCAGGGGCACATCTACCGGCAGCTCAATGCTCCAGTGGTCATGATCCCAGGCCTTTACTTTACCTTCTTGAGGCGACACAATATGCACCGTTACGCCCGCATCCTCCAGCGCCTTCTTTGGCGAGGTGAGCTCAACTTCTTCAAAGCCGTTCTCCGTAAGGATGGCTACTTTCTTTTCTTTTATGTCTTTTGCCATAGTTGTATGTTTTTAATGAATGACCCCTACCGGCCTCAAAAACCAATCCACCTTGGTAGTGAAAGGGATTAGGAAGGTGTATGTTACTAAAACAAGGGTATGCCCAGAATGTTTGCTTAATAAGAACCGGCTTTTTACTCATTTGCACATGGGCATATCCGCTCATCTGCATATTGTTTACTACTTTCAAACTTTACAACCGGTTGAAATGAAGCTATCTATCTACCCTGCTTTATGGATCATTGTCCTCACTACCCTGCTTAGCAATTGTGCCCGATCGCCCTACCACGCTACCAACAAGTCGTATAAGAAGCAGGCAAAGGCCCTGGCAAAAGAGATCCGCCGCAACCCTGCCCAGCAGGCTATGGCAACAGCCCCGCAGTGGGTAGGCACCACCAACTTCAACCTGCGCAAGCCCAACCTGGTCATTATTCATCATACGGCCCAGAACAGCTGCGACCAGACCCTCAAGACCTTTACCCAGCCCCGTACCCAGGTAAGCTCCCACTACGTAATCTGTAAGGACGGTATTGTGCACCATATGCTAAACGACTACCTGCGGGCCTGGCACGGTGGCGTAGGCCGCTGGGGCAGCGTTACCGACATCAATTCGGCCTCTATCGGCATTGAAATAGACAACAATGGATTTGAAGAATTTACCCCGCCGCAGATGACCGCTTTACTGACCTTATTGGATACATTGAAAAAGAAGTACAGCATACCGGTGGGCAACTTTATTGGCCATGCCGACATAGCTCCCACCCGCAAAGTGGACCCCAATGTACTCTTTCCCTGGAAGACCCTGGCCGACAGTGGTTTTGGCCACTGGTGGACCGACACTACCGGTGTGGTAGTACCCGAACCGTTCAATAATATGGATGCCCTGCGCATTATTGGCTACGATGTGCGCGATTCGTTGGCCACCATTGAGGCTTTTAAGCGCAAGTTCCTGCAGCAGGACAAGAGTAACACCCTTACTGAAGCCGACCGCAAAGTGCTCTACACCCTGTACAGGCGCTATTTATAGGCTAGTTCTGCCGTTTGGCGCTGGTGTCGTGGGCAATAGACGTAGAGGAATCCTTTACCGTATTGGGCGTTGAGGAATCGATAACGCTCTCGGTATTGTTGATTTCTGTAGTTGGCGGTTCCGTAGCATTGGTTTTCATATCGTGCGTACGGTCGCCTGTGCCCTCGCAGGCTGCCAAAAGGCAAATAATAACAGCTGAGCCCAAAATCTTTTTCATGTCCTTTCTTTTCGTGATGCAATAGTCTGTCTACCTAGGATGTTCAATTTTTCTGCCATAATTGTCGGAACCCGGATTTGGGAGGATTTGATGGATTATAGGGAGAAAGAAGGAGTGATTAGTGTCACCCGCTTCTTTATTTTACCCTCAAACCATCCCAACGGTCTGCAGGGGTAATAGCTTATAACACTACAGCCTCCTCATAACTGCCTGGGGTCTTCCTAGGGGCTGAGCCCTATCTGAGCCCTATTAAAAGCGTACTTACTGCGTGCTTTTAGCTTTCAAAAGTTAGTTCTCCTTGCCCCAAAGGGGCTAAAGCTTGGTAGAAAAGTCCTATCCCCAAGGCAACATTGCCCCGGTAGGGACAATACTTTACGCCAGGTTAAAACATAGCCTACCCATACCACACCCGTACTTACTGCGTGTTCTACTGCTACCTGAGGGTGGTTTCTCCCGCATTTGTCCCGTATCTATGCCGTATTTGTCCCGTATATGCTCCGAATGTATAAGGGGCGGAAGAGATAGGGAGTAAAGAGGAGAAGGATACGGGATGAAGGGAAAAGAGGCTTTACCTGGGTAGGGGTAAGCAGGGAAAGATGCTGAAACAAGTTCAGTATGACACCATAAGAGAACTACTTGTTGGATAGAAGCTTCTATAGGTTACAATCAGATCCTTACAGGATGACAAGGAGAGTTGAGCTCTTATAGCAGAAAGTCTTACTTCATTACTAATCAGATTCCCCCCTGCGGTCGGAATGACAAGGATAGAGGCGGATTGGTGGTAGGAAGGCTAAGAGCTTTGGGTGTATGAGCAGTAAAGGAAAGATATTGCTGTAGTTGATTACCAATGACCAATGACTTAATGACCAATGACTCGCCTCTTCTCCCCTAAATCCCTTAGATCCCCCCAAATCCGGGTTCAGACAGCCTGACAATCTGGCAATTATACACCCTTTGGAACAACCCTTGATGAAGGGTGTTGGTCTGCAAACAGACTCAAAACACTAAACTCTAAACTCAAGACTGAATATGGTGCAAGAGAAAGGATCGATATCGATTCATACCGAGAACATTTTCCCCATCATTAAGAAATTCCTCTATTCCGATCACGAGATCTTCCTGCGCGAACTGGTGAGCAATGCCGTGGATGCTACCCAAAAGATCAAGCGCCTGGCGGCCCTGGGTCAGTACAGCCAGGAACTGGGCGACCTGAAAGTGGACGTAGCCTTCGACAAGGACGCCAAGACCATTACCATATCGGACCGGGGTATTGGCATGACCGCCGACGAGGTAAAGAAATACATCAACCAGATTGCCTTTTCCGGTGCCGAAGAGTTCGTGGAGAAGTTCAAGGAGGCCAAGGACGCCAACGAGATCATTGGTCGCTTTGGTATGGGGTTCTACTCAGCCTTTATGGTGGCCGAAAAGGTGGTGATCCAGACCCTGTCGTACCAGGAAGGTGCTGAACCGGTGCGCTGGGAGTGCGATGGCAGCACGGAGTTTGAACTCAGCGAGGGAGCCCGTACGGAGCGTGGTACCGACATCATCCTGTATATCAACGCTGAAAGTGAGGAGTTCTTGGATAAATACAAGCTGCAAGGCATCCTGGACAAGTACGCTAAGTTCCTGCCCGTGCCCATTAAATTCGGTACCAAGACCGAATCGGTAGAGGACGGCGTGGACGCCGAGGGCAAGCCCCAGTACAAGAGCGTGGAGGTGGACAACATCATCAATAACACCACCCCCATCTGGACCAAGCAGCCTACCGAACTGAAAGACGAAGACTACCTGAACTTCTATAAAGAATTATATCCTTTCTCCGAGGATCCGCTGTTCTGGATCCACCTGAATGTGGACTATCCCTTTAACCTGACCGGGGTGTTGTACTTCCCCAAGGTGAAGAACGACTTTGAGCTGCAGCGCAACAAGATCAAGCTGTTCTCGCGCCAGGTGTTTATTACCGACGAGGTGAAAGACATCGTGCCCGAGTTCCTGATGCTGCTGCACGGGGTGATCGATTCACCGGACATTCCGCTGAACGTGAGCCGCTCTTTCCTGCAGGCCGATAGCAACGTAAAAAAGATCAATACTTACATTACCAAGAAAGTGGCCGATAAGTTGGGCGAGCTGTTCCGCAAGGACCGCAAAGCCTACGAAGAGAAGTGGGGTGACATTGGCCTGTTTGTGAAGTACGGTATGATCTCCGAGGAGAAGTTCTACGAGAAGGCGAAAGACTTTGCCCTGCTCACCAACACGAAGGACGAGTTCTATACCCTAGAAGAATACACCGAAAAAGTAAAGCCCCTGCAAACCGATAAGGATGGCTCGGTAGTATACCTCTACACCATCGACGCTGCCAGGCAGGATGCCTATATACAAACAGCCCAGAAGCGCAGCTACGACGTGCTGGTAATGAACTCTCCTATTGACACACACTTCATCTCTCACCTGGAGCACAAGCTGGAAAAGACCCACCTGAAGCGCGTAGACGCCGATGTGATCGATAAGCTGATTCCAAAGGACGAAAAGCTTGAGCACGTACTTACCGAGGATGAAACCAAGAAAGTGAAGGAAGTATTCCAGAAGGCCATCAGCAAGCCGGGTATGGAAGTGGAGGTGGAAGCCCTGAGCCCCGAGGAAATGCCCGTGACCATAACCATGGAAGAATGGATGCGCCGCATGAAAGACATGGCGCGCATGGGCGGCAATGGCGGCATGAACTTCTATGGCTCACTGCCCGATACCTACAAGGTGGCTGTGAACGGCAACCACAAACTGGTAAGCCGTATTGTGAAGTCGGAAAGCGAAGAAGAGCAGCTGGCCCTGGCCCGCCAAGCCTTCGACCTAGCACTACTGTCGCAAGGCATGCTTACCGGGGCGGACCTAACTGCCTTCGTTAACCGCAGTGTGCATCTAATTTAATCAAATACACTATTGGAACCGGGCACAATGCCCGGTTCTTCTTTTAAAGGCCAAGCGTTTTCACGCCCTGAGCAATTACCGGTTGCCTATTTTCTGCTGCTTTCGGGCTATTTCTTTAGCCGTCATTTTCTTGCCGGCATTGAAGGTAAAGATGGAAGCATACCGGTCGCCTTGCATGTCGAAGTACTCCCCCTCCTGCAGGTTATAAAGCAACCCATTGGGAGCTTTATAGAGCCCGTTGGGCTGCACCTGTATACCATTGCCCAAACGAAGTATGGAATCGACCCGGTGTTCGCTGCCCCGGAAGCCGTGGTAGAGTTTGCCTTCTTTAAATACGAGGTGCTCCACCAGGAAGATGCGGTCGCCTTTATGAAGCTGTATGTTTTTGTTGTTGATAGTGGTATCCTGCGACCAAGCGGAACCAATAAGGGCTGTTACCGCAAACAGCACTAACAACAGCACCTTGATGATCATAGTTGTAAAATTTATTGTGGTAACGTATGGCGTAAAGCTAGGAAGACCCGTTCAGCAAGATCATGACCGAAATAATGCGGCGTCTTGACCCTCATCATTAATACGCCCACGGAAAAGGGCACAAAAAAATAGCCGCACGGAAAGATATTCCGTACGGCCTTTATCAACGAATTGGTAAAAGTTATGAGTTGGCACCTGCCGACTGCAACAGGCGCTCTTCAATTACCTGCTTGAATACGTTCTTAGGAAAGGCGCCCTTTTGCAGCATGGGTGCTCCTTCTTTGGGAATGAACAGGAAGGTAGGAATGCTTTGAATGCCGAAGACGGCAGAAAGCTCTTCCTCTGCTTCTGTATCTACCTTATAGATCACCAATTTGCCTTCGTACTCTTTGGCCAGCTCTTCGAGTACGGGTGCCACCTGCTTACAGGGACCGCACCAGTCGGCATAGAAGTCGATAATAGCAGGCAGTTCGCCCTTATAGCCCCACTGCTCAGCGGTTTCGTAGTTGAAGACCTTGTCTTTAAATCCTTGCGTCGTTAGTTGTTCCGTAGCCATATGTCTGTGTTTAAGCGGGACTGCTCCCTCATTCGGTGCCTGTAGTGCTAAGAATATGCCATAAATGAAGTGCAGCGTCTGCCGAAGCCACCCATCCCTTAGAGGTATTTATATACCCGCTCCTTATACGCCATCAGGTCGCCTTCGGTGGTGAGCTCATCGAATTTCTCGCCTTTACCAGTGCCGTTTTTGCGCAGTAGTACCACGGTGGCCCCGCCCACTACGGTCTTATAAGCGCGTTCGAAGATCTGGTCCAGGGTGTTCAGGTCCTTTATGGTTTGCAGCTCCTCTATATGTGTCACGTTGATTTCGTAATCCCTCATCCCTTCTGATTTTTAAACAGGCGGCAAAGCTAAGCTCCTGCCCGGTACGCAAAACAAATACAACACCAAACCGAACCGCTTTTCCGCATGTTTAACAACTAGCTAAAACAGAATATTCCCTTCAACATGTAGTTTCGCGTCATGCAGCCAATGAAACCAATGTATACTTATATTCTCTTCTTTTTCCTGCTGATCGCTACAGGCTTGCAAGCCCAGGTGCTCAAACCGGGTTTTGATGCTACCGAGTATAAAGAAGCGCTGACCATAGCGTTTCACCAGGGTGATACGGGCGGCCGCCGTCCCGGCATACCGGCAGTGGCCAATTATACCCGTGCATTCCGCTCGCCTGTAGTAGGCTTGGACAACCGCTGGGACCTATGGGAGCGTAAGGACGGTAAAGTAGCTGCTATCTCTATCCGCGGCACAGTGGGCACTACGCCCAGCTGGGTGGCTAATTTCTACAGCGCCATGGCGCCGGCCATTGGCAGTATTCAGTTAAACGACAGTACTACGTTTGCTTACCAGTTGGCTGATAACAAGGAAGCGGCCGTACACACAGGCTGGCTGATTGCGCTGGGTCACCTGGCTCCCTCTATTGTACAACACGTCAAAGACCAATATGTCAAAGGCGTGCGCGACTATATACTGGTGGGTCATAGCCAGGGCGGTGCCATTACGTTCTTGCTGCGCTCCTACCTGCAGTACCAGGTAGAGCAGGGAGACCTTCCAAAAGACATCACTTTTAAGACCTATTGCAGCGCGGCCCCCAAACCGGGCAACACGGCTTATGTATACGACTTCGACTTTATTACCCGTGGAGGCTGGGCTTATACGATAGTGAATGCCGCCGACTGGGTACCGGAGTCCCCCATCTCTATCCAGCAGCTCAACGACATG
>Ga0307416_100002427_pt1 | contig 10699 bp, 8 predicted proteins | sample DK1Cmetagenome_2_FD_203821 | JGI IMG/M metagenome (GOLD analysis project Ga0307416, IMG submission 203821) | Maize rhizosphere microbial communities from greenhouse at UC Davis, California, United States - DK15-C-3 | ecosystem: Host-associated > Plants > Roots > Rhizosphere > Soil | place: USA...
CTGCGCCGCGTCCGCTTCGTCACGGACGCCGCGGTCGACGGCAGCGGTAGCTGGCGGCTGTCGACCGGCGCGACCCGCGGCACGCTGGCCGTCGGGCTGCCGAACGACGACGTCGTGCACGTGCGGGTCTCGTGGGACCAGCGCTCGCGCTACGCGCGGGCGCGCGTGGGCGCGGCGACGCTCACGCTGCCGGCGCCGTGAGCGTCAGCAGAGCTGCAGGCGCTCGAGGTCGCCGAACGAGAGCGACCACGAGTCGCGCCGGCGCGGGTCGGGCGTCACGGCGTCCTGGTAGAGCGTGACGCCGAGCGCGCGGCCGCCGATGGGCGAGCGGACGAACCCGGCGCGGCGCAGCAGGCGCCCCTGCGCCGACCCGGCGGCCGGCACCGCGGCGAGGTAGTCGAGCGGCGCGGCGCTCGCGACCTGTCGCAGCAGGCGACCGGCGGTGCGATGGTCGCCGGGGCGCACGAACAACTCGCACACGCTCCCCTCCCACAGCTCGCCGCGCTGGCGCAGACCGACGATCGCCTGTCCGGCGAGCCGGCCGCCCTCGTGCTCGGCCACGGCCCGGTAGTCGCCCAGCATCGGCTCGTATCTCCATCGCAGGTAGTCCACGCCGGCGCTGGTCGCCAGGTGCGGCCCGCTCGCGCGCGAGTCGTGCAGCAGCTCGGCGACGGCCGCGGCGTCGGCCAGGCCCTCGGCCGCCAGCGCGGCCTCCACGGACGGCACGGCCAGGGATCGCCCGACCGACCTGAGCGAGCGCGCCCGGCGCAGCACCCGCAGCGGGCGGTGCACCCGCGCCCACACGGGCACTCGGCCGACCGGCTGCCAGCCGACCTTGCGGCTGATCGAGCGGCTCATCTCGTTCGGCAGGCCGAGCGCGAACTGCCTGGTCTCGCGCAGCCTCGCGATCCCCCGCTTCGACAGCTCGGAGCTGATCCCGCGGCCGCCGTGGTCCGGGTGCGTGGCGATGTCGACCGTGTGCACCGCATCCACTCGCCGGCCGTCGACCACAAGCGGCCAGGGCATGTACGCGCGCATGCCGATCACTCGCCCCTCGGCCTCCGCGAGCAGGATGTGCGAAGGACCGTGCGGGTTGCGCTCGTGCTTCCAGCGAAACAGCTCCTCCGGGCGCGCGTGGGCCGCCACCCGGTCTCCCGGCCAGGCACCGAACGCCGCCTGCAGCACGGCGAGCGCGCGCGGGGCATCGCCCGCGCGATAGTCGCGCACCTCGAACGCCTCCACCCCGGCCAGACTAGGAGAGCGTCCGGGCGCCGGCCAACGACTTGCGGCAGACATAGCGGAAGTGAGCGAGCCAGAAGCGGCTCAGCGCGCGGTAGGCCGGGCCCTCCGCCACCTCCCACGAGCCGAACCGGCAGCGGTGCTCGCCGAGCGCCGCGAAGCGGTACGAGTGCACGGCGTGGAAGCCGGGCAGGCGCACCTCCCAGGTGATCCGGTCGCACTCCACGAACTCCACGATCTCGGCGGTCGCCGGGAGCTTGTACAGGTAACGGCGCTCGATCGGGTTGAAGGCCCAGATCAGCGTCGCGCCCTCGCGCAGCGCGCCGCCGCGAACGCGCGAGCGCCAGATGCAGGGGTTCCAGCTCGGCCAGCCCGGCACGTCGAGGAAGATCTCCCACAGTCGCTCGACGGGCAGGTCGAGCTCGACCGAACCGGCGATCGGGAGCGGATCGGCATACGGGAATTGCGCGCTTTGCTGGGAGATACGTCGAAACCGGTCGAAAACCGCCAGCGAACCTACCCGAGCTGGCGAATTCTCGCGATCGGGCGCACAGTGGTGGATGAGAGATGGCCAATCACCTCCCCACACGGATGTGCGACGGATGCGGCCAGGTCTGGGCCAGCGGCGCTTTCCTCGATCCCACCGCCACGGCGGACTGCGAGTTCTGCGGTGGGAGCCTGGTGCACCGCCGGCGGCTACCTGAAGGCACGACGATAGGGCTCAGCCGGATGCGTGAGCCCGCCGTCGAGCACTTGCCTCTTCCCTCGCCCACGCCAGTCGGATAGCGTCCTCGCGCTGGCCTCCGGGCCGGCGCACGATGAGGAGGCGGGTCCTTGTATCGCTGGCACTGGTCGCGCTGGGCGCGACGCTCGCCGCCGCGCCCGCTTCCGCGCAGCGCCAGGCCTACCGGGCCAACGACTACCTCGGCTTCCGCAGCGTGCTGCCGCCGGGGACGAAGGGCGTGTTCAACGTCACCGAGCTGGGCGCCTTCCTCGCGAACGGCACCTACCCGCCGCACGCGAACGACCAGCTCGCCATGTACCGCGACCTCCTGTACGCGGTGCCCGGCCTGACGGCGGCCAACATCGGCAACTACTTCAAGGACGCCAGCTTCGGCGTTCCGGCCGGCCAGGAGGAGCGGACCTACAGCCCCCGTGCGGGTGTGATCGTGGTGCGGGACAAGGGCTTCGGCGTCCCGCACGTGTACGGCAACACGCGCGCGGACACGATCTTCGGCGCCGGCTACGTGGGCGCGGAGGACCGCCTCTTCTTCATGGACGTGCTCAGGCACGCCGGGCGCGCCCAGCTGTCCGCGTTCGCGGGCGGCGCCAACAAGGCGATGGACCAGGACGTATGGAGCTCCTCGCCCTACACCGAGGCTGACCTGCAGCGCCAGGTCGACCAGATGGACGACCTCTACGGCGCCGAGGGGACCGCGCTTCAGCAGGACGTGGCCAACTACGTGGCCGGCGTGAACGCCTACATCGCCGAGGCGCGGCTCAACCCGCTCAAGCTGCCGGGTGAGTACGCGGCGCTGGGCAAGACGCTCGACGACTGGAAGGCGACCGACGTCGTGGCCACCGCCGCCCTCGTCGGCGGGATCTTCGGCAAGGGCGGCGGGTCGGAGGTCGAGAACGCGGATGCCCTCAACGCCGCCCGGGCGCAGTTCGGCGGGGTGACCGGCACCAACGTCTGGAACGACTTCCGCCGCAACGAGGATCCGGAGGCGCCGACCACGGTGCGCGGGCAGTCCTTCCCCTACGAGACCGACACCGCGCCGAACCCGGCGGCGGTGGCGATGCCCGACCCGGGATCGCTCGTCGACACCGCCGGCGCCACGACGGCTCCGTCGGACACGGCCCTGGCCAAGAGCCTGGTCGCCCCGATGGGTCTGCTGCAGGGCAACTCGAACGCGCTGCTGGTGTCGGCCGCCGAGTCCAGCTCGGGCCGCCCGCTGGCGGTGATGGGCCCGCAGGTGGCCTACTTCATGCCGCAGATCCTGCTGGAGCAGGACCTGCACGGCCCCGACATCGACGCGTCCGGCGCGGCGTTCGCCGGGGTCAGCCCGTTCGTGCTGCTCGGGCGCGGGCGCGACTTCGCGTGGTCGGCCACCTCCGCGGGCCAGGACATCATCGACACCTGGGCCGAGCAGCTCTGCGAGCCGGGCGGCGGGACGCCGACCGTGCAGTCGACCCACTACCTCTACAAGGGCACCTGCCGGGCGATGGAGACGCTCACCCGGACCAACGTGATCACCCCCAACCCCGCGGACCCGTCGCCGCCGGAGACCGTCACGCTGACGGCCCAGCGCACCGTCCACGGAATCGTGCACAAGCGCGGCACGGTCGGCGGCAAGCCGGTCGCCTTCGCGAGGCAACGGTCGACGTACTTCCACGAGGTGGACTCGGCGCGCGGCTTCTCGGCGCTCAACAAGCCCTCGCAGGTGACCGACGTCCAGAGCTTCCAGCGAGCCGTGGCCAAGATCGGCTTCACCTTCAACTGGTTCTACGCCGACAACCGCGACATCGGCTACTTCAACTCGGGGCTCAACCCGCTCCGCGCGGCCGGCGTCAGCTTCGCGGCACCGAACTGGGGCACCGGGCAGTGGGACTGGCAGGGCTTCAACCCCAACAAGCAGACGGCCAACTACACGCCGTTCGCGCAGCACCCGCAGGCGATCAACCAGAGCTACCTCACCTCGTGGAACAACAAGCAGGCGCCGGGCTACGCCGCCTCGGACGCCAACTGGGGCTACGGCCCCGTCTACCGCTCGCAGCTGCTCGACCGCCGCGTCGGGGACCTGACCGCCGGCTCCCGCAAGACCAACCTGGCCGAGCTGATCGGCGCCATGGAGGATGCCGGCAGCGTCGACCTGCGCGCCGAGCAGGACCTGCTGCTGATGCTGCGCGTGATCGGCGAGACGAACGATCCGGAGCTGGCCGATGCCCTGCACACCCTCAGGGTCTGGCTGTTCAAGGGCGGGCACCGGATCGACAGGGACAAGGACGGCCACTACGACGACGAGCGCGCCGTGCAGATCATGGACGCCTGGTGGCCGCGCGCCATCGAGCGGATGTACAGGGCCGAGCTCGGGCCGACCGTCTACGGCAAGTTCACGGGCATGCTCGGACTCGACAACGAGCCCAACAACCACGGGGCGCACCTCGGCAGCGCCTACCAGGACGGTTGGTACGGCTACGTCAAGAAGGACCTGCGCCGGCTGCTGGGCGACCCGGTCACGGGGCCGCTGTCACGGCCGTACTGCGGCAACGGGATCCTCTCCAGCTGCAGGCTGCTGCTGACGGCCGCGCTGCTCGACGCGCTGGACGTCACCAAGCAGCAGCTCTACACGGACAGCGGCTGCACGGCGGGCGACCAGCCCTGCTTCGACGCGGTGCGCTTCCGCGCCATCGGCGGCGTGACCGTGCCGTCCATCCCCTGGATCAACCGCCCCACGTTCCAACAGGCGGTCGAGGTCCAGGGTCACCGGCCGCGCTAGGGGCGGCTAGCCGCACCACGACCCGCCGGTTGGCCGCCTGTTCGGGCCCAGGTGCCAGCGGGATGCTGCCCGTATGGGAGTAATCCGATCGGCGCCCGTGGGCGTAGAAGCGCCTAGCGCCATGCCGTTCGGCCAGTTCAACGCACGCCGGTTGGCCCTGCCGGCCGCCCTCGCAGCCGCCGCCACCACCGCATTCGTGGTGGCCGGTGGTCCGCTCCACGCTTTCGCCGACGCCTTCGGTCGCGCGCTCGACGCCGATCCGCGCTGGGTCGTCGCCGCCGGGATCTTCGAGCTGCTCTCCTTCGCGGGGTACGTCGCGCTGCTCTGGCTGGTCGGCGGCCGCGCGACCGACCGGCTGGGGCTGCGCGCCAGCGCCGAGGTGACGCTCGGCGGCGCGGCCGCCACCCGGCTGGTGCCGACCGGCGGCGCCGGCGGCGCGGCCGTGACGTTGTGGTCGCTCCGACGCGCCGGCCTCAGCATGCGCGAGGCCGCGCACACCCTGCTCACCTTCCTGGTGCTGCTCTACTCGGTGTTCCTCGGCTCGATCGCCGTGGCCGGAGGCGCACTGGCGCTCGGGTTGGTCGACGGCAATGGGCCGCTCCTGCTGAGCGCGCTGCCGGCCGCCGGCGCGACGCTGGCCATCGCCGTCGCACTCGGCATCGCGGCCCGCCGCCCGCGCCGGCAGCGGACGGTCGCGCTGGGCGCCGCCGTGCGCGCCGCGATCGCGCTGGTGCACTCCGGCGACGTGCGCCTGCTCGGCGCCGTCGCCTGGTGGGCATTCGACGCCGCCGTGCTGTGGGCGATGCTGCGTGCCCTGGGCGCGCCGCCCTCGCTGGCCGTCGTCGCGCTCGCCTACTTCCTCGGCCAGATCGCCAACACGGTCCCCCTGCCCGGCGCGGTGAGCGGCGGCATGGTCGGCGTGCTCTTGGCCTTCGGGGTGCAGGCCGACGTCGCGCTCGCGGCCGTGCTGTCCTACCGCGCGGTGGCAATCTGGCTGCCGGCGCCGATCGGGCTGGTGGCGCTCAGCGGACTGCGCCTGACCGTCGCGGGCTGGGGCGGGCGCGGGCGCCACCTCGTGGGACAGGGTGTCTAAACGCTCACCCTAGGGTGCCTAGCGCGGAGCGGCGAGAGCGTCGATGCTTCTCGCATGACAAAGAAGCTCATCGCACTCGTGGTTGCCGTCGCCGGCTTGCTCGCGCTGCCGGCCGCCGGCCAGGCCAGCGACACCTTCGGCAGCCTGCTCAAGAACGCTCCTGCCAACGGCCCCAGCCCATGCGTCGACGGGGTTCCCGGGGCCTGCACGCTGGTCGGGTACATCAACCCCAATGACGCGGGCGACCCGGTGACGAGGCCGGCGCCGTACGACGGCGTGGTGGTGAAGGTGCGCATTCGCTCCGCCGCGGCGGAGGCCGTGACCTTCCGCTTCGCCACGATCGGCCCGCCCCAGGCTGAGGTCGCGAACGCTCAGATCGCGGCCGACGGCCCGACCGTCACGCTCCAGGGCACCGGCGAGATCGAGGAGTACGCCGCCCGGGTCGCGGTCAAGCAGGGCGTGCACGTGGCGCTCGACGCGCCTTCCGCGAGCATGGTCTACAACCAGGGCGGCGACAAGTTCACGTACCTGTACGCGCCGCCGCTGGTGAAGGGCGACTCGCCGCGAGCGTCGCAGGGCGAGCCGACCGGCCAGCTGCTGGTCCAGGCCGTGATCGAGCGCGACGCCGACCGGGACGGCTACGGCGACGAGACGCAGGACGCCTGCCCCACCAACCCGGACAAGACGGCCGTGCCGTGCGGCGACACGACCAAGCCGCGCCTGAGCGGGCTGGAGCTGGATCGCAGCCGGTTCCGCCGCTCCACGGTGCTCGAGTACCGGCTCACCGAGGCGGCGAAGGTGACGATCCACCTCGAGAAGCGCAAGCGCGGCCACTGGGTCGAGCTCCGCGGCAAGCTGACCGACCAGGGCGCGATCGGCAACAACCAGATCACGATCAAGCGGCGGTTCGCGGGGCGCAAGCTGGCCCCCGGCCCCTACCGGCTGGAGCTGATCGCCAGGGACGCCGCCGGCAACAAGTCGGCCGAGAAGCGGATCGGCTTCCGGATCAAGAGCTAGGCCAGCCGCACCCAGCGCGCCACGGACGGCGTGCCGCTGCGGTCGAGCACGAACAGCATGTAGAAGCCGGGCGGCGCGATGTCTGCGTCGCCCGGCATGCGTACGGTGAGCGTGCGCTTGTCGCTGTCTTTCACCCGCAGCGGCACGTAGCGCTGGTTCATGTCGACCGCGTGCGTAACCGACGACGGGGCGACCAGCACGGCGCGGGTCACGGGCCGATCCCGGCGGGCCGCCTTCACGCGCAGGCTGGTCGACTGTTTCCAGGTCAGGAGCGCCGGCGCGCGCTTGAGCTTCGGGCGCGGCGCCTTGCGGTTGCCGTCGAACAGGTAGGGCGGCTCGAAGATCTCAGCGCTGTCCTGGGTGAAGTTGCGCTCGGCCTCGGCGCCGGTGAAGCGGCCGCTGTAGTCGTCGCCGGCCGAGACCACGCGGCCGTCTGGCAGCAGCAGAGCGGTCGAGTGGTAGGTGCGGTACTCGCGCTGCGGCGGCCCGAGCCGCCAGGTCCTGCCGCGCGGGCTCCACAGCTCGGTGGTCAGGTGGAATGGCGCGGCGGCCCACTGGTTCGGCGCGCCGTTCTCGCCGCCGCTCTTCTTGTCGCCCCAGCCGCCGCCGACCTCCACCATCGACCCGTCCGGCAGCAGCACGGTGTTGGCGTGCGAGCGCGGGTGGCGCAGAGCGCCGCGGCTGATGCTGGTGGTGTCGTTCCACCCGTTGTCCGGGCTGCGCTCGTCGAACAGCGAGACGCCGTTGGTCGCGAGCGCGTCGCCGTCAGGCTCGGCCGCATCCGCCTTCGGCTTGTCCGAGCCGCCGAGCTGCTCGACCTGGTGCGAGCCGTCGGGGCCCGCCGGCAGCATCACCGCCGTGCCCCAGACGCGGCTCTGGGTCGAGTTGCCGATGTCCTTCCAGCGCAGCTTGGGCGGGTTGCCCAGCGGCGAGAACCACCAGGTGTCCGTGGTCCACGGCCCGGCCACCAGACCATGGCCGCTCGGCATCCAGAACAGGTGCGGGTAGTAGTCGCCGACCGGCGGGCGCCCGGGATCGCCGAGCACGCCGGAGCCGCCGAGCAGGCTCACGCGCCCGCGCCCGCCGCGCGAGCGCGACGGCGTGAACAGCTCGAGGTCCTCGTTCTTGTCCCCGTAGCCGCGCTCGTCGAGCCCGCCCATGATCAACGAGCGCCCGTCCGGCATCAGCAGGTTGGTCGGGTACCAGCGCCCGCGCTGCATGTCGGGCTGGCGCTTCCAGCGCTCGGTGAACGGGTCGAAGGTGTAGACGTGGTTGAGGCCGGCGAACTTCTGGCCGGGCGACTCGACCGTGTACATCAGGTTGCCGCCGGTGACGAGCACGCGCCCGTCGGCCATCAGGGAGTTCCCGCTGCACCAGATGTTGACCGGCTGGCCGGTGCTCGGGTCGATCGGCGGGTTGACGCGCTTGAACGAGCTGGGCCCGGTGCCCTTCGACGGATCCCAGAGCACGGCGACGGCCAGGCGCCGTGGACCGAGCGGGCGGTCCGGGTGGCTCGGGATCGAGTACCAGAGCACCTTGCCGGTGGCGAGCATGACCGCGTGGGTGGCGAACGTCGTGGTGCCGTCGACCGTGCGGATGTCGAACTGCCCGCCGTCGGGCCAGCGCCCGGTGCGATCGAACCGCCCGGTGGCCGCCAGGCGCGCCCGGACGCGGGCCGCCCGCGCGCTTGCGCGCTCGAGCGCGCGGCGCCAGTGCGGGTCGCGCTGGACCGCCCGCAGGCGTGCGTGTTCGGCGGCATGCTCGGCCCCGAGCGTGGCGCTCTCCTCGGAGCGCAACAGCTGCTCGTCGGCGTCACGCGCCGCGACGTGGTGGGCCTGCGCGGCCGCGCAGGGCAGCAGCGCGAGCGCAGCGACGAGCAGGACCAATACGGGGCGAGCCAAGGCCATGCCTCGAAGTTACCTCGTTCGGGCGCGCCGCGCCCGCAGTCGGCCTACCCGCGCTCGCGCTCGGACTCGAATCCGGCAACCGCCTTGAGCACGTCGTGGGCGAGGCGCCCGCCCTCGTCGGGCACCTGTGGTGTCGCCCGGACACGGACGACGACGTCCTGCCCGTCGAGCTCCTCGAGCTCCACGTGCGGCGGGCGCTTGGTTGGCACGCTGACCGCCTCGTCGACCCGGCGCTGCACCAGCTCCGGGTCGACGGTGACCGGCAGCCGCGCGCGCATGTCCACCGCCTCCGGCTCGCGGATCGGCCGCGCCGACATCGACAGCATCGTGTTGTTCGGGATCAGCACCAGGTCGTCGCCGTCGTAGAGCGTCACGTGCAGCAGCCCGTGGGCCGCGACCGTGCCCTCCACGTCCATGCCGAACCCGGCGAAGCGCACCCGGTCGCCGACCCGGAACGGCCGCGCGGACAGCAGCACGACGCCGGCGAAGATGTTCCCGAACGTCTGCTGCGTCGCCAGGCCGAGCACGATTGCGGTGAAGCCGGCGCCGGCCGCGAGCGTCGTCGGGTCGAGCCCGGCCAGGCGCAGGCCGATCAGCGCGGCGATCGCGAGCGTCGCGAGCTGCAGCACGAACCCCGCCATCCCGGCGGTGCCCGGCTCCAGCCGGCGCTCGAGCCAGGGCTGCATCAGGCGGCCGACGTTGCGGGCCACGGCACCGCCGAGCAGGATCAGGATCGCCGCCACGGCGATGCGGGCCGGCTTGTCGACGCCGAGCAGCTCACGGCGATAGCCGTAGGCGACGATGACCCCGGCGAGCAGTGGCAGCAGCAGCGCCAGCTGGCGGCGGCCGCGGCGAGCCGCATCGGCGGCGCGCGCTCGCAGCGCCCCCGCCGGGAGGCGTCTGGCGGCCTGCCTGATTGCGAATTCGCGAGTGGGCATCCATTGAGGTCTCCCCATCTGGCTGGCACTCACACATTTGGTCAAGAACATCCGTCCAGACTCCAGCCAGGGCCGGTGAAGTACGATCGGCCGATGCCCGATCGCCTCTACTTCACGGAGTCAGACGAGGCCAACGCACTGATCGCGTCGGATCCGATGGCGCTGCTGGTGGGCTTCGCGTTGGACCAGCAGGTGACCGTGCAGAAGGCCTTCTCCGGGCCGCTGGCGCTCCAGGAGCGGCTCGGCTCGATCGACGCCGCGACGCTGGCGGCCGCGGACCTCGAGCCGGTCTTCCGCGAACGGCCGGCGATCCACCGCTTCCCCGGATCGATGGCGGGGCGGGTGCAGGACCTGGCGATGTACGTGCGCGACACCTACGACGGCGACGCCGCGCGCGTCTGGACCGACGCGGCCGACTCCGATCAGCTGCGGGCCAACCTGGAGGCGCTGCCGGGGTTCGGCGAGATGAAGGTCAAGGCGCTCGGCGCCGTGCTCGCCAAGCGCTTCGGCGTCGAGGCCGCCGCCGAGCTGGTGCCCTGGCACCCGACGCTGGGCGACGTCGACTCGCCGCGGGCGCTCGAGGAGTACCAGGCCGCCAAGCGCGCGCACAAGGCCGAGTGGAAGAAGAAGGCGGCGGCGGCTTCCTAGACGGGGGCGTGCGGCCTGGCCCGGTCGCGGATGTAGCCCATGATCGCGGCGTGCACCGCCAGCGCGAACGCCAGCCCGATCAGCTGCCAGCCCACGCCGGCGTCGGCGGCGTCGCCGATCTCGATCGCGCCCCAGACCGATACCGGCACAAAGACGCCGATCGCGGTCCACAGCCCGGGGTTGTAGGCGCGGTCGGCAACCGCGGTCGCGATGTGCGTGAGCGCGTTGACGCCCATCAGGTAGATCGGCAATAGGCCGATCGCGAGGTCGACGTGGTAGGCCAGCCAAAGCGCGACCACGTCGACGATCCAGACCCCGCCGGCGTTGATCCAGAACGTGGCCGGGCGGGTGAGCGCC
>Ga0307416_100002428_pt1 | contig 10695 bp, 7 predicted proteins | sample DK1Cmetagenome_2_FD_203821 | JGI IMG/M metagenome (GOLD analysis project Ga0307416, IMG submission 203821) | Maize rhizosphere microbial communities from greenhouse at UC Davis, California, United States - DK15-C-3 | ecosystem: Host-associated > Plants > Roots > Rhizosphere > Soil | place: USA...
TCCACCCAGACCAACCGTGGTGGTCGCTCCCAGCCACCCAGCCAGGGTACCCGCCAGCAGGGCACCAATCGGCGCCATGCCCATGAACATCATGGAGTACACTGCCATTACCCGGCCTCGCAGGGAGTTGGGGATCATCGACTGAATCAATGTGTTCGAGGCGGCCATTTGCGTCATCATGGCGAACCCGGCAGGCAGCAGGAACAGAGCGCCCAGCCAAAAGCTTCGCGTAGCCGAGAACGCCAGCAGACTGAGGCCAAAGCCTATGGCGGCGAAGCCAATGCTCCGGCCGTAGCCCTTGAGTCCGACGCGCCGGGCCAGACTGAGTGCGCCGATGAGCGCGCCCACACCGGACGCGCCCATCAGAATACCGAGTCCCCGAGATCCGGCATGGAAAGTCTGGTCGGAGATAATCGGCATGAGCACGGCGTATGGTGTGCCCATCAGGCTCACCAACCCGAGCAGGAGAAGCAGTGCCGAAATAGGCTTCGACCGAAGTACAAAACGAAAGCCCTCGGCGACATGGGCCAGCATGGAGGCGGGGCGCTCGGCCTTAGGGACGGGCGGCACTCGCATGAGCAGCAGGCTGGCCAGCACCGCGATGTAGCTCACGGCGTTGGCAAAGAAGCACCAGCCTTCTCCTACCGCCGCAACCAGAACCCCCGCTACCGCGGGACCCACCACGCGGGCTCCGTTGAACATCGACGAGTTGAGCGCAATGGCGTTCTGCAGGTCTTCCCGAGCGACCAGCTCGACCACGAACGCCTGCCGTCCCGGGATGTCGAATGCATTGACGATCCCGAGCAGCGTGGCGATGGCCATGACATGCCAGACCTGAATCAGGTGGGTCAAAGTGAGAATGGCCAGCAGTGCGGCCAGGCACATCGACGCTGCCTGGGTTGCAATGACGATGTGGTGGCGGTTGTATCGATCGGCCACCGCCCCGCCTACCGTGGAAAAGAGGAACACGGGAATGCGGTTGGCAAAGCCGACCACTCCGAGCAGCAACGCCGACCCGGTCAGCCGATAGACCAGCCAGCTTTCGGCCACCGTCTGCATCCAGGTGCCGATGAGCGAGATCAGCTGGCCGCTGACGAACAGCCGATAATTTCGATGTCGTAAGGCCCGGAGCAGAGTGGGGCGGGGGCTCATCTCGCAGCCTCAACCACCCTCGCTTCTCCTGGCGCCGCCTCGGGATATTCCCGGGGCGCCTGGGCCCGGCGATGCGCCAGCCGGTGTTGCCACGCATCCATGTAGGTGTACACCACTGGTGTGATGTACAGCGTAATCAGCTGAGAAAAGAGCAGTCCGCCCACCACTGCAATTCCCAGCGGCCGGCGTGACTCCGCGCCGGCCCCGTGCCCCAGCGCGATGGGCAGGGTGCCCACCAGTGCCGCCATGGTGGTCATCATGATTGGCCGGAATCGGACACTCGCCGCCTCCAGAATGGCGTTCCGGGCGGTGGTGCCCTCGCGTCGCTCGGCCTCGATCGCAAAGTCGATCATCATGATGGCGTTTTTCTTGACGATGCCGATCAGCATGATGATGCCGACAAAGGCGTAGATGCTGAGATCCTGGCCAAAGATCAGCAGGGCAAGCAGCGCGCCGAAGCCGGCGAACGGCAGTCCCGAAAGAATCGTCAGCGGGTGGATGAAGCTCTCGTACAGAATGCCGAGCACCAGGTAGATCACCAGGATCGCGAGCACCAGCAGGATCAGAAGGCCCTGCTGTGCGGCCTGAAACGCCTGCGCCGTTCCGGCAAAGCTGGTGCTGATGCTAGCTGGCAGCACCTGGCGGGCCGCGGCTTGGACCCGCTCCACCGCCGTACCGATCGAGACGCCGGGCTCGAGATTGAACGAGAGGGTCACGGAGGGCAGCTGGCCCGAGTGGTTGACCGAGAGCGGACCGGTGCCGGGCGTCACCCGGGCCAGACTGCCCAGCGGGACGGAGGCTCCGTTGCGGCCGCTGATGTGAAGCAGGTTCATGGCCGAGAGGTCCCGCTGATATTGCGGCAGCAGCTCCATGACCACCCAGTACTGGTCGTTGGGTGTGTAAATGGTGCTTACTTGGCGGGCCCCGTAGGAATTGTACAGCGCGCTCTCGATCTGGTTCACGTCGATCCCCAGGGCCGCCGCACGATCGCGATCGATTTCGACCCGTACCTGGGGATTCTTGATCTCCAGGTCGCTGGTGAGATCGGTCAACCCGGGCACATCCTGTAGTCGCTGCTCCAGCGCCTCCGCGCCCTGGTAGAGGGCGTCGACGTCGGAGCTCTGCAGGGTGAACTGGTAGAGGCTCTTGGATCGTCGGCCACCGATGTTGATGACCGGCGGATTCTGCACGAAGGCGCGAAGGCCGGGAACCGCCGCCAGCTTCCGGGTGAGTGAGCGGGCAACCTCGTCGGCCGACATCTCGCGTTGGTCTCGGGACTTGAGGTGGAGGATCAGCCGGCCCTGGTTTACCGCGTTCGCCCCCCCGCCGCCCCCGACGGCAGACATGAATCCGTCCACGTTGGGATCTTCCTGAACGATTGCCGCCGCGGCCATCTGGTGCTTCACCATGGCGTCGTAGCTGGTCCCCTCGGCCGCCTCAGTGGTGACGTAGAGCTGGCTCTGGTCTTCGCTCGGAATGAAGCCCTTGGGGACGACACGGCCCAGCAGTACGGTCCCCAGCAGAATGGCCCCGCCGAATGCCATCATCAGCGGCCGGTGTTCCATGGTCCAGTACAGACTGCTTTGATACCAGCTGTGTGACTTCTCCCAGGCGCTCTCGATGACCCGGTACCAGCGGCCGTGCTGCTCATCGGGCTGGTGCGGCTTGAGCCAGCGGCTGCAGAGCATCGGTGTGAGGGTCAGCGACACAATGCCGGAAACCAGAATGGCTACGCCGATGGTGACCGCAAACTCCTGGAACAGCCGCCCGATCAGGCCGCCGAGAAAGAGCACTGGGATAAAGACCGCCACGAGGGAGAGCGTCATCGAGAGCACCGTAAAGCTGATTTCCCGGCTGCCCCGAATGGCGGCTTGCATGACCGGCTCACCCGCTTCGATGTGGCGCACAATGTTCTCCAGGACCACGATGGCGTCGTCGACCACAAAGCCTACTGCCAGGGTGAGGGCCATCAGCGAGAGATTGTCGAGGCTGTAGCCCAGCAGGTACATGACCGCAAAGGTCCCCACCAGCGACATGGGCAGGGCGAGGCTCGGAATCATGGTGGCCCGGAGATTCCGCAGAAACAGGAAGATCACCATCACCACGAGGCAGAGCGCGAGGAAGAGGGTGAACTTCACGTCGTTCACCGACTCCTTCACCGTAAGTGACCGGTCATTGAGGGTGGCGATGTCGATCGCGGGAGGGATCTGGGGCCGGAGATGTTCGACTTCAGCCTTGACCCGCTCCGCTACGGCCACGGTATTGGTCCCGGGTTGCCGCTGAACGGCAAGCACGACTGCCCGCTGGCCGTTGAACCAGCTGGCGCGCTTCGTGTCCTGAACGCTGTCAATTACTCGGCCAAGATCTCGGAGCCGGACCGGAGCGCCGTCACGGTAGGTGACCACCAGGGCGCCGAAATCGGCCGCATTGTTGAGCTGACCCTGGCTCTCGACCGAGTAGGCCTTGTCGGTTCCCCACAGAATTCCGGTCGGCAGATTGACGTTGCCGTTCTCGATAGCTGCCGAGACCTCGTCAATGCCGATGTTGCGCGAGGTCAGCTCCTGCGGGTCGATCTGGATCCGGACCGCATACTTCATCGATCCGTACACCTGGACCTGGGCGACTCCGTCAATGGTCGAGAGCCGCTGGGCCAAGAAGGTCTCGGCGTACTCGTTGAGCTGCGGCAGCGGCAGGGTGGTGGTCCGCAGGGCATAGTACAGAATGGGCGAGGACGAAGGGTCGACCTTGCGGAAACTGGGCGGCAGAACGTCGCGCGGCAGCTGCCGCTGCGCCTGTGAAATGGCGGCCTGCACGTCCTGCGCGGCGGCGTCGATGTCGCGGCTCAGGGCGAACTGGAGCGAGATCGAGGTGCTGCCCTGGGTGCTGGTCGATGTCATCGTCTCCACCCCGGGAATGGTGGAGAACTGCTTCTCCAGCGGGGTTGCCACGGACGACGCCATCGTCTCCGGGCTGGCGCCCGACAGACTGGCCGAGACCGAGATGGTGGGGTAGTCGACGGCAGGCAGGTCACTCACCGGCAATTGCCGGTACGCCACCAATCCAAAGATCAACATGCCGGCCATGACCAGTGTGGTCATGACGGGCCGGCGGATGAACAGCTCGGTGAAATTCATAACACCCCCAGCCGCGTGGTATCAGCCGCGGCTTTGATCTGAACCTTTGCGCCCTGACGCAGGCGAATCTGACCGTCGGTGACCACGCGATCTCCCGGCTGAATGTCCCCGTTCACGATGGCATAATCCCCAACAGTGCGGCTGACGGTGACCGGCTTGGTTGCCGCCGAACTGTCCTTCTGAATGACGAAGACGAAGCTGCCTTGCTGGCCGGCCACAATCGCGGAAGCCGGCACCACCAGGGCGTTGGGTTCCACATACAGCTGCAGGCGGACGTTTACGAAGGCTCCAGGCCAGAGCGCGCCGTCATCATTGGGGAAGCGTCCCTTGAGGAGGATTGTTCCCGTTGCGGTGTCGACCGCATTGTCGATAAACGTCAGCGCTCCTTCACTCGGCTCACCCCCGCCCGCCGCCTCGGCCCGCACAACGATGTTTTTTCCGTGATGCTCCTGCAGCAGCGGCAGATTCGGGGCGGGCACGGCAAAGCGAACCAGAATAGGCCGGATCTGGTTGATCGTGACCAGCGGCTGGGTCGCATTGGCCCGGACCAGGTTGCCTTCCCGGAGGAGCAGGCTGCCAGTGCGGCCGGTGATCGGTGCGCGAATGGTGGCGTACTGCAGGTTGAGCCGAGCTTCATCCACGGCAGCCCGGCTTCCGGCCAGAGTGGCCTGGGTGGCCGCGGCGTTGGTTCGCACCTGCTCGTACTGTTGCGCCGTGACGTACTGTTTTTCCGCCAACGATTCGTACCGGGTCGCTTCCTGAACCGCGTTGGACGCCTGGGCGCTGTCGCGCGCCAGAGCCGCCAGCGCCTGGTTGAGTGCGGCCCGATAGGGGCGCGCGTCCAACTCGAACAGCACCTGGCCGCGTTGGACTTCATCGCCTTCGCGGAAAGCGATCCGGCGCAACGTCCCCCCGACCTGAGCCTGGACGGCCACCGTCTGAAGCGGCTCCACCTGGCCGGTCGCGCCCAGCTCGAATGGAACCGAGCGGCGCTCCGCCGTTGCAACCGTCACCGGCACCGGAGGTGGCGGCGGAGGATCGGTTTTGGAACAGGCCGCCAGCACCAGCAATGCCAGGAGTGGCGGGCGGGAGTTGGATCTGAAAACCATAGTCATCTTCTTGGTGGACTGGTCCGCACCGAGTCCGGCGCGAGGCGGAGGGCGCTGCCCCCCTGAGGGTCCAGGACTCCCGCATCATGAGCCAGCTGGGCGAGCGAGGTGTTCCATTCGAGCCGCGCGAGCACCTGTTGCGCCCTGGCATCCGCCAGCGCTGTCTGGGCTGACAACAGGTCCAGTACCGATCCGACGCCCGAGCGATACCGTGCCAAGGCCACTTCGTTGGACTGCTCGGCACTGGCCATCAGGTCATTGCTGGTGGCCACCCGCCTGGCGCTCGTCTGCAGCCCGTAGTAGGAGCTGAATACCTGGAAGACCACCTGCTGGCCCAAGGCGTCGGCTCGAGCCTGCGCGGCATCGGCCAGCGCAGCGGCCTCACCCTGGTCATAGATTCGGGAGAAGCCGGCAAACAAGGGAATTCGCAGCCCGAGCGACACCGTGTAGTTGTTTCCGCCCTGCGGAAGCGTGGTAGTGTAGGTCCGCCCTCCGGTTCCGTTCAACACCAGGGAAGGAAGCCGGGCGGCCCGCGCCACCGTGATCCGTGACCGGGACGATTCGAACTCTGCCCTCGCTGCAGCGAGATCCGGCCGCGCATCCAGGGCGCGAGTTATGAGGCCGTCCACGCTGTCGGCCAGCACGGACACGGGCAGCTGTCCAGTGGTCGAGTCGATGTCGTAGGGGAGATTGGCGGGCAACCCCAGCGACACGGCAAGTGCCCCTCGAGAGGTTTGCAGGTCTCCCTCAGCCGTCTCGGCGGCGAGCTCCGCCTGAGAGGCTGCGGTGCGAGCCTGCAGCACGTCCGCAATGGTAGCGACACCGACCCGGCGGCGTGCCTCCGCGGCTTCCAGGTTGGTACGAGCCTCCTGCTCGGTGGTGCGCTGGGCCGCGAGCAGGGCCTGGTTGGCAATGTACTGGAAATAGGCCGTCTGGATTTGCAGGACTACGGCTTGCAATGTGGCATTGTGGGAATAGTTGGCCGCGATGAGGCCATTCCGAGCCGAGCCGATGCTTCCCGACCGCCCACCGAAATCCAGCAACAGGTAACTGAGACTCAGACTGGGGCTCAGTACGGACTGGATCACCGCACTGCGGCCTTGCGATGCCACCGTCTTGAGCCGGGTACCGGTGACATCCCCATCAATGGTCGGCAGCCAGGCGCCGCGCGCAGAGCCGTAAGCCGCAGCCGAGGCGCGGGCGTTGGCCCAGGATTCCCGGGTCTGGGGATTGTTGCGGAGGCCGAGATCGACCACGTCCGCCAAACTCAAGCGCTGGAGCCTCTGGGCGAGGTCGCCGGGGACTGCCGTTCGGCGCAGCGAATCGCGGCTTTGCAATTCGGCGGGAGGAGCCCACACCGCATTGGCTGAGGGCGCCACGCCGGGGGCCCCGCCAATCGAGGGTGCCCCAACGCAGGCAGCCGTCAACGTCACGCCGGCAGCCAAAATCCAGAACCGAGTCATCAGCCGGATGCTCCGACCTTGGCGACTCGCGAACCTCGAGCAGACTGCCATTCTGCAATAGCTCCCTTTATCACGTGCGACATGTAGCTATATGCCTCTTCGAACTCCGTGAGTCGGTTCAGGACTTCACGGCTCCGGATAGGTACCGTAGCGCGAGCGTCACCGATGGCATCCTGGAACCGTTGCCACCGGGCAAGCCGCTGGACCATGGTGTGACTCACCAGATCCCGCGGAATCCGGTAGTAGTCCCGCCGGTCCGCCGGCCGGCTGACCTGCTCCAACACTCCCCGCTGCTCCAGGAGCCGTGCATTGGTGCTGACACTCGCCTTGCTGACGCGGAGCTCGGCAGCCAGCTGGTCCAGCGAGAGCGCGTCTTCGCTGACCAGCAGCAGTCCAAATATCCGGCCGGCAATTCTGGGCAGGCCGTCCGATTCCAGGGCCAGTCCCATTCGTTCGACGAAACGTGCAGTGCGTGCATCCATGAAGCACCTCACCTCGGATCAAGGCACAATTACTTCGTTCAGTACCAACTTAACGATACACTCCCGGGTGTGTCACCCGGGTTCCTGACCCAGTCGATTCTCGCTCGAGGGTGAGTGCAGCGGGACGAAAAAGCGAGGAGCGTGCAGCCAGACCCGGCTGCACGCTCCACCTCTCTGGAGGGATGGTTCAGTCGCCGAGACGGATCCGCTCGATGCGACTTCTCTTGACCTGAGGATTGTAGATCTTGAGGCTCACGATGTCGCCTGCCTTGTAGCTCTTGAGCGACTGGCGCAGATCGGCCGGCGTCTTCACCGGCTTCCCCTCGAGCTCCACGATGATGTCGGGGCCGCCATTGTCGGGGCCAGCGACCTCCCCATACGAGGGCCCACCGGGCGTGACACCGGTGACGAGCACGCCTCGCTGATCGGACGAGAGATCGAACTGCTGCGCGCTCTCCTGATCGAGCGGCTGGACGGTTACTCCCAGGAGGTCGATCTGGGTGGACGCGGCTTCGTCTCTCGCATCACCGCTGTCATTGCCATTGTCGGACCGCCCGGCCAGATCGCGTGGCGGGGTCACCTCCTCCAGCCGGACCTCATAGGTCTTCCGGACGCCGCCCTTTCGAGCCACTTCGACCTTGACCTTCTCGCCGGGCTTCCGGAATCCAACCTGCTGCTGCAGCTGGCCCACGTATTCCACCGGCTTGCCATCCACGCCGATGATGATGTCTCCCGCCACTATCCCAGCCTTGCGGGCCGGTGAATCTCCCGTGAAATCCTGAACCAGGACGCCGCGTATATCGGGCAGGCCGACGTAGGCGGCATCGTTCGCAGTGGCGTTCTGGACGCTGATGCCCAGCGCAGCCCGATGCACCCGGCCGTCGGCGATGATCTGATCCATCACCTTGCGCGCCAGGTCGATGGGGATGGCAAAGCCGTATCCCGAGTAGTAGCCGGTCTGGCTTGCGATGGCGGAGTTCACCCCGATGACTTCACCCCGCACACCCACCAGTGGACCGCCCGAGTTTCCCGGGTTAATGGCGGCATCGGTCTGGATGAAATCCTGGATACTGCGCTCGGATTGCCCCGGAAGAGCCAGGCTGCGGCCTTTGGCGCTGATGATACCCGAGGTCACGGTAAAGGTGAGATTGTCGCCCAGCGGGTTGCCCACCGCTAACACCCATTCGCCGACTCGGGAATTGGTACTGCTGCCCAGCGGCGCCGGCGTAAGATTGGGCGCGTCGATCTTCAGCACGGCAAGGTCGGTATTGGGGTCGGTGCCTACCACCTTCGCCTTGAACTCACGGCGGTCGAGCAGGCGTACGGTCACCTGATTGGACTCGTCGACGACGTGATTGTTGGTGAGGATGTACCCGTCTTTCGATACGATGAACCCCGAGCCGGAGCTTTCCTGAAATTGCGGCTCCTGCATCGGAGGGAAGTTACGAAAGAACCGCTCGAAGCCGGGCGGTACCTGCATCCGCGGCTGGTTGCGGGCAGTATCGGCCTTCCGACCCGACTTGATGTACACGACGCTGGGCTTGATGTGTTCCGCAACGGAGGCAAACGCTTCACTCAGATCCTGGAGCGAGGCTGTTGCCGCGGAGACATCTCGACTCGAGGCTACCCTGTCGTAGGAGGCACCCTGCTGCTGAGCCGCCGATTGGTACGGCAACTGGAAGAAGCCCGCGGTCAGGAGACCAGAGGCAAAGGCCAACCCCACACCGCCGGAGCGTAACCGACGAAGCCAACCTTGGGACATAGGAACTCCCGCAAAGAGACGTCAGGTCCGGAGCCCCATTGCTCCGGTCGGATACTTTGATGTCCATGCGGGAGCTTTCGTCGCACTTCAGCCCGCCGTGTTTCCCCCCAGGACCGGCAGGATCTCACCACTGATGTAACTGGAGAAAGCCGGCGCGGCGAGAAAGACATACGCCGGAGCGACCTCCTCGGGCTGAGCCGGGCGCTTCATCGGGACCTTGCTCCCGAACTCCGCCACCTTTTCCGGCTCGACATCCGCCGGATTCAATGGAGTCCAGACCGGACCGGGAGCCACGCAGTTTACCCGGATCCCCTTCTCGACCAGGTTCTGCGCCAATGATTTGGTGAAGGCGTGAATGGCGCCCTTGGTGGCCGAGTAGTCCAGCAGGTCTTTGCTTCCCTCGATTCCAGTGATGGATCCGCTGTTGACGATGGCGCTTCCCCGGGCCAGGTGGGGCAGCGCCGCCTTGGCCATGTGAAAGTAGCCATAGATGTTGGTCTTGAAGGTGCGATCCAACTGCTCCTCCGAGATGTCCTCCAGCGAGGAGGCGTGCTCCTGGAAGGCCGCGTTGTTGACCAGGATGTCCAGCTGGCCCAGCTCCCGCATGGTTGTTTCCACCGCCTGTCGGCAGAATTCCGGATCGGTCACATCGCCCGGGATCAGGACTGCCCGCCGACCCTCTGCCTCGACTGCCTCCCGGGTCTCCTCGGCATCCTCGTGCTCGCTCAGATACACGATGGCCACGTCGGCCCCCTCGCGGGCATACAGGACCGCGACGGCTCTGCCGATGCCGGAGTCGCCCCCGGTGATCAGCGCAACCTTGCCCTCGAGCTTGCCCGATCCCCGATACTCGGGAGCCTGGTAGAGTGGCCGGGGATCCAGGTCACTCTCCCTGCCCGGCTTTTCCAGATGCTGTTTGGGCAACGGGGTCTCGGGATACCTCCGCTGACCAACCTGAACTGCTCCGCCTTGCTTCGAGCTGCGGGACTTTCCCTTGCGCCGGGCTTCGGCCCGGTGCTGCAGCTTGCGGTGGGACTCCGCGGTCGCTTCTCCTGCTGCGGCATTACCCCGTTTCTTGTTGCCGGACCAGCGATGGCTCTTTTTTTTGACTGCCACGACGTCCTCCTGAACGCTTGACGATGAGTGAGGCCGATGCATTCCGGCGGATGATTGCTCGTCAGTTCTGGTTTCGGATGTGACAATGCTCACCGGCTGACACCGGTGTAGCATGTTCTTCCGGCAGAGGTGAAACGGTGCCGGAAACTCCACCGTAAGGGATACCGGATCCAGCCTTCCTGATCGGCATGCCGGTCGCGGTGTTGCCAATCGATTAGATATGCACGGGTGCAAGGGTTGACCCGACGCACGCGCCGGTCCATCATCCGCGCCCGCAGCCCGGCCATGCGGCCCTCGCGATCTCTAGATAATGGAGTAGGTGATGTACCAACTCGGAACTCGTCCGCCCCCTTTCCTTGCCAGTGTGCTCGTGGCGGCTTCGGTTGCCTGTTCCAGCGGCCGGAGCGCCCCGAATACAGGCCCGTCGCCGGGCACGGCGGGGACCTCTTCCCGGCGTGAAGTGATGGACGTTCCGGT
>Ga0307416_100002429_pt1 | contig 10695 bp, 8 predicted proteins | sample DK1Cmetagenome_2_FD_203821 | JGI IMG/M metagenome (GOLD analysis project Ga0307416, IMG submission 203821) | Maize rhizosphere microbial communities from greenhouse at UC Davis, California, United States - DK15-C-3 | ecosystem: Host-associated > Plants > Roots > Rhizosphere > Soil | place: USA...
CCCTTCGGGTGCGTCCCCTGTGGACCCCGCCGCGAACGCGCGGTCGAGAATGGCGAGGAACGAGCGGTTGAGCGCGGCCGTGTCCACCGCGCGCAGCGGATGATGGCCGGCCAGCAGCGCCTGACCGTACAGGGCCTCCACGGCGTGACGCAGCGCCGGCCGGGCCGGATAGCCGGAGATGCGGCGGATCAGCGGGTGCCGCCAGTTGAAGACGAGCTTCGGTCGCGGGTCGACATCGACGTCGACGAACGCGGACAGCACGTCCGACCACAGCTCGTCGGAGGTCTCGATGCTGCGGCGCACCATGCCCTGGGTGCGGGCGTCCTGGCTCATCACGTACAGGGCGGGCACCGTCACCGGGTCGAACTGGCGCATGAGCGGCTCACACTCCAGTTCGGACAGAACCTCGCGGGCCGTGTCCATGAACACGGCCGCGGCCTGCTCCTGGGCCGGGGTCAGCCGTTCGAGCCGGGCGGCCAGCTCCCCCGGGTCCAGCCGGCGCACGGTCAGGCCCGGGTCGATGCGGGGCAGCCGCTGGAGTATCTCGGTGTCGTAGGCGTAGCCGGCGTTGATCAGCGGGGTGCCGGCGGCGCTGGCGATGGCGGCGAGCGCGCGGAACTCGTCGACCGTCTCCACGTACCGCACGGCCGACAGCCCCTGGCGGAAGGCCCGCAGCGGCATCGCCCCCCGGTTGGTCTCGAACGGCAGCCACACGTCGACCAGACGCATCATCTCGTCGTCGCGGACCGCCAGGGCCTTGACGCCGAGGTGGTGCACGCGCAGGAACGCCGAGAGCCGATCGGGATGGTGCACGGACAGGTCGAGCAGCCACGACCGGATCTGCTCGCCGAGCACCTCGCGCACGTTGCTGAGCAGGTCATCCTCGTACAGCGCCTCGCGGCTGGCGGTCGGACGCAGCTGGCTCGTGTCCACCATGCAGCGCACGAAGAAGGCCCACTCGGGTACCAGCTTCGCGGCGTCCTCGCTGAGCAGCATGCGCTTGAGGTAGACCCGGTGGCCGCCGTGGCCGACGACGCTGGACGAGCCGAGCACGAAGCCCACACCGACCAGGCCGGCCTCGGGTACGGCGAGATCGATCACGTCCATCGGGCGGCTGCCGAGCACGCTCCGCCCGTACTCGAGCAGGGCCTCGCGGCGCTCGTCCTTGTCGTCGTACGGGACCTCCCACGGGGCGTACTGTTCGGTGATCGAAGTACCGTCCACGGTGATGTCGACGTCCAACAGGTGGCCGTACGCCGTGGCCAGCTCGACGACCTGGGCCAGCCAGTGCTCGGCGCCGGCGCGGGGTCGCAGCGCGACCGTGGTGCCGGCCGCGAAGTCTTCCGTATCGGGCCGGCCCGGGTGCCACGAGCCGGCGTTGTCGGTCGGCTCGGTCGGCTCCGACGTGATCGTGTACACGCCGTCGGTGAAGCCGGTCCACCGCTGTACCGGTCCTCCGTGGGCTGAGCGCGTCGCGACCTCGATCGTGTCGGCGACCATGAAGCACGACAGCAGGCCGATGCCGAACTGGCCGAGGAACTCCTCGCGGGCGAAGCCGAGCTCGTCCCGCTTCGAGGTACGGCCCACGCTGGACAGGAACGTGTGCACCTCGGCCTCGGTCAGGCCGATACCGTTGTCGTGGAACCGGGCGCCGCCGTCGGCCAGCGGCTCGATGACCACCCGCCCCTTCGGGGCCGCCGGGTCGACGGCCCGCCGCGCCGTGATGGCGTCGACGGCGTTCTGCAGGAGCTCGCGCGCGTAGACCCGGGGACTGGCGTACAGGTGGTGGCTGAGCAGGTCCACCACGCCGCGCAGGTCGACCTGGAAGCGGTGTTCCCTCATGCGTCCTTGAGCTCCTCTACCGCCTCGGCCATGTGCAGCCCGGTCTCGATGCCACACACGATGAGCTGGGTGAGCTGGTCGAACGCCACTCCGGCGGTCAGGTCGGCCATGACCTCCCCACAGACCCGGACGAGCCCGTCGTCGTACACGTGCACGTACGCCTTCGGCCAGAGCCGATCGTGGTTCCACCCGTTGCAGAACGCGTGCAGCCTCGACACGTCGGCGGTCGTGAACGTATGACCGACGAGGGTCCGGACCTGTAACACCTCGCCGTCGGTGCCGAACCGGAAGAAGTAGATCATGTGGTCTTCCCACCGGCCTCCGATGTCCCCGTCGGAGTCGGTGAAGTACCGGTAGCCGCGCGCGTCGAGGACCGCGGAGATCAGCTCGTTGGTCAACGGCTGCAGGTAGTCGACCCGCCCCTCCCGCGGATCCGCGCTCGGGTTGCCGCCGGCGTCGGCTCGGCCGACGGAATCGTCGGCCGCACGATCGCCGTTCCCGTGCTTGTCGGCGGCCCAGGCGGCGCCTCCGGACTTCGGGCCTGCGCCGACACCCATCGTCCCGTCAGGCCGGCCGCCTGGATCGGACCACCCCGGGCCCTCGCGTCCGGACGTCTCGCCCCGACCGTCGCTCCCGGGTGACTCGTCCCGCCTGTCCGGAATGCCGGATTCCGTCATGCATCCAGCCCTTCTGGTGTCGCGTTCGGTACAGCGGCACAGTACGGCGTGCGCGCCAGTCAGCGGCAAGTTGGTCGAAAAGGCCGACGAAATGGCATTCTACAGTCGCCCCTCTCGTACCTTGATCTCCAGCAACAACGGGTGCGGCCTCCTGGCGGCCACTGTGGACACATGGAGAGCACCAGACACGCAACAATGATCTCGTGACAGCCGATCGTCCGCCGACCTGACCGGGGCGTGCGATCCTTGATCTACTGCCGCGTCGACAAGGTTGGATGCATGGCCACGGACACCACCGATACCGATGCCGGACCCGTCGTCACGGGCACCCTCACGCAGCTGTTCCTCGGGCTGGTCTGGCTCGGCACCACCATGTACACCGTCCACGCCACAATCAACGGGGGCGGGGCGAATCTTCCCGGGGCGCTCGGCGCCGCGGCCGCGGCCCTGCCGGGCGTGATCGCCGCGACGCTGGTCACCGGTGCGTCCATCGGCGCCGCGGCCGGAGCGCGCTCCCGGACCTCGGGCGGGCGGCTGCTCGCCGGCCTCGCCCTGGGTACCCTGTTCGGTCTGGCCGCCGCGGCCGGCATCCGGTTCGCGTACGGCGGTGGCGCGTCCATCATGGTGCTCGCGATCACCGTGGGCGCGGCGAGCATCGTCGGCGGTGCGATGGCCGTGCTGCCCGCCGAGGTGCTGAAGGCGGGGCTGTGGGGCACCACGTGGGTGTTCCTCGCCGGCGTGATCTTCGGCGTGGCCCAGGCCAACCTGGTGAAGCTGCTCGGCACCGGCGAGGCGGCGAACACCCGGTTCGTCCTGGGTCAGTCGGTGGTGACCGGCCTGGCCGCCGCGTTCTGCACGCTGCGGTTCCTGCGGGTGCAGCGCCACCGGGTGCTGTGGTATCTGGTCGGCGGCGCGCTGCCCGGCCTGATGCTGCTGGGTGCCGAGTGGCTCACTCGTGTCGGCGGCTCGGCGGTGGCCCAGCTGGTTCACGGCTTTCGTGCCGAATCGCCGGCGCTGGTGGAGTCCTCCGACTCGGCCCGGCTACGCCACGGGCTCATCGTGCTCGCGGTGGGGGCGCTGATCGCGATGCTCGGGGGGACGCTGCGGAGCCTCCGGAGCCGGCCTCGCCGCGGCGCCGGGCCGGCCAACGTGGACGCCTTCCATCAAGGTCTCGCCCGGATGGGCCTCGACGCCGCGGAACGGTACGGGTTCGCCCTGGCCGGTGGTTACGCGGTGCAGGCGGCCGGCTTCCTGAAACGACCCACCGAGGACATCGATCTCTTCACGGCCTGGGAACGGCGGGGCGACTTCGACACCGGCGCCCAGGCCATCGTCGACGCGTACGTCGCCGCCGGCCTGACCGTGCAGGCCGAACGCCGCCACGACTCCTTCACCCGGCTGACCGTCTCCGACGGCGTGCGGACGGCGACGGTCGAACTGGGCGTGGACTCGCGCGCCCACAAACCGGTCCGGAAGTCGATCGGGCCGGTCCTGCACCCCGACGACGCGGTCGCCAACAAGATGCGCGCGCTCTACGAGCGTGCCCACGCGTGTGACTTCATCGACATCGACGCGGTGCTCCGGTCGGGTCGCTACGACCGGTCGACGCTCCTGAAGCTGGCCGAGCGATCGGACATCACCTTCGATAGGACCGTGTTCGCCGACGCGCTCGCGAAGACGCAGCTGCTCGACGCCGACGACTTCGCGCCGTACGGCGTGGCCGGCTCGGACCTCGACCGCCTGCGTGACCGGTTCGCCCTCTGGCGCGCGGAGCTGCTCGATACCCCCCGTACCGACCAGGCTAGTTCCCCTTGAAGAAGTAGATCGTGGACGCCTGGCTTCGGTTTTCCGGTATCTGGCGTCCACGATCTCCTTCATCCGTTGGCGAGGCCGGCGATACGGCGAAACGCAACTCGAACTGCTCGCCCCGCGAACGACCCTCGTGCTACGCCGCGGTCAGCGCCGCGCCCAGGGCGCGAACGGCCGGGACCACGTTCGGAGCCGGCAGACCGGCGAAACCGAGCAGGAGCCCGGAGGCCGGCCGGCTGAACGCGTACGTGCGGCGCAGCGACGACACGAGAAGGTCATGCTGTCCGAGACGCGGCTGGAGTTCGGGGTCGGCGGCGTCCGCGGATCCGGTCACGGTGATGTGCAGCCCCGCATCGGCCCGCAATCGCTGGTAGCCGGCCGGCAGGAACTGGTCGAGTGCTCCCCGCATCAGCCGGTACCGTTCCGCATACCGGCGGCGGGACCGGCGCAGGTGCTGGTCCATGTGGCCTTCGCCGATGAAGTAGGCGAGGGCGTGTTGGGTGGCCGGCGGCGGGCACCAGTCGACCACCTGGCGCACGGCGCGCAGAGCCGGCACGAGGCTGGGCGGTGCGATCAGAAATCCGACGCGCAGGGCGGGCGACAGGCTTTTGCTGAACGTGCCGACGTAGATGACCCGGCCGTCGCGGTCGAGGCGCTGGAGCGGCTCCAGCGGTTGGGCGCCGTGGCGGAACTCGCTGTCGTAGTCGTCTTCGACGATCGCGGCGCCGCAGCGGCTCGCCCAGTGCAGGAGCTCGAGGCGCCGCCGACGCGCCATCACCATCCCGAGCGGATACTGGTGCGACGGCGTGACGTACACCAACCGGGCACGGGGCGGGAGGGCGTCGACCACGATGCCGTGGCCGTCCACCGGAACACCGACCACCCGCAGCCCCTGGCTCCGTAACAGCGAGACCACCGGAGGGTAGCCGGGCTCTTCCACGGCGACCGTGGCGCCGGGATCGGCCAGCACCCGGGCCACCAGGTCGACGGCATGTCCAGCTCCGGAGGTGACGAAGGTCTCCTCGGGCGTCGCGGCCACACCCCGGGAGCGGGCCACCCAGTTCGCCAGCGCCGCGCGGAGTTCCGCCGTCCCTCGGGGGTCGTCGTACTGGCCCGGTGCACGGTTCAGGGTCTGCAGGACGCAGCGCCGCCAGGCGGCGACCGGGAACAGCGCGACGTCGAGGTGACCCGGCCGGAAGTCGAACGCGACCTCGACCGCCGGGTCGTGACCGTACATGGCGACGCCGGCCGCCCGGCGCGTCGGTTCCAGGGCGGCGACCGGAGAGCGGGGACGGATGTGCAGCGGGACCGCGCTCACCCGGCTGCCACCGCCGCAACGTCCTTCGATGTAGCCCTCGGCGCTGAGCCGGCCGTAGGCCGCGGTAACGGTGCCGCGCGAGACATGCAGGTCGGCGGCCACGGTCCGGGTCGGGATGAGCCGGTCACCGGGCGCGAGCCTGCCCTCCACGATGGCCGTGCGCAGTTGCTCGTACAACTGCAGCGTCTGCGGGCGTGGATCGTCAGGATTGAGGAACAGTTCCACCTGACCGTCCATACCCCGGCGCACTTGGTCTAACCGGAACCACCCGGATTCGGCTCTGTCCGCCGGTCCATTCACGGGTCCGGTTCAGACTCCGGTACGGGTGACGTGACATGGGTGACACCGCTGGGCGAGGAGGTGGCCTCGACCTGGTAGTCCTTCTCCAGGCCTTCGAGTCCGTCCCAGAGGCGTTTGCCTCGGCCGAGCAGGATCGGGACCACCGCGACGTGCATGTAGTCGATGAGCCTGGCGGCCAGGAAGTCACGGACGATGGTGGCGCCTCCGCCGATCCGTACGTCCTTGCCGTCCGCGGCCTTGCGGGCTGTCTCGAGCGCCTCGGCCGGTGACGCGTCGATGAAGTGGAAGGTCGTGCCGCCCTCCATCTCGATCGACGGGCGCGTGTGATGGGTGAGGATGAAGGTCGGTGTGTGGAACGGCGGGTTGGGACCCCACGCGCCCTTCCACTCCGGATCCTCGTGCCATCCGGGGTGGCCCCACTTCCCGGCCCCCATGATTTCGGCGCCGATGCCCGGAGAGAACTGCTGGGCGAAGGCGTCGTCGACGCCGCCGCTACCGCCGGGCTGCCACCACCGCGTGGCGAACATCCATTCGTGCAGCCTCTCACCGGCGTGACCGAAGTGCGCGTCGGCGCTTTGACCCTCACCTGTGCCGAAGCCGTCGAGGGAGATGGCGAAGTTGTGGACGCGGGCGAGCGACATGGCGGGCGTTCCCTCCATCCGTTGGTCGAGCCTCGTGGGATCAGCTCGGTCCTATCACACCGGAGAGTGCACCCCGGCGACCAGGACATAGAGCATGACGCTGACGAACAGGGTCGGCTTGAGCAGCGAGGTGCCCACCATCTTTCACCCTTCCTGGAGGGCGGCGCCGTGGTCGGGCTCATGCGGGTGCCAGCCAGCGCCGCGAGTCCCCTTCGCAATCTCGACGCTACGGCGCGGATGGACCGGCATCCAGGTCCAAGTCCCGCCAATGCCACCAGACCAAGTCGGGCCGCCACGCAGGGCAAACGTACTTGGTTTGCTGGAACCGACGGCGTTTGGACCTGGATGCCACCCCACTTGGACAGTAGCGTCGGGATCGTGCCCCGGTGGCGTCGCTGGACCAAGGTGGCGCTGTCGCCGGCATGGACGGCGGACCCACCAACTGGAAGGAGAGCCACATGGCAAGCCTGATGGTGGACTTCATCATCTCCCTCGACGGTTACGCGGCCGCGGACGGTTGGCCCGGCTACTGGGGCCTGGAGGGTCCTGATTACCTTGGCTGGCTTGACGAGCAGGCCAAGGAGGAGCACACGGTCCTCATGGGGGCGACGACCTACCGGCTGATGTCCGGGTTCGCCGAGCAGATGCCCGACGAGTCCAGCCTGTCGGCGTTGACGGCGATGCCCAAGCTGGTGTTCTCCTCGACCCTGCAACCGCCGCTGTCGTGGGCCAACACCGAACTCGTCGACCGCGATCCGGTGGAGGCGGTGCGGGACATGAAGCGCGATGCTGCCCGTCCGATGAGGACTCTCGGCAGCCTTACCCTGTGCCGGTCCCTGCTCGAGGCGGGCCTGGTGGATCGATACCGGGTGGTTGTCTTCCCCGTCATCACCGGCGCCACCGGCCGGGAGCGCATCTTCGACGCATACCCCGACGTCGCCCTCGACCTGGTCACCACCCGCACGTTCGATGGCCGGCTCCAGCTGCTCGAGTACGTTCCCACCGTTCTCGACGGACCGCCCGGGTCGCCATAGGTCGCGAGGAGGCAGGCATGGGGACGACGTACCTACACGCGGTGGCGTCGCTGGACGGCTACATCGCCGACGAGCGCGATGACGTAGGGCCGCTGCACGACTGGTATTTCAACGGCGACCACCCTCTCGTCGACGACGATCACCCCGATGTCCACAGTGCGCCGTTCCGCGTCTCGGCGGCGTCGGCCGAATACGTACGTGACATGTGGTCACGCCAGAAGGTACTGGTCATCGGGCGCCATCAATTCGACCTCACCAACGGCTGGGAAGGGCACCCGCCGGCCAGCGACCACGTCGTGGTCGTCTCCCACCGACCCCGACCGGATGGCTGGCACCCGGAGGCCCCATACCACTTCGCCCCCTCCGTGGAGGATGGACTCGCGCGAGCGCGCGAGCTGGCGGGCGACGGGGAGATTGGTGTCGGCGCCGGCGACGTCGGCGGGCAGGCGCTGTCGCTGGGGCTCGTCGACCACGTGGCGATCGACGTCGTGCCGGTCATCTTCGGCCGGGGAAAGCCGTACTTCGGCGCGCTCGCTACCGGCCACCTGATGCTCAAGGACCCCGATGTGGTCGTCCAGGGCGACGGGGTACTCCATCTGCGCTACCCGGTGCGTCGAGACCGCTGAATGTCTGGGGGCCACGCGGCGAGGTCGGCCGGGTCACTCAGTCGGCGGCGTCGACCAGGCCGGCCCGCATGGCGTACAGGGCGGCCTGGGTCCTGTCCTGTAGAGCGAGTTTGGCCAGGATGGCGCTCACGTGGGTCTTCACCGTCTTCTCCGCCACCGCGAGCGAGCGGGCGATCTCGCGATTGGACCGTCCGCGGGCGATCTCGGCGAGCACCTGGTGTTCCCGGTCGGTGAGCCGGGTCTCGGGTGGTTCGGCCCTCGTCGACAGCATCGTCGCCACGTCCCGGTTGAACAGCACGTGACCCGCGTGCACCGCGCGGATGGCGGTGGCGAGGGCGAGCGGGTCCACGTCCTTGTACACGTAGCCGGCGGCGCCGGCCCGCACCGCGGGAAGAACGGCACTCGGGTCGGTGAAGCTGGTGACCACGAGCACCCGGGCCGGGTTCCCCAGCTCGCGAAGTTTCCGCAACGCGGTCACGCCATCGCCATCGGGCATCCGAAGGTCCAGCAGGATGACGTCCGGATGCAGGCGCTCGGCGGCCGCGACGCAGGAACCCGCATCGGCCGCCTCGCCCACCACCTCGATGCCGTCCTGGATGTCGAGGAACGTGCGCAGGCCCTGCCGCACCACCTGATGATCGTCCACCACCAGCACTCTGATCGCGGAGGTGGTCACGGGACCGGGACCTCGAGCCGTACCGTGGTGCCGGTGCCCCGGCGGGACGCCACGGTGAGCCGGCCACCCACGGACCGGGCCCGCTCCCGCATCGACGCCAGACCGAGTCGGCGGGTGGCCTCGCCCGCGGTGGGGTCGAAGCCGCCCCCGTCGTCACGGACGCTCAGGATGAGCGTGGTGTCACTGGCGCGGAGGTCGACCTCCACCGACGCCGGCCCGGCGTGCCGCAGCGCGTTGTGCAGTGCCTCCTGGGCCACCCGGTAGGCCGCCGCCTGGACCCGGCCCGGGGGCAGCCGCGGCACGGGTTCGCCGATGTAGCGCACGCGCGCCTCGTGGACCCGGTCGAGCAGCTCGACGTGCTTTCGCAGCGCCAGCTCGAGGCCGTCGCCGACCAGGTCGGCCGGGCGCAGGCCGGCCACGATCGTGCGCAGTTCCTCGGTGGCCTCGGCGGCGAGCGTGCGCAGCGTGGCCACCTCGGCCGCCGCGCGATCGGTCTGCGGGGGATCCCGCGCGAGCAGCGTCGCCGTCGCGTCGGCGATCAGCCGTACGCTGAACAGCTTCTGGGTCACCGCGTCGTGGAGATCACGAGCGATGCGATGGCGCTCATCCACTATGGACAGCTCGCGGACCCGCTCGTGCAGCCGGGCATTGACCAGGGCGATCGCCGCGTGCGCCGCCACCAGGCCGACCAGGGCCTCATCCTCGCCGGTGAAACCACCGGCCTTGTTCGCCAGGTAGAGCGCGCCGAGGATCCGGCCGCCGTCGACGATCGGCATGCCCAGGAAGGCGTCGAGCACCGGGTGGGCATCGGGCCACCAGCCGAACTGGGGGTGTTGGCGGATGTCGGTGAGGCGCACCGGCCGAGGTTGGCTGAGCATCACCCCGAGCAGCCCGTGCTGTCGCGGCAGCGGTCCGATATCGCGCATCTGCTCGTCGGTGATGCCGTCGACCACGAACTCGGCGAACGATCCGTCGTCGTCCGGCACACCGAGCGCCGCGTAGCGCGCCCCGACGAGCTGGCGGGCCGAGGTGACCAGCGTCTGCAGCACGTCGCGGACCGAGAGGTGCGACGTCACGGCGAGCACGGCGGCGCTCAGCTGGCGCATCTCCTCGCCGTACCGCTCGTAGCCGCCCATACCTGCACGGTACCCACCCCGCGGCCAGAGGTGACCGGACGAAGGTCCTAGCACCAAGGACCTAGGCGCCGGGTGGCCTTGGTCCGAGGGCGATCGGCGCCGTCGCGACTAGCGTCGGTCGCGAGCCATCTGGCGAACGGAGGTACGGACATGCTCGCTATCGTGACCGGAGCCTCGCGGGGCCTGGGCTACGCGTTGGCGGCGGGACTGGCCGCCGAGGGTTGGCGTCTGGTGGTCGACGCCCGCGAGGGTGCCGCGCTGGCCACGGCGGCCGAGGAGCTGTCCGGCCACACCGAGGTGACCGCGGTCGCCGGCGACGTCGCCGACCCGGAGCACCGGCAGCGGCTCGTCGCGGCGGCCCGGCGCATGGGTGGGCCCGACCTTCTGGTGAACAACGCGGGGATCCTCGGACCGAGTCCCCAACCCGCGCTGGCGGACTATCCGCTTCCGGTCCTCCGCGAGGTCTACGAGATCAACGTTGTGGCGCCGCTGGCCCTGATCCAGCTCGTGCTGCCCGAGCTGGTGGCGAGGTCGGGGATGATCATCAACGTGACCTCGGACGCGGCGGTCGAGGCCTATGCGGGCTGGGGCGGCTACGGCTCGGCCAAGGCGGCACTCGAGCTGGCGAGCCGGGTC
>Ga0307416_100002431_pt1 | contig 10691 bp, 6 predicted proteins | sample DK1Cmetagenome_2_FD_203821 | JGI IMG/M metagenome (GOLD analysis project Ga0307416, IMG submission 203821) | Maize rhizosphere microbial communities from greenhouse at UC Davis, California, United States - DK15-C-3 | ecosystem: Host-associated > Plants > Roots > Rhizosphere > Soil | place: USA...
TTGGTCGGGCAGGCGTGGGCGCAGGCCGGCTCCATGCCGTCCTTGAGCCGGTCGTAGCACAGGGTGCACTTGAACACCCGCCCGTCCTCCTCGCGCCGCTCGATCACCCCGAAGGGGCAGGCGGGCACGCAGTAGCCGCAGCCGTTGCAGATGTCCTGCTGGACGACCACGGTGCCGAACTCGGTCCGGAACAACGCCCCCGTGGGGCAGACCTCCAGGCAGGCGGCCGAGGTGCAGTGCTTGCACACGTCCGAGCTCATCAGCCAGCGCAGGCCCTCACGGGCCTGCGGCGCGGTGGTCCCGGCGCCGGCCGCGGCGGCCGCCGCCGCGGCCAGGTCCACCTCGGGCACCTGCACCGGCTTGGCCTGCTCGATGAAGGCCACGTGGCGCCAGGTGTTGGCCCCCAGGGCCAGGGTGTTGTCGTAGGAGTTGCCGCTGATGCGCAGCGGCCCGTCCTCGGGGACCAGGTTCCATTCCTTGCAGGCGACCTCGCAGGCCTTGCAGCCGATGCAGATGCTGGTGTCGGTGAAGAACCCCATCCGCGGGCGGGCCTGGCCGTCGTAGCCGCCGCCGAAGGTCGGGGTGGGGAGGTCGGTCAGGGTCACGCCGGCCCTCCTTCTCCAGCCTCGCCGATGCCGGCCCGGGCCCGGCGCTCCTCGACCAGCCGCCGCAGGGCGGCCCCCCGGGGCCGCCGGCCCGGCTGGATGTCGCAGGTGGCCGCCTTGGATTCCTGGATGTGGACGTTGGGGTCGAGCACGATCGACAGCAGGTCGTTGGCGGCGTCGCCGGTGACCAGCCCGCGGTTGCCCCAGTGGTAGGGCAGGCCGATCTGGTGGACGGTGCGGCCCTGCACCCGCAGCGGCCGGATCCGGTCGGTCACCAGCACCCGGGCCTCGATCGCCCCTCGGGCGCTGATGATCGTGGCCCAGCCGCCGTGCTCCAGCCCGCGCTCGGCGGCCAGGGCCGGGCTGACCTCGCAGAACATCTCGGGCTGCAGCTCCGACAGGTAGCCCTGGAACCGGCTCATCCCCCCGGCGGTGTGGTGCTCGGTGAGCCGGTAGGTGGTGAACACGTACGGGTAGGGGTCGCTGGCCGGGTCGTCGACCGTCGGGTGGTAGCGGTTGCCCTCGCGGTCGTACTCCTGGCGGGCCGGGTTCAGCTCCTGCTTGTAGACGGCGTTGGCCAGCGGCGACTCCTTGGGCTCGTAGTGGGTGGGCAGCGGGCCGTCCTTCAACCCGGAGGGGGCGAACAGCCAGCCCCGGCCGTCCACGTTCATGATGAACGGCTCGTCGCCCCGGTTGACCTGCTCGGCCTTGGCGCCCTCGCTCGGCACGTAGTCGGGCCGCTTGGTCTTGGGGAAGTCGGGCACGTCCAGGCCGGTCCACTCGCCGGCCTCCTCGTCCCACCAGACATGGCGCTTACGCTCCGACCAGGGCTTGCCCTCGGGGTCGGCCGAGGCCCGGTTGTAGAGCACCCGCCGGTTGGCCGGCCAGGCCCAGCCCCACTCCGGGGCGACCGGCCCCTGCTCGCTGGCCGGCTTGCGGCGGGCAGGCTGGTTGACCTCGCCGGCGTAGCAGCCGCAGTAGATCCAGCAGCCACAGGTGGTCGACCCGTCCGTCTTCAGCTCCATGAACGTCGACAGCGCCTTGCCGTCCGGCCCCCAGCCGTTGACCTCCCGCAGGACCGCCTCGGCCTTGGGGTCGTCGTGGGCGCCCTCGGTCGGGTAGTCCCAGGCGAGGTCGAGCACCGGCCGGTCCCGGTGCTCGGTGGAGCCGGCCAGCTTCTCCCGGATGCGGCGGCCCAGGTGGTAGATGAACCACAGGTCCGAGCGGCAGTCGCCCTTGGGGTCGAGGGCCTTCTCGCGCCACTGGAGCAGCCGCTGGGTGTTGGTGAAGGTCCCCTCCTTCTCCACGTGGGAGGCCGCCGGGAGGAAGAACACCTCGGTGCCGATGTCGGTGGTGCGCAGCTCGCCGGTCTCGATCTCGGGGGCGTCTCGCCAGAAGGTGGCCGACTCGATCTCGACCAGGTCGCGCACCACCAGCCAGTCCAGCTTGGCCAGGGCCTTGCGGTGCAGCCCGGAGTTGGCCGACCCGACGGCCGGGTTCTCGCCGAACAGGAAGTACCCCTTAACCGCGCCGTCCAGCATGGCCAGGGTGGTGGGGTAGGTGGAGTGGTCGCCGCTGATTCGGGGCAGGTAGTCGAAGCAGAAGTCGTTGTCGGCGGTCGCCCGGTCGCCGAAGTAGGCCTTGAGCAGGCTGATCAGGTAGGCGTCGGTGTGGCCCCAGAAGCCGCCCTTCTTGGTGTTCTGCTCCAGGTAGGCGGCCAGGTCCGAGTAGCCCTCGGCGTTGGGCATGGGCAGGTACCCGGGCAGCAGGTTGTACAGGGTCGGGATGTCGGTGGAGCCCTGGATGGAGGCGTGGCCGCGCAGGGCCATGATCCCGCCGCCGGGCCGGCCGATGTTGCCCAGCAGCAGCTGGAGGATGGCCGCGGTGCGGATGGACTGGGCCCCGACCGAGTGCTGGGTCCAGCCCACCGCATACGCGAAGCCGCTGGTCCGCTCCCGGCCCGAGTTCTCGCACAGCAGCTCGGCCACCTGGAGGAACTGGTCCTGGGGGACGCCGCAGACCTCCTCGACCAGCTCGGGGGTGTAGCGGCGGAAGTGCCTGCGCAGCAGCTGGAACACACACCGCGGGTGCTGCAGGGTCGGGTCGGTCTGGGGCGCGTGGGCCTCGTCCAGCGGCGCCCCGATGCCGCCGTGATGCTGGCCGGTCTCGCTCTCGTGCTCGCCCTCGGCGTGGTCGCCGTCATCGGCCCCGGCGTACTGCCAGGTGGTGTTGTCGTACGTGCGCTGCTCCGGGTCCCAGCCGCTGAACAGGCCGTCGGCGTCCTCGGTGTCCTGGAACCGCTCGTCGATGATCGCCGAGGCGTTGGTGTAGTTGACCACGTACTCCTTGAAGTAGCGCTCGTGCTCCAGCACGTAGTTGATGATCGCGCCCAGGAAGACGATGTCGCTGCCGGCCCGGATCGGCACGTAGATGTCGGCCAGGGCGCTGGTCCGGGTGAACCGCGGGTCGACGTGGATGACCTTGGCCCCGCGGGCCTTGGCCTCGACCACCCACTGGAAGGCCACCGGGTGGCACTCGGCCATGTTGGATCCCTCGATCAGGATGCAGTCCGAGTTGACGAAGTCACCCGGGTAGGTGGTCGCGCCGCCGCGGCCGAACGAGATCCCCAGACCGGGGACCGTGGAGGAGTGTCATATGCGGGCCTGGTTCTCGATCTGGATGGCCCCGAGGGCGGTGAACAGCTTCTTGATGAGGTAGTTCTCCTCGTTGTCGAGGGTCGCCCCGCCGAGGCTGGCAAAGCCGAGCGTCCTTCGGTAGATCTTGTCGCCGTCGATGTCCTGCCAGGTGGCGGCGCGGGTGGCGATGACCCGGTCGGCGATCATGTCCATCGCCACCTCCAGGTCCAGCTCCTCCCACCCGGTGGCGTGGGGCCGCCGGTACTTGACCTTGTCCTCGCGGCTGGGCCCGGTCACGAGCTGCTTGGAGGCGGCGCCCTTGGGGCAGAGCCGGCCCCGGCTGACCGGGCTGTCGGGGTCGCCCTCGATCTGGATGACCTGCTCCTCCTTGACGTAGACGCGCTGGCCGCAGCCGACCGCGCAGTAGGGGCAGACCGAGCGGGCCATCCGGTCGGCGGTGGCGGTCCGCGGCTCCAGGGAAGCCGAGCGAGGCGACTGGGCCGCCTTGCCGAGACCCAGGCTGTCTCCCTGCTGGAGCTGGCGGATGACCGGCCAGGATCCCAGCCGCTTCCGGAGGTCCATGGCACTCCCCTTTGTGGCATGCGGCGGACTTATCGTATACCCCGGATAAACCCGGCTAAAGCAGAACAAGCATAGTAGGCGATGCCCGCTCAGGCGATGCCGCCCAGCAGGGCCCCAACCCCGAGCACGACCAGGTAGGCGACCAGGCCGCCGCCGACCACGGCGGCCCGCAGCCAGGCCGGGAGCCGGGGCCGGCCGACGACGTGGTAGGCGATCACGCCCAGGAACGGCACCAGCAGGATGACCGCGATCCAGGCGATGGCCGCGCCCCGGCCGAGGTCGTCGCGGCGGGCCAGGTCCCACAGGGCGAGCGAGGTCCAGGCGGCGTACAGCACGAACGGCAGCAGGTAGCCGTACAGGGCGAACAGCAGCTGCCAGGGGGATGCGGCCAGGAGGGGGACGCCGAACACGGTTGGCTCCTTACGGGTGGTCGGTGGCTGGTCGGAGGCGCCGGGCAGCGGCACCCGGGCCAGGTCGACCCGGTGGGAGGCGAACACCTCCACGGCCGGGCGCACCGGCGCCCCGGCCCCGCCGGGGAGCTGCTCCTGGGGCGGGGGGACCGGCTGGTCCTCCGGCCGGTTGGCCGGGTAGGCGCCGGTGTTGGCCTCGGCGACCAGGCCAAGGCTGGCCAGGGTGGTGGACAGGTCCATGCGCACCGGCAGGCGCGGGCCCGAGCAGCGCTGGAAGGCCTGCAGCCCCACCGGGATCGAGGTGCGGGCCAGGTTGTCCTGGAAGCAGTTGCCGTCCCCGGCCGGGGCGGCCAGGGCCAGGTCGGCCCGGCCCGACCCCTCGACCACGTTGCCCACCACCCGGTTGCTCGAGGCGGTCCAGAGGTGCTCGTCCAGGTTGGGGCTGACCAAGATGCCGTGGTTGCGGTGATCCAGGACCCGGTTACGCTCGACCCGCGAGCCGTTGCCGCCGCCGAGGACGATGCCGTTGCCGAACGCACCCCACTGGAGGGGCAGCCCGGGCGCGAGGCGGTTGTCGTTGCCCTCGACGTGGTTGCCGACGATGTCGACCTGGCGGAACGGCGGCAGCAGCTCGGTGTCGAGGGTGTTGGGGACGATCCCGGCCCAGTTGAACCGCCAGGTGGACCGGACGATCTGGAGGTTGCCGCCGGCGTTGGTGCCCGAGTAGCCGAGGGCGTTGTGCTCGGCGGTGACCCGGTCGATGACGGCGTCGCAGGGATGGCACTGGCCAATGTAGAAGCCGGAGTCGGGCGACCCCGAGGCATAGGAGTGCCCGAAGACGCCGTCGACCGAGTCGAAGGCGTAGATGCCGTAGTCCTTTGAATCAACGTTTTCCTGGTACCATAACGAACAGGTGTTCGAAAGACAGAGGAGGCTTGCATGCCCGCCGCATCCCGTTCTGGCGCGCCGGTTGCGGGGTCTAACGTCGAGCCGAGTCCAGCCGGCTCGTTGGTGCGTGTGTCGGCGCTCGCCGCCGATCACGATCCAAGCTCGCCCACGAACCAGCGCCGCATGAATCACCAGGCCGCCGCTCGCGACGGTGCCCGCATTCTTCCGGAGTTCGATCTCGAGGAGGTCGTGTCTGCCCGCAAGGAAGTTGAGCGGCCGCTTCTGGATCGTGCCCTCAAGGCGTTGCTCGAAGGGGACATCAAGACGTTGTACGTCAACAGGCTCGACCGGTTGTCACGCCGGGGCATGGCCCATGTCGGGATGATCCTTGATGAGCTCGAGAAGGTGGGCGGCAGGATGGTCTTCGTGGGCGAGGGCCTTGACACCGCCAAGTCCGGTACACGGCAGATCCTCGCCATCCTGTCCGAGCAGGCCCGTGCCGAGGCCGACAACATAGCGTGGCGAATGGAGCAATGGCATGCGGGTAATCGCCGCGAGGGGCTGTGGCTGAAGAAGCGACCATACGGTTACCGGGTGGTGGACGGGAGGCTGCGTCCCGATCCGGATGAGGCCCCCGTTGTGCGGCGGATCGTCACCGAGTTCCTTGCGGGCGCAAGCCTGCGCGGCGTCGCCACCGGGCTGAATCGTGACGGCATCGAGTGTCCGAACGCCGTGAAGCATGACGAGGCCGTGGTGGCTGGGCGCCGGGTCAGGCCTCTGGCGACGCGTCGATGGAGCAATGCCACCGTCCGTGCGGTGCTGCTCGGGCCCAGCCTCGCGGCGCTGATGTCCCACAAGGGCCAGCTCGTTCGTGACGACAATGGCGACGCGATCTCTGCAGGTATGGGCATCGTCACCTTGACCGAGCGCGCTCGCATCCTGGCCGAGTTCGAGCGCCGTGGCCTGACCGTCCGCAACGCCAAGGATCCTGAGCGCATCGGCAAGCGGACCAGTGGGGGACGACCTCCGAAGTACCTTCTGACGGGCTTCGTCCGATGCCCACGCTGCACTGCGACGATGCAGCGAGGAATGGGGCGGCGCGGTTGTGACCCGGCGCCGACCTACCGATGCGCCGCTAATGGACGCGGCCACCAGTGCCCAGGTGTGACCATCTTCGCCGAAGCCCTCGAACGCGAGATGGAGCGCCGCTTCCTGACCAAGCTCGCGGCGCTGGAGCCGGGAGACCCACTGCTCGAGCGAATCGCTGAACGCTGGCTGGCATTGGTCGTGCCCGACGACCATGCCGGCCGCGCGATCCTGGAGGAGAAGCTACGTGACGTGGAGGCGCGCCTGGGGGACCTGTACGAGGCGCGCTATGCCCGTGGCGAGTTCAGCTCCGCCGAAGACATCATCAGGTACGAGGTCATCAGGAAGCGGCTGGCCAAACAGCGCGACGCCGTACGTGACGCCCTCGCGGGGCTCGGCCCGCCGCCGACGCTCGATCTCGCCGGGCTGCTTGACACGGAGCTGAGCAGCGAATCATGGCCGCGTCTGCCCCTCCAGCGGAAGCGGGCGCTGCTCGGGCTCGCGGTTAGCCGGGTCTATGTCCTCCCCTCCCGCGGTCGAGGTTGGCATGCGCTTCCGGCCGAAGAGCGCGTGCATCCTGTTTGGACTGGTGAGCCGGACCCATTTGCGGACGGCATGGACCTCGCCGACGGCTCGGCCGAGACCGACCCGACGAGCGACGGTTTCGGCCTCACCCCGCGTGAGTTGGAGGTGCTGCGGCTGGTGGCAGAGGGCCAGAGCAACCGTCAGATCGCAGGAGAGCTGCTCATCAGCACAAGCACAGTCAGCGTGTATGTCTCTCACATCCTGGCCAAACTCAGCGTGAGTAGCCGTGAAGAAGCGGCGGTCGGCTACCGCTTCGCCTTCTCTGACGACGTCGAGCCACTGGCAGAGCCAGCCGTCCGCGAAGAGGGACAGGGCTCGCGTCCCGATTAAAGGCCACTCTGACCGGTCAGCGACCGGCTCATGTGCCCGGAGACGGGCTCCAATATGACGAAGCGCTGCACAGGACCGTAACGGTGGCTTGCGTATAGGCGAAGGTCGTCCCGCTGGCGGCCGTGTGAAGAGCGCGGTTGATCCCAAGGCGGACCAGCACCGGGCGCCGACAACGCTGGATTGCCACCCTCACCGCGGATGCATGCTCGGCGAACGCCCACGCGGCGCTTGAGTAGAGAAACGTGCCGATGGCTGGGTCGCCAGTGAGCCGGCAGGTGAGTTGGACCGACGGCTCACATCCTCGGCCTGTCTTCGCGACGTCCCGGCGCGCGTTTAGGGCGACCGGACATTGACAGGGAGGATCACCGTCCGGTGTCTGCTGCGTGCGGCCATTACAGGAGCCCAGGATGGCCGACCCGTGGCGGCGGAGCATTCGCAAGCGGATCGCCTGCGTCCCATCGAGCAGGACGTCGAGCTCGGTGTGGCCGGTGCAAACCTGGTAGCTCTGCCCCAACCCGTCGCCATCTGTGCTCAGCTCTCCACCGAGGAGGATGGCGATGCGGTTCGCCACGTGGCGGTAAGAGGTGGTGAGGAGCCAGGTCGGCAGGATGCGAGTGCGGCCGTTGACGAGGGTGGCGTATTCGAGGCGGCCGTCGAACTGACCGGGGGCAGGGTCACCGCGGATGGGCAAGGCGTGTCGCTGTAGCAGTGGTGCGGCTTGGGGACATGGATCGGCTGGAGGTTGAAGTCGGGACACGGCGCGCCTCCGGGCGGGCTACGGGGTCGTGCCGGACATGGGATCGGGGCCTACTCACTGCACGGCTCACTGGAGGCGTGATCTCTGCTGTCGCCCGGGTGAGAGCCGGCCTGTGGATCACCTCACAGTGGATGTGAGCAGGGTCCACATACCGGCCGTCCCGGAGGAGCATGCAGCAGTTCGAGGTGCCCTCCACTTGGTTCGGTCGAGGCGGCGCGGGCAGCGTGATTCCGGAGGAGTGTGCGGCCAGCAGCTCGGCGCCGAGGAGCACCGAAAGGAGGGCACCACGACGTAACCGAGCGACAAGCTCACGGCAGCCAGCCGGTGCGAGTCCGGTCTGGGGAGACGCCAGGGTCCCCGGTAGCAGCACTCCCGGCGTCGAGTGAGAGCCCGGGGTCGAAGCGGAGGAAGACCGCCCCATAGAGGGGGCGGGCGACTGGCCAGTCCGCAGCATCAAGCGAAGCCTGCAGCGTCGTCAGGGATCCCGCGCAAGCGGGCCAAGAGGGAGCCGAGCCTGTAGTCCTGGGGCGAAGGCCATGGACGGCACCAGAGAACCTGGAGCGGGTGCCCAAGAACCCTCCGGCGTAGAGGCGTGGAACGGAGAAGGGTGTCGTGGGAACTGGAGAGGCCCTCGGTGGCCCGAGCCTGCGGGGCTCGGGAAGCAGTGCCTATTAGCCACTGCTGCACTTGGCGCCTCCACCCGCCGCCGACGACATCGAGGGTCCTGCGCCTGCCTGCACTGTGTGCTCGGCGAGTGAGCGAGTGAGCCGCATGCCGAGCAGGATCCCGTCGAGTCGCGCTAGGGCCGCAGCCGGGTGGCGGCGTCGATCACCTACTCGAACACCACGGCCGAGTCGGTGAGATCCACCGGCGCGTCGTACGCATCGCAACACCGCTCTTGACCCGAACCCGGAGCCTGATCGGGAACATCCCTTCACCAAGCAGCAATGGAAGGCCCTGGTGGGGGCCTGGGTGCGCAACCTCTACCGGCCGTGCTCCGGCAGCAATGCCCACCCCATGGGCCGCGCGGCAGCCAAGCGCCCCGATGATGGGCCGAGCACCAGCGGCCAACCTGGCACCTCCGCTGCCGGCATGCCGCGAACCGACACGTCCAAGAGCCGAGACAACCCTGTATGGATGCGGGCGCGACAAACGGCGCCACTGTCCGCGTGCTCGGCTATCGTCTGCGCATGCGGAGCCAGCTCAGCCCCTCGCGCCTCGGCTTCCAAGCCACCGGGATGCAACGGCCTCGCCGGTCCAAGGCCCGGGCCCCTGCACTCGGAGGCGGACGGGCCGTTGTCGCGGCCACCCGGCCCGATCCCACGCCGGGCCGCGTCAAGGGCAGTCCGCGTCCCGGCGGAGGGTTGCGGCCGGGCCGGCCGGCCGTGAGCACCCCGCCACGGCGGCGGTCTGGTGGGAATCGGCGGCCAGTGCGGTGACCGACCAGGCCGCCAGGCGCGCCCTCCCAGCATCCGGGCTGGTCGCCGCCGGCCCCGACCAGCCGGCCCTGGGCGTCGCCGACCTTCAGCGGCGCATCGGGGAAGCGGTCTCAGCCGCCTTCCCCGACCGCGTCTGGCTGTGCGGCGAGGTCGTCGGCACCCCGGCGGTCCGCGGCGCCGCCGGGATCGCCTTCACCCTGGCCGAGTCACGCGGCAGCACGGTCCTCACGCTGCGGGCGTGGCTTGGCCGACCCTACTACCAGCAGCTTCGGCAGCAGCTCGGCGACGCGGCCATCGCTGAACTGCTGAGGGTCGGCAACCTTGTCGTGGTCGGCGGCTCCCTGCAGTACGGGGGGCCGTTCAGCAGCTTGGAACTCAAGGTCGATCGGGTAGTGCGGACACCGGCCGGCCCCGGGGCGGTCACCCAGCAGCGCGAGGCGCTGCAGCAGGACTTTGCCGAAAGCGGCCTGCTGGGCCGCCAGCGCGCCACGGTGCGGCTGCCGCTGGCCCCCCGCCGGGTCGGCATCGTGGCCGGTGGCACCGGCACGGTCGGCTACGCCGACGCCGTCGCCGTGCTCCAGCAGAGCGGGTTCCAGGTTGCTACGACGCATTTCCCGGCGCCGCTGGAGGGGGAGGCGGCCCCGGCGCGCATCGCTGCGCAGATCCGGGCCGCCAGCGTTGGCAACCAGACGGTGCTGGTGGTCCGCGGTGGGGGAGAGGACGCCCAGCTCAACCCCTTCGACAGTCCGCAGGTGGTGAGCGCGATCGCCACCGCGCCGGTGCCGGTTATCACCGGCATCGGCCACAGCCGCCACGACACGCTGGCCGACGCCGCCGCCTGGCGGGCGTGCGTGTCGCCGGCAGCCGCGGCCGCGGTGATCGCCGAACGCCTCGAGCGCGCCCAACAGACCCTGGAGCATGAGCTGGCCGCCATCCGACGCACCGCCCAGGCGTACCTGGCCGCCCGGCACGCCGCGCGTTGGTGGCGACTCGGGATCGCCGCCGTGGCGACCGCCGGCCTGGCCGCCCTTGCCGTCTGGCGCGGCGCGTGGCTGGCCGCCGCCGCGGTCGTCATGCTCGCGCTGGCCGCTGTGGCGGTCCGCCGCCGGCGGCCGGCTTCGCCTCGGCTGCAGCCGCAGCCGACGGCCGACACCTTCGAGGACGTCGTCCAGGAGCTGGGGGCCATCAAGGCCGCTGTGCAGCACCGGGCCGCCACCGACGAGGAGGTGCAGCGTCTGCTGGAGGCGGCTGCGTGGCTGGACCGCCGCGGGGGCGAGCTCCTCGGCCGCGATCGGTCCCCGAGCCGGCCAGCCGGCTAGCGCGCCAGCTCGGCGATGTCGGCTTGGCGTTGCAGCCACGCGAGCCGGCAGGTG
>Ga0307416_100002433_pt1 | contig 10690 bp, 7 predicted proteins | sample DK1Cmetagenome_2_FD_203821 | JGI IMG/M metagenome (GOLD analysis project Ga0307416, IMG submission 203821) | Maize rhizosphere microbial communities from greenhouse at UC Davis, California, United States - DK15-C-3 | ecosystem: Host-associated > Plants > Roots > Rhizosphere > Soil | place: USA...
GCAGGCGGGAAACAGTAGAATTCGCCGACGGAGAGACGATGATGAAAGGAACAACGGCGCTGACGATCGCCGCCGTTGCGTTCGCCGTGATCGCCGCCGCGCAGGGTCCGCGCGGCCCGGCGCGGGATATTTCCAGCGTGACCGGCGATCTCTATCGCGCGCGCAACGGCGCCTGGGCGACGATCTTCCTGGTCACGCCGGAGGGCATCATCCTCGGCGACCCGATCAACACCGCCTTTTCCACCTGGCTGAAAGAGCAGCTGGCGCAGCGGTTCAAGGTCCCGGTCCGCTACGTCGTCTACAGCCACAGTCATTTCGATCACGCCGAGGGTGGCGGCGTCTTCGCCGACACCGCGCAGTTCGTGGCTCACCGGAACATGCTGCGGAACATGGACGGCCGCTATCCGCACATGCCCGGCGACATGCTCGATCGCAACGACAACGGCGTCATCGATCCGGACGAGATCAACATTCCGACGAAGACGCGTCCCGGCGTCTGCGGCTGGGGTCCGACTTTTTTCCAGACGTGGGATCACAACAAGGACGGCACGGTGTCGCCGGCCGAACTGCAGCGCGACATCCGCCGGCCCGACATCGTCTATTCGGACCGCATGCGGCTGGAGCTTGGCGGCCGCGTGGTGGACTTGATCCATCCCGGACTCAATCATTCCGACGACGCGACGGTGATGTACTTCCCGACGGAACGCGTGGTCTTTGCCACCGAGTTCCTCGCCGACGCGCTGGTGACCACGAACATCCGATCGCTGCCAAGCGCGTGCGGTCCGTATGACGGAACCCCGCTGGCGGAGTGGCTGAAGTCGTACCGGACCGTGGAAGCGCTCGACTTCGACGTGCTGGCGGCGGGCCACGGCACTGGTCTCTTCCGGAAATCCGACGTGGCGATGACGCGCGAGTTCTTCGAGGACCTGATTGACGCCGTCACGGCAGGGATGAGGCAGGGCCGGAGCCTCGAGGAGATGGAAAAGACGATCCTGCTCGAGAAGTACAAGGACTGGGCGCAGTACGACCGCCTGCGCGTCTACAACATCCGCTCGGCCTATCAGAACCTGAAGACGTACCGCTAGTTGGTAGTTGGTAGTAGGGCACCCCTTCAGGGATGCCAGCCAATCATTCCAGAGGAACAGATAGTGACAAGCGCCGCCGGTTCGGACGCGGATTCATTGAACTTGCTGGAACGCTTCGCCGACGCCTGGAACCGGCATGATCTTGACGCACTGATGTCGATGATGACGGACGACGGGGTGTTCGAGGCATCGGCGGGCCCCGAGATCAACGGACAGCGCAATGAGGGCAAGGAGGCGGTTCGGATTGCATACGCCGCCGTGTTCGAGACATTCCCAGACGCGCATTGGGCAAACGCCAGGCACTTTGTCGCCGGCAATCGCGGCGTATCGGAATGGACGTTCACCGGCACTCGGAAAGACGGCAAGCGCGTGGAGGTAACCGGCTGCGATCTCTTCACCGTTCGCGACGGTAAAATCGCCATCAAGAACTCGTACCGCAAGAATCGATTGCCGATCTGACCGGCGCCGCTTCGAACGATCCGAACGATCCGAACGCTTCGAACGATCCGAACGATCCGAACGATCCGAACGATCTAGTTCCGCCGATCCCGCCGGTCTTCGCGTCGATCCCTGAGGTCTTCACGCCTGTCGCGGCGGTCCTCGCGCCGGTCACGACGATCCTCGAGCCGATCCCGCACGCCACCCTCGCGCCGCGCGTCGCGGCGATCTTCACGTCGATCGCGGATGTCTTCGCGCCGGTCTTCGCGGCGATCGCGGATGTCTTCGAGCCGATCCCGGCGATCGAGCGGCCGCGGCTGGGCCGCGAACGCGCCGGCCACCGGCAGGAGCGTGAATGCAAGAGCAGGGATGACGATTTTGTGCAGGTTCCGCATCGTGGACTCCGTCACAGGCGCTGTTTCTCAGACGGAGCGGCGGCGCCGAACGTTGCCGCTTGGGGGCTGGTCCTTGGTACTTCGTTCCTTGTCCCTGGTCCCTCGTCCATCAGGACCACGGACTATCTGAGACTAGTCCTCCTCAGCGGCGTACCACTGGCGGGCGCGGACTTTCAGCGAGGATTTCTGCGTCTGGATTTCCAGCGTGCGGAGGCCCTTGGACCGGGCGGGTTCGATGGCGAGAAGGTATTGATGCCGTAATTCCTCGACGATGCGGCCGAGCGCGCGTGCCTGGGGCGTTTCGGTGTCGGCTGAGAAGTATTCGCCGCCCGTCGCCCGCGCGATTTCGCCGAGTCCGCCGCCGCTCGCCTGAGCGTCCGTTTCGTCGTCATGCGGCGTCACCGCCAGCACGAACACCGGCACGTCGATGGTGCTGGCAATCCGCGCCACTTCCGTGGGCGATAAGGTGCTCCAGTTGTCGAAACCGTCGGTCACGACGACGACCGCTCGCCGCTTGTGCGTGTGCTTATAAACGACGTTGGCGGCGCCGGCGATGGCGTCGTAAATCGATGACGCACCCCAGTTCTCGACCTCGTTCAGTCCGCTCCGGAACTGGTGGAAGTCGTGGGTGAAGTCGCGCAGACGCACCAGCCTCGAATCGAAGCTCATAAGGGCGACGTCGTCACTGTGATCGTTCAGCTGGGTCAGCAGCAGCTCGCCGACGCGGCGGCAGACGGAGGAGAAGTGCCGCATGCTGCCGCTTCCATCAACCAGCAGCGCCACGCTGATCGGGCCGTTCTCGTCCGGCTGGAACTCGACGATTGGCCGCTTTTGCCCGTTGTCCAGTACGGAGAAGTCATCCTTCGTGAGGCCCGGGACGAATCGGCCCTGCTTGTCGCGCACGACGGCCGAAATCGTGACGACGTTGACGCTGGCGCGGAAACGAGGCTGCTCGTCCTGACCGGCCGCAGTCAGCGGGGTAGACCAGGTCACCGTGAGCGCAAATACAAAAAATGCGGCAAAAACGCGCATCGCAGCCTTTCGGGGGAGTCACCCTCCATGTCGGCTGCGAGGGCTATTTTCTTTAGACTTCGATATTTAGGCGCGAATCGCTTCGGCGCGACCGCCCTGGCAACGTTGGAAGTCCGACCCTACACCGGCGCGCGACGGCCGAGGGTCGCCACGGCGCTGACCAGCGTCTCGGCGTCGATCGGCTTGGCGAGGTGGAGTTGGAACCCGGCCTCCAGCGCCTGCTGCCGATCCTCGTTTCGCGCGAAGGCGGTAAGCGCGGCCGCCGGAATTGCCGCGATCGACGGCGCGTCGAGTGCCCGGAGCTTGCGGATCAGCGAGTAGCCATCTTCGCCGGGCATGGCGATGTCGGCGAGCAGGACGTCCACGTGCTCCCGCTGCAGGACGTCGAGCGCCGTGGCTGCCGATGGCGCGGTGATTACCGCGGCGTGATACGCCTCGAGGTGAGCCGCCACCACCAGCCGGCTCTGTTCGTCATCGTCGACGACGAGCACCGAGACGCCTTCGAGCGACTGTGCGGCGGCCAGCGGCGCAGGCGGCAGCGGCCGCCGGCGGTCTTCGACCGGTTCCGGCCCCAGCGACGTCATCGCCGCCGTCGGCAGCTTGACGACGAAGGTGGCGCCGCGGCCTTCTCCGGCGCTGTGCGCGCTCACCGTCCCGCCATGCGCATCAACCAGGTGCCTGACGATCGACAGGCCAAGCCCCAGACCGCCGTGCAGCCGTGTCGATGAACCGTCGCCCTGGAGGAAGGGCTCGAACACGGACTTCAGGAAGTCGGGGGCGATGCCCTGACCGGAGTCGGAGACGCTCAGATCCACTGTGCTCTGGCCGGTGCGAAGCTGGATGTCGATGATCCCGCCGTCGTGCGAGAACTTGATGGCGTTCGACACCAGGTTCAGCACGATCTGCTGCAGGCGCGCGGCGTCGCCGAACACCTGGCCGGGAGGCTGTTCGGCAAGCAGGCGGATCTGCACGCGGCGCGCGTCGGCCGCCGGCTGCACGACCTGGATGGCGCCGCGGACCATCTCCTCGACCTCCACCAGCGCGCGGGCAAGCCGCAGTTTCCCCGACATGATGCGCGAGACGTCGAGCAGATCGTCGATGATCTGCGCCTGCTGCCGCGCACTGTCGTAGATCGTCTGATGGGCACGGTCACGGCGCGCGTCGTCGAGCATGCGGCGGCGCAGCATGTCGGCCCATCCCAGAATCGAGTTGAGCGGCGTGCGCAGCTCGTGCGAGACAACGGCGAGAAACTGATCCTTCAGCCGGTTGGCCGCTTCGGCGCTGGTGCGTGCCACCTGCTCGCGCTCGAGGAGCTGATTGCGCGCCTCCTCCAGCCTCGTCATGTCGGCGAGCGCGACGGCCAGCCGCTCCTTTTCGTTCGCCAGCGCGCGCTCGGCCTGATGGGCCTGCGAGAGCGCCTGCACGGTCTCGGCGTGCATGCGCCGCATGTCCGTCATGTGACGCTGCTGATCTTCGAACCGGGCCAGGAACAGGAGATAGGTTCGATACGTGAGATACACCGGCGCCAGCAGCAGCACGGCGATCCAATGTTGCCCGCGCGTGATGACGATCGCCGCCACGGCGCCGGCCGTTCCCGCCACCATGTAGGTGACGCCGCTCCACAGAAAATCGTGGCGCCACACATCGCCGAACTTGCGGCCGGTCGAGAGCGCAATGGCGGCGGCGACGAGTCCGGTGTTCACCAGGAAGTAGGTGACGATGGCGCCGACCAGCGGGCGCGCGAGCGCGGCAAGCGTGAACGTGCCCATCGCGCCGTTCGCATCGACGGCAACGGTGCCGCCCAGCCCGACGAACGCCATTCCGGTCGCGCCCATCGTCAACGCCTCGGCCGTGACACTGAAGACCGTCCGGTACAGCGGATATCGCTGCTTGACCTTATACGTGCATTGAGTGATTGCCGCGGCGGCGGCGGCGATGACCGAATGGCCAGGGCCGAGCAGCAGCAGCGTCGCGAGTTTGGCCGCGCAGGATACGGAAAGCGTCGAGCCGCTGCCGAGCGGCATCAGCAGGTTGACCTTCCACGCCGCGGTCAGGCACGCCGCAATGATCAACCCGACGAACAGCCATGGCAGCGGGAACGCCGTCGGGAACATTGCCAGCAGCACCGCCGCGCCGCTGCCCATCACCGCGCCGACGTAGACCTGCGCCGCACCGGGGAGCAGCTCCCACGACATGCTGCTTCGCTGGGTCTCCGTCGTGGCTTCGGCTGGGAGCATCCGATCGCCTAAGGTCGCGTGCCGTGGGTTGACGGTGATCACCGGCGTGAGAGGACCGGCGCGCTGATGCTACCACCGAGGCTGGTGCCCCAGACCACCGAATCATCGCCGAACGTCGTACCCCAGACGACGGAATCGTCGATGTTCGTTCCCCACACGACGCTCTCGTCGTACGCCGCGGCGATGGTCCACTGCTCCTGGCAGTCGGCGCCGCCGCATCGCTTTCCCCAGACGACGTTACGCGGTGCGGTGCCGGCGATGGCTCCGGTCTTGGTGACATCGCCCCAGGTGACGCCTTTTGCCCACGCGGTCGATGTGGCAAACACGTCACCGCGGATGAGCTGGTTGCCCCAGATCACGGAACGGCTCCAGAAGGAGGGGCTTCCGTTTGTGGCCGTCGATGTCACCAGCGAACGTGCGAGCTCCACCGCTCCTGCCGCGTTGAGAAACCCGGCCCCCTGCGTCAATGGGTCGTAGCCCGCGTAGACCTCGGCGGTGTACTGCAGGATCGCCTTGACGGCATTCGGGCTCAGCGCAGGATTCGCCTGCAGCAGCAGGGCGATGGTGCCGGAGACGACCGGCGCGGCCATGCTGGTGCCTGTCAGGCTCAGGTACGGAAGGTATCCAGTCGCAACGGTTCCATTCAGCAGATATGGAGACAGCGTGCTGTAGAACGTGCTGTCCTGCGCGCTGAGCGATTCAATTCCCACGCCCGGCGCGACCAGGTCGGGTTTCGCGAGCGAGTTCAGCGATGTCGGTCCGCGTGAGCTGAACACCGCCATCTGGTCGTCGGCTCGCGACGCCGATCCCATGTGGTTCGACGCACCGACGGTCAGGACCCATGGCGCGTTGCCCGGCGCGGTGATCCCGCCGTACGCGTCATGGCCGTCGGCCGTGCGGCCAAGGTTTCCCGCTGCCGCCACCACGACGATGCCGGCGTCAACCAGTTGTCTGGCGGCAATCGTCAACGGATCGGTGGTGTACGACTCGTCGACGCGCGTGGCGACGGAGAGGTTGACGACGCGGATGTTCAGGCCGGCGCCTTTTTTCAGGACGTAATCGAACGCCGCGATCACGTCACTGATCCTGCCGTTGCCCTGGGCGTCGAGGACCTTGAGGATCATGAGGTGCGCGCGCGGCGCAATGCCGGTTCTCGCGCCTCCCGAATCGAAGCCGTTACCGGCGATCACGCCTGCGACGTGCGTTCCATGGCCGTAGTCGTCGTACGGGTTGGGCCGGTTGCGGACGAAGTCGACGAACCGCACGATCCGCTGACCACCATCGCCCGATGCCAGGTCGTCGTGCCACGGCGTCACGCCAGAGTCGATGATCGCCACGCCGACGCCGAGGCCGTCGTATCCGAATCTTTCGCGGACCGCGGTCGCGCCGATCGTCGCCGAAGTTCGCTCCATTGTGCCGGCGACCGCACGGTCCAGGGAGACGTGCGCCACGAGCGGATGATTGGCCAGCGCGGGGATGGCGCGAGCGGGAAGGTCGACGACGGACGCGTTGATGATGTCGAGCGTGCGTTCGATTGTTCCACCGAGCGCCGCGATGACTGGATGCAGTTCCGAGGATGCGTGACCGGGCGTCGTCTGCACGATGACCTGCGCGACGCCGTTCGTCGCGACGGTGGTCCGGAGGCCGGTCTCGAGGCTGGTTTCAACGCCGCCGGAGCGATACGCAACGGCGAACGTCGCCGCCATTGCGGCGCACAGGATTGCTCGTCGAAAGATGGTCGCGCGCCGCATGGCACTCCCTTGAATTCCGGGGCAGATGATGACCGGAGCGTGACTATCGCAGCAACCCAGGTGCCTTGACGGAGACGCGGAATTATACGGCTTTTCACGGTCGGGCTTCGGGGTACGTCGAACGCTTTTGTGATCCGGATCACGATTCTGTGAACGCCCCCGATCGCTACTGCTGAGCATTGTTCTTCATCCGGTATGCACCCGATACGAGGGCGGAGAGAACGATGCAAATCCTTGTGATTCCACTCCTCCTGTTGCTCTGCACGATGGCGCTTACGCGCTGGGTGCCGTATCACCCGCGATGGCGTCCGCTCGTCATCGTGCTCAATCTGGCGGTCACCTTCCGTTATCTGTGGTGGCGCAGCACTGAAACGCTGAATTGGGACGGCGGCTTAGGAACGGCGATCAGTCTGGCGACGTTCGCTGCCGAAATCTACGGTTTCCTCGTCGTCCTGCACCATTACTCGATCGCCACGCGCAGCGTTGACCGCACCTCGACGCCGCCGGATGCCCGGTTCTCGCCGAGCGTCGACATCTTCGTCGCCTCGTACAACGAAGGCCCGGACATTCTCACGCGCACGCTCGTCGGCTGTCAGGCCATCGACTATCCCAACAAGCAGGTTTACCTGCTCGACGATGGACGGCGGCCGGAGATCGCGGAGTTGTGCCGGAAGCTCGGAGTCAACTACATCGATCGCGACAACAACCGGGGGGCGAAGGCAGGGAACCTGAATAATGCGCTCGGCCGCACCTCAGGGGATTTCGTCGCGACCTTCGACGCCGATCATGTGCCGGTGAGCACGTTCCTCGCGCAGACCGTCGGGCATTTCCGCGACGACCGCGTGGCGCAGGTGCAGAGCGCGCATCACTTTTTCAATCCCGATCTCTTCCAGGATCGTCTGCGCAGCCAGGAGTACATCGCCAACGAGCAGGACATGTTCTACCACATCGTCCAGCCGGGGCGTGACGTCGACAACGCGAGCTTCTTCTGCGGATCGGGCGCCGTCTTCCGGCGCGCCGCGCTCGACGAGATCGGCGGATTCCCGATGACCACCATCACCGAGGATCTGCACACTTCGATGCTGCTGCACAGCCGCGGGTGGCGATCGGTATACGTGAACAAGGATCTGTCCGCGGGCCTGGCGCCGGAGTCGTTCGACGGCTACGTCACGCAGCGGCGCCGCTGGTCGCGCGGCACGATGCAGGTGATGCTGCTGCGCGGCGGACTGTGGCTTCCGGGGCTGACGCTCAAACAGCGGATTCACTACTTCGCAACGCTGTGGTACTGGCTCTACGGCATCCCGCGCGTCATTTACCTGCTGGCGCCGCTTTTCTTCCTGCTCTTCGGTGTGCATCCGCTGATCGTGCACGACGTGACCGACCTGGTGTCGTACTACATGCCGCACCTTTTTGTCTCCGTTGCGGCGTTCCAGCTGGTCAACCGCGGCTTGCGCCGGATCTTCTGGTCCGACATCTACGAATCGTGCATCGCCGTTCAGATGGCGGTGACGGCGCTGACGTTTCCGTTCACCGGCCACAAGGTGCACTTCGCGGTGACGCCAAAGGGCACTGACGCGGCGAAGAAGCCGCGCCGCAGGACGTACGGCCTGTGGCTGCCGCAGGCCGTGCTGTTGACGCTGATCATTGCCGGATTGCTGAGCGGCGCGTTTGCGCTCACAACGCCTGGCGCGGACCGGGACAGCACGCTGATCAACATGTTCTGGGCCGTCTACAACCTCGTCGTGCTGTTCTTCGGGCTGCTGCTCCTGCGTCAGCCTCCGCAGCATCGACAGGCCCCGCGCGTCGAGCGCGACTATCCGTGCCGGCTCCAGTTGGCGGGGATGCACGTCGAGGGGACCTCCATCGATCTCTCCGAGACGGGCATGTCCCTGCGGCTGGCGACGGCGCAACCGCTTCCGCCGGCGTTCGACGTGGCCATCACCCCGGCGCACGGCCGCCGTGTGACGGTGCACTGCCGCCTGGTGCGAAGCGAGCTGCGCAACGGCCGGTCCGTCGTCGCCGTGCGCTTCGTCGATCGGACGGACGAACAGCATCGCCGGTTGATCGAGCTGATGTTCTGCGCGCCCGATGCGTGGGACGCCGAGCACGGTCTGGTCATGGCGTCGGGCGAGCACGTCACGAGAATTCTCGGCTCGCTCAAGGCCGTCTTCTCGCGCCGGCAGTCGCTGCGGCGTCTGGCGCCGAGATTCTCGTGCGACCTGGCGGCAGTGCTGATCCTGCCGGACCGGCGTCAGTTGTCCGCTCGCGCGATCGATATCAGCCATGCCGGCATTGCCGTCCGGCTGAACGGTCACGAGTCGATCCCGCAGGGAACGGAAGTGACGGTGTTCGTCAGCTGGAACCAGTACGAGCAGACGACGTTCCACGCGCACGCGGTCAACGTGCGCAACGAACGCGAGGGCGCGGTGATCGGTCTGACGTTCGTGCACCTGGACGGACAGCAGAAGGCGGATTTGTTCCGGCATCTCTACGCGGATGTCGATGCCGGCGCGGAAAGGGAGGTCGCATGACCCTGCGAACAACCGCCGTTGCCGCGCTGATCGCCGTCAGCCCGCTGCTGACGGCGGATCGCGCCTGGGCGCAGACGAAGCTCGACGACGCCGCGCGGCTCACCTGGCGTCTCGAGACACGGGCGACAGGCATTGCGGCGTTGCGGACCATGGTCGCCGCCGAGCCGGACAACGCCAGCGCCCGGTTCGAACTTGGCCGCGTCCTGACATGGGATGCGAACACGCGGCCTGAAGGCATCGAGCTGATTCGGGACGTGCTCGAACGGCAGCCGCGGCCGGATGTCGAGGAGGCGCTCGCCGAAGTGCTCGCGTGGGATCCGGCGACTCGTGGCGAGGCGGTTCGGCGGCTGCGAAGCGTGGTCGAGCGTGCGCCGGCCCGTGTTTCTGCCCGGCTGAAGCTGGCGGAAGTGCTGTCGTGGGAGGCGGACACGCGCGACGAATCGCGGACGTTGTATGTCGGCGTGCTGCGCGACGACGAGACATCGGTCGAGGCCGCCGTCGGCCTGGCGCGGGTGCTCTCGTGGAGCGGCCGTATTCCCGAGTCGCGTGCGTGGTTTCAGCTTGCCCTGGTCCGCAATCCAGAGGCGCAGGACGCGCGAATCGGCATCGCGGAGCTCGAAGGGTGGAACGGTCGCGCCCGCGCCTCGCTGAAGACACTCCTGTTGCCGTCCGGACAGGCGATCGACACGCCCGACGCGCTGCGGCTTCGCGCGCAGGCCTACTCGCAGCTCGGCCGGCCGGCGCGCGCCCTCGATCAGTACGAGAGGCTGCTGGCCCTCGATCCCGGCAACGCCGCGGCACTGACGGCCTCCCGGAGCCTGCGTCAACAGATCCGGCCGTCGCTCGAGATCGGAACGGAGCTGAGTACGGAATCGGGCGACCCCGCGTCCACCAGGGTCGAAACGGCATCGGTCCCGTTTCGTTTCTCGTTCCATCCACAGGGCCGCGATACCGAGATCGCTTTGACCTGGGCGCACGCGTCGTACCGGAACAGCCGCGGGTCGATTCCCGATCGCCTCGTCGGTGCCGGTGTCGATGCGCCGATTGGCACGCGGGTCAGGCTGAGTGGCGACGCGACCGTTCACTCCCTTGCCGGCGCCGAGGGAACCGTGACTGGCAAAGGCGAAATGCAGATCGCGCTGAACGACACGGTCGACCTGCGTCTGGGCGTCGCCCGCGAACAGCTGTCCTCGTCTCGCCTGTCACTTGCGGGCGAGTGGG
>Ga0307416_100002436_pt1 | contig 10685 bp, 7 predicted proteins | sample DK1Cmetagenome_2_FD_203821 | JGI IMG/M metagenome (GOLD analysis project Ga0307416, IMG submission 203821) | Maize rhizosphere microbial communities from greenhouse at UC Davis, California, United States - DK15-C-3 | ecosystem: Host-associated > Plants > Roots > Rhizosphere > Soil | place: USA...
GACTTCGCGCGCGACCCGCGTCACCTCGGCGGCGAACGAGCGCAGCTGGTCGACCATCGTGTTGATCGTCGCCTTCAGCTCGAGGATCTCGCCCTTGACGTCGACGGTGATCTTCTTCGACAGGTCGCCGGCGGCGACCGCCTTGGTGACGTCGGCGATGTTGCGCACCTGCGAGGTGAGGTTGCCGGCCATCGAGTTGACCGAGTCGGTGAGGTCCTTCCAGGTCCCCGAGACGCCTTTCACCTCGGCCTGCCCGCCGAGCATCCCTTCGGTGCCGACCTCGCGCGCGACGCGCGTCACCTCGGCGCCGAACGACGACAGCTGGTCGACCATCGTGTTGATGGTGTTCTTCAGCTCGAGGATCTCGCCCTTGACGTCGACGGTGATCTTCTTCGAGAGGTCGCCGGCGGCGACCGCCTTGGTGACGTCGGCGATGTTGCGGACCTGCGACGTCAGGTTCGACGCCATCGAGTTGACGGAGTCGGTCAGGTCCTTCCACGTTCCCGCGACGCCCTGCACGTCGGCCTGGCCGCCGAGCTTGCCCTCGGTGCCGACCTCGCGCGCGACCCGCGTCACCTCGGCGGCGAACGATCGCAGCTGGTCGACCATCGTGTTGATGGTGTTCTTCAACTCCGAGATCTCGCCCTTGACGTCGACGGTGATCTTCTTCGAGAGGTCGCCGGCGGCGACCGCGGTCGTCACCTCGGCGATGTTGCGGACCTGCGAGGTCAGGTTGCCGGCCATGAAGTTGACCGACTCGGTGAGGTCCTTCCACGTTCCGGCGACGCCCTGCACGTCGGCCTGGCCACCGAGCTTGCCTTCGGTGCCGACTTCGCGCGCGACGCGTGTCACTTCCGCCGCGAACGAGCGCAGCTGGTCGACCATCGTATTGACGGTGTTCTTGAGCTCGAGGATCTCGCCCTTGACGTCGACGGTGATCTTCTTCGAGAGGTCGCCGGCGGCGACCGCCTTGGTGACGTCGGCGATGTTGCGGACCTGCGAGGTCAGATTGCCGGCCATCGAGTTGACCGAGTCGGTGAGGTCCTTCCATGTCCCGGAGACGCCCTCGACGCGCGCCTGGCCGCCGAGCGAGCCTTCGGTGCCGACCTCGCGCGCGACCCGCGTCACTTCCGACGCGAACGAGCGCAGCTGGTCGACCATCGTGTTGATCGTGTTCTTCAGCGTCAGGAACTCGCCCTTGACGTCGACGTCGATCTTCTTCGAGAGGTCGCCCTTGGCGACCGCGGTCGTCACGTCGGCGATGTTGCGGACCTGGTCGGTCAGGTTGCCGGCCATCGAGTTGACCGAGTCGGTGAGGTCCTTCCACGTGCCGGCGACACCCTTGACCTTGGCCTGACCGCCGAGCTTGCCTTCGGTGCCGACCTCGCGCGCGACGCGCGTCACCTCGGCCGAGAAGTTGCCGAGCTGCTCGACCATCTTGTTGATCGTCTTCGCGGTCCGCAGGAACTCGCCTTCGAGCGCCCGGCCCTCGACCTCGAGCGCCATGCTCTTCGAGAGATCGCCCTGCGCGACCGCGCCGATGACGCGCGCGACCTCGCTGGTCGGGTGGACGAGGTCGTCGATCAGCGAGTTGATGCACTCGATCGACTCGCCCCAGAAGCCGCGCGCCTCGCGCAGCGAAGCGCGCTGCTTGAGCTTGCCCTCCTTGCCGACGACCTGGCGCAGCCGGGCGAGCTCCTCGGCCATGTCGGCGTTCTGCTCGACCACCGCATTGAAGGCATCGGCGACCTTGCCCGACACGCCGCTCCAGTCGAGCGGAAGGCGGACGCTCGCGTCGCCTTTGCGGAGCCCCGTCAACGCGACGAGCAGCGCGTTCATCTCGTCGTTGCGGTCGTTGACGCTCGGGTCGTCACGCACTTTCATGGTGTCTCCTGGAAGCGAAGCCGCTTGCGCGGGCAGGGGGATGCGAGCCGGCCTTCGGCGGCTGCGGCGATTCTCGGCCAGCCGCTCGGCAATGCCCAGCCTCGTCCAGCAGAATCGCCCGGCGGCGGGAAACAGTTCGCGCTTCGTCCCCCGCGATCGGGCGGGACACCGCGAAACCGGCAAGCGATGCCGGCCCCTAGACGAACGACATCGGCTCGCGACAACCCGCGGCGCGCACGATCGACGCGAACTGCGACTCGAACATCTCGGTGCCCGAGACGCCCGTCGCCGGTTGCTCCTTGCGCATCCTGAGGAAAGATCCATCGCGGCCGCGCGCCTCCACCTCGGCGACCGCAACGCGAAGGGTCGGGCACGACACCAGCCGCGCTTGGCAAGAATCGAGCCCGACGGTCGCGAGCGCGCACGTCACGATCGTGTTGACGTTGCGCGGGAACTTCGCAGCGATGCCGCGCGCCGGACCGTCGTAGAGCACGGTTTCGGCGTCGAGGGGCGGCGTTGCCATGCCCGACTCGCTGAAATCGATGTTCGACGGGTGCTTGTAGAAGGTGATGGTCACCTTCTCCCACGCATGACGCCACTCGCGCAGCGTGTCGAGTCCCATCAGCGCGCCGTGCGGGATCGCGAGCGAGGTTCCCGCCGCGCGTGCGACCGCGACGAGGCGCTCGCGCAGCGCGTCGTCGGCGAGCGCCGTCACCGAGAGCGGCAGGTAGTCGGCGCGTTCGAGGATGCGCTCGCCCCAGCGCTGCGTGAAGCTCGGATGCGCCATCTCGACGACGAGGTCCGGCGCGAACGCGGGCAGCTCGGCGATGTCGCCGAGACGCAGCGACCGTGGAACGTTCGCGATCGCGCCGGCGTTGCGGTTGTGGACGAAGGCGACGTCGAGCCCGAGGGACGGATCGCCCGCGATGCGCTCGTAGACCTGGCGGCCGATGAAGCCGAAGCCGATCAGGCCGGCGCGGCGTCGCGGCGTCGCGGGCTTCGCGCTCACTGCGGCACCCAGCCCGAGCCCTTGACGACCGGCTCCCAGAATGCGGTGCCCGCCTGCACGAGCTGGCCGAGCTGCTCGGCGCTGCCGTGTGCCGGCTCGAAGACGACCTTCAGCATGCGCTCGCGGACGTCGGGCCGCGCCAGCGCCTTGCCGACCGCGGCGTTGATGCGCTGGATCTCGGCGGCCGGGGTCTTCGCCGGCGCGAACAGGCCGAGCCAGTATTCCCAATCGATCGGCGTGCCCTGCTCGGCGAAGGTCGGCACGTCGGGCAGCGCGGGGAAGCGCTTCGGCCCGAGCACGGCGAGGACGCGGAGCTTGCCGGCGAGGTGCGGCTCGACGAAGTCGCCGAGCGCGGTCGTTCCCGCAGCGATCTGCCCGCCCATCAGCTCCTGCACCATCGGCGCCGAGCCGCGGTACGGTACCGAGACCAGGGCGGCCTTCGACTGCTGCGCCATCTGGTGGACGAGGAACTGCGGGATGCTGCCCGGCGCCGGCACGCCGACGTTCGCCTGCGACGCGTTCGCCTTCGCCCACGCGAAGTATTCGGCGAGCGTGCGCACCGGCACCTGCGCCGAGACGGCGAAGCCGCCCGGATAGCGCGCGACCTGCGCGACCGGCGCGAAGTCGACGAGCGGCTGGAAGCCCGGCGTCCTGATCGTCAGCGGCAGCATGACCATCGTGTGGTCGGGGCTCAGCAGCAAGGTGCGGCCGTCGGGCGCCGCCTGCTTGAGTGCCTGCGCCGCGATCTGGCCGCCGGCGCCGGGCCGGCTGTCGACGATCACCGTCGATCCGAGGTCGGTCTGGAGCTGCTCGGCGAGGAGGCGGGCGACGAGGTCGATCGTCCCGCCGGCCGGGAAGCCGACCAGGATGCGGATCGGGGTCGGATTGCGCCCGGGCCGGCGCGCCAGCGACGAGCAGAAGAGCGATCGCAAGCGCCGTCGATCCCAGCCGCGCGAGTGTCCTGCGGCGCGTCTCGCGCGAGAGTGCAGTCATCATCGACAGCTCCGGCCAAGAGTCCTGGCAAGCGTCGGAGGATACGTCCGCGCGGCGGCGTGGCCGCGTCGAACGCGCGGAGCCGTCGACGGACGGGCGAGCGGCTCGGATGTCAGCGCGGCAGGCCGAGGCCGCGCTGTGCGATCAGGCTGCGCTGGATGTCGTTGCTGCCGATGCTGATGACCCACATCAGCGAATGGCGCAGGCCCTGTTCGTAGCGGCCGTTGCGCAGCGCCCCCGGCGCTCCCTGCGACAGCGCGGCGCGGGGACCCAGGATGTCGAGCCCGGCCTCGCCGAAGCGCTCCATCAGCTCGCCCGAGAACACCTTGCTGATCGCGCCGAGCTCGGGCGGCGTCGTCCCGCCGGTCGCCAGCTCGGCACAGTGGATCATGAGGCGGCGGCCGACCTCGATCTCGGCGGCGAGCGCCGCGATGCGGTCGCGCACCACCGGATCCTCGCGCAGGGCGCCCGCCGGCGAAGACGACGCACGGACGTCGCGGCACAGCAGGTCGAACGCGTGCGCCACTTTCAGCACGATGCCGCCGCCGACCAGGCCGCGCTCGTTGGCGAGCGCGTCCGTGAGCACCTTCCAACCGCCGTTCAACGGACCGACGAGGGCGTCGGCTGGAACGCGCACGTCGTCGTAGAAGATGTTGGCGAAGCTGCCGTCGTACATCGTCGTCGCCGGCTTGACCGAGATGCCGGGCGTGTCCATCGGCACGATGAACATGCTGATGCCGGCGTGGGCCGGCTTGGCGTCGCGGTCGGTGCGCGCCGCGAGGAACATGTACTTGCCCCAGTACGTCGTCGTCCAGATCTTCTGCCCGTTGATGACCCAGTGGTCGCCTCGGTCGTCGTGCACGCGGACCGCGCTCGTCCGCAGCGATGCCAGGTCGGAGCCGGCCTCCGGCTCGCTGTAGCCCATGCCGTGCATCGCCTCGCCGCGCAGGATCTCGGGGAGATAGCGCGCCTGCTGCTCGGGCGTGCCGAACATCATCAGCGCGTTGGCCTGTACCGCCGCCCCGATCCGCGGCGCTTCGGCGCGCTCCATCACTTCCATGAAGGCGAGCTGCTCGACCGGCGTGCGCGCCTGGCCGCCGAACTCGCGCGGCCAGCCGAGGCCGAGCCAGCCGGTCGCGCCGACGTCGCGGGCGAACGACGCGTCGAACTCGCGGTCGTGGAAGTCCTGGGCGTCGAACGCGGCCTTGCGCTCGCCGGCCCAGTGCGCTGCGAGCCACGCCCGCACTTCGCCGCGAAAGGCGTTGCCGTCGGCGCCGAGGTCGTACTCCGGCAGCGTCGCGTCGGGGTCGTCGAGCAGGTGCGCCGCGAGCTCGCGCCGCGCCGAAGCCGCCCCGCCGAAGGCGATCGCGTCGAGGTGGGCGCGGCGGAAGTGACGCGGCGCCTCGTGCTCCTCGGCGTAGCCGATCGCGCCGAACGCGTGCTGCGTTTCGAGCGAGACCTGGCGCAGCGCCGGCCCGCCGAAGGCGACCGCCGCGGCGGCGAAGTAGCGCCACGCGGGCGCGCCGAGGTCGAACGCTTCGGCGGCGTGCTCGAGCGTCACGCGCACGCCTTCGAGCGCGATGAGGTTGTTCGCGAGCTTGTGCTGGATCGCCTGGAAGCGGCCGATCGGCTGGCCGAACTGGCGCCGCTCCTTCGCGTAGTCGACGGCCATCTCGAAGGCGCGCCGCGCCGCGCCATGGGCGCGGGCGAGCATGGCGACACGGGCGATGCGCAGGAGATCGTCGATCGCATCGTCGCCGAGGGCGACGAACGCCGCCGGCGCCCGGGCCAGCGTGATCTCGGCCAAGCCGTCGGCACCGAGCGCACGGGTCGGCGTGACGCGGCCAGCTTCGCCGGCGAGCTCGACGATCGCCAGCCCGGGCGTGTCGCGTGTCGTCGTGACGACGAGATGCGTCGCCGCCGTCGCTGCGTCGACGAAGCGCAGCGTCCCGCTGACGCGCTCGCCATGCCACGCGATCGTGCCGGCATCGGCACCCGGATCGCGCTCGGCGAAGCTCCAGCAGACGCGCGCCGCACCGGAATGCAAGCGGTCGACGAGCGCTGCACCAGGACCGGACGAGCCTCGGCCTTCGGCCAATGCGATGTTGGCGAGGAGCGCGCCGAGAAACGGCGCAGGGCACGCAGCGCGGCCGAGCGCTTCCATGACGATCGCCGCTTCCCGGAGGCCCCCTTCGCTCGGCTCGCTGCCGAGGCCGGCAACGCCTTGCTCGACCAGCAGGGACCAGAGCGCGACGAGCGCACCGCGCTCGCGACCGCGCTCGATCGCGCCGGCGGCAGGCCAGTGCGTCTCGAGGAAGCCTCGCATCGAATCGCGCAGCATCCCGCGCTCTTCGGTCCCCGGCAGCGTGCTCGCGTCGACGCGAGACCGATCGATCATGGGTGCGCCTTGCCGAACGTGCCCTGGGCGCGCAGCGCCGAGATCGCCGCCGGATCGAGCCCGAGCGTGTCGCGCAGCACCTCGTCGGTGTGCTCGCCGAGCGCGGCGACGAAGGGCTGCGCCGCGACCGGCGTCGCCGAGAGGCGGTACGGCAGGTTCGCGACCTTGTACGGTGCGTCGGCGTCGCCGAGCTCGACGAAGAGGCCGCGCTCGGCGCACTGCGGATCGGCCATCGCCTCGGCGACGCTGCGGTAGCGCGAGCAGGGAACACCGGCCCGCATGAAGATCTGCTCGCATTCGGCGCCGGTGCGGGTCGCCGTCCAGCGCTCGATCAGCGCCAGCAGCGCCGGCCAGTTCGCCTCCTTGGTCGCCATCGTCGCGAAGCGGGGGTCGGTCTTGCCTTCCGGGTAGCCGATCGTGTCGAACAGGACCTCGAGGTTTTTCTGCGTGACCGCCGCAACCATGACGTAGCCGTCGCTGGCGCGGACCGGCTCGTAGACCTGGCGCGGCCGCGCGGGCGGGAACTGCGCCGCCTGGATCTCGTAGATCAGCATGCCGAGGACGGAGTCCATCAGCGAGACGTCGATGTGCTGGCCCTTGTCGCTCTTCTCGCGCTCGTAGAGGGCGAGCTGGATCGCGCCGAACGCGTACGACGCGCCCATCACGTCGGCGATGAAGATGCCGTTGTTGGCCGGACGGTCGCTGCCGCGCTGGTACAGGTTGTAGGCAACCTCGTAGCCCGACGCTGCGTGGATCACGGGGGCGTACGCCGGGGCCGACGCCATCGGCCCGGTCTGGCCGAAGCCCGAGATCGAGGCATAGACCAGGCGCGGGTTGGTGCGCGACACCGTGTCGTAGTCGAGGCCGAGGCGCTTCATCACGCCGGGTCGGAAGTTCTCGACCACGACGTCGGCCCTGGCGACCAGTTCGCGCGCGAGGCGCTTGCCATCGTCGGTCTGCAGGTCGAGGACGACGCTCTTCTTGCCGCAGTTCATCGACGCGTAGTAGGTGCTCATGCCGCCGCGCTGCGGCGGCCGCTGGCGCACGACGTCGCCGTCGGGCGGCTCGACCTTCACCACCTCGGCGCCGGCGTCGGCGAGCATGCGCGTGCACATCGGGCCCGACATGACGATCGTGAAGTCGACGACGCGCAAGCCGGCGAGCGCAGCGCTCCGGCCCGCGGCCGGCGGTGCGGCGGCGGCGCTCATCCCGTGAACACCGGCTTGCGACGTTCCTTGAACGCCTTGGTCGCCTCGCGGTGGTCGGCCGTCTCGAAGGTCACCTGCTCGAGCGCCGTCGACGCCTCCATCAGGTGGTTGACGCGGTCCTTGACGACCTGGTTGATCGACAGCTTGGTCCAGCGGATCGCCCAGGTCGGGCCGTGCGCCAGCTCGAGCGCGATCTTCCTCGCCTCGGCGAGCACCTCCCCGGCCGGCCGGCAGTGGTTGACGAGGCCGATGCGTTCCGCCTCGCGGCCCTTCAGCAGCGTGCCGCGCATCAGGAATTCCTTCGCCTTCGAGACACCGACGAGGAGCGGCCAGACGACCGTGCCGCCGTCGCCGGCGACGAGGCCGACCTTGTTGACGTGGCTGTCGCCGATGCGCGCGTCCTCCGACATCACCGTGATGTCGCACAGCAGCGCGATCGTCGCCGCCAAGCCGACGCAGTCGCCGTTGATGGCGCAGACGATCGGCTTGTCGAGCTCGAGCAGCCGATTGACGAGGCGGCGGCTGATCATCGGATCGTGGACCTCGCCCTCCTCGAGGACGTCGCCGCCGGGCCGTTCCGACATCGCCTTGACGTCGCCGCCGACGCTGAAGATCGGTCCGGCGCCGGTCAGCAGCACGGCGCTCACCGCCATGTCGTCGGCGAGGTCGTCCCAGATCGTGCGCAGCTCGCGGATCAGGCGCTGGTTGATCGCGTTGCGCGCTTCGGGGCGGTTGAGGGTCACTGTCGCGAGCTTGTCGGCGACTTCGATCTTGAGGTCTTGGTAGCGCTCGTAGCGGGAGGACATGGCGGGCCTTTCGGGTGCGGATGGAAGGAGCGCTCAGTCGGCGCGGATGTTGTTGTCGCGGATCACCGGCGTCCAGCGGGCGATCTCGTCGGTCGTCATCTGGGCGAGCTTCTGCGGCGTCGCCGTCTTCGGGATGACGCCGAAGGTCGCGAACTTCTGCTGCACGTCGGCGATCTGCAGCGTCTTGCCGATCGCGTCGTTGAGCTTGACGACGACGTCGGCGGGCATCCCGGCCGGACCGACGATCGCGAACCAGCTCTCGGCGGCGTAGCCGGGGAACACCGACGCGACGGTCGGCGTGCCCGGCGCGAGCGGAGATGCCTCGGCCGATCCGACCGCGAGCAGCTTCAGCCGCTTGTTGGCGATGAACTCGTTCATCGCCGCCGACGGCGTGGTGATGAGCAGCTGCACCTCGCCGGAGATGACGGCGGTGGTGGTCGGTGCCTGGCCCTTGTACGGGACGTGCGTCATCTTCAGGCCGGCCTTGTTGGCGAACAGCTCGGTCGCCAGCTGGCCGAACGAGCCGATTCCCGCCGACGCGTAGGCGACCGGATTCTTCTTCGCGTACTCGACGAAGCCGCGCAGGTCGGTGACCGGCAGCGCCGCCGGAACGACCGCGACCATCGGCGCGCTCGAGACGAGCGCGATCGGCGTGAAGTCCTTGAGGGCGTCGTAGTTGGCGTCCTTGGCCACGTAGGGAGTGACCGCGAGGTTGCCGTTGTTGACGAAGAACAGCGTGTAGCCGTCGGGCTTGGAGCGGATCACCTCGCGCGCGGCCAGCACGCCCGAAGCGCCCGCCTTGTTCTCGATGATCACCGGCTGGCCGAGCGCCTTCTGCAGCGGCTCCTGCATGACGCGCGCCATGTTGTCGGTCGATCCGCCGGCCGCGTACGGCACGACGATGCGGACCGGCTTGTCTGGGAAGGACTGGGCGAGGGCCGCGCCGGGGAGCGCCAGCGCCAGCGCGCCGATGGCGGCGCCGAGCCGGGCCAGGGAAATTGTGTTCATCGATGTCTCCTTGTGTGGTGTGCCGTTCAATGCTGCAGCAGGTGGCGCGCGATCACCACCCGCTGGATCTGGTTCGTGCCCTCGAAGATCTGCGCGAGCTTGGCGTCGCGCATCATCCGTTCGACCGGATAGTCCCTGGTGTAGCCGTAGCCGCCGAAGATCTGCACGGCGTCGGTGGTCACCTTCATCGCCATGTCGCTGGCGACGCACTTGGCCATGCTGGCGAGCACGTTGAGGCGGTCCCAGTCGCCGGCGTCTCCGGCGCGCGCGCACTCGTAGACGAGCGCGCGTGACGCTTCCATCTGCATCGCCATGTCGGCGAGCATGAACTGCACGCCCTGGAAGTCGGCGATCGGCTGCTTGAACTGCTTGCGTTCCTTGGCGTAGGCCACCGACGCGTCGAGCGCGCCCTGGGCGATGCCGACGCACTGGGCACCGATCGTCGGCCGGTTCAGGTCGAGGGCGCGCAGCGAGGCGCGAAAGCCCTTGCCTTCCTCGCCGACCAGGTTCTCGACCGGCACGCGGACGTTGTCGAGGAAGATCGGCGTGTTCGGTGCACCGCGCCAGCCCATCTTGCGTTCGTGCCGGCCGAAGGTGATGCCTTTCATCTTCTTCGGTTCGAGCACGAAGGCGCTGATGCCGGAGCTGCCGCGGTCGCCGGAGGTGCGCGCCATGAGGACGATGTATTCGGCGTCAACGCCGTAGCTGCACCACTGCTTGCGGCCGTTGATGAGGTAGGAGTCACCGTCCTTCACGGCGCGCGTCTGCATCGCGCTGACGTCGGAGCCCGCCTGCGGCTCGGAGATCGCGATCGCGGTGACGACCCCGCCGGCGGCGATCTTCGGCAGGAAGCGCTCGCGTTGCTCTTCCGAGCCGAAGTGGATCAGCGGCATGATGAACATCGTGTTCAGGCCGGCGATCGAGCCGCACGCCGGCGACACGCGCGAGATCTCCTCGCGCGCGATGCACATCAAGGTCAGGTTGCCTTCGGGGCCGCCGTACTTCTCGGGCACCCAGAGCTGCATCAGGCCCATGTCGCCGTAGATCGGCAGCAGCTCGGTCGGGAAGCGATCGGTCTCGTCGATCTCGGCGGCGATCGGCGCGACATGCCGCTCGACCATCCTGCGGATGCCGTCGCGGAAGGCGACTTGCTCTTCGGTGAAGTTCACGGGGCGGTGTCCTGGTCAGCTACAGTGGTTGGGCACCTTGATCGATTGGTGCTACCATTCCATTATGGGAGCCAAACGATGAGGCCGTCAAGTCCGAGCAAGGCCGCGGGTCTTTCGCCGCCGGCGGCGGCCAATGCGCCGCGCGCCGCACCGACGTTCGAGCCGATCCACACCCGGCGCGCGTTCGAGGAGATCTGCGATCGGATCCGG
>Ga0307416_100002437_pt1 | contig 10683 bp, 9 predicted proteins | sample DK1Cmetagenome_2_FD_203821 | JGI IMG/M metagenome (GOLD analysis project Ga0307416, IMG submission 203821) | Maize rhizosphere microbial communities from greenhouse at UC Davis, California, United States - DK15-C-3 | ecosystem: Host-associated > Plants > Roots > Rhizosphere > Soil | place: USA...
GGGGAGCGGTCATGACGTGGAGTGGTGGGTAGGTCTCGTGTGGATCGGCACCGCGGACGAAGCCGCGCAGGCTGAAGCCGCGCAAGCTCCGGTCCGCGCGCGCGGCGCCCGCCCCCTTCCGCCGCGTCGATACGCCGACGCGGCGGTGAGGGGTCCGGACGCGAGCCGCGGGGGGCGCGACATCGCGCCCCCCGCGGGTGCCCGGTGCGGCCGTGTTACGCGGCGCCGCCGAGCTTGCCGTTGATCTCCTGGGCCCGCTGCAGGTGAGCCTGGACCTTCGGGATCGCCTTCTGGATCAGCGCCTTCAGCTCGGCGTTCTGCGCCTGCGTCTCGAAGCGCTGCAAGTTGTCGAGCGTCATCTGGTGCGCCTGCACCTGGAACGCCATGTACTGGCGGTCGAGGTCCGCGCCGCTGGCCGAGTTGAGCGCCGTGGTCGCGGAGTCCACCGACTTCTTCATCATGTCCGCCTGCGACGGGGGCTGCGGCGTGACGTTGATCTTGGTGGCGAGCTTGTCCGCCTCGCCCTGCATGGCGGTGTGCTCCTTGATCATGTCGGCCGCGAACGACTTCACGCTCGCGTCCTTGGCCTTGCCCTGCACCGCCTTGCTGGTGCCGATCTCGCCGCCGTTCGACATGCCGATCATCGAGAGGATGTTGGCGTCGTTCATGGCGCTCACGTCGGCGCCGGCCGCGCCGGTCGTGCTCCCCATCGCGCCGCCAGTCGCCGAGGTGTCGCCACCCATCGTCGCGCTCCCGGCCACCGCCGAGTCGCCCGTGCCCGCCGCGTCGTCATTGGCATCCTTGCCGCCGCACGCCGTCAGGGTGAGCGCCGCGCCGAGCATCAGCATTCGTGCGAATCCCGTCGTGTTCATCTCATACCGCATGGCCGTCTCCTTCAGAAGTATTTGATCCCTACTATCAGCCCGTCATTCGGCCGTGCACCCCTTCGGGCAAGAGGCGTGCTCCGGAGCACCACAATTCCCGGAAGCGGAGGGTCCCCTTCGAGCTCAGCCGTGGCGCGGTGCCGTAGAGGCGGTCTCCGGTGCGAAGCGGACATTTCGGGACCTGCGCCCGGCCCCGGGGTGACGCGCGTCACGCCGGGGGTGCGACCCGGCGCACAGGCGATACCTCCGGCCGCGCGCGTCGTCATGGGAGGACTACCAGCGACTGAGCGCCGACGCTCGATGCGAGACGGCGATCACATCAGGGTACCAGGAGGCCGTCCATGCAGAACCGTCATCGTCTCACGCTCCTCGCCGCCGTGCTGCTCACGACGGCGTGCAACAAGGAGGCGGAGCGACTCGCTCAGGCGCGCGCCGACAGCCTCGAGGTCGCCACCGCCGAGCAGCTGCGCCTCACGACCGCGCTCTCGGCGCAGAAGGACTCGCTCACGCGCATCATCTTCGACGCCGACGACTTCATCGTGAAGATCGACAGTCAGATCCGCACCGTGAAGGGGCTGCCGAAGGCGAAGCGCGGCAAGACGAAGCTCGAGAGTCCGATGGAGGAGCAGATCCAGCGGCGCAAGGAGACGCTGGCGCGCGTCGAGGCGCTCGTGGCGCGCACGAAGCAGACGGCGGCGCAGCTCGCCGACAGCCGCCGCCGCGAGCAGAAGCTCAAGGGCGAGAACGCGCAGCTCCAGGCGCGCATCGAGGAAGATCAGAAGATGATCGCCGAGCTGGGCGAGACGGTGCAGCGCCAGCTCGCGACGATCGCCGACATGGAGGTCCGCATCGACAGCCTCGAGGCGGAGACGATGGCGATCGGCACGGTGCACTACCGCGCCTACTACGTCGTGGGCACCGAGAAGGAGCTGCTCAAGAAGGGCGTGATCGTGCGCGAGGGCGGCGCGAACCTGCTCGTGGCGCGGCCCGGCCGCACGCTGCTGCCGGCGCGCAAGCTCGACCCGGCGGTGTTCACGCAGATCGACCAGCGCGAGGTGCGCGAGATCCCGCTCCCCGACTCGACGAAGCGCTACCGCCTCGTGTCGCGGCAGAACCTCGACGCCGCCGAGGTGGCGGAGCGCGACAAGGCGACGATCCGCGACAGCAAGCTGAAGATCACCGACCGCGAGCGGTTCTGGGGCGACTCGCGCTACCTGATCCTCGTGCAGCGCTAGGCTGCACGGGGGGAGGAACGACGCGCGGGGGTCGGCAACACGCCGGCCCCCGCGCTCGCGTTCGGGCCCTTTCCCCGACCTACCCCGGCTCGCCGCCGGCGTCCGACACCCGCTCGCCGCGCAGAGCCCAAGGGCCAACAGGTAACGAACCCGGCCGTAGGTCGTCCCATTGCCATAGGAGGGTCCTCCCACTCCGGGCCGGCCCTCACCGAGCCGCCCGCCCCTCAGCCCCCACGGCCGACCCCATGCACAGCCCGCACGCCTTCGCGACCAACTCTCACGACGACGACCAGCAGAGCGGCGGCGGCGACACGCCGGCCGCGGAGAGCGGCGGCCGGCTGGTGGAGGCGCACGGCGGACGCGCCCACCCCATCCCCGACCTCGGGCTCACCCTCGGCCGCGACCCCGCCTGCGACGTGGTGGTGGAGGGGGCGGAAGTGTCGCGGCGACACGCGGTGATCAAGCGGACGCTGTTCGGCTACTCGGTGAGCGACACGAGCACCAACGGCACCTACGTGAACGGCCGGCGGGTGGAGGGCGCGCAGGTGCTCGGCCCCGACGACGAGCTGCGCGTGGGCGAGGCGCGCTTCCGGTTCGAGGCCGACCCGGGCACGTTTGAGCGCGCGGCCGACCTGCTGCGGGCCTTCCCGCCGGCCCCGCGGCCGGCGAGCGAGGCGGAGAACGAGGGCGAAGCCGACCCGGCCGTCACCCTCGTGCCAGACGAGTCGGCGGTGCGGCAGGAGTCATGACGGTCGTGACGCCCTAGCCGTCCGGCCGCGGCGTTTGTGAGAACGGCAGCGCCCCTCCCGCCTGGCTCGGTGGGAGGGGCGCTGCCGTGCCGTGAAGCGTTGATGGTCCGGAGCTAGCGCGGCGGGCGCTTGTTGAGCGTGTCGCCCTTCGCCGTGGTCGCCTTCCCCTGGTCGGGGCGGGTCTTCGTGACGTTCGGCCCCAGCGTCGAGGCGCCGGTCTTGGCGTCGGTGACGCCGGACTGCGACTGGTTGCTGTCGCTCCCCGCCTTCGCCGTCCCGGTGCCGCCAGCGGCGGTGCCGCCAGCAGCCGTGCCGCCCGCGCCCGTGCCGCCGCTCGCGGCCGCGCCACCGGACGCGCCGCCCGACGCGCCACCAGCGGCCGTGCCGCCAGCGGCCGCGCCAGCCGTGCCCGCTCCCTGCGCGCCCGTGGTGTCCGTCATGCCGGCGGCGCCGCTAGCGCCCGCGGCGCCCGCACCCCCCGACATCGCCGCACCGGCCGGCGCCGAGTCGGTGGTCACCGCACCCGCCGCGCTGTCGCTCACCGCGTTGTCGTCACGCTTGGCACATGCCACCAGCAGCGCTCCGGCGGCCAACAGTACGATCCGTCGCATACTTCCCCCTCGCTCTGGACGTGAACGGCGCCGCCGCCGGCGCCGCTCGGGTTGGAGTGCTCGCGGACCGCCGGGGTGCAACTCTCGCACCGCCGCCCCTCACCCCGCCTCGGAATCCCGCGCGCCGCGCCGGCCGCGCACCGCCCGCGACGTGAGCGCGTGGAGCGTGAAGCCCGAGCGCACCGTCAACAGGCCGAGCGACGAGACGGCGTGGAGCGCCAGGCTGTCGAAGTCGTCGCGCCCCTGGTAGTCCAGGGTGCAGCTTCCAGCGGAAGTCGAAGGCGCGCCAGCGATCGGTCCGCACCCGCTGCCCGCGGCCGAGCTCCGCCGGCCCGTAGGCGGAGGCGCCGGTCCCACGCGGAGTTATCGGGAGGCTGGGACGGGACTTGCACACGGTGGAGCGCCGCACACGACCGGTGCTCCACGCGTCGCGAGGAGGGCGACGTCCGCCGCCCAATCCGAGCGGCGGACGTCGCCGTGTCTGCACCGCACCGTTCCTCAGTCGCTCCAGCGAGGCAGCCTCCATGCCCCTGCTCCTCCTGCGTCGCGCGTGCCCCGCGCCTCGCGTGACCGACGGCCCGGCGCGTCCGTCGCGCCCCGCGCTGCGCGTCGCGGGGACGGCCGTGCTCGCACTGTTGGTCGCCGGCTGCGAGCCCGGCACGCGCGACGAGCGGAGCGCGACCGGCGGCGCCACCGGCGCGGCGGCGCCGGCCGCGAGCGCGACACCCGGCGCGGCATCCGGTGGCGCCGCGGACACGGGACGCGCCGCCTCCAGGCGTGGCGCGCTGGCGCAGGGCGGCGGCGCGGGGAGCGTAGACGACGACGGGCAGTGGACGATGCCGGCCAAGAACTACTCGTCCACGCGCTTCAGCGGCCTGAGCGAGATCAACACCAGCAACGCGAAGGAGCTGCGCCTCGCGTGGACCTTCTCCACGGGCGTGCTGCGCGGGCACGAGGCGGCGCCGCTGGTCGTGGGGAGCACCATGTACGTCGTCACGCCGTTCCCCAACTACCTGTACGCGATCGACCTCGCGCAGCCGGGCGGGGCGATGAAGTGGCGCTACGACCCGCAGCAGACGCGCGCGGCGCCCGGCGTCGCCTGCTGCGACGTGGTGAACCGCGGCGCCGCCTACGCCGACGGCACGATCTTCTACAACACCCTCGACGCGCACACGGTCGCCGTGGACGCCGAGACGGGGCGTGAGAAGTGGAAGACCAAGCTGGGCGACATCAACCGCGGCGAGTCGATGACCATGGCGCCGCTGGTGGTGAAGGGGAAGGTGCTCGTGGGCAACAGCGGCGGCGAGTTCGGCATCCGCGGCTGGCTCACCGCGCTGGACGCCGCCACGGGCAAGATCGCCTGGCGCGCCTACCACACGGGCCCCGACTCGGCCGTCCTGATCGGCGCGAGCTTCGACCCGCCCTACGCGGCCGACAAGAAGAAGGACCTGGGGCTCACGACGTGGAACGCCGAGCAGTGGAAGGTCGGCGGGGCCGGCGTGTGGGGGTGGATCTCGTACGACCCCGAGCTCGACCTGATCTACTACGGGACGTCGAACCCCGGCGTCTGGAACCCGGCCTTGCGGCCCGGCGACAACAAGTGGGCGTCGTCCATCTTCGCGCGCGACCCCGACACGGGCGAGGCGCGGTGGGCCTACCAGTGGACGCCGCACGACGAGCACGACTACGACGGCATCAATGAAAACCTGCTGCTCGAACTGCCGATCGGCGGCGCCGGCAGCCCGCCGCGGCGCGTGCTCGTACGCCCGGAGCGCAACGGATTCATCTACGTGATGGACCGCGCCACCGGCCGGATCCTCTCGGCCGACCCGTACGGCCCCGTCACCTGGGCGAGCCGCATCGACCTGCAGACGGGGCGCCCGGTGCTCAACGCCGAGAAGGCGACGGGCAACCGGCTGGCGCGCAACGTCTGCCCGGCCGCGCCGGGGATGAAGGACTGGCAACCGTCGGCGTTCTCGCCGCGCACGGGGTGGCTCTACCTGCCCTACAACAACCTGTGCATGGACTACGAGGGCACCGACGCGAGCTACATCGCCGGCACGCCGTACGTGGGCGCGAGGGTGCGCATGTACGCGGGGCCGGGCGGGCACCGCGGCGTGTTCGCCGCGTGGGACCCGGTGGCGCGGCGCAAGGTGTGGGAGATCAAGGAGAACTTCCCGGTGTGGAGCGGCGCCGTGGTGACGGCCGGCGACGTGGTGTTCTACGGGACGATGGACCGCTGGTTCAAGGCCGTGAACGCGCGCACCGGTGAGGTGCTCTGGCAGACGCGCGTGGGCTCGGGGATCATCGGCCAGCCGATGACGTACCGCGGCCCCGACGGAAAGCAGTACGTGGCCGTCCTCTCCGGCGTGGGCGGGTGGGCCGGCGCCGCCGCGCTCGGGCTCATGCCGGACAAGGACCCGAACATCGGCCTCGGCTTCCCGATCGCCGTGAAGGACCTCCCGGAGCACACACCGCAAGGCGGGATGCTCTACGTGTACGCGCTTCCGTGAGCGCGCCGGGAGCGGGATGAGCGGGCGCGCGGGCGGGGCCGCCGTTCGACGCGGGCCGCGCCGCTTCGCCGGGACCGTGCGGCTGGCCGCGGCGTGCGCGCTGGCGGCCGCGTGCGCGCTGGCGGCCGCGTGCGGGCGCGGCGACGACGCCGGCGCTGCCGCCGGCGGCGGAGCCGGGGATACGGGCGGGGGGAGCGGCGGCGGGCGCGGCGCGGCGCGGGGGGCCCCCCCCCAACAGCACGTTGGCGCCGACTCCGCCGTCCTGCGCAACCCAACCGCCGCGCGCCCGGGCGATACGTCGCTCGCCCGGCCCGCGTTCTCGCCCCGTTCCGACTCACTCCTCCGCGTCTGCGCCGACCCGAACAACCTTCCCTTCTCCAACGAGCGGGGGGAGGGCTTCGAGAACCGACTCGCGACGCTCGTCGCGCGCGACCTCGGGCGCGAGCTGCGCTACACGTGGTGGGCCCAGCGGCGCGGCTTCGTGCGCAACACGCTCGGCGCCGGTCTCTGCGACGTCGTCATCGGCATGCCGAGCGGCTCCGAGGCGGTGCTCACCACGCGCCCCTACTACCGCTCGACGTACGTCTTCGTCACGCGCGCCGCGGACGGCGCTCCGGTGCGCTCGTTCGACGACCGGAGGCTCCGGCGCCTGCGCGTGGGGGTGCACCTCATCGGCGACGACTACGCCAACACGCCGCCCGCACACGCCCTGGCGCGGCGCGGCCTGGTGCGCAACGTGCGCGGCTACAGCATCTACGGCAACTACGCCGAGCCGAACCCGCCGGCGCGGCTCATCGACGCGGTGGCCGCGGGCGACATCGACGTCGCCGTGGCCTGGGGACCGCTCGCCGGCTACTTCGCCCGCCGCGCGCCGGTGCCGCTGGTGGTCACGCCGGTCGCCGACGCCGACGAGGAGGTCGCGATGACGTTCGACATCTCGATGGCGGTGGCGCGCGGCGACTCGGCGCTCCGTGACACGCTCGACGCCCTGCTCGCGCGGCGCGGGCGCGACGTCGCGCGCGTGCTCGACGAATACGGCGTGCCGCGCGTCGCGCCCGCTGCGCTCAGCGCGCCCCGCGCGTCCAGCGCGCCCGCCACGCGGCCGGGAGGCGGCGCGTGAGGAGTGCTCCCCGCGACCCCCCCGCCACCCACCACGCAGGAGCCCCGCCCATGCGCGCTCTCCGTGCGCTCGCCGCACTGGCCACGCTCGTCGCTCTCAGCTGCGGCGGCGACAGCGAGGCGGCGGCCGAGGCCCGGTGGTCGCCGAGCACGACCCAGGGCGTCGTGCGCACGTCGACGCTCGAGGCCGGCCCCGCGCGCACGGACCCGATGGCGGTGAACCCGTACGCCGAGGACGCGCGGGCGCTCGCCGAGGGGAAGCTGCTGTACGAGTCGTTCAACTGCGCCGGCTGCCACGGGAGCAAGGGCGGGGGGGCGATCGGGCCGCCGTTCGCGGACGCCGACTGGATCTACGGGAGCGAGCCGGAGAACATCTTCCAGAGCGTGGCGCAGGGTCGGCCGAACGGGATGCCGACCTTCGGCGGCAAGATCCCGCCCGAGACGCTCTGGAAGATCGTGGCCTACGTGCGCTCGCTGGACGCGACGCTGCCAAAGGGCGGCCAACAGAAGACGGGGCCAAGCCAGGGCGTGACGCTGCCGGCGAACCGGGCGGGGAGTGGCGGAGGGGGGCAGCCGCGGTAAGGCGGAGCTGCCGAGTGCTCAGTGCCGAGTGCTGCGTGCTCGGCGCCGCTCGGGAGGCGTCGGTGCGCAGCGGTGTCCCGAGCGGCCGTCACACGCAGCACTCGGCACTCCGCAGCCGTTAGTGCGCCGGCAGCCACTCCTTGGGCAGCAGGTGCGGCGCGCCGAGCCCGCCGCGGCCTAACGTGTAGAGGTAGGCGGCCATGTCGAGCGCCGCCTGCTCGGGGACGCCGAGGTCGGGCATGGCGGTACCGGGCGACACCGCCTGCGGGTTGCGGATCCAGTGCACGAGCTGCTCGGGGCGGTTGGGCAGCCGCCCCGCCACGTAGTGCCGGTCGGCGAAGTCCACGAGCGGCGGCCCCACCGTGGCGCGCGCCCCCGGCACCCCGGGCACGGTGTGACACCCGCCGCAGCCGTAGGCCGCGATCGCCACGCGGCCCCGCTCGGCGTCGCCGCCGGCGACGGTCTGGAGCGGCCGCTCGGGGGTCTCGCGGCAGGCGCCGAGCAGAAGGGCGAGCGCGCCGGTGCGGGCGCGCCGGGCGGCGATCCGCGCCCCGGCGCGCAAGATGGGTGACGCGGCGAGGCGGACGAGGCGCGAGATTGGTAGTCGGGGGGGGCCCCCCGCGGCGGGGCGCGTACCTGCCCCCCACGCACCGCGGCGTCGCACCGTCATTGCCCCGCGTGCACCGGGCACGTCTGCGCGAGCAGCACCGGCGCCGCCTGGAACAGGATGCCGACCGCGAAGAGCCCCGCCATCACCAGCGACATCACCATGAGAAAGCTGACGCGTGCCGTGCGCTCCCCCATGCGCGCGTCCCAGTGGTCGTCCGTGGGGCGGTCCACCGCGCGCGAGCGCACCCAGAGGCGCCGCGCCAGCAGCCCGCTCGCCCCGGCGAGGGCCAGCGCCACGAGCGTCAGCACCACGAGCGCCGTACGCACTCCGCCCCACTGCACGGAGCAGGCGTAGGCGACCAGCGTATAGGCGGCGAACAGGTGCAGCGTCCAGGCGACCGGCGCGCCGAACACGGCGGCGAGGATCGCCGGCAGCGAGGGCGTCCCCGCGTCGTCGGCGCCGGCCGGCGCGGCGGGATGCCCCGGAGCACCGGGCGCGCGCGCGGCGCTCACGCGAGCCTCGGCCAGAGGTAGACGACGGCGAGCGCCACGAGCCAGCAGCCGGTGGCCGTGTAGCTCACGAGCGAGGCGTTGAGCGCCACGCCGCGCCCGCGCGGGTCGTCGGGCTTGCGCCAGGCCCAGAGCACGGCGGCCAGCAGCATCCCCGCGGCGCCGACGCCGGTGGCCCACGTGTAGCCGAGCACGAGCAGGACGCTCGAGGCGTAGCCACTCAGCTTCGGGTCGAAGTCGCCCGACCGGAACGACTGCACGGCCAGCCAGACGAAGAGGGCGTGCAGCGCCAGCGCGGCGAGCGCCGCGCGCAGGCGCGCGCCGCTCGCTCGCCGGTCGGTGGCGCGCGTGAGCAGGCGCGTGGCGACGGCGGCGAGCACCGTGGCCGCCGTGGCCCAGAGCGCCGGGGCGAGCGGCGGCGGTGCCGCGCCCGCCGGCAGCGGGTTGGGGCCCGCGCCGAGGTAGAAGTACGACGCCACGGCGGTCGCCATGGCGACGCTCAGGATCACGACGAGCACGCACGTCCCCCAGTAGCCGTTCGCCGCGCGGTCGCCGACGGCGAGCGGCAGCCCGAGCTGGCCGGGGCGGTAGTACTGCACCGGGTGGAGCCCCGCCGGGCGTGTGTCCTCGGGAGTGCCGCCGGGCACGAGGGCCTCGTCCACGTACGCCTCGTCGATGGCCGTGCCCTCGGTGTCCACCGGCCAGAACCATCCGACGATCGCCCCGGCAGTGATCACGAGCCCGGCGATCGCGACCCAGGGGCTGTCGAGCAGCGCCGCGACGAAGAGCGTGGTGAAGCCGACGCTCATGATGAACGGCCAGACGCTTCTGCGCGGCAGATGTGCGAGCGCCAGCGGGCGGCCGTCGAGCACGTTCACGACGAGCGAGCCGCGCCACCGCGACGGCGCGTGGTCGAGCAGCCGCGCCGCGCGCACGACGTCCTCGTCGTCCCCCTCGATTGGGAGCAGCGTTGCCTGGTCCCAGAGCGGGTGGCGGCTGCGCACCACCGGGATGCGCGCGAACTGGGCGTCGGACGGCGGGCTCTCCTCGCTCCACTCCAGCGTGTCGCCCTTCCACGGGTCGGCCCCGGCGTTCTTCGGGCGGCGCAGCGTCACGGCGACGTTGGCGACGAAGAGCACCACGCCGGCGGCGAGCACGAAGGCGCCGAGGGTCGAGAGGAGGTTGTACCACTCGAGCCCCAGCCCGCCCGGGTAGGTGTAGACGCGCCGCGGCATCCCGTGCAGCCCGCTCCAGTGCATGGGCAGGAAGGCGAGGTTGAAGCCGACGAACATCAGCCAGAAGTTCCACTGCCCGAGCCGCTCGCTCATCAGGCGGCCGGAGAACTTCGGCACCCAGTAGTACAGCCCCGCGAAGATGGGGAAGATGCTGCCACCGAACAGCACGTAGTGCAGGTGCGCGACGACGAAGTAGGTGTCGTGCGCCTGCCAGTCGAAGGGGACGGCGGCGACCATCACGCCGGTGACGCCGCCGACGACGAAGATGACGATGCCGCCGACGGCGAAGAGCAGCGGCGTGCGCCACACCGGCCGGCCGGCCCAGATGGTCGCGATCCACCCGAAGACGTTGATGCCGCTCGGGATCGCCACCGCCATGCTCGCCGCGGCAAAGAAGCCCATCCCCATGGGGGAGAGCCCGGTGGTGTACATGTGGTGCACCCAGAGCCCGAAGCTCAGGAAGCCGGTGGCCACCACGGCGAGCACCATGAAGGTGTAGCTCATCACCGGCCGCCGCACGAACGTCTGCACGACGTGCGAGAGCACCCCGACGGCCGGCACGAACATGATGTAGACGTCGGGGTGGCCGAACACCCAGAAGACGTGCTGCCAGAGGAGCGGGTCGCCGCCGTAGCG
>Ga0307416_100002439_pt1 | contig 10676 bp, 7 predicted proteins | sample DK1Cmetagenome_2_FD_203821 | JGI IMG/M metagenome (GOLD analysis project Ga0307416, IMG submission 203821) | Maize rhizosphere microbial communities from greenhouse at UC Davis, California, United States - DK15-C-3 | ecosystem: Host-associated > Plants > Roots > Rhizosphere > Soil | place: USA...
CCTGCCGGACAACCAGCGCATGCTGCAGCTGGCACGGCGCCTGGACTTTGCGCTGGCGCCGGCGGCGCAGGGCACGGTTGGCATGCGCCTGGTACTGCCAGAGACGGCGCGCGATTAGCTTGGCTACAGCATGGCTGGGGCCTGTAGGAGAGCAGCATGAGCGAATTGTTCGGTATGGATGCCTACACCCCGCGCCAGATCGCGGCCAGGATCGAGGAGGTGGGCGTGGCCAAGGCGCGCCTGCCGCTGCCGGCGCTGTTCATGCTGGCGGTGCTGGGCGGCGCCTTCATCGGGCTGGGCGCCATGTATTGCGTGGTGGTGCGGGCCGACGCCAGCCTGGGCCTGGCGGCGCGCCAGCTGTTGTCGGGACTGGTGTTCTCGCTCGGCTTGCTGCTGGTGGTGGTGGCCGGGGCCGAGCTTTTTACCGGCAACAACCTGCTGGTGATGGCCTGGGCCGAACGCCGCATCAGCGCCCGCGACGTGCTGCGCAACTGGGGCGTGGTGCTCATCGGCAATGCGGTGGGGGCGATCGGCCTGGCCCTGCTGGTGTCGTGGTCCGGCCATCCGTCCATGCATGGCGGCCTGGTCGCGGCGGAGTACCTCCGGATTGGGCAGGCCAAGGCAGCGCAGGCGCCGCTGCAAGCCTTCCTGCTCGGGGTGCTGTGCAATGCGCTGGTCTGCCTGGCGGTATGGATGGCGATGGCCGGCCGCAGCGTGGCCGACAAGGCGCTGGCCGTCGTGTTCCCGGTATCGGCCTTCGTGGCGGCGGGATTCGAGCACAGCATCGCCAACCTGTACCTGCTGCCGATGGCGCTGCTGGCGCAGCAGGCGGGCGGCGGCCTGGAATGGAGCGGCCTGCTGCTGGCCCAGGCGCCTGTGCTGGCTGGTAACCTGGTGGGCGGCAGCGTGCTGGTCGGCATGGTGTACCACCTGGTCTACCGCGGCCAGCCCCGCGCGCCCAAATGAACCGTGGCGCTACTGCGTCATCAGCAGCGGCACCGTGCTTTGCTCGATAAGGGCGGCGGTGGTGCCGCCCAGCACCCAGTCATGCAGCCGGCTGTGCCCGTAGGCGCCGGCCACCAGCAGGTCGGCCTTGTGGCGGTGCGCCATCTGGCACAGCGCGCTGCCGGTCGGCTCCAGGGTGTCGAGCCGCAGCACCTGCACATTGGCGTGGTGGCGCGCCAGGTAGGCGGCGAGGTCGGCGCCAGGTTCGGCGCCCATGTCGATGCGTTCCATCTCCGGATTGCAGACCGCGATGTACAGCACCGACGCACGCGCGATCAAGGGCAGGGCAAAGGCCAGTGCGCGGCTGGCGCCGGGACTGCCGTTCCAGGCGATCATGATCCTGGGGAAGGTGGCGGATCTGTCGGACAGGCCGGGCGGCACCAGCAGCACCGGCCGCACGCTTTGGGTCACCAGGCGGCCCGGCAGGCGCGCCGGGGCCAGCACACTGTAATCGGACACGTCCTGCGTGCCGGCCACCAGCAGGTCGCAGTAGCGCGATTGCAGTACCAGGGCCTCGACCGCCGTGTCGTCCAGCAGGCGCGTTTCAAAGGAGGCGACACCGGCCGCGTCGCATTGGCGTTCGAAGGCGTCGAGCCGGTCGCGCGCTTCCTGGCGCAGCGAGCCGGCATCGATGGACGGGACGATGGCCATGGGCGCGCCAGCGGCGGCCAGGGCATTCAGTTCGACCCAGCCGCTGACGGCGGTGCCGACCAGGTGGGCGCGCTGGACGATGGCCAGGCTGGACGCGACGCCGAAGGTGGCGGGCATGCCGGATACCGGGCTGACGTGGGTGACGATGGTCTTGTACATGGTGTGCTCCGTTGGCTTATGGGTGCTCTTGCAGCGCCTGCCAGCGCCACTGGCGCACCTCGGGCAGGTCGATGCCGTGCTGGTTGATATAGCTGCGGTGCTGCTGCAGTTTGGCGGCGACGAAGTCGGCCACCTGTGCGGCGTGGCGGCGCAGCCGGGGCACGCGTCCGGCCACGGCGGCGAACAGGTGGAAGCGGTCCACCCCGTTGAGTACCACCATGTCGAACGGCGTGGTGGTGGTGCCTTCCTCGCGGAAGCCGTGCACATGGATGTTGGCGTGGTTGGTGCGCCGGTAGGTCAGGCGGTGGATCAGGGATGGATAGCCGTGGTAGGCGAAGATGACCGGCCGGTCGGCGGTGAACAGGGCGTCGAACGCGGCATCGGTCAGGCCGTGCGGGTGGACATGTTCGGGTTGCAGCGTGGCCAGGTCGACCACGTTGACGAAGCGCAGCCTGAGGTCGGGGAAGTGCTCGTTCAGCAGCCGCACGGCGGCCAGCGCTTCCAGCGTCGGCACATCGCCGGCGCAGGCGATGACGGCCTCGGGTTCCGCGCTGCCGGCGTTGCCGGCCCAGTCCCAGGTGCCGATACCGGCGCGGCAATGTTGCCTCGCCGCCGCCAGGTCGAGCCATTGCTCGGCGGGCTGCTTGCCGGCCACGATGACATTGACCAGGTTGCGGCTGCGCAGGCAGTGTTCCGTCACGCACAGCAGGGTATTCGCGTCGGGCGGCAGGTAGACCCGCACGATTTCGGCCTTCTTGTTCATGACGTGGTCGATGAAGCCCGGGTCCTGGTGGCTGGCGCCATTATGGTCCTGGCGCCACACGTGCGACGACAGCAGGTAATTGAGCGAGGCGATCGGTTTGCGCCAGGGCAGGGCGCCGGCGGCCTTGAGCCACTTCGCGTGCTGGTTGAACATCGAATCGACGATGTGGATAAACGCCTCATAGCAGGAGAACATGCCGTGGCGGCCGGACAGCAGGTAGCCTTCCAGCCACCCTTCGCACTGCTGTTCGCTCAGCATTTCCATCACGCGGCCGTCGCTGGCGATGTGGTCGTCGCCGGGCAGGACGTCGGCCACCAGGCAGCGCGCGCTCACGTCGAACACGGCGTCCCATCGGTTGGAGGCGGTTTCGTCCGGGCTGAAAATGCGGAAGTCCTGCATGTTCGCGCGCATCACCTCGCGCAGGTACTGCCCCTGGATGCGCGTGGCTTCGGCCAGCGCTGCGCCGGGGCTTGCCACGGCGATGGCAAACGGCTCGAGGGCGGGCAGCGCCAGGTCGCGCAGCAGGGCGCCGCCATTGGCGCTGGGGTTGGCGCTCATGCGGCGTTCGCCCTGCGGCGCCAGTGCGCGCAGGTCGCTGCGCAGGCGCCCGGAGGCATCGAACAGCGATTGCGGCGCATAGCTGCGCAGCCACTGCTCCAGCATGGCCAGGCGCTCCCCGGTGCCGATGTCGCCGAACGGCACCTGGTGCGAACGCCAGGTGCCTTCGTTCGGCTTGCCGTCGACCTGGCGCGGCCCGGTCCAGCCTTTCGGCGAGCGCAGGATGATCATGGGCCAGCGCGGACGTTCGCGCAGCCCGTCCGTGCGGGCGCCGTGCTGGATGGCGCGGATGCGTTGCAGCGCGGTGTCGAGCGTCTCGGCCATCAGGCGGTGCATGGCTTGCGGCTCGCTGCCTTCCACGAACAGCGGCTCGTAGCCATAGCCGGTCATCAAGGCTGCCAGTTCTTCGCGCGGGATGCGCGCCAGCAGCGTCGGGCCGGCGATCTTGTAGCCGTTCAGGTGCAGGATCGGCAGCACCGCCCCGTCGCGCACCGGGTTCAGGAATTTGTTCGAGTGCCAGCTGGTGGCCAGCGCGCCGGTTTCCGCTTCCCCGTCGCCCACCACGCAGGCCACCACCAGGCCGGGATTGTCGAACGCTGCGCCAAAGGCGTGCGCCAGCGAATAGCCAAGCTCGCCGCCCTCATGGATCGAGCCCGGCGTTTCGGCGGCGACGTGGCTGGGGATGCCGCCGGGGAAGGAGAACTGCTTGAACAGTCGGGCCATGCCATCGGCATCCTGGCTCACCGTTGGGTAGACTTCGCTGTAGGTCCCTTCCAGGTAGGCGTTGGCCACCATGGCCGGTCCGCCATGGCCCGGCCCGGCGATATACAGCACCGACAGGTCATGCGCGCGGATGGCGCGGTTCAGGTGCACGTAGATGAAGTTCAGGCCGGGCGTGGTGCCCCAGTGCCCCAGCAGGCGCGGCTTGACGTGCTCGAGCCGGAGCGGGGCGCGCAGCAGGGGGTTGTCCAGCAGGTAGATTTGGCCGACGGACAGGTAATTGGCGGCCTGCCAGTATTCGTGCATCTTGCCCAGCAATTCGGCGCTGGCCGGCTGCGTGCTATCCATGTTCAGGTTCCTCGGTCGGGTTTGCCAGGCTGGCAAGGTGGGCATGCCCATAGCGGGCAAGCATCAATTGTTCGTCGGTGGCCATGACGCGTACGCAGACCCTGCTGGCCGGGCTGGAGATCACCGCGGCGCCAGCGGCGTTGGCGGCCCGGCCAGGCCCGCCAGCGCCTGCACGATGTAGTCGCATGAAATGCCGTGAAAGCCATAACGCCGCACGCCCAGCGCGTGGTAGCGGCGCGGGATCGGCAGGGTGCGGGCCACCTTGGGCATGGCGGCGTGGAAGCTGCTGTCGAAGCATGCCAGGTGGCGGGCTGCGGGGAAGTAGCGGCGCAGCGCGTCGATCAATGCCAGCTGGGCCGGCAAATGCTCGGTCGACCCGCTGCAGGCGCCGCGCAGGCGCCCCAGCAGGTTGGCGTCGAGCACAGCCGGCGCCGCGCAGTCGGCGTGGCCATAGACGAGGCGGTGCGCAACGGCGCGCAGGTCGGCCGCCGGCACGTGCTGGCTGAGCCACCTGGGCAGCAGCTCGCTGGCGGCCCCGCTGCCGTCGGCGTCGAGGCATGCATCCTGCCAGGCCGGGTCGCCGCCATCGAGCCTGAGCCGCGCCGCCTGGCCGCCGGCCGCCTCGATGGCGCCGCCAAAGGCGTATGCCAGCATGTGCGCCGAACGGTACACGGCGAACTTGATGGAGGAAGAGCCCGCGTTCATTGCGAGGATCAGGTTTTCACCGCTCATGCCGACTCCCTTCTACTGTGCGTCGTCACCGATCCTAATGGACGCGCACCGGCGCCGCGAATGACGTGGATCAAATTGTCCGAACACAGGCGCGCAATACAACGGCCGGTCCAAATAGTTGCCGGGCGCAATTTTGCGGTCGTAAGATGGCAGGAACGAAGACCCTTGCCGCCATGCCATGAATCCTGCCGCCCCGTCCGTCGAAGTGTTGAACTTGCTGGCGTCCCTGGCGGCCGGGCTGGTGATCGGCATCGAGCGCGGCTGGAGCCAGCGCGAACGGGACGACGGCGCGCGCGTGGCCGGACTGCGCACCTTCTCCCTGGTGGGGCTGATGGGCGGGGTGCTGGCACTGGTCGCGGACGGCGCGAACGCCTGGGTGCTGCCAGGCGCCTTGCTCGCGCTGGCGCTGCTGCTGGCGGTGGCCAGCCGTGAAACCGCGCGCCGCAGGGGCGACCTGAGCATTACGACGGCGGTGGCACTGCTGCTGACCCTGCTGCTGGGGGCGGCCGCCATGCGCGGCCATGTGGCCATCGCCCTGGGCTGCGCGGTGCTGGCGGCGGTTTTGCTGGACCTGAAGTCGACCCTGCACCGCTGGCTGCGCCTGCTCGAGCGGCGCGAGCTGGCGGCGGCCCTGCAACTGCTGGTGCTGTCGGTGGTCATCCTGCCCAACCTGCCCGATGCCGGCTACGGGCCGTACGGCGCCATCAATCCCTATCGCTTGTGGTGGGCGGTCGTGCTGATCGCCGGGCTGTCCATGGCCGGGCATTTTGCGATGCGGCTGGCCGGCGCCGCGCGCGGCCTGTTCCTGGCCGGGCTGCTGGGCGGCCTGGCGTCGTCCACCGCGGCAACCCTGTCGCTGGCCCGGCTGGCGGCGCGGCAGCCGGCCCTGTCCGGCTTGGCCGGGGCCGGCGCGCTGGCCGCCTGCGGGGTGATGTGCTTCCGCTTGCTGATCCTGCTGGGGACCATCGAACCGGCCTTGCTGGGGACGTTTGCCGCGCCGCTGGTGGTGACCGGCCTGGCATTGCTGCTGCTCGGCGCCCGTACCTCGCGCCGCGCACCGCCGCACCAGGCCGGCGATGGCGAAAGCGCGTTGATCGCACCGTTCGACCTGTCGACGGCGCTGGTGTTTGGCGCCTTCCTTGGCGTAATGGCGGTCGCCGTGCCGGCAGCCAGGGAATGGCTGGGCACGGGCGGCGTGCTGACGCTGGCAGCCTTGTCGGGACTGCTGGACGTCGACGCCATCACGATCTCGATTGCCGCCATCCACCGCGCGGGCGGCATGCCGGCGCAGGTGGCCGCTGCCGCCCTGGGGCTGGCGATCTGCGCCAACATGCTGGCCAAGGCCGGCATTGCCCTGGTGGCCGGCGGGCGCGCCATCGGCTGGACGGTAATGCGGGGTTATGGGATAGCGCTGCTGCCGGGCGCCGTGGCGGCAGGCGCGGTCCTGCTGTAAGCGCGTGCCGCTTGCAGCGCCCGGACAAGCTTCTGGTCCAGGCCGTAAATATCGGCCAGGAACACGGCGCGCCCGTGCCGGTCCGTCACCGCGGTAGCGTACAGCAGCACGACCGGGACCGGCGAGCCCAGCGCCACACGCTGGGTCGGTCCCGGTTCCATCGCGCGCAGCACCCTGGCACGGTCCCAGCCGCCTTCGCCGCGCAGCACGAATTCGGCCAGCGCGGCGGGCTGCTCAAGCCTGATGCAACCGTGGCTCAGGTCGCGCCTGGACCTGGCAAACAGTGCCTGCGCCTCCGTCGCGTGCAGGTAGATGCTCATCGGGTTGGGCATCGCGAACTTGACCGCGCCCAGCACATTGCGTGCGCCAGGGCGCTGGCGCACCCGCACCGCGCCGGCGCGCAGTGCCGCCAGCGGCGCGAGCGCCGTGCCATCCGTGTTGTCGCGGGTGCCAACGAGCTCCATGTCATGCTTGAACAAGTAGTCCGGGTCATGGGCCAGCTTGGGAATGATCTCTTCCAGCTCGATACTGCGTGGCACGTTCCAGGCGGGATTGAACTCCAGGTGGCGCAGTTCGCTGATGAACAAGGGGGTGGGGGTGCGGGCGGCGTTGCCGACAATGACGCGCATGTCGAGCTCAGGAATGCCTGGCGCGGTACGCGTGTCGAGCGCCCACAGGCGGAAGGCCGGCACATTGACCACGATGAGCGGCCCCGGCGGGAGTGCCGGCATCCAGCGCAGGCGTTCCAGCGTCAGCTCCAGCTGGCCGATGCGCTGCGTCAGCGGGACCGCCAGCGCAGCCATGGTGGCTTTGCCGAGAATGCCGTCCTGCTCGAGCCCGTGGCGCGCCTGGAAGCGCTTGACCCCGGCTGCCATGGCGCTGCCGTAAACACCGTCCGGCTCGGGGGGCTGCTCGCCGGGCATGTCGCCCAGCAGGACGAGCCGCTGCCGGAGGCCGCCCGTGCCCGCGTAAGCCATGCCGGGGTGCAGGCTGTTGCCCTCCGGAAGTGGCGCCAAGGGCTCCAGTTGCCGATGCGGCGCTTCCTGCTGGCGGTACTGTTCCAGGGTCTCGCGCACGCGCCGGTACAGGGCATAGGGCGGCTCGGCGGCAGTAATTGCTTCCTCCAGGCGCCGGTGTGCGAGTGCGGTGCGAAGATGCTCTGCGGGGTCGAAAAGGCGTGCTTTCATCGAGGCGCCGAACCAGTTCAGGTCCGGCGCGGTGCGCCCGCCATTGAGGTGGGCAAGGAAGCTCAGCATTGCCGAGCTGAGCGCGACGTCAAAGCTGGCCACTTGCTCGGGCGCCAGCCCGGCATCGGACGGCAAGGGCGCCGCCAGGGCATAGTCAAGGGGATCGAGTCCATGCCGGCCGGCCTCGCCCAGCAGCTGTAGCGCTTGCCGCGCCAGCTCCAGGTTGGGGCCTGTCCACACCGGCAGGTCGCCGCCGGCGCGGTAGAAGCGCCGTACCAGTTCCGGCGCAGGGCCGGGTTGCGCCAGCAGCCTGCCCATGGCATCGCTCGTATCGGGTGCGGCGCGCGCGCTGTCGGCAAGGGCGCTTGGCGGCGCCGCCGGCAGCAATGCGGCAAGTAAAGCTACAGCGACGATGATGCGCCGGCGCATTGGACCTCCCGTATGCCTGGCAGCAAAGCCTGGCCCCGCCTCATGCAGCCTGGACCGAAACCAGGTTCGACAAGGAGCGGGCATAGGCCAGCGCATAGCGCAGCTCGCCGCCGGATTGCGCATGGACCGTCAGCAGCGGCTGGCCAGGCTCGACCATGGTTCCCAGCGGCGCGTGGAACGTCACCCCGGCGGCAGCAGCCTTCGGCGCACCGGCCAGCTTGGCGATGCGGGCCAGGCAGCGGTTGTCGATGGCGACCACCCGGCCCGCGTGGCGCGCCAGCACAGGTTCATGGTACGGCGCAACCGGTGGCTCGCGCAAGCCGCCCTGCGCCTCGCAGATGGCCTGGAATTTACGCCAGGCGGCGCCGCTATCGAGCACGCTGCGCGCCAAGGCCAAACCCGTGCCCGCCTCGGCTTTGCCGCCCAGCTCAAGCACGCTACCGGCCAGGAGCAGGGCACGCTCGCGCAGGTCGGCCGGGCCGTCCGGCTGCCCGCGCAGGATGGCCAGCACATCCCTGGCCTCGAGCGCCGGCCCGATGCCGCGGCCCACCGGCTGGCTGCCGTCGCTGATGACCACGCGCAGCTGCATGCCGAATTCGGCCGCCACGGCCTGCATGCGGGAGGCGAGGGCGTTGGCGGCGTCCATGGAGCGAATCTTGGCGGTCCGGCCGACCGGAATATCGATCACGATGTGGGTCGAGCCGGCCGCCACCTTTTTCGACAGGACGGACGCCACCAGCAAGCCATCGCTGTCGAGCCCGAGTGGACGCTCGATGCGGATCAGCACATCGTCGGCCGGGCTGAGCGCGACCGCGCCGCCCCACACGATGCAACCGCCTTCCTGCTCCACCACGCTGCGCATGCGGTCCAGTTCCAGCTGGACGGGGGCCAGCGTTTCCATGGTGTCGGCGGAACCGGCCGGCGAGGTGATCGCGCGCGACGAGGTCTTGGGGATCAGCAGGCCGCAACTGGCCACGATTGGCACCACCAGCAGCGTGGTGCGGTTGCCGGGCAGCCCTCCCACGCAGTGCTTGTCGACCACCGGAGCCCGGTCCCAGTGCAGCCGTTTGCCAGACTGCACCATGGCCTGGGTCAGCGCGATCGTCTCCGCAACGTCCAGGCGGTCGCCGGAACAGGATGCGATCAGGGTGGCGATTTCGATATCCGAATAGCGTCCGCCGATCAGGTCGTTGATGATGGCCTGGGCCGTATCCGTCTCCAGGGGACGCCCGAAGATCTTGGCGCGCACCGCTGAGAACGAGGCGACAGGCGGCGGATGGCCCACCGTGACCAGCTCGCCTTCCTGGCCGCCGAGCGCCGCCCAGGCCGCTTCCGACAGCCCGATCTCGTCATTGGCAATGAGGTCGATGTGCACGACATTCAGGGTGGCGATCACGCTGGCGCCGTTCCGCTCGACCTGGACGCGGGTCTGGGCTTCGAATCCCTCCGAACGGCACACCGGGCTGTCGCTGTGCAGGTAGACGACCGGATGGCGGTAGGTGTCGATGCCCAGCCTGCGCAAGCGCAAGGCGACGCCGCTGGCCGCTGCCGCCGTGCCCGTGCACCCAGTACCTGAGGCGCTCATGCCAGCTCCTCGCTGTCCCGGTACAGTGGCACGCGGCAGTTCCAATGCAACTGCTCCTCGATGCGCCGCCGCAGGGCATCGGCCGCTGCCGGTTCGCCATGGGTGATGAAGGTTCTCTTTGGCGGATGTTTGAAGTGGGACAGCCAGTCCATGATTTCCTGCTGGTCGGCGTGCGCCGACAGGCTGTCCAGCTTGGCCACGCGGGCGCGTACCGGGACGTATTCGCCGAAGATCTTGACGCTGGACGCGCCGTCCACCATGGCCGCGCCCCGTGTGCCGCCCGCCTGGAAGCCGGCGAACACGATGGCGTTGCGCGAATCGCCGGCAAAGGCGGCAAGGTGATGCAGTACCCGGCCGCCAGTGGCCATGCCGCTGGCGGAGATGATGATCTTGGGCGTGCGCTTCTGGTCAAGGGCCATTGACTCTTCCACGGTGGCGACGATGTGCGCCGTGTGGGCCAGGCCTTCGCATTCGGATGGGCCCAGCAGGTGGTCGCGCCGGTTGTTCAGGAAGATCGAGGTGGCGCTGGCGGCCATGGGACTGTTGAGGTAGACCGGCAGTACGGCCGGAATTTCCCCGCGCTGCTTGAGCTGGTGAATGTGGTAGAGCAGCTCCTGCGCCCGGCCGACCGCGAAGGACGGGATAATGACGACGCCGCCGTGGGCTGTCGTTTCGCGGATGATCTTGCCCAGTTCAATGGAGGGATCGGCCGGGTCGTGCAGGCGGTCGCCGTAGGTCGATTCCAGGACCAGGTAGTCGGCCTCGTCAATGAACTCGGGCGGCGGCAGCAGGGGATCGCCTGGGCGCCCCAGGTCGCCGGAGAAGGCCAGCGTACGTCCATGGTGCCGCACCTTGACCATGGCCGCACCGAGGATATGGCCCGCGCGCAGGAACTCGACACTCAGGTGCTCCCCCAGCTTCAGGATATGGCCAAAGTCGACCGGTACCAGCGTTTTCAGGGCGCGTACTGCGTCGGCTTCGGAGTAGAGCGGCAAGGCCGGCTTGTGGCGCGAAGTGCCGTGCCGGTTGGCATAATTTGCTTCCTCTTCCAGCAGATGCCCACTGTCGGGCAACAGCAAGCGGCAC
>Ga0307416_100002440_pt1 | contig 10675 bp, 13 predicted proteins | sample DK1Cmetagenome_2_FD_203821 | JGI IMG/M metagenome (GOLD analysis project Ga0307416, IMG submission 203821) | Maize rhizosphere microbial communities from greenhouse at UC Davis, California, United States - DK15-C-3 | ecosystem: Host-associated > Plants > Roots > Rhizosphere > Soil | place...
GCGCGGTTGCTGCGGTCCTTGCCGGCCACGGCGCCGCTCACCGGCACGCCGGCAGCGGCCGTGCCGGCCGCGATGGCGCGCGTGGTGTAGGTTTGCGGCTGGCCGTCGCTGTCGGTGCGGTTCACGCCCAGGAACCATGACCAGGCCCCGTGCCGGCTGCCGAGCGACATGCTGGCCTGCTTCGCACTGAAGTTCTGCCTGGTGTTGTACAACTCAAAGGGCTGGTGCACATAGGCTGCGCGCGCATGGGCTTCGAACTGCTTCGGCATGCGCGTCACGTAATCGACCACGGCGCCCACCGAGTTGCCGCCGTAGGCTGCGGAGAAGGGGCCGTACAGGACGTCGACACGCTCGATTTCCTCCGGCGCCACCATGCCCCAGCGCGGCGCGAAAGTGGCGCCGTTGCCCAGATAGTTCGACAGCAGCACGCCATCCGCATACACCGCCGAGCGCGCGCTGTTGCCGGTGCCGGAAGCGCGGGTTGACAGCACGGCATGGTTGTAGTCGCCGATGTAGCGCTTGCGCACCAGCAGGCTAGGCAGGTATTTCAGGGCGTCTTCCGCATCGCTGGCATTGATCTGGTTTTCGATCTGCAGGCGCGTGATCCCTTCGATCGTGGTCGGGATTTGCGTCGGCAGCGAGGTCGGGTGGACGCCCGCGATGATGACGGTGCCCACCAGCTTGAGCGGCGATTCCCCTTCATGGTCGGCCAGGGCCGGGCTTGAAAAGACCGCCAGCAACGCGGCGGCGAGGGGAACGAGACGGGTGTTCATGGTGCTTCCTTTCGGTATTTTTATGCGAGCAGCAGCCTTGCGACCGCGCCGTCGGGCGGCGCGTGCAATGCGATTCAGGACCAGCTGGCGGAAAGGATCAGGCGGCAGGCGGCGCCCGCGAAGGCGGGGCAAGGCGCGGTTGCAGGGGCGCAGCGACGGCGCCCGGGGTGGCGGGAACGAAGTACGGCGGCGCCGGCAGCAGCACGGCGAAGTCCGCTGGCGGCGGCACGGCAGGCAAATCCGCCTGCAGCACGCAGTAGCCGCACTGCTTCATCAGGTGGTGGGCCTTGCCGTTGCTGTCGTCAACGGCGGCGTGGCAGTGCTCGACCCGGTCCGCGCAGGCGGCGGACAGCAGCATCGACATGGTCGGCGCGGAGACGGCCATCAGCATCGCAAACAAGGCGATCCTGATCATATTGGCGAATTGTCTCGGGCTGCAGGGCATGCTGGGACCACAATGTGAACTTCAACAAGTCACATTGTAGGGACGCCAGACTGGCGCTCACATGTCCTGAATCAAGTTTTCCGGATATGCAGCCTGATAACGCGGCGCGGCGCGCCATGCGCTGCCGGGGCGTTTGGCGTGTCGCCGGAAGTGCCGGCATTGCCGCTCTCGCAGCTGCCGCAGGAGCTGCAGCCATCGCCGCAGCTGGACTGGGTATTGAAGACGCGCGCCAGGCGTTCCTGCCGGAAGCCCTTGCGCGACAGGGCGTAGACGACCTGCTGGCGCCAGGCGGCAGGCAGGTACCTGGCCGCCGCGTGCAGCGCGGCGGCTGCCACCAGCATCGCGACGACGGCTTCCTGCCACATGGTCAGGCCCCCAGCGCCAGCGCGACGCGGTAGGTGATGAAGGAGGCCACGTAGGCCAGCGCAAACAGGTAGCCCGCCATCAGCAGCGGATACTTCATGCTGTTGGTTTCGCGGCGCACCACCGACAGCGTGGACAGGCACTGCGGCGCGAACACATACCACGCCATCAGCGACAGTGCGGTCGCCATCGTCCAGCCCTGCGAAATCACCGGCACCAGCGTACTGGCCAGTTCATCGCCGGTCTGCGACAGGGCATACACGGTGCCCAGCGCGCCTACTGCCACTTCACGCGCGGCCAGGCCCGGCACCAGCGCGATGCAGATCTGCCAGGTGAAGCCGATCGGGGCGAAGATGAATTCCAGTGCGCGGCCCAGCATGCCCGCCACGCTGTAGTAGATCGGCGGGTGGGTCGCGCCTTCCGGGGCGCCGGGGAAGCTGCTCAGGGCCCACAGCAGGATCATCAGCGTCAGGATGGTGGTGCCGACGCGCAGCAGGAAAATCTTGGCGCGCTCATACAGGCCGATCGCCAGGTTGCGCAGGTGCGGCCAGTGGTAGGCCGGCAGCTCCAGCATCAGCGGCTGGTTGCGCTTGGCGCCCATGGTGCGCTTCATGAAGTAGGCCACCGCCATGGCGGAGAAGATGCCGGCGAAGTACAGGCCGAACAGCACCAGGCCCTGCAGGCTGAAGCCGCCCCACACTTCGCGTTCGGGAATGAAGGCCGCAATGATCAGCGCATAGATCGGCAGGCGCGCCGAACAGGTCATCAGCGGCGCGATCATGATGGTGACCAGGCGGTCGCGCGGATTCTGGATGGTGCGCGCGGCCATGATGCCCGGGATCGCGCAGGCAAAGGACGACAGCAGCGGGATGAAGGCGCGGCCGGACAGGCCGACGCCGCCCATCAGGCGGTCCAGCAGGAAGGCCGCGCGCGGCAGGTAGCCGCAATCCTCCAGCACCAGGATAAAGAAGAACAGGATCAGGATCTGCGGCAGGAATACCAGCACCGCGCCCACGCCGCCGAGGATGCCGTCGATCAGCAGGCTGCGCAGCACGCCGTCGGCCATCTGCTCCCTGAGCATGGCGCCCAGGCCTTCCACCCCGGCGCTGATCATGTCCATCGGCGTCTCGGCCCAGCTGAACACGGCCTGAAACACGAAGAACATCAGCACCGCGAGGATCAGCGGGCCAAGCACCGGATGCAGGACGAAGTGGTCGAATTTTTCGCTCAGGTTGCCTTTGTCGCCTTCCTCGTTGGCGGCCACCGACAGGATGCGGCGCACTTCGCGCTGGGTCGCTTCGACCGATACCGCGTCGATGGCGGCCAGCGGGTTGGCCGTCGATTCATGGATCGGCCACATTTCGTCCAGCGCGCGCAGCAGCGACTTTTCGCCGCCGTTCTTGACCGCGACCGTCTCCACCACGGTCATGCCCAGTTCCTGGGCCAGCTTGTCGGCATCGATGCGGATGCCGCGCCTGGCGGCCACGTCGACCATGTTCAGGCACAGCACCATCGGCAGGCCGAGGCGCTTGATCTCCAGCACCAGGCGCAGGTTCAGGCGCAGGTTGGTGGCGTCCACCACGCACACCACCACGTCCGGCGAACGCTCGCCCTGGCGCAGGCCGGCCACCACGTCGCGGGTGATTTCCTCGTCCGGGGTGTGCGCCGACAGGCTGTAGGCGCCCGGCAGGTCCAGCAGGCGGAACCGCTTGCCGCCCGGGGAGGTGAACTGGCCTTCCTTGCGTTCGATGGTCACGCCCGCATAGTTGGCCACCTTCTGGCGCGCGCCGGTCAGGCGGTTGAACAGCGCGGTCTTGCCGCAATTCGGATTGCCCAGCAAGGCCACCATCGGCTGCTGCGCGACGGCTGCTGCCGTCTTGTCTACTGCACCCATTACTTATTCCGGTTGGATCGAGATCAGCGCTGCTTCAAAACGGCGCAAGGCGAAGGTGGCGTTGCCTACTTTAATGGCCAGCGGTTCGCCGCCGGGCATGCCGCGTTTCAGCATGCGGATGCGCTCACCCGGCACGAAGCCGAGTTCCATCAGGCGGCGCGCCAGGTCGGCGCCATCTTCCGTATCGAGGGGATTGCCCGGCGCCACATGGACCACGGTGCCGCTCTGCCCGACCGGCAGGGAATCGAGCTTGATCAGGGTAGGTGCGAGAGTCATGTGTTCTTTCCGGGGCGAAATACTTCTGCTCATTATAAAGGCAAATGAGAATGCTTACTATTTTCAGATAGCACTTGCATTGTATCCCGGCTCAGGTAGAATGGGAAACGTAATGATAATGATTCTCATTAAGAGGATTGCAATCTTAGCCAGAAGGTAATGGAATGATCGTTTGTGTCTGCAACAACATCTCTGATCGCGAAATCCGTCAAGCCATAGATATGGGTATCGGTTCCATGGACGAGCTGCGTGAAGCGCTCGGCGTGGCCACCTGCTGCGGCAACTGCCTCAGCTATGCAGTCGAAGTGCTGGATGAACACCTGGGCAGCGGACTGCAGGAGACCGTGCTGAAGCGCCCGTCAATGGCCGTGTAAGGAGCGCAGTATGCAAACGATGACTTTTGCCGCCGGCGGTTTTGACGCCGGCCAGGGCAGCGCCAAGCTGACCAAGGTGGCGGTCGTCGTTATGCTGCACGCAGTACTGGGCTATGGCATCGTGAATGGCACCATGACCCGCATGATCGATCGCATGCCGGAAGTGGTCAACGTCACCTTCGTGGCGTCGCCGCCTCCCCCGCCAGCGTCGCAGCCGAAGACGATCGAAGTCGCGCACAAGGCGCCGACCATCGCGCCACCGCCGCTGCCGATGCTGCCGATCACCATCGAAAACACCATCACCCCGCCGCCGTCGCAGGCGCGCGTGAGTGAAGCCGCGCCCACCCCGGTGGTGGCCGCCCCGGTCCAGGCGCCGCCCGCCGCCCCGGTCGCGCCGTCCGGCCCGCGCGTGATTTCCGCCGTTGAATACGTGCGTGCCCCGCAGCCGGTCTACCCCTCCGTTTCGCGCCGCATGGGCGAACAGGGCGTGGTCACGCTGCGCGTGCTGGTCAATGAAAAAGGCTATGCCGAACAGGCCTCGGTGCAGAAGTCTTCCGGCTCCAACAACCTCGACGAAGCCGGCCGCCAAGCCGCCATGCGCGCGCTGTTCAAGCCCTATGTCGAGGATGGCAAGCCGGTGCCGGTCTACGTGATCGTACCGATCAACTTCCAGATGACGTAAAAAAAGCGCCGCAAGGCGCTTTTTACATATCAGCCCACATCCTGAGCAGGTTATGGTAGTGCCCCGCGAGTCCGACGGTGGCTTCACTGTCGCCATGCTGGGCGCGCAGCTTCTGGATGTTCTGGTCCAGCTCGAACAGCATGGTGCGCCGCCAGTCGTCGCGCACCATCGATTGCGTCCACAGGAAGGACGCCACGCGTTCGCCGGCAGTGACCGGGTTGACGCGGTGCACGCTGCTGGCCGGATAGACGATCGCATCGCCGGCCGGCAGCTTCACTTCATGCGCGCCATAGCTGTCCATCACGGTCAGCTCGCCGCCCTCATACTCGTCCGGTTCGGACAGGAACACCGTGGTGGAGATATCCGACCGCATCACGTCGGCCGAGCCCACCATGTGGCGGATGGCGCCGTCGATATGCAGGCCGTAGTTCTCGCCGCCGGCATAGCTGTTGAAGTACGGCGGCAGCATCCGCAGCGGCAGCGCCGCCGAGTAGAACAGCGGGTTCTTCGCCAGCGACTTGATGATGATATCGCCAAGCTCCATCGCCAGCGGCGTGCCTTCCGCCAGCTGCCGGTTGCGCTTGACCTGCGCGCCCTGCGCGCCCACGCTGGCGCGGCCGTCGATCCATTCGGCGTCCGCCATGCGCTGGCGGAATTCCTTGACCTGGGCCGGCGTCAGGACGCCGGGGATATGCAGCATCATAGCGGCTGTTCGTTGAAGTAAAGACGCAAATGATAATAGTTTTCATTTACATTAGCAATCCTAAGTGGCCGCGGGATTAGGCCCCCTGGGGCCCTTCGTGGCAGAATGTCACTATTCCCCACCTGATAAGAAGGAAACCCCATGAAGGGCGACAAAGATGTAATCCGTCTGCTGAATGCTCAGCTGACCAATGAACTGACGGCGATTAACCAGTACTTCCTGCATGCGCGCATGTACCGTCATTGGGGCTTCGACAAGCTGGGCAAAAAAGAGTACGACGAATCGATCGGCGAAATGAAACACGCCGACCGCATCATCGACCGCATCCTGATGCTGGACGGCCTGCCTAACCTGCAAGCCCTGCACAAGCTGCTGATCGGCGAGAACACGGAAGAAATGCTGGCGGCCGACCTGAAACTGGAAAAAGGCGCCCACGTCACCATCAAGGAAGGCATCGCGCATTCCGAAAAAGTCGGCGACTACGTATCGCGCGACCTGCTGCTGGATATCCTCAAGGATACCGAGGAGCATATCGAATGGCTGGAAACCCAGCTCGACATCATTGGCAAGATCGGCATCCAGAACTACCTGCAATCGCAGATGTCGGACGCGGAGTAATGGTCCAGAGTCCGGAACTGCTGCGGCGCCTGCTGCGTGCAAAAGACCGGATGGACGCCGCCTTTCACGAGGAATGGCCGGTCAGCCGGCTGGCCGAAGTGAGCTGCGTGTCAGCCGCTCACTTCGCCCGCTCCTTCAAGCAGGCCTTCGGCCTGCCGCCCCACCGCTACCTGCTGACGCGCCGCATCGAACGGGCCGTGGCATTGCTGCGCGAAACCGAACTCCCCATTACCGACATTGCCTACAGCACCGGCTGGCGCAGCCTGGGCACCTTCGGGCGCACCTTCCGCGACATCACCGGCCACAACCCGGGCGACCTGCGCACGCGCGAGCGCGATGCCGGCGGCCAGCCCGGACCGGTGCCGGCCTGCGTGCTCAGCGCCGCCCGGCGCCCGCTCCTCATCAAGGCAGTTTCGGAGAAGCGGCGCCTGGCAGGGCTCCCTACAATGGAGTCTCAACTTAAGGAGACACCATGAAACAAGGTATTCAAGTAGCTGGCCTGTACGTACGCAACCAGGATGAGGCCGTCGATTTCTACGTCGGCAAACTCGGTTTCAAGATCCACACCGACGTGCGCAACGGCGACTATCGCTGGCTGACCGTGCAGCACCCGGAACAGCCCTCGTTCCAGCTGGGCCTGTACGTGCCCGGCCCGCCGGTGCATGACAGCGCCACCGCCCAGGCGCTGAATGCGCTGGTGGCAAAAGGCGCCATGCCGCCGCTGGTGCTGGAAGTGGCCGACTGTTTTGCAGAATATGAAAAGTTGCGCAAGCTGGGCGTGGAATTTACCCAGGAACCCGTGGAGCGCTACGGCAAGGTGGACGCCGGCTTCCGCGATCCGTCCGGCAACGGCTGGAAAATGATCCAGGCCAGCCGCTAAGCCGGCAGCTGCAGTCCCCAGGCGGCGCGCCACTGCGCATAGAATTGCGCATCCGGCGCGACCGCGCCCGCGAAGCCGCACACTGCCGCGGCAAAGGCATTGGCCCGCTGCAGGGTCAGCGGCATGTCCCAGCCACGCGCCTGCCCCAGCATGAACACCGCGGCGAACGCGTCGCCCGCCCCCACCGTGTCGGCCAGTTGCGGCTGCGGCACGCCCGGATCCGTTACCCGCGCGCCATCGGCGCCCAGGAACAGGGCACCGCGCCGGCCCAGTGTCACCAGCAGGCCCCTGATCGAAAAGTTGTGCATCAGGGCGCGCGCTTCAGTCTCGACGGCCGCGCAATCCATGTCCACGGTATCCGGGCAGGTGTGGCAGTACCAGGAGAACAGGGCCTGCAGTTCGAGTTCATTGACCTTCACGGTGTCGGCTTGCTGCAGCGAAGCGAACACCACGGATTCCTCCACGCCGTCGCGCAGGTTCAGGTCGAGGAATCGCCCCGCATCGGGTACCGACTCCAGCACGGCCTTCAGGGCCGCGCGCGATTCCGGCTCGCGCTGCGCCAGCGTGCCGAAATACACCGTGTTGGGCGAAAAGGCGCGCGTCACATCGACCGTTTCCGCCGGCTCGATGTGGTCATAGGCTTGCCCCGCCAGGATATGGAAGCGGTGCCCGCCCGCGCCGTCGCGCTCGACGGTGACGCGGCCGGTCGGCTCGTCGCCGTGCTGCAAGCCTTCGGTGCTCATGCCAAAGCGGGTGAACTCCCGCTCCAGTACGGCGCCGCCCGCGTCATTGCCGACGCGCGTCACCATCAGCGGCCGCGCGCCCAGCGCCGCCAGGTTGCGCGCCACATTGAACGGCGCCCCGCCGGGAATGGACTGGTCGTCAAAGTCATCCAGCAAGGCTTCGCCAAACACGAGGACTCTGTCCGCCATCACGACCTCCGGGGGTATCAGGCTACGGGAACGGTATCTTTAAAGGAAGGACGCTCGGCCAGCTTGTCGTACAGCCTGGCCAGGTTCGGGTGCGCGGCGCGCCAGGCGATGTCCGGGAAGCGGAAACTCAGCCAGCCCAGGCAGCAGCCCACCGCCACGTCGGCCAGCGAATAGTGGTTGCTGGCGCAGAAGCTGCTGTCGCCCAGGCGGTCGGCCATCGACTGCAGGCCCAGCTCTACTTTCTGCAGCTGGCGCGCGACCCATTCCTCGCTTTGCTGCCCCTGCTGGCGCAGCGTACGCTCCAGGCGCACCAGCACGCCGGCATCGAGCACGCCGTCGGCCAGGGCTTCCCAGCACTTGATGTCAGCGCGCTCGCGTCCATTCGGCGGCAACAGCTTGCAGACGGGCGATACGGCATCCAGGTACTCGACGATCACGCGCGAATCCTGCATCGCGTAGCCGTCTTCCATGATCAGGCAAGGCACCTTGCCCAAGGGGTTCAGCTTCTGGATGGTGGTATCTGCCGCCCAAACGTTTTCCAGCTCAAATTGGTAGTCGAGTTTTTTTTCCGCCAGTACCACGCGCACTTTGCGCACGAAGGGACTGGTGAGTGAACCGATAAGTTTCATAGATGCTGAGAGTAGAGAATTAGACAACAGTATAGCATCGCCCCCGCCGCCCATGGCGCAGCGCTGGCGGCCGGGCCGCCGCGCGGGTGGCGGCGCTGCCAATGGTAAAATCTTGTTTTTTCCAGCCTCTCCCTCCCGCCTGACCATGACTACTCCATACTCCACCCTGTCGGCCCTGTCCCCGCTGGACGGCCGCTACGCCTCGAAAACCGACAAGCTGCGCCCGATCCTGTCCGAATCCGGCTTCATGCACCACCGCGTGAAGGTCGAAATCGCATGGCTGCAAGCCCTGTCGCAGGCGGGTTTTGCCGAGATCAAGCCGTTCCCGGCCGCCGCCTCCGCCCTGCTGGACCAGCTGGCCGCCGGGTTCACCGAGGCAGACGCCGCCCGCATCAAGGAAATCGAAGCCGTCACCAACCATGACGTGAAGGCCGTGGAATACTGGCTGAAGGAAAAAGTGAAGGACGTGCCGGAGCTGGTCGCCGCCTCCGAGTTCATCCACTTTGCCTGCACTTCGGAAGACATCAACAACACCTCGCACGGCATGATGCTGAAGGCAGCGCGCGACGGCGTGATGCTGCCGGCGCTGCAGGGCCTGGTCGCCCGCCTGACCGAAATCGCCCATGCCAACGCCGAGCTGCCAATGCTGAGCCGTACCCACGGCCAGACCGCCAGCCCGACCACCCTGGGCAAGGAATTCGCCAACGTCATCGCCCGCCTGCAGCGCGCCATCGAGCGCATCGCCAAGGTGGAAATCCTGGGCAAGATGAACGGCGCAGTCGGCAACTACAACGCCCACCTGTCGGCCTACCCATCGTTCGACTGGCCAGCGTTCTCCAGGAACGTGATCGAGCAGCGCCTGGGCCTGGTGTTCAACCCGTACACCATCCAGATCGAACCGCACGACTACATGGCCGAGCTGTTTGACGCCTTCGCCCGCGTCAACACCATCCTGCTGGACCTGAACCGCGACATCTGGACTTACGTATCGCTGGGCTACTTCAAGCAGAAGCTGAAGGCCGGCGAAATCGGTTCCTCCACCATGCCGCACAAGGTCAACCCGATCGACTTCGAAAACTCCGAAGGCAACCTGGGCTTGGCCAACGCCGTGCTGAAGCACCTGTCCGAAAAACTGCCGGTGTCGCGCATGCAGCGCGACCTGACCGATTCGACCGTGCTGCGCAATATCGGCGTCGGCCTGGGCTACACCCTGCTGGCCTATGATTCCTGCCTGCGCGGCCTGAACAAGCTGGAAGTGAACCCGGCCCGCCTGGCAGCCGACCTGGATGCCTCGTGGGAAGTGCTGGCCGAGCCGGTGCAGACCGTGATGCGCCGCTACGGCATCGAGAACCCGTACGAGCAGCTGAAGGAACTGACGCGCGGCAAAGGCATCACCAAGGAAGCGCTGCGCGAGTTCATCACCGGCCTGGCGATCCCGCAGGAAGCCAAGGACCTGCTGCTGGCCATGACCCCGGCCAACTACACCGGCATCGCCGCCCAGCTGGCAAAGGCCATTTAAGTCCCCTCGGACCAGGGCGCCTGGCGGGCGCCCTGCATCGACTCCACCGCATCGAAGATGTGCGCCAGGGCACCCTCCATATGGCGCGCGGTATCGTTGCCGCTCTGGTTGGTGACGATGAAGACACCCAGGTCATATTTGGGCACGATATAGGCGTAGCTCTGCGCGCGCGGCACGCCGCCGTGATGCACGAAGTGCTTACCCAGCTGGCGGTTCTCCCCGATATTCCAGAAATAGGCGATGCTGAAGTCATGCCGGAAGCGCACCAGTGGCTTGTGCGACTCGCGCACGGCAGCACTGGGGCCAAGCTGCAAGCGCAGGTACTTCACCATCTCCGGCATTGTCGCCTTCAGGTTGCCCGCCGCGCCCCAGGGCAGCTGGGGCATTGGCGTGGTGGCGACCGGGTTGTCGCTATGGTAGCCGGGCGCCAGGCGCGCCGCATCGCTGGCAGCCACCCGCGTCCCCACGGAATGCATGTCCGCCTCCCGCGCAAGGAATCTGGACAGCAATGATTCGTAAGGTTCGCCGTAGATTTTCTCCAGCGTGTGCGCGACCAGCTCCGTACCGGCGCTCGAATACGCGTAATC
>Ga0307416_100002441_pt1 | contig 10674 bp, 10 predicted proteins | sample DK1Cmetagenome_2_FD_203821 | JGI IMG/M metagenome (GOLD analysis project Ga0307416, IMG submission 203821) | Maize rhizosphere microbial communities from greenhouse at UC Davis, California, United States - DK15-C-3 | ecosystem: Host-associated > Plants > Roots > Rhizosphere > Soil | place...
GTAAGTTGAAAAGTGGAAAAGTGGAAAAGTGGAACAGTGAGTTCGGAAGTACTTCGAGCTGCGACGCTGACTTCTTCAACTTTTCCACTTCTTCAACTTTTCCACTTACGCGCCGCAGCGCGTGGGGGCCCGTAGCTCAGCGGTTAGAGCGGCCGGCTCATAATCGGTTGGTCCCAGGTTCGAATCCTGGCGGGCCCATTCATTCTTCGCTGTAATGATGTCCCCAGACCTCCAGCGCCTCATCGACCTCCAGCGTCTGGAAACGACGATTGCCGACGCCAAGGCGACGATCGCCGCCCATCCGCAACGGCTGGCCGATGCCGACGCCCAGCTCGCCGTCGCCACCCAGGCACTCGACGCCGCCCAAAGCCGGCTCAAGGACAATCAGGACGCCCGGCGCGCGCTCGAGAAGGACGTCGCCTTGTATCAGGGGCGGCTGGCCAAGTTCAGGGACCAGCAGTCAGCGGTCAAGACGAACAAGGAGTATCAGGCGCTGGGACATGAAATCGAAACCGCCCAGCGCGATCTCGGCGGCGTCGAAGAGAAGGTCATCGAGCGCATGGTCGAAGCCGACGCACTTGCCTCCGACGTCAAGCAGGCGGAGTCGGTGTTCGCCGCGCGGCGCAAGGAGATCGAGGCCGAGAAGAAGCGTCTGAACGACGAGCTCGCCACCGTCGAAGCCGCGCTGAAGACGGCGACCGACGCGCGCACGGCGCTGCTGTCGCAGATGGAGCCGCGGCTCGTCGCGACGTTCGAGCAGGTGGCCCGCGTCCGCAAGGGTATCGCCGTCACCATGGCCACCCGTGACGGGCTGTGCTCGGTGTGCCACGTGCGCCTGCGTCCGCAGGTATTCCAGCTGGTGCGGCACAACGACAGCATCATCCAGTGCGACAGCTGTCACCGCATCCTCTACTACATCCCTCCCCCGCCGCCGGCCGAAGGCGCGGTCGTCCGCTAGCCCCGAGCGAGCGGAGCGAGTCGACAGTCTGATGCAACCCTCGCTGTTTGGGCCCGCGTCCGGCGGGGCGGCGACGGCCAATATCGACGGCGGTTCGCGCGGCAATCCGGGGCCGGCGGGCTACGGGGTCCGCATCGAGCATCAGGACGGCTCGATCGTCGAGCTGAAGGAAGCGCTGACGCTTGCCACGAACAACGTCGCCGAGTACAGCGGGCTGCTGGCGGCGCTGCGATGGGCCGCGACCAACGGCATCAGCGCGCTGCACATCCGATCGGATTCGGAACTGCTCGTGAAACAGATGCTGGGTCAGTACCGGGTCAAGAACGCCGGACTGTTACCACTCTACGAGGAGGCGCGGGCGATGACGCGCCGGATCGGCCGCGTCACCTTCGAGCACGTCCGCCGCGAATTCAACAAGGACGCCGACCGTCTCGCCAACGAAGCGATGGACGAAGCCGCGGCTAAGGCTGGCGCGTGAACCGCAGATCCCAGATGCGGTCCTGATTCACGCTGAAGCCGACGATACGACCGGAGGCATCGCGCCGCACAACCACCCAGCCGGCGCCCGACGAGAAACCGTCGGGAAATACCGGAGCCAGCTGCACCGTGTCAGTTCCTCTTCGGACGACCAGCCGCTCGCCATCGAGGACGACCTCCACCGTCATCTGCAGCTCGTCGCTGGCGTAGCGACCAGCGATCGGCTGCAACTCCTGCACGCCGGGCTTCCACGGCTCCACGCGTTCGTAGTCGTCAGCGGTGCCGAATTCGTCGGTGACGCGCAGGAATCGCCCATCGAATTCCAGAACGTACGCACCACCGGCGTCGAACCGGTGCCGGGCCACGCGCGTCAGCGGCCCAAAGCTCGACGATGCCAGCTGGTCTTTCTGGACGGAGATCGTGACCACAGCTGCAGGCGTCAGCGATCGGTAGAGCCCGGCGTAGCGTGGGCCCTCCTCGGCGTTGAGCGGCTCTGACGCCGGCAAAGCAGCTGCACGGCCCGGCGGCAATAACAGGTCGGCAATCGCCTTCGCGGTGTTGGTCGCGTTTCCGCTCGTGACGTTGCACATCACGGCGACCGAGACACCGTGATCCGGGTACCGCGACAGGTGTGCCACGTAGCCGGCAGTGCCGCCACTGTGATCGACCTCCCGTCGTCCGCGATAGGTATCCACGTAGAGCCCGAGCGCGTACTCGTGTTCGCGTCCGTCGTTGAACCTGGCTCGACGCTCCATGTCGGCGACGAATTGCGCATCGCCGACGACCGGCGTCACGAAGTTCGCATTCCACTTCAGCAGGTCGCCGATGGTGGTCAGCAGCCCGCCGTTGCCATGCACGTTCTCGAACGGCATCAATGTCGAAAACGTCTTCTGGCCCGTGTAGGCGATGGCGCGCCGTTTGACGATGCGGGTGTGATCGTCTCGCCACGACGTGTCGCTCATACCGAGTGGCTGAAAGATGCGCGCCTTCGTAAAGTCGGCGAACGACACCCCGCTGACGCGGCCGACGAGGATTGCCGCGAGGTTGTATCCGGTATTGCTGTACGACCAGCGCGTGCCGGGCTCGAAGTTCAGCATCCGCTGCCGGCGGACGAAGTCGAGCACGTGCGCGTGGGTGTGAACGCGCGACGTCCGCGGCCATCCTTCGATGGCCGCGAGGCCGCCCCAGTCGCGCAGACCGGCGGTGTGATTCAACATCTGCCGGATGGTGATGTCCGCGGCGACGTCGGGCATTTCCGGGACGTACTTGCGGACCTTGTCGTCGAGAGACAGCTTGCCATCGCGCGCCAGCAGGAGTACGGCTGCGGCGGTGAACTGCTTCGAAACGGATCCGACCTCGAAGATGGTATCGAGCGTGACCGGCACATCGTGCTCGAGATCAGCCATTCCGTACGCCGCCCGCACCACCGGCTGGCCTTTGACGTCCGCACCCACTGCGCATCCGGGTGTGCTTGTCGTCCATCGTGCAAACAGCCCGTCCACTTCCAGGTTGATGGAAGCGCCGGGCGCCTGGGCGCCGATGCGGCTTGCCGGCAATGCGGCGGTCGCGACGACAAACAGACTGACCGAGAGTCGGTTGCGCATGCTGCGGATTCTACCGTCGGGCGGCAACGATGGCGCCGGCGATCCGCCCGGCGTTTTCTTTTTCCGCTCGATAGGAGGTCAGCACCTCCAGATGCATGGCGGTACAAAGGCGGCAGTCGTAAATCTGTCCTTCCGGCACACCGCCAAGAACGAGCTGATCGCGGTTTGCTCCCGCGACATCCAGCCGGAGCTGCGGATGTTCCCGCGAACCCCGGGGCGGAGGGGGCGTGGAAAACCAGCGATCGATGAGATAGCGCTCGTGACCCGCGGCGGCGAAGGCATCGACCAGGTCCGAGCCCACGGTGTAGCAGCACGGCCCAATGCTTGGTCCGATGGCGGCGACCACGTTTGTGGGATGTGTGCCGTACTCGCGTTTCATCGCGTTCAGCGCCGCGACCGCCGCGCGGGCGGCGGTGCCGCGCCAGCCGGCATGAACCGCCGCCACCGCACCGGTCACTGAATCGGCCATCAGCAGCGGAACGCAGTCGGCGGCACGAACCGCAACGGCGACGTCAGTCGCGCTCGAGATGAACGCGTCGGCCTCGGGTTGCTGCAGTGGAACCGTGCCGCCCTGGTGGACCGTCGAAACCGCCGCGCCATGGACCTGAGCGAGCGTCGTCACATGCTTCACGCCGAGCGCGGCGGCCAGCAGGTCGTAGCCCGCCGCCGACGCTAACGACAGCTGCCTGGTCGTGAACAGGTGCGGCGCCAGGTCGTCGAGAGGACGGCATCGAAGCGCGGCACCCCACGGCGCTTCTGTCCAGTAGAAGGAATCCGGTACGGGCGGAAGGAGCATACTGGTCATGAGTCTGCGAGCTGGCTAGTTGGTAGTTGTCGTCACCGGTCTACGAACTATCTAACTATCCAACGACCAACGAGGATCGACGCACATGGATATCGTCGGCATCGGTATCGACGCAACCGAAATCCACCGTATTGCCGAATCGATCGAGCGCTGGGGCGATCGGTTCGTTGACCGTGTGTTCACGGCCGGCGAAATTGCCTATTGCCGCCGCCGGCGCGATTTCGCGTCGTCGTTTGCCGCTCGCTTCGCGGCCAAGGAGGCCGCCATGAAAGCGCTCGGCACCGGACATTCCCGCGGCGTGTTCTGGACCGGCATCGAGGTCGTGCGCCGTCACGGGCCGCCGCGGCTGGAATTCCACGGCGGCGCTGCGAAGCGACTCGGGGAGTTGGGCGCAACCGGCTCCCTGCTGACGCTCACCCACTCCCAGGACCTCGCCATCGCCCACGTGCTTCTCGTCCGATAGCAACCGCGGTTGTCGCCAGCCGGCCGCCTGGACGCGGCACGCTGTCTGCCAGGTGCCCAAAGTCAGCCGCCACGGTGATTTACGGCCACAGCGGAGCGCCAGCCACGGCGGCCGCGTCGTTGCCTCTTGATGCCCCGCCAGCTACGCCGCATGGAGGAAGCCGTGGTCGTGAAGATCATTCAGAACGAGAAGAACCCTTTGCCCGGAAAACTTGCCGAGGCCGAACTGCACTTCACCGAGGGCATCCTCGACGGTCTCAAGCTGATCGGATTCACCGTGTGGGAACGGCGGAGCGGCAACGGCCGCAACGTGACGTTTCCGGCGCGGCAGTACACGGTGGGCGGCGAGCGCCGCACCTTCGCGCTGCTGCGGCCGATTTCCGGGGATCCTGATGCGCAGGAACGGCTGCGCGAGCTGATTCTGCAGGCGTTCGCGGAGTACGAGGAGAAGGCGACCATCGCGTCGTAGCCTCGTGGCGGCCGACTCGTAGGGGCCGAACTTGAGGTCGGCCCTACTGGAGCACCTGAAGCAGGCGGGCGTTTTCCTTCTGCCGTTTCGGCGGCAGCGTCCACTCCTCACGGAAGCCCTTCTCGAGTTCGCTCCTGAAGAACGCGTCCTTCATGCCGCCGTCGATGATGTCCCATGGCAGCACGGTGTCGGCCGATCGGTCGCGGAATACGAAGAAGCCGGCGTCGACGCCCGATTCGGCGACGGCAGCGCGCCAGTTGCCGCCGTTGCGCTCCGCCGCCTCGATGGCCGGGGCAACGCGGCGGTCACCCAGCGACAGCAGTGCCTGGTAAAACGAATGCCGTTCGGACTTGATGTTGAAGAACACGTTGTCGATGCCGCCCATGAGCGTCTGCATCCGCTTGATCGTTCTGGCGATGGTGCGGTCGTCGGTCATCGGCAGCCACTGGTAGGCGGTCCCGGGCTTGGGCACCAGCGGGTTGACGCTGCCGACGATGCGCCCGACCTGTCCGCGCGGGCGTGCATGCCGCATCATGACGTCGCGCAGCTGCAGCGTCAGCTCGTGAATCGCGGTCAGATCCTCGTCGGTCTCGGTCGGCAGTCCGATCATGAAGTAGAGCTTCAGATTCTCGAACCCGGCGGCGAAGATCATCTCCGCGGCCTTCAGGATCTCGTCGTTGGTGACCGTCTTGTTGATGACACGCCGCAGGCGGTCCGAGCCGGTCTCGGGAGCAATCGTGATCGTCCGCTCTCCGCTGCGGCGCAGCAGATCGAGAATGGTCGGGGTCAGATCGTCGAGGCGCAGCGACGCCGGACTGATGGCGTAGCCCATCGCGACCAGCTCCGTCAGAATCGCCTCGATCTCCGGGTGGTCGCACAGTGCAATCGATACGAGACCGGCGCGGCTCGAGTACGGCTGCGCCCGCCTCGCCAGCTCCAGGATCCTGTCCTTCGGAAACGCTCGCACTGGCAGGTAGTTGTAGCCGGCCCAGCAGAAGCGGCAAAGATTCGCGCATCCACGCACGACCTCGACGAGGAAGCGCGACCCGAACTCGGTCTCGGGCGTAAAAATCGTCGTCGCCGGCGGATCCACGGCCTCGGTCGTCTTGAGCGCCGCTTTCTTCACGACCGGCGGCGCGTCGGTTCCCGGCCGCGCCGCGTAGGAGGCGATCGAGCCGTTCGCCGCGTACTCCACGTCGTAGAACGAGGGCACATAATAGCCGCGTTCCGCGACGAGCCGCCGCAGGAGATCGTCGCGGTCGGATGCCTGCGTGAACGCCTTCAGCAGCGCCGGGATCAGTACTTCGCCTTCGCCCGCCGCAATGACGTCGGCAAAGAGCGCGAGCGGTTCGGGGTTTACGAAGGTGACGGCGCCGCCAATCAGGACCAGAGGATCGTGATGCGTTCGCTGTGCAGCGCGAGCCGGAATGCCGGCCAGCCGAAGCAGCGTCAGGACGTTGGTGTAGTCCCATTCGAACGAGACCGAGAACGCCACGACGTCGAAATCGCGTACCGGCGTCTGCGATTCCAGCGTGAGGAGAGGCGCGCCAGCCGCCACCTGCGCCGCAAGCTCGCTCTTCGGCGGCAGGAAAAACCGCTCGCAGACGATACCGGCCTCTTCGTTGAAAAGCTTGTAGACGGTCTGGAACCCGAGGTTCGACATCCCGACGAAGTAGGTGTTGGGAAAGGCCAGCGCCACCCGCAGCTTTCCGCCATGAGGTTTGCGGACGTATCCCACCTCCCTGGACAGGAGCTCGAGTGCACGCTCGCGCTGTTGCCACTCCTTCATGTGTGCCGTGAATGTTGCCGCCGTGAACACTGACTCTGTGGGACGTCCGGTGGTGCGGGAACTGGCGCTGAGACGCCGGCGCTCCCGCCTGCCGTGGGTCTATGTAGTGTACAGGGTAAGGCCCAGATCCCGTGGGGCGAGCCTTGCAGGCTCGCCACGCGAACCCGGCAGGGTTCGCGCCACGGAATCTGCGACAGCTCAGCTCTGCCGGCGCAGAAAAGCCGGATAGTCGAGCGGCGAATCGAGCTGCAGGACATCGCCCGCGGCAACAGTGCCGTTACCCGATGCGCTCAGCGGCAGGTTCAGCTCGATCGGCTGCCGCCTGTTGACGGTCACCGTCGGCGCGCTCATCGCCGCCTGCGGCGGTGGCGGCGCCTCCGCCGCCCGCTCGATGGCCGCCCGCGCCGTCACGGCGAGGTGCTCTGTGTAGTTGGTCATATCCGTCGGCGTCTTCTGCACCGTTCGCGGCCCCTTGTCGAAGCCGGTGGCGATGACGGTGATCTTCACCCTGCCGTCGAGATGTGGATCCACCACCGCGCCGAAGATGATGTTGGCATCCTCGTGCGCCGCTTCCTGGATCACGCACGATGCCTCGTTCACTTCCATCAGCGACATGTCCGGGCCGCCGGTCACGTTGATGATCACCCCGCGTGCCCCGGTCACCGAGCCGTCCTCGAGCAGCGGACTCGACACCGCCTTCTGCGCGGCGAGCATCGCACGGCCGTCGCCTTCGGCGACGCCGGTGCCCATCATCGCGACGCCCATCCCCGACATGATGGTCTTGACGTCCGCGAAATCGAGGTTGATGAGGCCGGGCACCAGAATCAGGTCCGAGATTCCCTGAATCGCCTGCCGCAGCACATCATCCGCCAGCGTGAACGCCTCCGTCAGCGAGGTCCGGCGATCGATGATCGAGAGCAGCCGTTCGTTGGGAATGGTGATCACGGTATCGACGCATTCGCGGAGCGCCTCGAGGCCGGCCTCCGCCTGCATCGCCCGCTTCTTGCCTTCGAAGCGGAACGGCTTCGTCACCACGGCGATGGTCAGCGCGCCGAGCTCGCTGGCCAGGCTGGCGATCACCGGCGCAGCGCCGGTGCCGGTGCCACCGCCCAGGCCGGTGGTCACGAAGATCATGTCCGCGCCCGACAGCGCGTGGATGATCGAGTCGGTGTCCTCCAGCGCCGCCTGCCGGCCGATGTTCGGGTCGGCTCCGGCGCCAAGCCCCTTGGTCAGCTTGTGGCCGATCTGCACCTTGACGCCGGCCTTGTTGTAGTCGAGCGCCTGCACGTCGGTGTTGGCGACGATGAACTCCACGCCGCCGAGGCCCACTTCCACCATCCGGTTCACGGCGTTGCTGCCGCCCCCGCCGACGCCAACCACCTTGATGTTGGCCGCCCTCCGGCCTTCCGGATCCAGCGTCAGTCGCAGCTTGTCCGCCTCTTTCATGTGAGCCTCCGTTCCGTGACTGGGCACAATTCCCCATTGGTAGAGGCCGACCTTTAGGTCGGCCTTGCAAAAGCACTTGCCTTAGGTCGGCCTTTCAAAAGAACTCGGCCTTTCAGAAAAACTCCTTGAAAATCCCGCGCAGCCGGCCGGCCACGCGGCTGAACGCGCCGGCGCCGCCGCGCGCGGCCTCCGGCACGCGATTGCGATGCGCGTACAGCACCACGCCGACCGCGGTGGCGAACACGGGGCTGTTCACGTGATCGGCGAGCCCGCCAACGTCAACCGGGCTGCCGCGGCGAATCGGCAGGTCGAAGATCTGCTCGGCGATCTCCGGCATGCCCTCGAGAATCGAGCCGCCGCCGGTCAGCACGATCCCGGAGTTCAGTGACTTCTCGTAGCCGGCGCGCCTGATCTCGTCCCAGACGAGGTGAAACGTCTCCTCGGCGCGCGGCTGCAGGATCTCGGACAGGATGCGCCTGGCCATCACCCGCGGCTTGCGTCCACCGACGCTCGCCACCTCAATCGTCTCGTCCTCATCCACCATCGACGAGAGCGCGCACCCGTTCTTGCGCTTCACCTTTTCTGCGTCGGGAATCGGCGTGCGCAGACCGACGGCGATGTCGTTGGTGAAGTGGTCCCCGCCGATCGCGACGACGCCGGTATGCCACAGGCTGCCGCGCTCGAAGATCGCCACGTCGGCGGTGCCGCCGCCAATGTCCACCAGCGCGACGCCCAGTTCCTTCTCGTCCGGTGTCAGAACCGCTTCCGCCGCCGCCAGCTGTTCGATCACCGTTTCCCCGACCGCCACGCCGGCGCGATTGACGCACGCGACGATGTTCTGCGTCGACGACACCGCGCCCGTGACGACATGCACGTTGACCTCGAGCCTGGCGCCGGTCATGCCAACCGGCGCACCGATGCCGTCCTGCTCGTCGACGACGAAGTCCTGCGGCAGCACGTGCAGGATCTCCCGGCCGGTGGGCAGCGCGACCGCCTTGGCCGCGTCGATCGCCCGCCGCACATCGTCCCGGGTAATCTCGCGGTTCTTTCCGGCCACGGCGATGACGCCGCGGCTGTTGAAGCCCTTGACGTGCGGACCGGACAGCGCCAGGTGCACCGAATCGACCTCGATGCCCGCCATCAGCTCGGCCTCCTCGATCGCCCTCTTGATCGAGTCGACCGCGCCCTCGAGGTTGACGACCACGCCGCGCTTGATGCCACGCGACTCCGCGGCGCCGATGCCGACGATGTCGAGACTGCCGTCGTCGAGTGCTTCGCCGACGATGCAGACGACCGCGGAGGTGCCGACGTCGAGTCCCACCAGGTATCGCTCTCTGCGTGCCATGCGCCTCCTGCTACGTCTTCCGCCTCAACGCGGAAGCTACCTGCCCGATCCCTGCGGTTTCACGAACACCCGCTCGCCGAACCGCAGATCGACCGAGTCGATCAGCGGAACCTCCTCACGCAGCCGCGGAGCAAGGTCGAGATAGGACTGGACGCGTTCCGCGAAGTGGTCGTCGCCCGTGTGAATGAGCGCAACGTCGTCCTTGAGGATGACGATGGCGTCGCGCACGTTCGAGACATCCACCTGCGAGACGAGGCGAGCCAGATCCGGCCGCCGCTGGAAATCCTCGAGCACGCGACCCGCCAGTGCCGCCCGCGCCGCGTCATCCTCATCGTCAGGAGCGCCGGACCCTGCGGAGAGTCCGTCGATGATCGGCAGATCGAAGTCGGCGTACTTCGGGCCGAATTCGTCGATGATCCCGCCCTCGCGGTCGATGAGGAACAGCTCGTTCCTGATTCTCCCGATACCTAACGGCTCACGTTCCGTGACGGCCACGGTGACCGTGCCCGGAAAGATCTTGCGCATGGCCACATCAGCAACCCACGGAGCTCCGAGCAGCTTCTGACGCCACGGTTCGAGAGCGACCGTTACGATGCTCGAACCGCGCAGGCCGTCGAGCAGGGCCAGCGCCTCGCCGGGCGCCATGCGGTGGGTGCCGGAGAGCGCGATCTTCGAGACCGTCAGCGCATCTGCGCTGATGGCCAGCCCGGCGGCGCGCGAGACGGCATAGAGCAGGCCAACCGACAGGGCGAGGCCGATCGCGACCGTGCGCCACGACGGGATCCATCGACGCTTCTTTCCCGGATGGACGTGCGAGCGTCGAAAACGCTTGTCCGCTGGAGCAGCAACTCGCATCAGTGGCGCGTCCCCTCGCGCTGCAACGCCGCCATGAGCATTCGCGGCACCACGCCAATCGAACCGGCCCCAAGCGTGATGACCGCGTCGCCGGCCCGAGCCACCTGAAGAACCGTGGCAACGACGTCGTCAAGCGTGTCGGCCGCGTGGACGGGCCTGCCGGAACCACGGCGAACCGCCTCCGCCACCGCGTCGAGCGTGATTCCGGGAATCGGCTCTTCGCCAGCGGCGTAGACGCCGGTGAGCACGATCTCGTCCGCATCCTTCATGGCGGGGCCGAATTCCTCGAGCAACTGCGCCGTCCGCGAGTAGCGATGCGGCTGGAACGCCACGATCAGCCTGCGGTTCAGCGTGGCGCGGGCGGCCGAAAGAACGGCCGCAATCTCGGTCGGATGGTGACCGTAGTCGTCGACCACGAGAACGCCGCCTGCCTCCCCGTGCCGCTCGAAACGGCGCTCCGCACC
>Ga0307416_100002442_pt1 | contig 10674 bp, 11 predicted proteins | sample DK1Cmetagenome_2_FD_203821 | JGI IMG/M metagenome (GOLD analysis project Ga0307416, IMG submission 203821) | Maize rhizosphere microbial communities from greenhouse at UC Davis, California, United States - DK15-C-3 | ecosystem: Host-associated > Plants > Roots > Rhizosphere > Soil | place...
CGCGTAATATGTGCGGCCGGGAGGCCGTGAATGGCCAAGCTATCTTATACCAAGGGCCCTGACGAACCGCCGGTGCCGGCCGGCACGATCGGCGAGTGGCTCGACCGCGCGGCGGAGCAGTTCGGCGATCGCGAGGGGCTCGTCGCTCCTTCGCAGGACATTCGGTGGACCTGGGCGGAGTTGCGGGAGCGGACGGATGCGCTCGCTCGCGGTCTTGCGAGCATCGGGTTGGCAGCCGGCGACCGGGTGGGGATCTGGGCGCCCAATTGCGTCGAATGGGTCCTGACGCAGCTCGCGACTGCACGGCTCGGCCTCGTGCTTGTCTCGATCAACCCCGCCTATCGGCCGCACGAGCTTGGCCATGCCTTGCGCCTCGCCGGGGTGCGGGCGCTGGTCACCGCGCGTTCCTTCAAGACGTCCGACTATGTCGGCATGCTCGCCGAGCTCATGCCTTCCACGGCGGGCGGTGCGGCCGGACCCTTGTTCGACCCCAACCTGCCCGAGCTGCGCTATGTCGTAGAGATCGGCGGCTCGACCGCCGGAGCGAGGATCGGCTTCGATGATTTGCTGATCACCGAAGGGACGTTGCCCGCGCCCGCGTTGAGTCCTGATCAGGCGATCAACATCCAGTTCACCAGCGGCACCACGGGCGCTCCGAAGGGCGCGACGCTCAGTCACCGCAATCTCCTGCATAATGGAGCCAGCGCCGCTGCGGGAATGCGGTTCGGGCCCGACGACAGTCTATGCATTCCGGTGCCGCTCTATCACTGCTTCGGCATGGTGCTCGGAGTCCTCGCCTGCCTGACTTCGGGCGCGACGATGGTATTTGCCGGACCGGCATTCGACGCAGCGCTGGTGTTGCGAACGGTTGAGCAAGAACGCTGCACTGCACTTCATGGCGTTCCGACCATGTTCCTGGCGGAGCTCGATTATCCCGACTTCAAATCGTTCGATCTCTCGTCGCTCCGGACCGGCATCGCTGCAGGCGCTCTTTGTCCCGCGCCGATGATGCGTCGGATGATCGAGGAAATGAACCTCAGGGAGATCACGATCGCCTACGGGATGACGGAGACCAGCCCGCTGAGCACTCAGACGGCCTTCGATGCAGACCTGGAGACGCGCACGGAGACGGTAGGCACGATGCTCCCGCAGTTCGAGGGCCGGGTAATCGACGCCGAAGGCAATCTGGTCCCGCTAGGGATACCCGGCGAATATTGCTCGCGCGGGCCCGGGGTGATGATCGGCTACTGGAATCAGCCCGAGGCGACTGCCGCGTCGATCAAGGACGGCTGGATGCACAGCGGTGATCTTGCGACGATGGACGAGCGGGGCCGCGTTCGGATCGTCGGCCGGATCAAGGACATGATCATCCGCGGCGGCGAGAACATCTATCCTGCCGAAGTTGAACTCTTCCTCTCAAGCCACCCCGCGGTCGCGGACGCCGCAGTGTTCGGCATCCCCTGCGAACGGTTCGGGGAGCAGGTCTACGCCTGGATCCGTCCCAAGGCTCCGCTCGATGCCGATGAGATGATGGCTTGGTGCAAGGCCCGTATTTCGCACCACAAAGTGCCCGCGCGCATCCGCATCGTGGAAGAATTCCCGATGACGGTCACCGGCAAGATCCAAAAGTTCGCGATGCGGGAGGCGGAGCAGCAGGTGCAGGCTGCGGAGCCCGCGAAAGTCAGCTGATTACTCGGCGGCCTGGCGCTGTTGCTCCAGCCATTGTTCGAGCCACTTGATGGTGTAATCCCCGGCGAGGAATTCCTCGTCGCGGACCAGCGCCTGATGGAGCGGGATGGTGGTCTTCATCCCCTCGACCACGAACTCTTCTAGAGCACGGCGCAACCGCATGATGCAGCGCTCGCGCGTCGTCCCGTAGACGATCAGCTTGCCGATCATGCTGTCGTAATAGGGCGGCACCTTATAGCCGGTGTAGAGACCGCTATCGACGCGTACGTGCATGCCGCCCGGGGCGACGTAATTCTTCACGAGGCCGGGGGAGGGCGCAAAGGTCAGCGGGTCCTCGGCATTGATGCGGCACTCGATGGCGTGACCGTGGAAGCGCAGCTGGTCCTGCGTGCAGGTCAGGCCCTCGCCCTGAGCAACGCGGATCTGCTCGCGGACGAGATCGAGGCCCGTGATCATCTCCGTCACCGGATGTTCGACCTGCAGCCGCGTGTTCATCTCGATGAAGTAGAATTCGCCGTTCTCGTAGAGGAACTCGATGGTGCCCGCGCCGCGATATCCCATGTCGCTCATCGCCTTGCGGACGATCTCGCCCATGCGCTCGCGTTCTTCGGGAGTAATGACGGGGGAGGGGGCCTCTTCCAGCACTTTTTGGTGGCGCCGTTGAAGCGAACAGTCGCGCTCGCCGAGGTGGATTGCCCCGCCATTGCCGTCGCCGAACACCTGGAATTCGATGTGGCGCGGATCGGCGAGATATTTTTCCATGTAGACGGTGTCGTCGCCGAACGCCGAGCGCGCCTCCGATGCCGCCTGGCTCATCAGGCTTTCGAGCTGGTCGTCGGACTCGACTACCTTCATGCCGCGCCCGCCGCCGCCCGATGCGGCCTTGATCAGGACCGGGTAGCCGATCCCCTTCGCCAGCTCATGCGCTTCGGCGACGCTGCCGAGCGCACCATCGGATCCGGGAACGAGCGGGAGGCCGAGCTTCGCGGCGGTCCGCTTCGCCTCGATCTTGTCGCCCATGACCCGGATGTGCTCGGGTTTTGGGCCGACCCAGATGATGTTGTGGCTCTCGACGATCTCCGCGAACTTCGCATTCTCGGAAAGGAACCCGTAGCCGGGATGAATCGCGTCCGCGTGCACAACCTCAGCGGCCGAGATGATGTTCGGAATGTTGAGATAGGATTCGGTCGCCGGCGGCGGGCCGATGCAAACCGTCTCGTCGGCTAGCCGCACGTGCATCGCATCTGCGTCCGCGGTTGAGTGAACCGCGACCGTCTTGATCCCCATCTCATGGCATGCGCGATGGATCCGCAGCGCGATCTCGCCGCGATTGGCAATCAGTAGCTTCTGGATGGCCATTCCTTAGCCCAGCACCACCAGCGGCTGGTCGAATTCCACAGGCTGGCCGTCGCTGACCATGATCCTCTTGATCACTCCGGGTCCCGGCGCGGTGATCGGGTTCATCACCTTCATCGCTTCGATGATGCAAAGGGTATCGCCCGTCTTCACGGACTTGCCGACCTCGATGAACTGCGCCGCGCCAGGTTCCGGCGACAGGTATGCAGTGCCGACCATCGGAGACTTGACCGTTTCGCCCACAACATCGCCGTCCTGGCTGCCGACGTCTTCCCTGGCGTGCACGGGCGGTCCGCTGAGAGCGGGAGCAGCCACTGCAGCGGGTGCAGCGGATACGACGGGCGCGGGATCGCGGCGTACCTTGATCTTCCGGTCACCGTCCTCGACCTCGATTTCCGTCAGTTCGTTCTCGGTGAGCAGCTCGGCAAGCTCGCGCACCAGCGCCGTGTCGACTCGCATCGACCTTGCGCCTCCAGCGCTCGCCGCGGGCTCCCTCTTGTCGGACATTACTATTTCCCTTTGTTGGCCACGGTGGGCCATCGCCGCCGCTCATTACCGCCTCTCGCGGCGGCGTCCAGAGAAAGCGGCTGTCGCCCCGAATTGCGCGGGAGCGCCGAGGTTCCTATCTGCCTCCATGAAATGACAGTGGATTCAACGCTTCAGGTTCGTATCAACGGCGAGCATCGCCGCGTCGAAAGCGGAATTTCCGTGGCCGAGCTGGTCCGCGAGATCGGCTTCGATCCTCTTCGCGTCGCGGTCGAGCGCAATCTCGAAGTCGTTCCGCGTTCGACGCTTGGCGAAGTGCGGGTCGAGGACGGCGACGACTTTGAGATCGTGCGCTTCGTGGGAGGCGGCTGATGAACGCACAGGCACCGGTTCAGGCGGACACGTGGACGGTCGCTGGCCGCACCTTCACCTCGCGGCTGATCGTCGGCACCGGCAAGTACAGGAGCCTTGAGGAGAATGCGGCGGCGGTCGAGGCTTCGGGCGCGGAGATTGTCACGGTCGCGGTTCGGCGGGTGAATATCTCCAACCCGAATGAGCCGATGCTGACCGACTTCATCGATCCGAAGGAGGTGACGTACCTGCCGAACACCGCGGGTTGTTTCACTGCAGATGACGCCATCCGGACTCTGCGGCTGGCGCGCGAGGCGGGCGGCTGGAACCTCGTGAAGCTCGAAGTGCTGGGCGAGGCGAAGACGCTCTATCCCGACATGCGTGAGACGCTCCGGGCGACCGAGGTGCTCGTGAAGGAGGGCTTCGAGCCGATGGTCTATTGCGTCGACGATCCCATCGCCGCGAAGCAGCTGGAAGAGACGGGCGCGGTTGCGATCATGCCCCTGGGAGCGCCAATCGGCTCGGGCCTCGGAATCCAGAACCGTGTCACCATCCGCCTGATTGTCGAAGGCGCCGGCGTGCCTGTGCTGGTCGATGCCGGTGTAGGCACAGCAAGCGACGCCGCGGAGGCGATGGAGCTTGGCTGCGACGGCGTGCTGATGAACACCGCCATTGCCGAGGCAAAGGATCCGGTAATGATGGCTCGAGCGATGAAGGCCGCGGTCGAGGCCGGCCGCTTCGCTTACCTAGCTGGGCGGATGCAGAAGCGCCGTTACGCCGATCCGAGTAGCCCGCTGGCAGGGTTGATTTAGCGGAAGCCGAAGCGCACCGCCTCGTTGTCTGAACGGAGGCGGGTTGATGAGCGACTTCGCCGATCTTCGTGAACGTATGGTCCAGCGCCAGATCGAGGCGCGCGGCATCCGCGATCCCGCGATCCTCGACGCATTCCGCGAGGTTCCGCGCGAGGCGTTCGTCTCGCCTGATTACGCCCGAAACGCTTACGACGACCACCCGCTGCCCATCGAAGCGGGGCAGACGATCAGCCAACCCTACATCGTCGCCCTGATGATCGCGGCGGCAGGAATTGGCCCCGGCGACAAAGTGCTCGAGGTCGGTGCGGGTTCGGGATACGCGGCCGCCATCATGAGCCGCATTGCCGGGGAGGTGATCGGCATCGAGCGCCAACACGATTTGGCCGAGATTGCTCGCGAGAGGCTTCAGCGTCTTGGCTATGGCAATGTCAAAATCATCGAGGGTGACGGCACCCGCGGTTATCGGGAGGAAGCGCCGTTCGACGCCATCCTCGCCGCTGCCAGCGGAAGCCATATCCCGCCACCGCTCGTGGCGCAGTTGGCCCCGGGAGGAAGACTCGTCATGCCCATCGGCGACCCGGGCTGCGTTCAGAAGCTCATCAGGGTGACGAAGCCGGTGGACGGGCCTCTCCGCCAGTCGGACCTTGGGGAGGTGCGCTTTGTGCCCCTGATCGGCGAGGAAGGATGGCGCGATCGCTGAGGCGGCTAGCTCAACCGCTTCTCGAACTAATGATGGGCATAGGTCGCTTCGCCGAACTGCGCGACCTCGTCATAGCCATGACTGCGATAGAGGTGCTGTGCTTCTCCGAGAGATCTGTGGGTTTCGAGCCGCATCTTGCGATGCCCCAGATCACGCGCCCGATCTTCGAGCGCCTTGAGCAGGCGCTTCCCCAAGCCGTGTCCGCGCGCTTCGCGTGCGACCCACATACGCTTCAGATAGGCCGCATCGGGCGGCATCGCTTTGAACCCTCCGCAGCCGACAAGCTTCCCATTAAGCCGCACAATCACGAACGTGCCCGACGGAGGTGCGAACTCGTCGAGCGACGGAGTGACGCTGCGGGCAGGGTCGAAGCCGCCTTCGAAGCGCTCCGAAATCTCCTCATAATATCGCGACAGGCAATATTCGGCGTCCGGGCTTGTCGGTGCGACCTCTTCGATCTCGACGATCGGAGTAGCCGGTTGCGCGGTCACTTCTTTGCCTTCTCCCGAAGCTTGGAGATGGTGGTAGCGTTACTGATTTGCTCGACGTCGGTCTTGCAGTGGAGCAGGCGCACGCCGCTCTGGGCGAGAGCGCGGCCGAGTGCGGGCGCAAAATCCGCGGTCTTCTCAACGGCTTCGGCGAACGAGGCGCCATAGGCGAGCGCGAGCGCGGCGAAGTCCGGATTGCGCAATTCGGTGCCACTGATCCGCTTCGGATACTCGCGTTCCTGGTGCATCCGGATGGTGCCGTAGGAGCCGTTGTCGACGACGATCACGAGCAAATCCGCGTCGTGCTGGACCGCCGTCGCTAGTTCCTGCCCGTTCATCAGGAAGTCGCCGTCGCCAGCGACGCATACCACCGGGCGGTCCCTGAAGCGCAGGGCCCCGGCGACCGCGGCTGGAAGCCCGTACCCCATCGTTCCTGAGGTTGGCGCAAGCTGCGTCGGCATGCAGCCGTAGCGCCAGTAACGGTGCCACCAGCCCGAGAAATTGCCCGCGCCGTTGCAAACGATCGTGTTCTCCGGAAGCTTTTCGCGCATCGCCGCGACGCAAGGGCCGAGATCGAGCGTCACGCCGTCACGCGGCTTCGGATCCGACCATTCGAGCCACTCGCTGTGCGCGTCCTCGCCGCAGGAGAAGCGGACGAGGTCCGGATCCTGCCACTCGTCCACCATCTCGGCGAACTCGCCCATGTCGGCGCAGATCGGCAAATCGGCATGATAGACGTGGCCGAGCTCGTTCGGGTCGGGATGTACGTGGACGAGCGTCTGGTCGGGGTGATCGGGCGTGATCAAAGCGTAGCCATCCGTCGTCGACTCCCCCAGCCGTGCGCCCACCGCGAGGATCAGGTCGGCGTCGCGAATGCGCTGCTGCAGCTTTGGATTCGGGCCGTAGCCCAGCTGGCCGGCATAGACTCCGCAGCTGTTGGCGATGGCGTCCTGCCGGCGGAAGGCGGCGGCTACAGGAATGCCGTATCGGAATGCGAAATTGGCGAAGTGATGGGCAGCACGGGGACTCCAGTCCGCGCCGCCAACAATCGCGACCGGCGAGGCCGCTTCCTTCAACAATTCGAACAGCGCCTGAACCGCGCCCGGATCGGGTTCTTCGGCGACCGGCGGAACGCGTGGGCGGTCGACCGCCTCGACCACGTCGGTCAGCATGTCCTCTGGCAGCGCAAGAACGACTGGACCGGGCCGACCGGCGGTCGCCACGCGATACGCGCGATAGATGTACTCGGGAATTCTCCGTGCATCTTCGATTCGGGCGGTCCACTTGGCGATCGGACCGAAGAAGGCCGGGAAGTCGACCTCCTGGAAGCCTTCGCGATCGCGGTCCCCGCGGGCCACGTCGCCGATGAACAGGATCATCGGGGTGGAATCCTGGAAGGCGACGTGGACGCCGGCGCTGGCGTTCGTCGCTCCGGGGCCGCGTGTCACGAAGGCTATGCCCGGGCGCCCGGTCATTTTGCCGTCCGCGTCGGCCATGTAGGTTACGCCGCCTTCCTGGCGGCAGACCGCCAGGTCGATCTCGGGCGTGTCATGAAGGGCGTCGAGGACAGCGAGGAAACTCTCGCCCGGGACGGTGAAGATTCGGTCACAGCCCTGGATTTTGAGCTGGTCGACGAGGATGCGGCCCCCGGTGCGCTTGGTCATGGCGCGCGCGTTAGCCGGAACGCGTGCCTGCGTCACCACCGGCTCAGCTGAAGAGCGTCGTGATCCAGTAGAAAAGGGCTGCGACGGATGCCGAGGCGGGAATGGTGATTACCCAGGCGGTCATCACGTTTCCGGCGACCTGCCAGCGAACGGCCGAAGCGCGCCGCGCCGCTCCCGCCCCGATGACGCAGCCGGTGATCGTGTGCGTCGTGGAAACCGGGATTCCAAGCCAGGAGGCCGTGAACAGCATGACCGAGCCGCCGGCTGACGCGCTGAAGCCCTGATGCTGGTCGAGCTTGGTGATACGGGTACCCATCGTCTCGATGATCTTCCAGCCGCCCGACAGAGTGCCGAGGCCGATGGCAACGTAACAGCTGAACGCGACCCAGTGGGGGACGTGAAACTCACCTTGCATGTAACCGGTCGAGTAGAGCAGCACCGCGATGATGCCCATGGTCTTCTGAGCGTCGTTCAGGCCGTGGCCGAGCGAGTACATTGCCGAGGAAATCAGGTGCAGGACACGGAACGTCCGGTCTGCGCCTGAGGCGGTTGCACGCACGCCGAGCCAGCTCGTCATAAGCATGATCATCATCGCGAGGATCATGCCGAGCGTGGGCGACAGCACGATGGCGATCAGCGTCTTGTTGAGCCCGCCCCATTGAATGCTGGTAAGTCCGGCGTGGGCCACGCCTGCTCCGACCAATCCGCCCACCAACGCGTGGCTCGATGACGACGGTATGCCCTTGAGCCATGTCACGACGTTCCAGAACATCGCTCCAACCAGGGCTCCGAAAACCACGGCCGGTGTGACGAGATCCTTATCGACGATGCCCTTGCCGATCGTGTCCGCCACGCGGTGCAGCTCGGGCACTGCGAGGGAAAGAAAATAGGCAGCGAAATTGAAGAACGCCGCGAACGCCACTGCGGTCACCGGCTTCAGCAGGCGCGTCGCAACGACCGTCGCGATTGCATTTGCCGCATCGTGCAAACCGTTCAGGAAGTCGAACGCCAGCGCGATGATGATCAGGCCGACCAGCAGCGGCAAGGCGAGTTCGTGCATCCTTTCCGCCTATGCGTAGTCGATCACGATGCCGTCGATCTGGTTGGCAACGTCCTCGAACGCATCCGTGACCCGTTCGAGGTGCCGCAGAATCTCGCGCGTGACCGCAAATTGCAGCGCATCCTTCCGGGCGACCTCTCGGAAGGCGCTCTTCAGGCCCGCCGCATGGACGTCGTCGGCCTGGCCTTCGAGCTTCACCAGCCGCTCTGTCAGCTTGTGCAGTTCGGCGCCGTTCTTGCTGACGTTGCGAAGCAAGGGGATCGCCTCGTTCGTGACCCTGGCCGCTTCGACGATGATCGTGACAATGTCCTTCATCTCCTGCCGGAGATTTTCCATCTCGTAGAGATCGATCGCCCTCGCTGCGGCGAGCATCTCGTCGATCGCATCGTCCATCGCTCCGATCAGGGAGGTAATGGCGCCTCGGTCGAAGGGAGTCAGGAAAGTACGGCGAACGGTGGTCAGGACGTCGCGGATGACGTCGTCGGCGACATGCTCCCGGTCCTGGATGGTCGTCAGGCACTTTTCGGTATTGCCGTGATCGTTCGCAAGCTCATGCAGGGCATCGGCGGCGGCGACTAGCATTGCCGAATGGGCCTCGAACATAGCGAAGAAGTCGCCCCTCTCGGGCAATAACCGCTGAAACCAGGCAAACATTGCAACGGCCCCCAAGGACGATCAGGTCCGTCGCGCTCTAGGGGAGCGCCGCGCGGGCGGCAACAAAAGTGTCATCGAAGCGCCAATTTACGAGCGTCGCCGAACTCGGCTAGCATGCCCCCATGGGTGCATGGGGCAGCGGCAGCTTCGAGAATGACACGGCGTTGGACTGGGCTGCCGAAGTCCGGTCCGTCGAGGATGTGCGCAGGCCGTTCGAGCGGCTGAAGGTCGAGACGGATGCCTATCAGGGCGAGGGCGAACTCGTGATCGATTCAGATCCCGCCTGCGAGTTGCTGGCGGCGGCTGAAACGGTAGCGATGTTGCTCGGACGCCGTATCGGCAATTTCCCAACCGAATTGGCCGATCGACTGGCCGGGTCAAGCGAACCGGACAACCTGCTGTTCCACCAGGCTCGTAACGCCGTCCTGCACGTCATGCGCAATTCGGAGCTTGCTGAACTCTGGGAGGAATCAGCCGGCGACGGCGAGACCAATGAATGGTTGGCAGAGCTCACGAGGCTGATCGACCGACTGAACCCCGAAGTGGAATTCGAACCTTGGGACAAGGACCATATCGAGGCGAATGTCGGTGCGCCGCTATCTGAAACGGGCGGCATATGCGCGTTTTGCGATCAGCCTGTAAAACGGAACGAATTGTGGGGAATCAGCCTCTACGATGCCTACAACATGAACAGCATTGGGCAAGGACGCTGGACGCATCTGACATGCCTGAATGCCCGGCTGCACCACAAGCACGCGATAGCCGACCTGAAGTTCGATCCGGACAATTTGCCCGATCTCGATAAGCTCTAGGCTTGGTGAATCGCCTTTACGACCTGGTAGCTTTCCAGCCCTTCCTTGCCGCCCTCGCTGCCGAAGCCTGAGTCCTTCACTCCGCCGAACGGCGTGTCTGCGCCGCTGATTGCGAAAGTGTTGATCCCGACCATGCCGCTTTCGATCAGATCGCCGATCAGGTTCGCGCGGCGGCCGTTCTCGGTGAAGGCGAAGGCGGCGAGGCCGTAGGGCAGGCGGTTGGCCTGCTCGATCACTTCCTCGAACGTATCGAACGGGCGGGAAACCGCGACCGGGCCGAACGGCTCGTCGTTCATGATGTTCGCCTCATTCGGCACATCCGCGAGAAGCGTCGGCTGGAAGAAGAAGCCGCCGTCGCCGCGCTCGCCGCCGGCCAGCACGCGCGCGCCCTTGGCCTTGGCGTCCTGCACCAGCGCGTCGATCGCGTCCGGGCGGCGGCTGTTGGCAAGCGGGCCCATCTTGGTGTCGGCTTCGAGGCCGTTGCCGATCTTCACCTTGGCGGTGCGCTCGGCGAAGCCCTTGATGAAGGCGTCGTAGATGCCGCTCTGCACGTAGAAACGCGTCGGCGAGACGCAGACCTGACCGGCGTTCCGGAACTTCTG
>Ga0307416_100002444_pt1 | contig 10673 bp, 9 predicted proteins | sample DK1Cmetagenome_2_FD_203821 | JGI IMG/M metagenome (GOLD analysis project Ga0307416, IMG submission 203821) | Maize rhizosphere microbial communities from greenhouse at UC Davis, California, United States - DK15-C-3 | ecosystem: Host-associated > Plants > Roots > Rhizosphere > Soil | place: USA...
GATCATCGCGGCTGGTCTGCTTCGCTACGGCTTCGTAGCCGAGGCACAGCGGATCGCAACTGCCCTGTTGGAGGCGGCCGAATATTCGGATGGGCGACTGCCCGAACTGTTCTGCGGCTTTAGCCGAGAGCACTACGACGAACCCGTGCCGTACCCCACAGCCTGCTCGCCCCAGGCCTGGGCTGCCGCCGCCCCCATTATGCTTGTCAAGAGCTTGATGGGTTACTACCCAGATGTCGCCCTCGGCGGCCTATGGATGGATCCCGTCCTCCCGGAATCCTACGGCGGTGTGCACATCACCAACGCTCCCATGGCAGGCGGCCGTATCACCATCGACATCGCCGGATGCTCTGCGTCTGTCCGGGGGCTACCCGAGGGTATGGTGCTCCGGCACGGTTCGCGCCCTTGGGCGGCGGACCTCGTGGAACGTGCTACAAGGCGCGAATCGGCGCCGGGCGGTGATTTCTCGTGAGTCCGAAATTCACCGCGCCTTTTGGGTGGGGTTTCGGCATGGCCACGCGGTCGCCTTGAAGTCCGGAGACATCAAGAAGTACCCACCGATTTTGAACTGCTCACCGGAAGTTGGACTGAGAAATTCAGTTGCGACTTTTGGGGAGCAGTTTTTATGCGTGGATGTAGTTCATTGACCGAGGGGCAGCGCGTGGCGGCTGTAGCGTTGTTTGAGAAGGGCATCGGATACACGGCGACCGCCCGGTTGCTGGATGTCTATCGTGTGCCGTTTGGGCTCGCGCGAGCTCCTGCAAAAATGGGTCCGCGCTTATCGTCTTGAGGGTGAGGACGGGTTGCGGCCCAAGCCTAAAGGCAGGCCACGAAAGCCCGATTCCCCTCCGCCTGCTGAGCTGTCCGAGGTGGAGCAGTTACGGCGGGAGAACGAGCGGTTGCGGGCAGAAGTGGCCTATCTGGGAAAATTACGGGCCTTGAGGGCTCAAAAACAACGGTGAAGGTCCAGGCCCTCATCGCCCTCAAGGCTGACTTCCCGCTTCCGGTTCTGCTGCGGGTCTCAGGTCTTGCCCGATCGACGTTTTTCTATCACCAGGCCCGCCTCCAGGCCCCTGACCCGCAAGAGGAACTCAAGTCCTCCATCATGGATATCTTCAAGAAGAATCATGGCAGATACGGGCACCGCCGCGTGCATAGGGAACTGCTCAACCAGGGCTGGACAATCGCGAAGAAAACCGTGCTGAAGCTGATGCGCTTGCTCGGGCTGCTCTGTCAGGTCCGGCGGAGGAAACGCTACAACTCCTACCAGGGTGAGCAAGGCACGACCGCACCGAACCTGCTGAACCAGGAGTTCGACGCCGCTGCCCCGAACCAGAAGTGGGTCACTGACGTGACGGAGTTCAGTGTCGGAGACCGCAAGCTCTACCTCTCCCCGGTCATGGACCTCTTCGACCGGCAGATCATCTCCCACACCATCGGCACATCCCCGAACCTGGCTCTGACCAACACTTCGTTGCATGAGGCCCTGACTTGCCTGGAACCTGGTCAGCAGCCGCTCGTGCATTCGGACCAGGGCTTCCAATACCGTCACGCCTCGTGGCGGAATCTCCTCGAGGGCGCCGGCGCCGTCCAATCCATGTCGCAAAGGCAACTGCTACGACAACGCTGTGATGGAGAATTTCTTTGCCACCTCAAGGAAGAACACTTCCACCACGTCAGATTCCTCAACACTGACGCACTTGAAGCAGCGCTGCACGAGTACATCCGCTGGTACAACAACGAACGAATCTCGACAAAGCTCGAGGGCCTGAGCCCGGTGCAATACCGTGCCCAGGCCCTCGAGGCTTAGCATCTTATTTGGCCAGTCCAACTATCGGGGACCAGTTCATTTTTGCGGGAGCGGCCCGCGGTGATCTCCGCCAGGTTTCCCACCGAGCTGGAACGGATCACAATCGCGGACCTGCTGCATGCCCGGCGCAACGTAGGAGCCACTGAACAGGCAGCTGGTGCGAAGCCCGCCGACCATGAGCAGGAGCGTCAACTCTCACTTCCATGAGTTGCCGGATACTGGCCGGTGCAACGCCCAAGCCGCCACCGTGAGGAAGACCAAGGCTTGTAGGCCTAGGAAACTGATGTCGGTGAGCCACTGCACAGCGGTTGGCTCGAACAGCGGATCGAGGAGGGGGGCCGTTGGTTTCTGTAGCCCTACAGTTGCAGCTGTCGCTGCATAGCCAAAGCGTGCCGGCATCAGCCAGGACACCTGTTCCAAGCCCACGCGTCCGGCAATGGCAAAAAGCCCACCGCATAGGAGCAATTGTCCGACGGCTAATGCTACGAGGAAGGGAAGGGTTTGCTTTGTCGAAGTCGTAGCCGCCGAGACGACGAGGGCGGCTATAGTCGTCGTTATTCCAACAGCCGCCACCGCTGCAGCCACCTCTATGTGTCCGTTGCCAAGAACGAGCGCATCGTCCGGACCGGGGAGTCCGAGTAGCGCGACCATGACGAAGGCAGCGCACTGGCATGCCACCAGCAGCCCTAGAACGACCACCTTGCTGAGCAAGTACGCACCCGGCGAAAGCCCAGCAGCCCGCTCTCTCCGATAGATTGGCCGTTCCGCAACAAAGTCCCGCGCCGCAAGGGTTGTGCCCATGAGCGTGGCTCCGACGACGAGGACAATCAGCCGCTGCTGAATCTGGTATGGGTTGCCGCTGGCCTCTTGGATGGAGAGTCCCGCCCTGCCAGGAAAAGCATGTGCCACCAACGCCAGCAGCAGCGGCATGCCCGTGAGAAGTATGACAAATAGTCGATCCGCCGCAACAGCCCATGCGTTGCGGCGTACGAGGGTCCATAACTGCCGCAGTGGAGCGGCGCGTGGTGGGGGAGGTGAATCACCCGCCGGGAGTGAAACGGATCCGTGAGTGGTGCGTCCTAGGTAAGCGCTGCGGGCGGGCGAACGGGCATACAGGCTCGCCCACGTCTTGTGTTTCAGTGCCGCGAAGGCCTCTGCATAGTTGTCTACCGCGAAGAACCGGAGCATCTCTCCAGGCGGTCCGAAGAACGCCACTCGACCCTCCTGGGTCAGGACAAGTACACGGTCGCATACGTCCAGGGCAGGGACGCTGTGGGTGGCGACAAGCACAACGCGGCCGGCGTCGGCCAGTGAGCGCAGGCTGCCCATGACTTGCTTGTCGTTTACAGGATCGAGTCCGGAGGTGGGCTCATCTAGGAATAGCAGCTGAGGGGCGGTGAGCAACTCTAAGGCAATGGACGCGCCTTTGCGCTGGCTCCCGGACAGACGGTCGATCCGTTGGTTCTTCTGCTTTGTCAAATCCATCTCTGCCAGGACCTGATCAACCCGTGCTTCCAGCTCTTTTTCACTCGTGTCCGGCGGTAGGCGCAGCCGGGCCGCAAAATGCAGGGCACGCCGGACCGTAAGTTGGCTGTGAAGGATGTCCACTTGCGGCACCAGTCCCACGAGAAACCGCATTCGCTCGTACTCGGCATAAAAATCTCGACCGTTCCACATCACGTGGCCGCGGGAGGCATGTTGCAGTCCGGTCAGCGCGGCTAGAAGTGCGGATTTTGCTCCGCCGACGGGCCCGATAATGGCCATTAGCGTGCCCGCGGGTGCGCTCATAGACACATCGTCGAGTAGAAGGTTTCCCGCTCTCGTGGTGACTTCCAGATGGCGGGCGCTGAAAACGGGACGCTGCGGCGGGGGCTGCGCAATATCCACGCCATTCCAGGCAAGACTGCTGGAACCCAGCCCGATTTGGTCACCGACGTGAAGTGTCGCTTCACCATGGACACGATCGCCATTTACGAAAGTCCCGTTGAAGCTGCCTTCATCGCGTAGAACTATTTGTTCACCGATCGCTATTGTGGCGTGGCGGCGCGACACCAGCGGGTCATTGACTACGATGTCAGACGATCTCGAGCGACCGACGCTGAGTACACGCTGCCCTCGCTGTTTTCGAGGCGATTCTGAGCTGAGAAGAAGTTCCGGGCCGTCCAGCGAGCCAAGGCGCAGTACGAGACCCTCCGAAGGGAGCGACATGGGCCGGTCAAGGGCCTGCTCGGCGCCGACAACCCAAGTACCGTTTCGGCTGCTCTGGTCAGCCACCCACCAAGCGCCGGCGCTGTGCCATATCCGCACCTGCCTGTGACTCACCCGTTCGTCATCTAGGCGTACATCGGCAAGGGCGCCCCTGCCTACTTCGACGGTCCGTGCAGGCGGGAAGCTCCAGTTGTGCCCCTTATAGCGTACGTAGAGCATAGGCCCGTTCACGGATGGAGTCTGGGGCATCGTCATGACCATGCCTCACTTGGGTTGACGAAGGGAATTCGCGACCTCGTCAAAAACCCGGACATTCTCCTCGAAGAGCCGTGACGGCGCGAAAAACACAAGGAGTTGGCTCGGATCGGTCTCCAAGGCGCAGACACGCACCTGTAGGGTGACGGTGGACGACAGGGGAAGTATGCCGTCCATGCGCCGGGCCTTTACCTCCCCGAAGGTAAGGGGACCGCGGTCCGTCAACTTGGCGGCCTGGCCGGGAAGAAGTGCCTCAACGGCATCGATCCTGGCGGCTGGCAGCACGTTACTTACGCGGGGAGACCGATGATAGATGGCCAGTCCTACGACGCTTGCCGGCTCCAGGTCGACGATTCGGGCGGTGGCGGCCATCGCCTCCGGCTCGTCAGCGAATAGCGCTGTGATATCTGCGGCAGATAAAACGCTCACTGTACTTTCACCCCTGTCGCGGATGTGGTGTGTCCAGCTCTTAGGGATTTCGAGCGTGTAGGGTATGCCCTCGCTACGGAACAGTACCCGCTCGTTGGTGGCGGACATCTGCGGAAGAACCAAACTGGCTCCGAAGATCAGGAACAACGCCGCCACTAGAGCCATCGGTATCCAGGCTTTCCCCTTCAGGAGGGCCATCGCGGCATGCCAAGACCCACCCGGCGGTCGACCATGTTGGACGGGTGTGGCGCGTAACGGACTTACGGCGTCGTCGTTTGCATCCTCCGGTGCGGAGCCGGCAGCGACGCCGGGGGAATCAACCGGAGGCGGGTTCGCCAGACTTGGTGGCGTCATCATGCCTATGAGGGCCCCGCACGAGGTAGGCCTGTCCTCTCGACGTTTTGCCATACCAGCTTGGATGATTAGACCGATCTCGGAAGGCACCTCCGGACGTTCCGCGCAGAGGAACGGCGGCTCTTCGGTCATATGAGCCCACAGTTGGGCCGAGTCGTCATCATGGTCAAAAGGCGGGTGACCCGTCAGCAGCGTGTACGCGACGCACGCGAGGGCGTATACGTCCGCTCTGCCGTCAACGTATTCGCCACGAATCTGCTCGGGCGCCACATAATCCAAGGTGCCAAGGAAGTGGCCGGCGGTCGTCACGCCCGTCGCGGAAGTAGTGCGCTTCGTGAGGCCGAAGTCGGTTAAGTAGACGTGTCGGTGGACATCCGCGCGGTCCTCGGAAAGCAAGATGTTGCCTGGTTTGACGTCCCGGTGCACTAGCCCTGCCGCATGTGCGGCATCGAGGGCAGACGCCGTGTCTCCGAGAATGCGAATTACTTCGGCCAGTGGGAGTGCGCCCCGCGCTTCCAGTTCCGCCCTGACGTCCGTACCGCGAACGTAGCGCATGGCGATATACAACAACCCCGATGATTCTCCTGCGCCGTAAATCGGCAAAATGTTAGGGTGATCCACAGAGGCGGCCAGCCGAGATTCTCGGACGAAGCGCTGGCGGAACTTGTCATTTGCCGCGAATTCCGGTGCCAATAGCTTTAACGCAACAGGGCGGTTCAGTTGGACGTCGAATGCCCTGTATACGACGCCCATCCCGCCTCGAGCGATCATTGACTCGATCTGGTAACCGGCCAGCACCGTCCCTGGCTCGAGGTAGTTGGGCGTGAAACCCATGGCCTAACCGATCCGTCGGCCACAACTGACGCAGAATCGCCATTCCGGCTCTAGCTGCCGTCCACATTGGAAACAAAAGGTCGGGACTTCGCCGACGGCACGAGGTGCAAGCGGACCTGCCAAGCGGGTTTCATCCGCGTCAGGCTTCATGCTTGGCTCCGTGTTGGGAATAAGCCTTGAAGTCGGCGGGGTAACAGGGCTGGCTGTCGCCTGCATGTGTGCTGGCATGTGATGCTCTCCTGCGTCTGTTCGAATAGAGTCGGACCTACCCCGGGTGATTCGCTCCGCCTTGCCTGTTGCAGCCTTCGTGAGCTCGGTTCGCTCCACACTCGCCCGAGAGTGGTTGCCGGCTGACGTGGCCGCCGCAAGGGGTACGGATGCTGGAGGATCATGGGCCGTGGGCGTGCTGACGACGGCTGACGATGCAGCGGCGGAAGCAGTTCGGCGGCGCAGCACCAGGGCGCCCACGACAATCGTCAAAAGCAGGGCACCGGCAAGGATGGGCAGCGTCGGCACCGGCCACAGCGATGGCGTATTCTTGTCCTCCGACGCTTGTGCCTGACCTGTTGAGGCGTCTTTTGCTCCCAACGCGCGGGCTTGCGCGAGCCGGTTTGCCGCCAACGCCGAATCGAAATAGGTCAGAGACTCCTCGAGAGCGCTTTCCGCTGATCCGCCCTGGTTGCCTGCCGAGAGATGATCAATGCCCCGACGGAATACGGCGTCGAACCTTGAAGGTGACAGCTTAAGCCCTGCTTTTTCCACAGCGGACCGGATGCCAGCGGCAGTTATGAGTGTGGCTTTTCCGTCCGGCTGGCGTGAACCTGCGAGTCCAAGTATCTGCCCGGTCACCCGGTCGACCACCGCACCACCGGCCAGACCGCCACCCTGTGGCAGGGCTGCGTTAGTCATCGACCTTATGCGCGCGCCCGTCGCGTCCACCCTAACGGGAAGCTCAGCTGGAGCCACCTTAGGGCCCGGCCGCTGAGTGAAGCCCATCAGGACAGCATCTGTTTTGGAGGTTGAGGCCGCAGCGATTGGGGCGGTTGGTGCTGCACCACCTCCGCTTATGCGTAGGAGGGCTACGTCGTCAGGCTTGGTTGGGCGGTTGAGGAGTTCCGCGATGACGTCTGCCGGTTTGGAGGTGTACGTACGCACATGGTACTGCGCGACGCTGAAGAGGACGCAGTGTGTTACCTGGTCATAGCAGTGCTGGAGATGTGGTTTCCAGTAGGGGTCTGGGGTTGAGCCGCGTTGGGCGACGTTCCCGTTGTTACCCACGATTGGCACGTGCATTTTTGATGCAAATAGTTCATTTGCCGCGTAGACAGCAACGGCTGGCTCGTTCCCGGCAAGACTTTCCCAGGTAGTCGCTACTATCCCATCAGCAGAGAGCAGGATGCCGGTGGCGGACTTCAACGGCACCACTGACCTGCCCCGGCGTATTTCCACTTCTCCGGTCGTGTGGTCAATGTGCGCTATCTCCGCCACTGCTATGTGCTCGATCCGGACTAGGGCTGCTTTGGCTCCCTCCAGTCCGCTCCGCAAAGATGCCGCTGGGGATGGGGCGGGTGTGGTCGCTCCCGTGAGGCTGGCCGCGATGACGACGGCGGTCAAGACTTTTAGCACCGAAGTGAGCGAATGCTCAGCGGACCGTTTGTTGACAAATTTTCTGTTGGAGACCTGAGCTCCCATGGTGCCCACCCCGTTCCATTGGCCGTCGACTTCCCGGACCGCGTGGTGAGACCTATAAAGAGGAAACTATATAGGGGCGAGGCTAGCACGAGCTCCGGCGGCTCGGGAAGATGTTAAAGGGGATAGGCAAAGTTCTGCGTGCCCGGAGGCCCTCTGAGCCTCAGAACTTGTGCAATTTCCTCGTAGGCGCCGTGCCTCGGTCGGCGGAATCGGGCGATAGGCGCGCCCAACAGGAAAGTTGTGGCCAGGCAAGCGGTGACCGATCTGAACCAGCCGTTGAGCCCGCTGGGTGCCGGCTCTCTCCCACCTCGTCATTGTGGGTATTTGTGCGCGGGTGCAGCATTGACAGCATGCGAAGACTTCGTTCCCTCGACTATAAGGGGTGCTCCATTGGAGCTGCTTCGGGGCGACCCCATCGCTTGCTGCGAAACCTGACTCGGTTTCGCAGCACCGTACGTTTCTTACGGCCACACTTTTGCTCGAATGCCGGGCCTTATGTGGGTGCCACTTCTAGAGCAGGCCAAGGCCTGTTCGGTGCCGAACGCTGAATTGGGGTGACCATATGTCACGCGTGTTCCTAAGTCATTCGAGTCGCGACACACTTCAGGCAATCGCATTGAAGCGTTGGCTCGCCGAGCAGGACCCCAGCCTCGAGGGTGAGATCTTTTTGGATTTCGATCCTGTAACCGGAATCCAGCCCGGCGAGCGGTGGAAGGAAGCACTCCGCCGCTCCAATGCACGGTGCGAGGCAGTGATCTGCCTGCTCTCGCGAGAATGGGAAGCGTCGGCTGAATGCAGAACCGAGTTCCGCACCGCGGAGTCCCTCAACAAACTGATTCTGTGTGCGCGGCTGGAACCTCTCACGGAACGGGGGATCACGGGCGAATGGCAGCGATGCGACCTTTTCGGTGAGGGCGCAAGCACCCAGATTCCGGTTGACGGCATGAATGGTTTCGTCTCGTTTCAGAACGACGGCCTCCAACGGTTGTACAGGGGGATTCGCAAGGCAGGAATCGGAGCTGAGCATTTCGTATGGCCTCCTGCGAATGATCCGGACCGGGCACCCTACCGAGGATGGCAACCGCTGGAGGAATGTGATGCGGCGGTGTTCTTTGGACGCGACGGACAGCTCGTGAGGAGCTTAGATGAGTTGCGTGGTATGCGCGGTTCCGGCGCTCAGTCTCTGTTTATGATTTTAGGCCCTTCCGGCTCCGGAAAGTCGTCGTTTTTGCGAGCAGGCTTACTACCCCGGCTAAGGCGGGACGACCGTCATTTTGCCGTGTTGGATATCGTACGCCCTGAGCGCAATGCACTGACCGGGGAGCGGGGTTTCGCCCATTCTCTGCATGCTCTTCGCAGCGGTCTGGGACTGGATCGACCGGTGCTTGCGGAAATCAAGAATGCCTGCCTTGCGGTCGACGCCGAAAGGCTCCTGTCGTGGTTGGAAGAGGCGAGAGAGGCGGCAGCATCGCGGCTACCGGTGGAGATGTCAGCGACGCCGAAACCAACGCTGGTTTTGCCGTTGGATCAGGCGGAGGAACTTTTCGGTGTAGACGCGGGACCACAAGCAAGCCAGTTCCTACGGCTCCTAGGCCGGCTACTGCGACGCACTCGGAACGGGGCGGCGCCCGGGCTCATTGTGGCAGGCACTATCCGGGCCGACCGGTACGAAATGATGCAGACTGCTCCAGAGTTGGCAGACCTAGGCACACGGGTTTTTGCCGAGCTGAGGCCTATGCCCATTGCCCAGTTCAAGGAGGTTATCCTTGGACCTGCCGCACGGTCTACGGCGGCAGGACGGCCCGTGCGGGTGCAGCCTGAACTAGTTGAGCGGCTACTGGCCGAGTCCGCCGAGGGCGCGGACACCCTTCCGCTGCTCTCATTGACCCTTGCCCGGCTATACGCCGACTTTGAGGGCGCCGGCGAGCTAACCGTGGACGGATACAAGGCTATTGGCGGTATGAGTAGCGTTGTGCAGACCGAAATCGACGCGGTTCTCGCCCGTGACCCCATCGAGCGGCAGGTCCAGCTTGAGCACCTGCACTCGGCATTTGTTCCATGGCTGGCAACTATCAACCCAGACAATGATCAGCCCATGCGCCGGGTGGCGAATCTGTCCGATATTCCGACGCAGGCCCGCGGGCTGATTGATACGTTCGTCGCCAGACGCTTGCTGATTAAAGACGTACGTGGGGGCGAGATAGTCGTTGAGGTGGCGCTGGAGAGTTTGCTGCGCCAGTGGAAGGAGTTGGCCTACTGGTTGGCAGCCGAACGGGAGGACTTGAAGGATGCAGACAACCTTGAACGCGCGGCAGCGGCGTGGGAGAGCAGCAGTCGTGCCCACGCCTGGCTACTGGAGGGCGCCCGCCTGACCGGTGCAGAGTCGCTGGCCTCGAAGCCCGCCTTCAGGAACCGCCTAAAGAATGTCCGGACTTTCCTGATCGCCTCCAGACGGCGGGAGAACGATCGAATCGTCGCAACGAAACAAGCCGAACTCAAGGCCGCGAGGGACAAGCAGGAAGCAGCAGAGAGGCAGGCCGCGGAAGTGCGGAAACAGGCTCGAGCGCTTCGAACACTGCTGGCCGCCGTGACCCTCATAGCAGTCGTTGCGATCATCGGTTTCGTGCAAGCGTCGATTACCGCAGGAGACGCCACTGCCGGAACCTGCCAGGCAAGCTCGCTGCCGCCTGCATCAGAGGGTTGGACAGTATCGGGTGAAGGCAGGATCAACGGCGCAATGGGTGATGTGCAACATGTCTCTAACCTGCAGGTGCCGACAGAAGCCGTAGGCGATGCACTGACCAAACGCCAGAGCGTCGTTAGCCGCGCTACCTTCGGTCCGACAGCCGCCGGATAGCGCCTGAACGAGCTGACTTTACTGGGCGGTTGGTGGCAGGCGGCTCCTTGGCTACCTCACGGAGCATTTCGGCTGCCTTCAACGGGGCGAGAAGGAGGCTTGGCTGGGTGGCGGACAGGACCTGGGAAAGGTTCGTACCTGATGGGCAAGATATAAAGCGGCAATGACGTAATGCCTAACGGCCGTTCCTCCGAGGGCAGAGGGTTCTGCGGCTGCATCGTATGCCGGTGGATA
>Ga0307416_100002445_pt1 | contig 10673 bp, 6 predicted proteins | sample DK1Cmetagenome_2_FD_203821 | JGI IMG/M metagenome (GOLD analysis project Ga0307416, IMG submission 203821) | Maize rhizosphere microbial communities from greenhouse at UC Davis, California, United States - DK15-C-3 | ecosystem: Host-associated > Plants > Roots > Rhizosphere > Soil | place: USA...
GTACTGACAGAAGATGCTGCGCGCCCACCGGTGCAGAGAACGCAAACCTGATGAATTCCCCCGCCTCCAACTTCGACGAACTCGACCTCTTTGTCTGGGAAGGCAAAGCCGACATCCTTGACCGCATCGCGCGGTGCATGGCGAGCTTCGACGTGGAAGTCACCCGGGCCGACGGGCTGCCGCCTCCGCAGCAGGAACGCGGCGTCGCGATGCGGCCTGCCGTCGCGATCATCAGCGTCACGGTCATCGACAGCGGCGGCCTCGCGCACGCCACCGAATTCCTCCAGGGCATGCCCGTCATCTGGGTCGCCGCGGGTTCGCGCGAGCGCGATTCGCGCACCTATCCGCCCGAGTACCTGCACGTGCTGCCCTACGACTTCACCTGCGCCGAGTTGCGCACGCTGGTCGCGAAGCTGGTGCGGCAGTTGCGGGCGCGCGAGATCGCGCCGCAGCCGCCCGATGTGCTGGTGGCGCATTCCGAAGCGATGAAGGCGCTGCTCGCCGAAGTGGGCGCCTTTGCCGATTGCAACCATCCGGTGCTGGTGCGCGGCGAAACCGGCGTGGGCAAGGAGCGCATTGCGCAGCAGCTGCACCTCGGGCACCAGTCGTACAGCAAGGGCGCGTTCGTGGCGGTGAACTGCGGCGCGATTCCCGACGGGCTTTTCGAATCGCTGTTCTTCGGCCACACCAAGGGCTCGTTCACCGGCGCCGTGCATGCGCACCGCGGCTACTTCGAGCAAGCCACCGGCGGCACGCTGTTCCTCGACGAAATCGGCGACCTGCCGCGCTACCAGCAAGTGAAACTGCTGCGCGTGCTGGAAGACGGCGCGGTCACGCGGCTGGGGGCCACGTCGCCGATCCGGGTCGACTTCCGGCTCGTGGCGGCGACCAACCGCAACCTGCGCGAGATGGTGGCGAGCGGTGAGTTTCGCGCCGATCTCTTCTACCGGCTCGCGGTGATCGAGCTGCATGTGCCGAGCCTCGAAGAGCGCGGCGAAGTCGACAAGATCGCGATCTTCAAGGCGCTCTTGGGCAACGTGCTTGGCGATGAACTCGAGACGCTGGGCGAAACACCGCACTGGCTGAGCGACGCGGTCGCCGAAACCTACTTCCCCGGCAACGTGCGGCAGCTGCGCAACCTCGCGGAGCGCGTGGGCGTGATCGCGCGGCAGTTGCGCGGCTGGGACCAGAACCTGATCCAGCGCGCCATCGCGTTGACGCGCGGCACGCCGGCGCCGGCAATCTCCGCCGACAGGAACGGCGGGGGCGGAAGTGGTGGTGGTGTCGCGCTCGACAGCAACGGCGACCGCAAGGGCTGGAACAGCAGCGAGCGCAACCGGATCATCGCGGCGCTGGAGGTCAACGACTGGAAGCGCCAGGACACCGCGCAGCACCTGGGCATCAGCCGCAAGGTGCTGTGGGAGAAGATGCGCAAGTACCAGATCCTGGACGGCGAACCAGGCATCCCAGAAGACGCTTGAACTGGGGCTCGCCCCCAGGCTACGCGCACTTCGTGTCGCTTCTCCTACCCCCTACCGGGGGCAACACCTGAGGCCCGGCGAAGCCGGTTCCTTGGTGTTTCTCGAACGTACGGGGCTTTGCTGCGCTCGCCTCTTGTCTTATTCAGCCAGGCGCGGAGTACGGCGCAGCGTCGGGTTCGCACCCGCGGCACCTGGCGAGCGTTCGACGATCGGCTCGTTCGGGCAGGCTGAATTGCTCGAGATGCACAGCTGCGAGAGCAGACCATCCTCGGTGATCACCGAGCGGTTCGGCGGGCCGAAGATGCGGTCGATCCAGTTGTTGGTGCCGTCGGGGTCGATGCGCAGTTCGCCGGTGGTGCGCGCGAGGCGCAGCTCGGAAATGCGCAGGTCGAAAACGCCATCGACGTAGTCGAAGAGGAGCGTGTAGTAGTCCAGCTGTGCATCGAGCACCTTGGGCAGGGTCTCGCGGCCGAACTCCATCAGGCGGCGGCGGCCGCGGAAGGCCTGGCCCGAGGTGCTGACGGCTTCCATCAACTGCTTCTCGCGCTCGCGTCCCGACACGGTGCGGGCCCACGACGCCGAGGTGAGCTCGAACAGGTTGTTCCTCACGCCTTCGAGCTTGGCTTCCTGGTTGGCGACTTCGGCGAGCGCGCCCTTCAGGCGCAGTTGCCGGTCGAAGCCGTTGCCGAAGTTCCAGTTGAGTTCGAAGGCGGCGCGCGTGGGGTCCTGCGGCGACACGCCGCGCGGGTCCTTGCTCTTCACGACCACGGCGTCGAGCGTCGGATAGAGGCTCGATTCCTGCTGCTCGACCAGCGCCCTCGCGCGCTCGATGCGGCCTTGCGCTTCGGCGATCTCGGTGCTGCGGCTCTCGGCGCGGCGCAGCGCCTCGTCCTGCGTACCGATGCGCCACTGCGGCAGCGCCGCGAGCACGGGCAGCGATTCGGTGTTGGGCGAGAACTTGAAGTAGTTGCGGAATTTCGCGAGCGCCTCGTCGCGCTGGGCTTCGAAGTCGGATTCGCGCGCGGCCACGAGCGCGCGGCGCGAGGCGGCCATGTTGAGGTCGTTGTCGCCGGACACGCCCAGCGCGACGCGGCGGGCTTCCGCCTTCGAGAGTTCCGCCACCACCTCGGTAGCGCGGTGCGCGATCTGCTTCTTCAGGTCGAAGCGCTGCACCTGGAGGTAGGCGGTGAGCGCGTCCAGAACGACCTTCTGCGAGGTGGTGATGACGGCCTCGTCGTCGGCCTTGTTGCCGGCTTCGGCGGCGCGCTGCGCGGCGCTCATCGCGCCGCCGTCGATCAGGCTCACGCGCGCTTCGGCGGTGAGCACGGTGTAGCTCTGGGTCTTGGCGTTGTCCGCGCCGCTGTTGTAGTTGCCCGACGAGGTGCCGATCTTGAAGCGCGGGTAGCGCGCCTGCCTGGCGGCATCGACGCTGTAGCTGCTGGTGTTGGCGGCGGCCTGGGCCGTCTGCACTTCGGGGTATTCCTGCGAGAGCGCGATCAGCGCCTGCTTCACGCGCTGGGCGTAGCTCGCGGCGCCGATGGATGGCGTCGAGAGCCGGCGCGACAACGAGAGCGCTGGCGGCGGGCCGTCCTGTGCGCCTGCATCCTGCGCGAAGGCGGCTTGCGGCGGCAGCGCGAAGCTCGCGCACAGTGCTGCGCACAGCACACCGGTGCCCGTGCGGCGCCGGCTTGTGGCGTTGCGCTCCTTCATGGTTCGCGGAAGGCTTCGCGCCGCAACTTGAGCACTGGACGAAGGATGTACCAGATGAACGGATCGGTGCCGACGCGCAAGTCGACTTCGGACTCCATGCCGGCGGTGATGCGGTTTTCCGTACGGCCCACATGCGACTGCGACATGCTGATCAGCAGGCGGTAGTACGGCGCGCCTTGGGAGATGGCGGCATCGCGATCGGCATCGGCGGCCACCAGCATCACCTTGCCTTCGACGGCGCCGTAGCGCAGGTAGTCGTAGGCGGTGATCTTCACGCGCGCCGACTGGCCGATCTCCACGAAGCCGCGGTCGTTCGGATTGAGCCGGGCCTCGACCATGATCTCGTCCTTGTCGGGCACCACTTCGAGGATGGATTCGCCGGGCTTCACCACCCAGCCCGGGCTGGAGTTGCGCAAGCCCTTGACGATGCCGTCCGAAGGCGCCTTCACCACGGTGCGCGAACGCTGCGTGCGGGCGCGCGCGAGGTCTTCGCTCAGGCTCGCGAACTGGCGCTCGACGGTGGCCAGTTCGTCGGAGGCGCGGCGGCGAAAGCGCCCTTCGGCCTCGGCCATCTTGGCTTGCGATTCGGTGATGGCGGCGTTGGCGGAAATCACGCCCTGACGCGCCACCGCGAGTTCGCTGCGCACGCCTTCGGCCTGGCGACGTTTCTCCAGCACCTCGACCTGCCCGACCAGTTTTTCGCTGAGCAGTTGCTCGGAGATCTCGAGCTCCTTCTGCATCAGTTCGAGCCGGTCGCTCAGGCCCTTCACCTTGGCCTGCTGCTCCAGTTGCTTGCTGCGCGCCTGCTCCAGGCCCGACACCGCGCCGGCCATCACGCCGCGCTGTTCGAGGGCGCGCGCCTGGTAAGCGCCCAGTTCGCCTTCGAACACGCTCTCGTCGATGTCGGTGGCAAAGGACTGGCGGCTGAGCGGCTGGCCGCGGCTCTCGGCCATGAGGCGCACGCGCGTGGCCTGGGTGGCCGCGTAGCGGGCGGTGAGTTCCTCGAAATTCAGGCCGCTGCCGCCCAGGTCGATCTCGACCAGCGACTGGCCTTGCTTGACCGTTTCGCCCTCTTTCACCAGCACGGCGCTGACGATGCCGCCTTCCAGATGCTGGATGGACTTGACGCGGTCCGAGGGGATCACGCGGCCCGGCGCGACGACCACGGTTTCCATCGGAAAGCCCAAGCCGATCAAGGCGAGCACGGCGATCGCGCCGCCGATGATCCATTGGCGCCGCCGCCCTTGCGGCGAGGTCTGCGCCGCGCGCTTGGTATCTTCATCCTGAAGAATCTGCGGCAGGTCTGATTTCAAGTTCACGGTCCCCAATCACTCGTCATGAGTCAAGCAGGCAGCATCACGCCATGGAGCGGGAAGCCGGAGCCCCCGCGTTGTCTTCGTCGCCCACCGCCACCAGCGGCTTCTTCACGCCGAAGAGCTTGGGCACCATGACCGCGGCGGTGCCCACTTCGATGTCGCCCTGCCCCGTCACGTGGTAGACCGCCGAGGCGGCCGAGACGATGCGCAGCGAGTGCGTGACCACCACCACGGTGCGCACCTTGGCCACCGCCAGCAGCGTGGCGAGCAGGTTGCGCTCGCTTTGGAAGTCCAGGTCGTTGCTGGGCTCGTCGAGCACCAGCACCGAGGGCTTGCGCAGGAAGCTCATGGCCAGCGCGAGCTTGCGGCGTTCGCCCACCGAGACGCCGGTGCCGCCCTCGCCGACCATGGTGCGGTAGCCGTCGGGCAGCCGCGAGATGAAGTCGTGCGCGCCCGAGAGCTTGCAGGCCGAGACGATCTGCTCATCGCTCTGGCCGGGCGCGGCACGGCGCATGGTGTCGATCAGCGTGCCGCCGAACCAGTAGACCTCCTGCGAGAGGTAGCTGATCCAGCGCGAGAGCTCTTCGCGGCCGAACTGCGACAGGTCGTACTCGCCGATGCTGATGATCCCGCGCGTGGGCGTGTAGAGGCCCGAGAGCAGCTTCACCAGCGTCGACTTGCCCGCACCGTTGCGCCCGACGATCACATGCAGTCCGCCGGGGCCGATGTCCAGGTCGACGCTTTCCAGCACCGGCTGCTGCGCGGTTTCGGTGAAGCTGAAGCTCACGTCCTTGAGCGTGATGCGGCCGAGCGGTTGCGGCAGCGTCATGCCCGTGGGCGGCTTCTCGACCGGCTCGCCCAGCACGGTTTCCAGTCGCTTGGCGGCTTCCTTCGCGGTGGCCAGCGAACGCCAGTTCGACACCAGCCCGGCCACCGGCTGCAGCGCCTTGAGCGCGAGCATGTTGGAGGCCACGAGGCCGCCCACCGTCATCCACTGCTCCATCACCGAGATGGCGCCCACCGTCACCACGACGACCGAGAAAACCGTGAGCAGCACCGTGGTGCCGTCGCGCGCGGTTTCGATCTGGCCGTTCTTGCTGAAGCTCTCGGTGAGCCAGGCGTTGTAGGTCTGGCGCCACATGTCGCTGATCGGGCCGTCGTTGGCCTGCGTCTTGAGCGTTTCGCGCGCGTTGCAGATCTCCGAGGTCATGCGGTCCAGGCCGCGTCCGCGCTGCACTTCCTCGACGCGGCCGGCGCGCACTTCGTCGGCCCACCACCAGGCCAGGAACGACATGATCGCGAGAAACGCAGCCACCACCGGCAGCACCGGCAGCGCGACGATGCCGATCACCACGAGCGCGAAGACAGCCATCGGCAGGTCGAAGATCGATTGCGCGAGACCGCCGGTGACGGTGCCGCGCACCGAACCCACGTCGCGAAAGTACTGCTGCCACACCGAGGCCGGCCGCGCTTCGAGCGCGCGCAGCGGGCGCGCGAGCATCGATTGCAGCAAGGCACCCGAGACGCCGTGGTCGATGATCGCGCCCGCGTTGCGCAGCATGCGCGAGCGCCGCGTGCGCAGCCAAAACTCGATGCACAGGAAGAAGAGGATGCCGCTCACCAGCGCGGCGAGCGTGGAGGTGCCGCTGCGCGAGAGCACGCGGTCATACACCTGCAAGAGAAAGATGGAAGGCAGCAGCCCGAACAGGCTGATGGGCAGCGAGCGCCATGCCGCACTCTTCACAAGCGGGTAGGCCGCGCGGAACGCCGTGTTCAGGGCCTTTGCATAAGGACTGGCACCCGGCTCGTCCGGCGTTTCGGCAACCAGTTGGCTGGGCAAGAGAAACTTGATCATGAGAAAGGGCCGATCCGTCGTGCAATGACGCGTGCGTCATTATCGACTGTTACCCAACTGTTACAAGGCAAAAATTCGCGCTTTGTGCACCTCAGCATCGAGGCACGCTTGCCTTTGTCGAGTCGACCTGTTGCTCATGTCCCGTATCGCGCAGCGATGACTTTTGCGCGGCCGTGCAGCCGGCTTGCCGGTCCACTGTCGCCTCCCCTCGCACTGCGGGCAAACCCTCGGCCAGCACCAGCGCGATGTTGGCGCACAACAGCATGCACAGCACCCATGCGAACAGCAGTTGCAGCCAGCCCAGCCACCAACGTCGCGGCGCCTCCACGTCGCGTTCGTAGGGCATGTGAATCAATGCGTTCCATCTCATGGCAGTGCTTTCAAAACCCGGGCGAGCCGGGACAGACCGACACCCGCAGAACTCTTGGCCAACACCCAGTCGCCCGGTTGCAGCAGACCGCCCAATGCGGTCGACAGGTCCGACACGTCCACGAACCAGTGCGAACGGACCTTGGTACGGATGCGCGCGTGCAGCGCCCGCATGAGCGGACCGCACAGCAGCACCCGGTCGGGCTGCGACGCCAGCAACTCTTCCTCCAAGTCGAGGTGATGGCGTTGCGCCGCAGGACCCAGCTCCTGCATGTCGCCGAGGATGGCGACACGTCGCGCAGGTTCGCAGGGGGCTTGTGACAGCAATTCGAGCGCCGCCCGCATCGAGCTGGGGTTGGCGTCATAGGTTTCATCGATCAGCTTGAAGCTTCCGCCGCCGATGTGAATGGTGTGCAGCGCACCGCGTCCGCCTGGCGGCTCGAAGTGCGCGAAGGGCTCGACCGCCGCGGCCAGTGGCAGGCGCAGCGCCTGCAGCGCGCCGAGCGCGGCAACGGCGGCGGCGCCCATGTGGCGGCCCGGCGCGTTGAGCCGAAGCTGGAAGGGCTCGCCCGCCACCTGCGCCTGCACCTCGCCGTGGTCGAAGGCCAGCAGGCGCACGTCGGCGTCCTTGTGCTCGCCGTAGGTCACGATCTGCAGCTGGTGCGCCATCGCGGCTTCGGCGAAGGTCGCGAACTCGGGCATGTCGCGGTTGAGCACCACGTTGTCGCCGGCGGCCATGCCCTGGAAGATCCGGCTGTCCATGCGCGCGGCGGCGTCCGAGGGGCCGCGGTGCTTCTGCGACGCAGCCGAGAGACCGGTCACCACCACCAGCGAAGGCCGCACCAATTGCGACGACGCGGGCATGTGCGAGGTGCCCATCTCCAGCACCCAGTAGGCCGCATGCCGCGGCATGCAGGTGAGGTTCCACGCGATGCCCGAGGGCAGGCTGATGTTGCCTTCGGGCTGGCCGACCTCGCCCCACACGGTGAGCGCGCCGGCCATCATCGCGGCCACGGTGCTGCTGCCGGTGCCGTGGCCCAGCACGCCGCAGACGCGGCCGGTGAATTCGGTGCGCGCATGCTCGCCCAGTTGCAGCACGGCCTGCAGCACGTTGGGCACCTTGAGCACCGGCACGCGCTTGTCCAGGTGCGGCTTGGGGTCGGTGCACAGCACCGCAGCGGCCGGCTGCAGCACGCCCTTGAGCGTGACGGCTGCCAGCGGCGTCTTCGACGGGCGGGTCTGGTTCTCGAACACCACGCGGCCCTTGCGCATGAAGGAGCGCTGCGTCACGCCGCTCGCGCGCCAGCCGTCTTCGGGGCGCACCACCCATTCGCCGCCGGTCACGCGCGCCATTTCGCTCGCGGTCCAGCTGGCGCCGTCGTCCCGCGGGCTGCTGGCGGCACCGCTCATCGCACCCAGCGGCACGCGCCGCTCGATGAGGTAGCGGTGGTACGAGGCGAAGCCCGAGACGTACTGCTCGACATCGTCGATGCGCACGCGAAACGCGTGATGGCGAATGAAGAACGAACCGACGACGGTGGAAGGCCGCCGGAAGTACATCGCCATCTCCGGCCAGAAGAAACCGTTGAGCAGGTAGTGCGCGCGGTAGTCGAGCGCGCGGTAGAACTTCTCGGTGTCCAGCTCGTCGAGCAGGTGCCGCATCGCGGGCATGCTCTCCAGGCGCTGGAGCATCTGCTGCGCGGCGAGCATCAGCCCGAGCAAGGTCGGGAAGGTGGTCTTGCGGTCGAGCACGAAGTCGAGATACCCCGCGACGTTCTGCAGCCCGAAGCGGAAGTACTTCTCCTGCGGGCTCCAGTGCGTGAGCTCGTTGACGCAGCAGCTCAACCAGTGGTCGTGCGCCTGCCAGTGCTGGCTCGCGATGAAATGATCGAACGCCTTTTCCACCGCCGCCAGCCAGCGCGCGTCGCGCGTGAGGCCGTAGAGCCGCATGAGCCCGTAGGCGGCTTCACCGTCGTAGTAGATGACGCGCGACGCCTGCTTCACCGCCAGGTCGGTGGCGTGCAGCACGTGGTTGAAGCGGCCGGTGGCCGGGTCCTGCAGCGACACGATGCCCAGCGCCAGCTTTTCCAGCAGCGGCAGCCAGCGGCGCGTGTCCATGAGCTCGCAGTACTTCACCAGCGCGAGCACGCAGGCCGCGTTGCCGCCCAGCTTGATCTCCCCGCCGGTGTCGACAAGAAAGGCCACCTCGCGGCCGTCGGCGAGCTGGTAGTCGCGGATCAGCCAGTTGGTGAGGTGGTCGAGCGCGCGGTCGATGGCCGAGCGCAGGGTTTCGTCGCGCGTGACTTCCCACGCCTCGAGCATCGCGTGAATCGCGCTCGCATGGCGCATCGCGTCGTAGGTCGGGATGCGGCGGTCGAAGCACGGGAAGTAGCCGTACACGAAGAGCCCGTCGCTCTGCACCTGGCGCGCGAGGTAGGCCGAGCCGCTGCGCACGAGGTCCATCGCCGACTGCGGATTGAGCGCCGGCAGCTGGCGGCGCCCCGCATCGAGCCCCGTGCCGATGAGCTTGTGCACCACGCCGTCGGGCTGGCAGAAAACGCCCACCGTCGCCAGCAGGTAGACCGGGTGGTCCGTCGGCATGTCCAGCGCGAGCGTGCGCTGGAAACGCGCCTGGCCGTAGGCCTCGAAGTTGCGCGGGTTCATCACCGCATGCGCAATGGTCGAGTCGCCCGCCAGCATCGCGTTGGCGTTGAGCTCCTGCTCGGTGAAGGCGATCTCGAAGTCCTTGTCGAAGGCGAGGCCCAGGCGGAAGTAGTTGCGCTTGACGGCGGTGAGCTGGGTCTTGAACTGCGCCCAGTCCATCGGGCTCGCGCCCTCGACCCAGTCGATGCGAAGCCACGGCGACACGACACCGTGGTCGCGCACCCAGCGCTCGACGATGTCGGCGCCTTCACACCATGCGGTCTCGAACTCGGCAGCCCGCGCATGCACGACGTGCGCACGCTGCGAACCGTCGCTCACCGAGAAGAACAGCGTGAACGCGGGGTAAGGAGCAGGCAGCGCCGCGCACACCGACGCAAGGCGTTCGTGGCAGGCGTGGAGCTGGTCTGAAAAGGACATCATTCGGCCCCGATCGAGTGCGGGAGACCGGTCGCGTCCGTCATCTATCTGCTTTCGCTCGGACGACGGAATCGCTGACCGGAGACTGTTGCCTTCGACGTCATCGCTTGGGCTCCGGCTTCAGCGGTAGCTGAATTCGGCGCGGCGATTGAGCTGGTAGCCCTCCTCGGTGGTTTCCAGGGACGCGGGCTTTTCGATGCCCCAGCTGATGGCCTCGACACGTTCGGCCGGCACGCCGAGCTGCGTGAGCGCCCGTTGCACCGACTCCGAACGGCGCTGGCCCAGCGCGAGGTTGTATTCGCGGCCGCCGCGCGAGTCGGTGTGGCCTTCGATGACCACGCGGCTCGTCGAGCGGTTCTTCATGAAGCTCGCATGCGCTTCCACGATCCGCTGGTCCTGCGGACGGATGTTGTATTTGTCGAAGTCGAAATACACGATCTTCGGCACGCCGGCCGGGCCGTTCTGCACCGGTGCCGGGGGCGCCGGTTCCACCTTGGCCACCGCGGCCGCGCCCTTGTTCGAGTAGTAGTAGGTCGCGTCGTCGCGGCCGCTCTTGGGCGTACTGCAGGCGACGAGGCTGGCCCCGAGCGCAACGATGGCCAATATCCGGAAATTCTTTTTCATATCAATCCTTTCGCGGGACAGGCCGGTGGCCGGCCTGTCCCTGTACTGCGGTTCCCTCTCTCCTTCGCTTGCTCTTCTTTCTATTGATCCTTCGATCAACCCAGCAGGCCGTGCAGGATGTTGGTGACCGGCGAGGTCGCGTGCTCGACCAGGCTGGTGATCGGGGTCACGACATCGGTCACCAGCGGGGTGACTGCGTGGTCGACCGTATTCACCACGGTGGCCACGGTGTCGACC
>Ga0307416_100002446_pt1 | contig 10663 bp, 8 predicted proteins | sample DK1Cmetagenome_2_FD_203821 | JGI IMG/M metagenome (GOLD analysis project Ga0307416, IMG submission 203821) | Maize rhizosphere microbial communities from greenhouse at UC Davis, California, United States - DK15-C-3 | ecosystem: Host-associated > Plants > Roots > Rhizosphere > Soil | place: USA...
ATCTTTCGTCGGATGCAGGGTGATTCGGTACTCCCACTAGCGTTCCTCATCGGCTTCGTGGCCGGCCTGCGCTCGTTGACCGCTCCGGCCGCGGTGAGCTGGGCGGCGCACCTGGGTTGGCTCGACCTCGGGGGCTCTGCGCTGGCATTCATGGGCTCGACGCTGGCGGTGATCATCTTCTCGGTTGCCGCTGTGGGCGAGTTTGCCGCCGACCTTCACCCGGCCACACCAAATCGAACCACACCGGGACCATTGACTGCCCGGGTCATTCTGGGCGGTCTCTCCGGCGCCGCACTGACTCTAGCGGCCGAGCGATCGCTGCTGGCCGGCGCGCTGCTCGGCGGTGCTGGAGGGCTGATCGGTGCATTCGCGGGGTATCAGGCTCGCGCACGGCTTACAGCTGCGCTCCAGAACGGTAAACTCATAGCTGTTCTAGAGGACCTCATTGCGGTCGTGCTTGCCATCACGATCGTGTCCCAGTAACCGACCAGGAGAATGGATATGACCCGTACTATCACCCGTTCGAGCCAGCGTGCCCCGGTATCTCGCGAAGCCAGTGAGACCCGGTTCGATACCCCGAGCCTCCATCCCACCAGGAACGATCTTCCTGAGTCGACCCGGGCTCAGGTGGTCCTGCTGCTCAACCAGCGGCTTGCCGACGCCATTGACCTTCAAACCCAGTCCAAGCAGGCCCACTGGAACGTGAAGGGACCGACGTTCATCGCCTTGCACAAACTCTTCGACGAGATCAACGAGGCAGTCGAGGAGTACGTGGACCTGATCGCCGAACGAGTCGTGCAGCTGGGTGGAATAGCGGAAGGGACCGTCGGCATCGTGTCCGAGCGCACGACGCTCGAGGGATATCCGCTGACGATTTCAGCAGGCAACGATCACGTTGCCGCGCTCTCGGATGCTCTCGCCGGATTCGGCCGCACCGTTCGCATCGGCATCGAAGAGATGAACGATCTGGAAGATGCGGGGAGCGCGGATGTGCTCACCGAGATTTCCCGTGGTGTCGATCAGTGGCTCTGGTTCGTCGAAGCGCATCAGACACAAAATCTCAGCTGAACGCACAGATCCCCCGGCTGGGGCCGGATTCACTTCTGTCTTGTATCATTGAAGGCACGAGGAACCCGCTCCCCCACAGCCGGAGGAGTCTATGCGCCGAGTGCTCCGTGAAAACGGCTTGTCGATCGTGCTTCTGTCATTGTTCCTGCTCTTCTGGCTGGGCCAGAGTGTGGCCGGCCATCGCGCGTACAATAGTGAACAGCATGAGCATGACCAGCCGCAGTCAGGGTACCTGAGCTACCTGGCCAACGCGCATTTCTGGGAGGCGACAACAGAAAACTGGGAGAGCGAATTCTTCCAGATGTTCGGCTACGTCATCCTGACGGTATTTCTCTTTCAAAAAGGCTCGTCAGAGTCGAAGAAGCTGAATGAGCCGGAGCCAGTGGATCGCGACCCGCGCCAGAGCAAGCGCAAGAATGCGCCCGGACCCGTGCGGCGTGGCGGCTTCGTTCTCAAGCTCTACGAGCACTCCCTGTCGCTGGCCTTTCTGCTGTTCTTTCTCATCAGCATTGCAATGCACGCCGCGTCCGGTGCTTCAGAGTACAATGAAGAGCAGGCGGGGCACGGACAACCCGAACGCTTCTCCGCTCTTCAATACGCCGGAACCTCGCGATTCTGGTTCGAGTCGTTTCAGAACTGGCAGAGCGAGTTCCTGGCGCTTGCGGCGATGGTCATTCTGTCGATCTATCTGAGACAGCGCGGGTCGCCCGAGTCCAAGCCGGTGGACAGCCCGCACTACCAGACCGCCAGCGAGTAGGTTGGCTACTCGCTCACGCGCCCCGCTCGACGACGCTCGCGCGGGCGAAACAGATCCACCCGACCCTCGCCCTGGGTGTATCCAGCGTTCTTGATCTTGTACCAGTCGGTGCCCGGTGCGTATGGATCGGTCTTTCGCTTGGCGACAATTCCTTCGAGGTCCATCTTCTTGATCGCGCTGAACAGAGCCCGGCCGTGCTCGTCGAGCGTCAGAATCTTGTAGAGCGGCGCCGTGTCCTCCGGGAGCAGCTCGGTCAGCGCCTTCTTGCGCTCGACCAGTGGCTGCTGCCTCATATCGGTCCCGTCGACCCAGAGCAGATCGAAGGCGGCAAAGGCCAGAAAGCCCTGCCCGCGCAGCAGATCTCGAAAGACCGGTTTTCCCTGACGGTTCAGAGCGACAACTTCACCATCGAGGATGAAGTCTCTGGGTCCGAGCACCGCCGTGATACGCCGGCACAGCTCGCTGAAGCGGTCGAACTGAAAGTCTCGTCGGGAGCGGATCTCGCAGCCCTTCCGGGAGCTGTACAGGATCCCTCGAAAACCATCGTATTTAGGTTCGAAGAACCACTCCGGATCGTCGAACGGCTCGGCGTGAGTGGTCAGGACGATCGGCTCTATGGCAGGTAAACCACTGACGAGCCGCAGGTCAGACGGGGTTTGACGGGTTCTCGTGGGCATGATGACTCCAAGGCCGCATGGCGCGGTCGGGAGCCCTCCCCACGAGGAAGGCGGGTTATGGCTCTGAAAGCCTTGTCGTCGTACAAATTACTCGCATTTCAGTATCTGGGAAGCCGGGTATGGCTATGAGCCCCGAAGGAGTTGGTGGCATCCATCATGTCACCGCCATCGCGAGTGATCCTCCGCGTAATCTGGATTTCTATGCGGGTCTGCTCGGGCTCAGACTGGTGAAGCGGACGGTCAACTTCGACGATCCCGGCACCTACCACTTCTATTTTGGCGATGAGACCGGCAGCCCGGGTAGCCTTCTCACCTTTTTCCCCTGGCCCGGCTCTCACCGGGGCAGACCTGGCCCCGGGCAGGTAGCGGTTTGCTCCTTCGCCATCCTCCCCGCTTCGATCGGGTTCTGGATCGAGCGCATGGTACGCTACGCCATTCGTTATGAGGGCCCCGAGATTCGGCAGATCGGGAGCGATGAGCCAGAGCGGGTGATCTCGTTCAAGGATCCCGATGGGATGCTGCTCGAGCTGGTGGGCACCGATGCCGCGGGTAACCGGCCGGCCTGGGTTCAGGCGCCCGGCATCTCCGCTGACAATGCCATCCGTGGCTTTCACTCGGTGACCATCTGGGTCGAGCACAACGAGAAGACGGTTGAAACCCTGATCGACACGCTGGGCTTGCGTCTCACCGCCGAGGCAGGATCAACGGTTCGGCTTTCGGCGGGCGGCGGCGGACCTGCAACGATAGTCCAGGTCCGGACGACTGGCGCGTTCGTGCCTGGAGTGAGCGGGGCTGGTACCGTACATCATGTCGCCTGGAGGGTGCCTGATGATGCGGCACAGCTCGTAATGCGGTCGCGTGTTGCCAGCGCCGGTCTCACCCCGACGCCTGTCATAGACCGTAGCTACTTTCACTCCGTCTATTTCCGCGAACCGGCCGGAGTCCTCTACGAGCTGGCGACCAACTCCCCGGGGTTTACGATAGATGAGCCGGTAGAACGGCTGGGCGAGCGACTCATGCTGCCGCCCCAGTACGAGCCTCAAAGGAGTCAGATCGAAGCGGTGCTCCCGCCGGTACACCTGCCTCGCCCTGCTTCCGAGGACTCCTTCCTGCTCGCCGGGAGCTGAATGCGCGAGCGCATCGGAGCGGTGCTGGCTCCTGCGGTCTTCCTGCTGCTCCTATTTCTTCCTCTCGATGGAATCCCGGACCCGGCACACCGGCTGGCCGCGGTGCTTGCCGCCGTGGTGGTACTGTGGGTAACGGAGGCGCTACCGCTTCCCGTGACGGCACTGTTGGGTGCCGCCGCGTGCGTCCTCCTTCAGGTAGCGCCGGCGAAGGAGGTCTTCGCGCCGTTCGCCGATCCGCTGATGTTCCTCTTCATTGGGGCCTTCATACTCTCACGCGCCATTTTCCTTCACGGACTGGACCGCCGCGTTGCGTATGCGGTGTTATCTCTGCCCTGGGTAGGTGCACGACCGAGCCGGATACTCTTCGCCTTCGGTGCCGTAACCGCGATGATCTCCGGCTGGATCTCCAATACCGCCACTACGGCCATGATGTTCGGGATCGGATTATCGATCCTGGCCGCACTGCGCGGACCCGACGGTCGCTCGGCGGTGGCTCCAGCGTATGCCACCGCGCTGATGCTCATCACCTCGTTCGCTGCCTCCATCGGGGGTCTCGCAACACCCGTCGGTACACCGCCCAATGTCATCGGCCTAGGCTTCATTCGAGCGGAGCTCGGCGTCGGAATTCCGTTCTTCAGCTGGATGCTGATCGGTGTGCCTGTCGTGCTCGTGCTGTATGCATTGCTCTACATCTACCTCAACGCCGTGGCTCCAGCGGGCATTCGCGAGCTACCCGCAGGAGCAAAGCTCATTCACGAAGAGCGCGAGAGACTCGGCCCTTGGACTCGCGGGCAACGCTCGGTCGCATTCGCCTTCGGCATGACGGTGGCGCTTTGGATGCTGCCTGGGTTTGTCGCCCTTGCCGCGGGCGAGAACAGTTCGGCATATCAGATGTTTCTGCGACGAGTTCCCGAGGGTGTGGCAGCGCTGCTCGGAGCAATGCTGCTCTTTGTGCTGCCCGGTGATCGTGGCCGTGCCATTACCTGGGAGGATGCGGTCCGGATCGATTGGGGCGTTGTGCTGCTCTATGGGGGAGGATTTGCGCTCGGCGTGCTGTCGTTTCAGACTGGTCTGGCCGAGGCCATGGGCAGAGGGCTCACGGGGGTGCTGCCAATCGAGGGCAGTTTTGGAATGCTGGTAGCGTCAGTTCTGGTTGCAGTGGTTCTGTCCGAGACCACCTCGAATACCGCGTCCGCAAACATGGTGGTCCCCGTCGTCATTTCGATTGCACAGTCGGCTGGGCTCGACCCCGTGGAACCTGCTCTTGGAGCAACCATGGCCGCCAGTCTCGGCTTCATGTTGCCGGTGTCGACGCCGTGTAATGCCATCGTGTACGGGTCGGGGTACATCCCGCTGGGACAAATGATGCGTCATGGCCTGGCGCTGGACTTGGCGGGAATCGTGGTGATCGTGACTTTGGTGCGCCTGTTGTCGCCGCTGATCCACTAGGAGCAGCAAGAACATCCAGGATACAGCGATTCATCCGTCGGTATCATGGGTCAGTAAACGCAGGTGGGGCTTGACAAAGTCAGACAGTTCGATAACCATAGAACTGTGAAAAAGACATCCGTTGCCCGGTTGAAGCTGACCGACACCCAATTCGAGCTCATCGCCAAGGCCCTGGCGGACCCCCGGCGAATGGCCCTCCTGGAGGCCATTGCAGGGGAGGAGGAGTGCGCCTGTCAGAAGCTGCGGCAGGAGTTTCCCGTGTCCAAGGCAACCATCTCGTTCCACATCAAAGAGTTGGTTCGCGCCGGCCTGATCGAGGCCCGGAAGGAGGGGCAGTTCCTCCAATGCGAGATGCGCCGCGACGTACTCGAGGCCTATAGCGCGGAACTGCTGCGCCGGACCAGCGGAGTCTAGGAAAGTCCCGCCTGCCCGAGCGGAACTAGCGGGCGGGCTTCTTTTTTGATCGAATCAGAGTTTGATAGTTATCGAACCATAGTACCAGTTCGGCGACACCGTAGTGACAGCATGTCGAATTCGCGGCGGCTCGAACGACGAGTAGGTGAAGGCAATTGGGAATGAATTCCTCTGGAGGCAACATGCAGAACCGGAAACTCGTTGTAACCGGCGGACTTTCACTCGCCGCCCTCTCCCTTGCCGCACTTTCACTCGGAGCCCTGAACCCGGATGGCGGAGAGCGTCGGCCTGCCGAGCCGCCACCGCAGGCTGTCACAGTGGCGGAGGTGCCGGAGCGCGAGGTCACCGAATGGGATGAGTTCACTGGCCGGCTCGAGGCGGTGGACCAGGTCGAGATCCGCCCCCGGGTCTCCGGTTACATCAGGCGCGTCACCTTCGATGAAGGCAAAGAAGTGAAGAAGGGCGAAGTCCTGTTCGAAATCGATCCTCGACCGTACCAGGCGGAGCTGGCCCGCGCCGAAGCGGAGCTGGAGCGGGCTCGTTCGGCCGCATCGCTGGCGGAGAGCGAGGTGCAGCGGGCCGTCAAGCTGGTAGAAGTGCAGGCGATCTCGCGAGAGGAGTTCGATAGCCGCACCAGTGCGAAGGCGCAGAATGGTGCCGCGGTGCGCGCTGCAGAGGCTGCAGTCGAAACGGCGCGGTTGAACCTGGAGTGGACCAGCGTCCGCTCACCGATTGCCGGCCGGGTCAGCAACGCGCAGGTGACCGAGGGCAATCTGGTGCAGGCGGGGCCGCCGGCGGGCGAGGTGCTCACTACCGTCGTCTCGGTCGATTCCATGTATCTCTACTTCGACAGCGATGAGCAGACCTATCTCCGATATGCCGGTCGGGCGAGAAGCGCGGGCGGTACCAACTGGCGCACCGCGCGATTGCCGGTCTATCTCGGATTGGCAAACGAGTCCGGCTTCCCTCACGAGGGGCGTCTCGATTTCGTCGACAACCAGGTGGATCCCGGCACCGGGACGATCCGGACGCGCGCCGTCTTCTCCAATCGCGACCGGTCCCTGATACCGGGCCTGTTCGCCCGGGTCAAGCTGGTGGGCACCGAGAAGACGAAAGCAACACTGGTCCGCGATGCCGCAATCGGGACCGACCAGGATCGCAAGTTCGTGCTGGTGGTCGGGCCGGGGGATACGCTGACTTACCGGCCGATCGAACCCGGCCGGCTGACCGATGGTCTCCGCATCGTCAGCTCCGGTCTGAAGCCGGGAGAGCGCATCGTGGTGAACGGCCTGATGCGGGTCCGGCCGGGGATGAAGGTGACTCCGACCCTGGCGCCGATGGTGCCTGATTCGGCAACACCAGCTGCGGAGCGCTAAGCGATGCAATTTTCCAGATTCTTTATCGATCGGCCGATCTTCGCGGCCGTGCTCTCGATCGTGATCTTCCTCGCGGGTGGCATCGCGATGTTCTCCTTGCCCATCAGCGAGTACCCTGAGGTCGTTCCCCCTTCGGTAGTGGTCCGGGCAGTCTATCCCGGAGCCAATCCGCGGGTGCTCTCCGAAGCAGTCGCCACCCCATTGGAGGAGCAGATCAACGGGGTCGAGAACATGCTGTACATGTCATCGCAGTCCACGTCTGACGGCGTGCTCACCCTCACTGTGACCTTCCGGGTGGGCACCGACGTCGACCTGGCACAGGTGCAGGTGCAGAACCGGGTAGCCCAGGCCCTGCCGCGCCTACCTGACGAGGTGCGCCAGCTCGGTGTGACTACGGTCAAGAGCTCGCCGAACTTCATCATGGTCGTGCACCTGCTCTCGCCTGACAGCCGGTACGACATCACCTACCTCCGGAACTACGCCCTGCTCCAGGTGAAAGACGTCATCGCCCGGGTCCCCGGCATCGGCCAGGTCGAGGTCTTCGGCGGCGGGGACTATTCCATGCGGGTGTGGCTGGACCCGGGCAAGGTTGCCGCCAGGGGCCTGTCTGCCAGCGACGTGATCAATGCCATACGAGAGCAGAACGTCCAGGTGGCAGCGGGCGTCGTGGGCGCACCGCCGATGCCGGTTCCCGTGGATTACCAGCTGACCATCAATGCGCGGGGCCGGTTGACCTCGGAGGAGGAGTTCGGCGCCATCATCCTCAAGACGGGCGAGAACGGTGAGATCACTCGCCTGCAGGACGTAGCTCGCCTCGAGCTCGGTGCGGGTGACTACGCGCTACGCTCGCTGCTGGATGGAAAAGAGGCCGTCGGAATCGGCATCTTCCAGGCGCCCGGCTCGAACGCCCTGGAGCTCTCGAGCACCGTTCGCGCCATCATGAACGAGCTGAAGCAGAACTTCCCCCAGGGGGTCGAGTACCGGATCGTCTACGATCCGACCGTCAACGTGCGGGACGGTATCCGGGAGGTGGTTATAACGCTGTTTGAGGCGATCCTCCTCGTGGTGCTGGTAGTGGTGCTGTTCCTCCAGACCTGGCGAGCATCGATCATTCCCCTCGTGGCGGTGCCGGTGTCGATCGTGGGTACGTTCGCGATTCTGCTGGCATTCGGATTTTCCATCAATACTCTGTCGTTGTTCGGGCTGGTGCTCGCCATCGGCATTGTAGTGGACGACGCGATCGTCGTGGTGGAGAACGTGGAGCGCAACATCGAGGCAGGCCTCTCCCCGAGGGACGCCGCCCACAAGGCTATGGACGAAGTGAGCCGGCCGATCGTAGCCATCAGTCTGGTCCTTTGCGCCGTGTTCGTGCCGGTGGCATTTCTCAGCGGCCTGACCGGCGAATTCTACCGGCAGTTCGCGCTGACGATCGCCTTCTCGACCGTCATTTCGGCGATCAACTCACTCACCCTGTCTCCCGCCTTGAGCGCGATCCTGCTCAAGCCGCGTCACGCGCCGCCGGACCGCCTTACCCGCTGGCTGGATCGCGGGCTGGGCTGGCTCTTCCGTCCGTTTAACCGCGCCTTTGCCAGCGGCTCAGCCAGTTATGGGTCCGCAGTAAATCGGGTCATCCGAAAGAGCGGCATCGCGCTGGCCGTGTACGCGGGTCTTCTAGCACTGACCCTGTTCGGCTTCAACAAGGTGCCGAGCGGCTTCGTCCCGACTCAGGACAAACAGTACCTGGTTGCCTTCGCCCAGCTTCCTGACGCAGCAACGCTGGATCGGACCGAGAAAGTCATTCGCGAGATGGCGGAGATCGGCAGCCAGCAGCCGGGCGTGGACAATGCCGTACAGTTCCCCGGGCTCTCGATCAACGGCTTCGTGAATGCCCCGAACGCGGGCATCATCTTCTTCACGCTGAAACCATTCGAGGAGCGGCACGGGGAGGACGAATATGGCCTGAACATCGCAGGCGCGCTCAACGCCAAATTCGCCGGCATTCAGGACGCCTTCGTTGCCGTCTTCCCGCCACCGCCGGTCAATGGCCTGGGCCAGGTTGGCGGATTCAAGCTGCAGTTGGAGGACCGCGCCGGTCTGGGTGAGGCCGCGCTCAATGACGCCACCCAGGCTCTGCTTGGTAAGGCGTATCAGACGCCACAATTGGCGGGGGTCTTCAGCGGTTACCGGGTCAACGTGCCCCAACTCGACGTTGAGGTTGACCGTGAAAAGGTGAAGCACGAAGGCATCGTTCTCACTGACCTGTTCCAGACCATGCAGGCCTATTTGGGGTCGGTGTACGTCAACGACTTCAACAAGTTCGGTCGCACCTATCAGGTGAAGGTACAGGCAGACGCGCAGTTCCGCGCCACCGCCGACAACATCGCGCAGCTCAAGGTGCGGAACGCCGAGGGCGCTATGATCCCACTCGGTTCGGTGGTTACGGTCAAGCAGTCTCATGGCCCCGATCAGGCCACCCGGTACAACGGGTATCCGTCGGCCGACATCAACGGTGGGCCGGCTCCGGGCTATAGCTCCGGTCAGGCCGAGGCAGCGATCGAAGGCATCATGCGCGACGTGCTGCCGAACGGTGTCGGCTATGAGTGGACCGACCTGACGTATCAGCAGAAGCTGTCCGGCAACACAGCCGTCTTCATCTTTCCGCTCTGCGTCTTGCTCGTCTTCCTGGTGCTGGCGGCTCAGTATGAGAGCTGGTCGCTGCCGCTGGCGGTCATTCTCATCGTACCGATGTCGCTCCTCTGCGCCATCGCCGGAGTGTGGCTCACCAAGGGCGACAACAACATCTTCACCCAGATCGGCTTCCTGGTGCTCATGGGTCTGGCGTGCAAGAACGCCATCCTGATCGTCGAGTTTGCCCGCGAGCTCCACCTCCAGGGCAAGTCGCGGGTGGAAGCGGCGCTGGAGGCTTGCCGCATCCGGCTCCGCCCCATCCTGATGACCTCCCTGGCTTTCATCATGGGCGTGCTGCCCCTGGTGTTCTCCAGCGGCGCCGGAGCCGAGATGCGGCACGCCATGGGTGTGGCGGTGTTCTCGGGAATGCTCGGCGTCACCTTCTTCGGCCTGGTGCTGACTCCGGTGTTCTACGTGGTAATCCAGTCATTGGTGGAGCGGCGGTCCGCGGGCGCGCAGCAGTTTGCCTTGAAGCCGGCTCATGAGGAGGACTCGAGACATGTCTAAGGCGAGCGTACTCTACCTACTCGTTCTGGTCGGGTGCGCCACTGCACCTGGCTATCGCGCTCCAGAGGTGGCGCTTCCCGCCGCCTTCCGAGAGACTCGCGACACCATCGTCGAGGTCACGGTCGACAGTGGAGCGGCTTCCCGTACTGCATCATGGTCCCAGTTGCAGGACACGACGCTCACACGGCTGATGAACGAGGTCGCGCGCTCCAATCTCGATGTTCTTGCTGCCGAGGCGCGTGTGCGCGGCGCCCGCTCCGCGCGCAGCGAAACCGCCTTTGACCTTGCTCCCACCGTCACCTTCGCGGGAGGATATACCCGGCAGCGGCTCGCAGGCGCAACGTTTCCCATAGGTACTGGAACCTTCCCCGACCAGGACATCTGGGATACGGGATTCGATGCTTCATGGGAACTGGATCTCTTTGGGCGGGTGCGACGGAATGTGCAGGCGCGGGGGGCCTTTGTGGAGGCAACCCGGGAAGACCTGCGAGATATCAACGTTTCACTGGCGGCCGAGCTGGCGCGAGCGTACTTCGATCTGCGTGGAACCCAGGAACAGCTCTCGGTGGCTCGTCGCAATGCCGAGAACCAGCGGCAAAC
>Ga0307416_100002447_pt1 | contig 10659 bp, 10 predicted proteins | sample DK1Cmetagenome_2_FD_203821 | JGI IMG/M metagenome (GOLD analysis project Ga0307416, IMG submission 203821) | Maize rhizosphere microbial communities from greenhouse at UC Davis, California, United States - DK15-C-3 | ecosystem: Host-associated > Plants > Roots > Rhizosphere > Soil | place...
ACTTTGATTTAACTTTCACAGGATTGAACATGACCCGCAACGAAAAGCAGTTCTCGTCTTACAGCGGCTACCTGGCGTTGATCGTGGTGCTTGCGCTGGTGGTGCTGGCCGTTTTGATGGTGCGCGCGTTCCAGCCTATGCTGGCAATCGTGTGCGCCGGCGTGGCGGTCTTCCTGGCGCCGGGCCTCTACATGCTGCAGCCGAATGAGAGCGCCCTGCTCACCCTGTTCGGCCAGTACATCGGCACCGACCGCAACGAGGGCCTGCGCTGGGCTTTCCCGCTGTACCGCAAGCAGCGCCTGTCGCTGCGTGCGCGCAACCTGAATGCGCCGACCCTGAAAGTGAACGACAAGCGCGGCAATCCGGTCGAGATCTCCGCCGCCATCGTCTGGCGCGTGCGGGATACGGCGCAGGCGATCTTCGATGTCGACGATTTCGAGCGCTATGTCGCGGTGCAGGCGGAAGCGGCTATCCGCCACCTGGCTTCGCGCTACGCTTATGACGATGGCGAAGACCTGGTCCAGGGCGAAATGACGCTGCGTTCGGGCATGGATGAAGTGTCGCAGGCGCTCAAGGCGGAACTGCAGGAGCGCTTCCGCGCGGCCGGCGTGGAGACGGTCGATGCCAAGCTGACCCACCTGGCCTATGCACCGGAAATCGCACAGGTCATGCTGCGCCGCCAGCAGGCCGAGGCCATCGTCAGCGCCCGTTCGCGTATCGTGCATGGTGCGGTGAGCATGGTCGAATCGGCCCTGACCGCCCTGGCCGAACGCGACATCGTGGAGCTCGATACCGAACGCAAGGCGGCCATGGTGAGCAACCTGCTGGTGGTGCTGTGCTCCGATAAGGAGACCCAGCCGATCGTCAACACCGGTACCCTGTATAACTAAGTCATATGGCAAGCCCCGGCAAAAAAGCCTTCCCGTTAAGGATCGATCCGGCGCTGTGGGATGAACTGCAGCGCCTGGCGGCCCAGGACCTGCGCAGCGTGAACGCGGAAATCGAGTTCCTGCTGCGCGAGTCGCTGGCGCGCCGGGGTATCAAGCCGCGCCCGGGGCGAACGCAAGAAAATCCCGACACGGGTTTCGAAAAGTCTGTATAATTCACCGCTTGTGCGCTGCACCAATGCAGCCGCTGCAAAGAAAAACACAAACAGCAGCTTCGCATAAACCTTTCTGCCGCATCCGGAATCATTTGGATGCCGCCTTAAAAGCCCCCCCGCCCTGGGTGTCGTAGTCAAATGACACCGTCCCGGCGCAAAGCTTTTGTGCCGAAATTTCTAATCAATTAGAGTCATTTCGTTCTGGTTTAGCGTTGCTTTTTCTCGCTTTTTACGAAAGATATACATGACTTTTGAAGCACTTGGTCTCAACACGTCCATCCTCAACGCACTGAACGAATCCGGCTACACCAAGCCAACCACCGTCCAGGAGCAAGCAGTGCCTGCAGCTATCGCGGGCAAGGACCTGTTGGTGTCCTCGCAGACCGGCTCCGGCAAGACCGCGGCCTTCATGCTGCCTTCGCTGCACCGCCTGGCCGAAGTGGGCTTCGCCGCCCAGGCCGGCAAGACTGCCGCCCAGGAAGCGCAGTCGGCGCGCGCCCGTGGCGAGCGTCCGCGTTTCCGCCCGGCCCAGCCAAGGATGCTGGTCCTGACCCCAACCCGTGAGCTGGCCCTGCAGGTCACCACCAACACCGCCAAGTACAGCACCCACCTGCGCCAGATCCGCGCGGTGTCGATCCTGGGCGGCATGCCTTACCCTAAGCAGATGCAACTGCTGGCGAAGAACCCGGAAATCCTGGTTGCCACCCCTGGCCGCCTGATCGACCATATGGAGCAGGGCAAGATCGACTTCTCCGAACTGCAGATCCTGGTGCTGGACGAAGCTGACCGCATGCTGGACATGGGCTTCATCGACGACATCGAGAAGATCGTTGCCGCTACCCCTGATGCGCGCCAGACCATGCTGTTCTCGGCAACCCTGGACGGCGTGGTGGGCAATATGGCCCGCCGCATCACCAAAGACCCGCAGATCATCCAGATCAACACCACCGCTGCCCGCCACGAGAACATCGCCCAGCGCGTGCACTTCGTGGACGACCTGTCGCACAAGAATCGCCTGCTGGACCACCTGCTGCGCGACGAATCGATGGACCAGGCAGTTGTGTTCACCGCCACCAAGCGCGATGCGGACACCATCGCCGACCGCCTGAACATCGCCGGTTTCTCCGCTGCTGCGCTGCACGGCGACATGCACCAGGGCGCGCGTAACCGCACCCTGGACGGCATGCGCCGCGGTAACGTGAAAGTGCTGGTCGCCACCGACGTGGCCGCGCGCGGCATCGACGTGCCGACCATCACCCACGTGTTCAACTACGACCTGCCGAAGTTCCCTGAAGATTACGTGCACCGCATCGGCCGTACCGGCCGTGCGGGCCGCAATGGCCAGGCGATTTCGCTGGTGAACCACGCTGAGAACATGCACGTGCGCCGCATCGAACGCTTCACCAAGCAGACGATCCCGGTGGAAGTGGTGGAAGGCTACGAGCCAAAGCGTGCGGCTTCCCCGCGTTCGGCAACCCGTCCAGGCTGGAAGCCAGGCGACGGCGGCCGCGCTGCCAAGCCAGGCCAGCGCAGCTTCGCGAACCCGCGTCCGGAAGGCGGCCACTATCGCAGCGGCGGCAACCCGTTCGCCGGCGACCGCAAGGAAGGCGGCTTCCGTCCTGAAGGCGAATTCCGCCCACGCAGCGACAGCGGCTTCCGCGGCGCGCGTCCTGAAGGCGATGCCCGTCCACGCACCGAAGGCGGCTACCGTCCTGAAGGCGGCTTCCGCAACCGCACCGAAGGCAGCGCTTTCCGTCCTGAAGGCGCAGCTCGTCCGGAAGGCGGCTTCCGCAAGGAAGGCGCTCCGCGCGAGCGCGGCGAAAGCACCTTCCGCCGTGACCGCGACGCCGGCGCCGGCGCCTTCAAAGGCGCGCGCACCGACGCACCACGCCGCCCTTGGGGCGACCGTTAATCGCTGACTGCTAGCGATTAAAAATGAAGGCCGCCCGGGCAACCAGGCGGCCTTTTTTCTTTGTTCGTTAGCGTACAGAGTTTGGTACCGATCGGCGCGACACTGGCCGCATGAAAACCGCCATCCTTGCCTTTCTGTTAGCCAGCACGGGCGCGCATGCGGCCACGGACTCGCCCTCCCCGACGCTGCGCGCCCAGGTGCTGCTTGACCGGGCAAATTTTTCACCGGGCCAGATTGACGGCGTTGCCGGCAGCAATATGCGGCAGGCGCTGTCCGGCTTCCAGCGTGCGCGCGGCCTGCCGCCGTCCGGCCAGGCCGATGCCGCCACGCTGGCGGCGCTGGACGATGGCCAGCCAGTGCTGTCCACCTATACCGTGACCGATGCCGACGTGGCCGGCCCCTTTGCGCCGGTGCCGGAAGCCATGGCCGACAAGGCAAAATTGCCGGCACTGGGCTTTGCCGATGCCGCCGAGGCGCTGGGAGAACGCTTCCACGCCAGCCCGGCGCTGCTGCGCAAGCTCAATCCGGGCAAGGATATCGAACGGGCCGGTGAAACCATCAGCGTGCCGAACGTGGGCGGCAAAGCCGCGCTGCCCAAAGCGGCCAGCATTGTCGTCGACCGCGGCGACCGCACGCTGTCGCTGCTGGATGCGGCCGGCGCGGTGATTGCGCAGATGCCGTCCAGTACTGGCAGCGAGCATGATCCCCTGCCTGTCGGGCTATGGAAGGTGAATGGCGTGTCGCGCAACCCGCCCTTCTTCTACAACCCCAAATTGTTCTGGGATGCCAAGCCCGGTGACAGCAAGGCCAAGATCCCGCCGGGACCGAACAATCCGGTCGGCGTGGTATGGATCGACCTGTCGATCGACCATTACGGGATCCACGGTTCCCCCGAGCCGTCCAAAATCGGCAAGACTCAGTCACATGGCTGCATCCGGCTGACCAACTGGGACGCCGTGCGCGTTGCAGATGCGATTGGTCCGGAAACGCCCGTGGTGCTGCAGGAATGAAGGAGGTCGCCATGAAACAGTTTGGAACCCTTATCCTGGGAATCGTCCTCGGTGCAGCAGGTACCTTGCTGCTGATCAGCCGCGTACCGCTGGATGACCGGGCAGACAAGATTGCGGCGGCCACCCAGCCAGCCGCCGCGCCGTCCGTCACGGTCGCCACGGCCGGCAACCCGGCCGTCACAGCGCCCCCAGCTGCGCCGGCGGCGGCAACGGCCGCAGCGCCGGAGGCCGATTCCGCGCATGAAGTACCCGCCGGCTCGCTGCCCGCGGTGGGCGCCGCAATGACCGGCATTGGCAGCACGGCCGCCGCCGGCAGCGGCGCCGCCCTGCTGATTCCCGTCGCGGGCGTCAAACTGACACAAATCGCCGACACCTACACCCAGCCGCGCGGCACGGAAAGGATGCATGAAGCGCTGGATATCCCGGCGCCTCTCGGCACGCCGGTCTATGCGGTGGTCGATGGGAAGATCGCCAAGCTGTTTACCAGCAAACCTGGCGGCCTGACGATCTATCAGTTCGACCCGGCGGAAAAATACTCCTATTACTACGCCCACCTGGATCACTACGCGACCACGCTGAAGGAAGGCCAGCAGGTAAAACGCGGCGACCTGATTGGCTACGTCGGCACCACGGGCAACGCCAATCCATCGGCGCCACACCTGCACTTCGCCATGTTTGAGCTGGGGCCTGAAAAGAACTGGTGGCAGGGCAAACCCGTCAATCCCTACCCGCTGCTGGCTCACCAGTGACGCACGCGCCCTGTATCCAGGTGCACGAACTGGGAACTGGGGTAATACCCCACGCCCCCGCCTTTTTGCGCCAGCGCAGCCTTATGCAGTTTGGCCAGGTCGCGCCCCGGTATGCGGACATCGATCGCCTTGCCTTCCAGGTGCATGCTGTGCTTGGCCACCCCGCCGCTGGCAGCCGCCAGCTTGGCATTGGTCTCCGGCGACCTGTAGCCAGAAATGATATGCACCACTTCATGGTTGCTGAACTGTGAGCTGACCTTGTTCAGCAGCAGCAGCAGCTCGGGATCGATCGGCGCGATCTTGTCATTGCGGTGGTCGCGCAGCAGCCGGTTGATATCTTGCAGCGCCTCGGGAATGAACTGCCCCTCGGCCCAGAACATGGTACGCAAGGTCTCTCCGGTGTGGGTATTGTAGAAGCGCAAGCTGCGCTCATGGGGCGCCGCGATGGACGCCCGTGCCATGGCCGGCAGGCTGAGGGCCGATGCCAGCGCAACAGAACTTTTCAGGAATGATCGACGCTGATTCATGGCTACATCATACTGCTGACGCCGTTCGAATGCATGTATGGCGCGCGGCAATTTTTGCTGGCGATGCGCAGCCAACCGTTTTGCTATATACTTGCTCACTCAAGCATATTTCAAGGATTAGTCATGAATCACTCAGGCAATGCACTGGAGTTCTGCCTGCGGCTCGCCCGCGCCCACGCCACCATCGTGCGGCGCCTGGATACCGTACTGGGCGGCCACCACGGCCTCAGCTTCAGCGACTTCATGCTGCTGCAGCATCTTGCCAAAGCACCCGGCGGCCGGCTGCGCCGCGTCGACCTGGCCGAACGCCAGGGCCTGACCGCCTCAGGCGTTACCCGCACCTTGCTGCCGCTGGAAAAGACCGGGCTGGTGGCGCGCCAGGCCGATGAACGCGACGCCCGCGTGGGTTACGCCGTCATTACGCCGGCCGGCCACGCGCTGCTCGATAACGCCGTGCTTTCCGCGACCGAAACCGCAGCCGACTTGCTGCGCCACGCGCCGCCGGAACAGATGGAAGCACTCAACGCGGTACTGGGCAACCTGGTCGGACCGGGCCTATGAGCCCCGGCCTCAAATCCAGCGCCAACTTTCGCTGGCTGATGGCGGGCGGCGTGCTGTCCATGCTGGGTGACCAGTTCACGCTGATCGCCCTGCCCTGGCTGGTGCTGAAATTGACCGGCGACCCGCTGTCCCTGGGCCTGGTGCTGGCCTTGCTGGGCGCGCCGCGCGCAATCTTCATCCTGGTCGGCGGCGCGCTGGTTGACCGCTACTCGCCCAAGCGCGTGATGATGCTGTCCAAGCACGCCAGCGCCGTGCTGCTTGGCGTGCTGGCCGCGATGACGCTGACCGGCACCGTCAGCCTGGCAGCCGTGTACGCCCTCGCGCTGGGTATCGGCCTGGCGCAAGCCTTTGCCATCCCTTCCGGCACATCGATGATGCCGCGCGCCGTGCCGCGCGAGCTGCTGCAAGCGGCCAATGGCGTCATGATGGGCATGCGCCAGGCTGGCATGCTGGTTGGCCCGCTGCTGGCCGCCCTGCTGCTTGCGACAGGCGGCGATGGCGAAGGCAGCCTGTTCGCGCTGGGGATCGCGTTCGCGCTGGACTGCGCCAGCTTTGCCGTGTCGGCCTGGACGCTGTCCAAAGTTGTGCCGCTGGCGGGCGCCGAACCGGCTGCTGCACCGGCGCAGAACGTGCTGCGCGCAGTCGGCGAAGGTATCGCAATGGTATGGCGCGACGTCGAAATGCGCGCCTGCTTCGGCTACTGGGGACTGGTGTCGCTGCTGATCGGCGGCGCCATGCAGGTCGCGCTGCCGGTGCTGGCAAAGGAGCGCCTGCACGATGGCTCCGCCTTCGGCCTGCTGATGGCTGCGCATGGCGCCGGCAGCTTGCTCGGCATGTTCTGGAGCGCGGCCTCCACCCGCGGTTCCCCGCCGCGTCCAGTGCGTATCGGCGTGATGGCCCTCGGTATCGACGCCATTGCCGGCCTGCTGGTGATACCGCTTGGGCTGATCACCGCGGCCTGGCAAGGCGCGCTGCTGCTGGCCATGCTGGGCGCGCTGCAAGGCGTGATCAATGTCCATGTATTCACCTGGATCCAGCAGCGCGTGCCGATGCAGATGATTGGCCGCACCATGAGCATCTTCATGTTCATCCTGTTCGGGCTTGCGCCCCTGTCGTCTGCCGCAACGGGCTGGCTGTTGCAGCATGTGGACCTGCAGGAGCTGTTCGTCGGCTCGGGCATCGTCCTGCTGTCCTGCGTCGCCCTGGCGTGGACGTTTACGCCGATGCGCCGCATCGGCGCCAGCGGTTAGAATCATCGCTATGGAAACCAAATGGCTTGAAGACTTCATCTCCCTGGTCGAAACGAACAGTTTCAGCCGCTCGGCGCAGTTGCGCCATGTGACGCAGCCCGCGTTCTCGCGCCGCATCCAGTCGCTGGAAAACTGGCTGGGCATGGACCTGATCGACCGCACCTCCTATCCGACGCGCGTAACGCCGGCAGGACTGGTGTTCTACGAACAGGCGCTGGAGATGCTCAGCCAGATCAACGGCGTGCGCGAACTCTTGCGCGGCAAGCGCGCGGCGGCGCAGAACAGCATCGACCTCGCCGTGCCGCACACACTGTCGCTGACGTTCGTGCCGAAATGGATCACGCAGCTGGAAGAGCAGTTCGCGCCGATCAATTCGCGCCTGATGGCGCTGAACGTGCACGACGCCGTGCTGCAGCTGGTCGAAGGCGGCTGCGACCTGCTGCTTTGCTACCACCATCCGCGCCAGCCGGTGCAGCTCGATCCGGGCCGCTACGACATGCTGGTGCTCGGCCGCGAAGCGCTGCGGGCGTATGCGCGCTGCGACAAGTCGCGCCAGCCCGAGTTTGTGCTGCCGGGACGCAAGACATCCCCCCTGCCCTTCCTGTCCTACACCACCAATGCCTACCTGGGCCGCATGGTCGACCTGATCATGTCCGACGCCAAGCCGGCGCTGCACCTTGAGACCCACTACGAAACCGATATGGCGGAGGGGCTGAAGATGATGGCGCTGGAAGGACGCGGCATCGCCTTCCTGCCTGAATCCGCGGTAACACGCGAATTGAAGCAGAAGCTCCTCGCACCGGCCGACGGCGGCCGCGCGGAATGGGAAATCGAGATGGAGATCCGCCTGTACCGCGAGCGCCCAAGCGCCCAGCGGCCCGGAAAAGCCATGGTGGCGCGCCTGTGGGAGCACCTGGCGGAGCAGCAAAAACCGGCTTCCTCCAAGCGCCGCATTCCCGCATCGGATCGCTGAAGTTCGATGTAGTTTAGGTTCAAAATAATGCAAGAAAAGCAGGTTATGCAAAAAATGCATAACCCAATGCGCACTCGGCATTGGCCTCGGGCAAGGCGCAGTACTAAGATTCGCCGCGTTACCGAACAACTCAGCGAGTCACACAATGACGAATCACGCACTGCCTTCTTACCTCAATCCCGACGATCTCGGACCATGGGGCCAGTACCTGAAGCAAATCGACCGCGTCACCCCTTACCTGGGCAATCTGTCGCGCTGGGTGGAAACCCTCAAGCGCCCGAAGCGCATCCTGACCGTTGACGTGCCTATCGAGCGCGATGACGGCACGATCGCCCACTACGAAGGCTATCGCGTTCAACACAATATGTCCCGCGGCCCAGGCAAGGGCGGCGTACGCTTCCACCAGGACGTGACCCTGTCGGAAGTCATGGCGCTTTCGGCATGGATGACGGTGAAAAACGCCGCCGTCAACGTGCCATACGGTGGCGCAAAAGGTGGTATCCGTGTCGATCCGAAGACCCTGTCCAAAGGTGAACTGCAGCGCCTGACCCGCCGCTACACCAGCGAGATCAGCCTGATCATCGGCCCGACCAAGGATATCCCTGCACCGGACGTCAACACCAACGAGCAGGTCATGGCATGGATGATGGACTCCTACGCCATGATCGAAGGTAACCTGTCCACCGGTGTCGTCACCGGCAAGCCAATCTCGATGGGCGGCTCGCTGGGCCGTCGCGAAGCAACCGGCCGCGGCGTGTTCGTGACCGGTCGCGAAGCGGCTGCAAAACGCGGCGTCGCCATCCAGGGTGCTCGCATTGCGATCCAGGGCTTCGGCAACGTAGGCGGCATTGCTGCCAACATGTTCGTGGAAGCCGGCTCCAAAGTGATCGCAGTGCAGGACCACACCGGCACCGTGGTGCACCAGGGTGGCCTGGACGTGGCCGGCCTGCACAAGCACGTTGCCGAAACCGGTGGCGTGGCAGGCTTCGCGGGTGCTGAAGCTACCCAGGACCGCGATTCCTTCTGGGGCATCGAGTCCGACATCCTGATCCCGGCAGCGCTGGAACAACAAATCACCGCCAAGAATGCAGGCCAGATCCGTACCAAGATCATCCTGGAAGGCGCCAACGGCCCAACCACGCCGGAAGCGGACGACATCCTGCACGACAAGGATATCCTCATCGTCCCTGACGTGCTGTGCAACGCCGGCGGCGTGACCGTGTCCTACTTTGAGTGGGTGCAGGACTTCTCTTCCTTCTTCTGGAGCGAAGACGAAATCAATGCACGCCTGACCCGCATCATGCAGGACGCGTTCAATTCCGTGTGGGACGTGGCGACCGACAAGAACGTCTCGCTGCGCACCGCAACCTTCATCCTGGCATGCACCCGCGTGCTGGCTGCTCGTGAAGTACGTGGCCTGTACCCGTAATTATCAATCGAGCCGGGCGCCCGCGTAGCGCCCTGCAAGACACGCCCGCACCGGCTACACTGCCTGTCGCGGGCGTTTTTCGCAGAACAAAAGGAGAAGTAGCATGAGCAGTCTTGAACAAAAGGCCCTGGAATACCACAAGGCCGGCGCACCAGGCAAACTGGCCATCGCCGTGACCAAGAGCGTGGCAAGCCAGGACGACCTGGCGCTGGCGTACTCGCCGGGCGTCGCCGCACCGTGCGTGGAAATCCAGCGCGATCCGGCACTGGCCTACGAATACACCGCCAAGGGCAACCTGGTAGCCGTCATCACCAACGGCAGCGCCGTGCTGGGCCTCGGCAATATCGGCCCACTGGCCGGCAAGCCGGTCATGGAAGGCAAGGTTGTGCTGTTCAAGAAGTTCGCCGGCATCGATTCGTTCGACATCGAAATCGACGAAACCGATCCGGACAAGCTGGTCGACATCATCGCATCGCTGCACCCGACCTTCGGCGGCATCAACCTGGAAGACATCAAAGCGCCCGAGTGCTTCTACATCGAACGCAAGCTGCGTGAACGCCTGTCGATTCCCGTCTTCCACGACGACCAGCACGGCACCGCCATCGTGGTCGGCTCCGGCATGCTGAACGCAGTCGAACTGACCGGCCGCGACATCGCAGAAGTAAAGATCGTCTGCTCCGGCGCCGGCGCAGCCGCAATCGCCTGCCTGGATCTGCTGGTCGACATCGGCGCCCGCCGTGAGAACATCTTCGTATGCGACTCCAAAGGCGTGCTGACCAAGGCGCGCGAACTGACCGGCGAAAAGGCCGACTGGGCGCAGGACACCACCGCCACCACGCTGTCGCAAGTGATCGCAGGCGCCGACGTATTCCTCGGCGTATCCGGTCCCGGCGTACTGTCGCAGACCGACGTGCAAAGCATGAACAAGCAGCCGATCGTCTTCACGCTGGCCAACCCTGAACCGGAACTGCGCCCTGAGCTGGTGCGCGAAGTCGCCCCGGACGCCATCATCGCCACCGGCCGCTCGGACTACCCGAACCAGATCAACAACGCTTTGTGCTTCCCCTACCTGTTCCGTGCAGCGCTCGACACCGGCGCCACCACGATCAACCAGGAAATGAAGCGCGCCTGCGTCACCGCCCTGGC
>Ga0307416_100002449_pt1 | contig 10657 bp, 2 predicted proteins | sample DK1Cmetagenome_2_FD_203821 | JGI IMG/M metagenome (GOLD analysis project Ga0307416, IMG submission 203821) | Maize rhizosphere microbial communities from greenhouse at UC Davis, California, United States - DK15-C-3 | ecosystem: Host-associated > Plants > Roots > Rhizosphere > Soil | place: USA...
CGACCTGATGCGCGGCGTCGGCAACGCGCTCGCCGACCTCGGCGCGTCCGCGGACCTCGCCGCCGCGGAGGCGTCGCGCATCCGCACGGCGGCCGCGCAGGCGCTCGTCGGCACGCCGGCGCGGGTGGACGCGGTGATCGTGGTGCGCCACGCCGCGCAGCCGGAGCTGCTCTGGCGCCCGGAGCGCGACCGCTGGAGCCACGAGCTGACCGACGCGGCGCTGGAGACGATCCTCGCCGGGGCGCGGGCGGCAGGGTTCGACGTGCACGACGAGCGTTCCTTGCTGGCGCTGCCGGACGCGGAGCTGGTGCGGGCGGTGTGGGCGACCTCCGCGCCGGAGCCGCTCGACGCCGAGTTTCCGCTCTTCTTCATCTACACGTCCGGGTCCACCGGGAAGCCCAAGGGCGTGGTGCACGTGCACGGCGGCTACACCGCCGGCGTCGCGCACACCATGCGCACGGCGTTCGACGCGCGCCCCGGGGACGTGATCTACGTGGTGGCCGACCCGGGGTGGATCACCGGGCAGAGCTACCTCATCTCGGCGGCGCTCACGACGCGGACGACGAGCGTGCTCGCCGAGGGCGCCCCCGTGTTCCCCTCCGCGGGCCGATTCGCCTCCATCATCGAGCGCTACGGCGTCCGCATCTTCAAGGCGGGGGTGACCTTCCTCAAGAGCGTGATGCAGGACCCGCAGAACGTGGTGGACGTTCGCCAGTACGACGTGAGCTCGCTGCGCGTGAGCACCTTCTGCGCGGAGCCCACCTCGCCGGCCGTGCAGCAGTTCGGGATGGGCCTGATGTGCCCCTGGTACATCAACTCCTACTGGGCAACGGAGCACGGCGGCATCGTGTGGACGCACTTCTACGGCAACGGCGACTTCCCGCTGCGGGCGGACGCCCACACCTACCCGCTGCCCTGGGTGCTCGGCGACGTCTGGACGTCGGACGCCGAGCCGGACGGCGCCGGCAGGCGCGTGCACCGGCGCGCGGAGGACGGAGAGAAGGGGGAGATCGTCATCACGGCGCCGTACCCGTATCTCTGCCGCACGATCTGGGGCGACACGGCCGGGTTCGTCGTCGAGGGGGCGCGCGTGGCGCGCGCGTGGAAGGGCGACGTCGAGCGCTACGCCGGCACGTACTGGACGCGGTGGGCGGGCACGCTCGCGTACACGCAGGGCGACTTCGCCGTGCGCCACGCCGACGGCGGCTTCTCGCTCCACGGGCGGAGCGACGACGTGATCAACGTGTCGGGGCACCGCATGGGCACCGAGGAGATCGAGGGCGCGATCCTGCGCGACAAGCAGATCAACCCCGACTCGCCGGTGGGCAACGTGATCGTGGTCGGCGCGCCGCACCGCGAGAAGGGGCTCACGCCGATCGCGTTCGTGAAGCCTTCCGCGGGGCGGAAGCTCACCGCGGAGGACCGGCGGCGGCTCACGGAGCTGGTCCGGCAGGAGAAGGGCGCGCTCGCGGTGCCCTCGGACTTCATCGAGGTGTCGCAGTTCCCGGAGACGCGGAGCGGCAAGTACATGCGGCGGATGGTGCGCGCGCTAGTGGACGAGGCGCCGGTGGGCGACGCCACGACGCTCCGCAATCCGGAGTCGATCGAGGAGCTCCGGACGGCCGTGGAGGAGTGGCGCGTGCGGCAGCGGCTCAGTGACGAGCAGCGGATCTTCGAGGTGTACCGCTACTTCCGGGTGCAGTACAACGTCCTCGCGCCCGGCAAGCGGCTGGCCACGGTGACGGTGACCAATCCGCCGGTGAACGCCCTGAACGAGCGCGCGCTCGACGAGCTGGTGACGGTGGTCGAGCACCTCGCGCGCCGCGACGACGTGGCGGCCGTCGTGTTCACGGGGGACGGGTCCGCGTCGTTCGTCGCCGGCGCCGACATCCGGCAGCTGCTCGAGGAGGTGCGTACGCTGGACCAGGCGCTCCCCCTCCCGAACAACGCGCACCTCGCCTTCCGCAAGATCGAGCAGATGCGGAAGCCGTGCATCGCGGCGATCAACGGCGTGGCCCTCGGCGGCGGCCTCGAGTTCGCCCTCGCCTGTCACTACCGCATCGCCGAGCCGCGGGCCAGCTTCGGCCAGCCGGAGATCCGGCTGCGGCTGCTCCCCGGCTACGGCGGGACGCAGCGCCTGCCACGACTGCTGCACGAGCGCGCCGGCGCCGCGGGCGTGCTCCGGGCGCTCGAGATGATCCTCGGCGGGCGGAGCGTGAGCGTCGAGGACGCGCTGGCGATCGGCCTCGTGGACGAGGTGGCGGGCGGCGCCGAGGACGCGGTGGCCAGGGCGGCGGCGCTCGCCCGCCAGCTCGTGGCTCGCGACGACGGGCCGCTCGCCACCGCGTTCCGCGGCCGCGACGACCTGCTCGCGCGGTGGAACGCGAGGGGCGAGGCGTCGCTCGACGAGGTGCTCGGCGACGCGGAGATCGCGCGGCTCGTGCACCAGGGGCGCTCCGCGGGGCGCGGCCGCGCCATCGACCGCGCGCTCGACGCGGTGCGCACCGGCTGGGAGCAGGGGCTGCAGGCGGGCCTCCGGCGCGAGGCGCAGCTGTTCGCGGAGGCGGTGGTGGACCCCGAGGGCGGCAAGCGGGGGATCCGCGATTTCCTGGACAAGCGGAGCGCACCGCTCCCCACGCGTCGCGGTGCGGTACGGAGCGCCGGCGAGGCCGCCGAGTTGATCGAGCGCGGCGAGCTCCTCCCCGTCGGCGCGCCGTTCTTCCCGGGGTTCACGCCCGTCCCGCGCTACCAGTTCGCCCACGCGGTAATCCGCGACCCGGTCAGCGGCGAGTCGCTGCACGGCGACCCGATCGCCGCCGAGCGCGAGGTGATCGTTCCCGTGGAGTCGCCGGGGCCGAACGAGGCGCTCGTCTACGTGCTCGCCTCGGAGGTGAACTACAACGACATCTGGGCGATCACCGGCATCCCGATCTCGCAGTTCGACAGCTACGACGTGGACCACCAGACCACGGGGTCGGGGGGTGTCGGGCTCGTGGCGGCGATCGGGAGCGAGATCAAGCGCGAGGCGCGCGTGCGCGTCGGCGACCTCGTCGCGATCTACTCCGGGCAGAGCGACCTGCTCTCACCACTCCAGGGGCTGGACCCGATGTACGCCGGCTTCTCGATCCAGGGGTACGAGGGTCCGAACGGGAGCCACCAGCAGTTCCTGCTCGTGCAGGGGCCGCAGATGCACCCGGTGCCGCAGGACCTCTCGCTGGAGGCGGCCGGCTCCTACATCCTGAACCTCGGGACCGTCGTCCGGGCGCTGTTCACGACGCTGGGCGTGCAGCCGGGGCGCTCGCTCTTCGTCGAGGGCGCCGCGACCGGCACCGGGCTCGACACGCTGAAGAGCGCCGCGCAGAACGGCCTTCGGGTCGTCGGTCAGGTGTCCACCGACGAGCGCGCACGGTTCGTCAGGGAGCAGGGCGCGGCCGGCGTGATCAACCGGCGCGATCCGCGCTTCGCGAGCCTCTTCACGCCGGTGCCGGACGATCCGGCGGCGGCCGCGGAGTGGGCCCGCGAGGGGGAGCCACTGCTCCAGGCCGTGAGGGCGCAGAACGACGGCCGGCTGGTGGACTACGTCGTGTCGCACGCCGGCGCGACGGCCTTCCCGCGGTCGTTCCAGCTCCTCGCGGAGGGAGGCACGCTCACCTTCTTCGGCGCCGGCTCGGGCTACCACTTCAGCTTCGTGGGCAAGCGCGGCGCCGCACCCGTGGACGAGATGCTCCGGCGTGCCGAGCTGCGCGCCGGGGAGACGGTGCTCGTGTACTACGGCGCGACGACCGAGGATGGCGGGCTGGTGGATCCGTTCGGCCTCGAGGCGATCGAGGCCGCGCGCGCGGCGGGCGCGCGCATCGTGGTGGCGGCGTACGACGACGCGCAGCGGGAGTTCGTGCAGTCGCTCGGCTTCGGGGAGGCGGTGCGCGGCGTGGTCTCGCTGCGCGAGATCGCGCGCCGGGAGGGGGAGCACTTCCACTGGCCGCGCACGCTGCCGCCGCTCCCGGACCCCAAGGCGAGCACGCTCGCCTTCCGGGACGCGGTGCGCGACTTCCAGGACCGCACGATGAAGCCCTTCGGCGCCGCGGTCGGCCGGTACCTGCGCGCGCCCGACAACCCGCGCGGCTACCCGGACCTGGTCATCGAGCGCGCCGGGCACGACGCGCTGGCGGTGAGCACCTCGCTCGTGAAGCCGTTCACGGGGCGCGTGGTGTTCGCCGAGGAGATGGCCGGCCGCCGCTACACGTTCTACGCGCCGCAGGTGTGGATGCGGCAGCGCCGCATCCTCATGCCGTCCGCGTCGATCAAGGGCACGCACCTGTGCAACGCCTACGAGGTGACGCGGATGAACGAGATGGTCGAGGCCGGACTCCTCGGCGTCACCGAGCCTGCCGTGGTCGCATGGCGCGAGCTCCCCGCGGCCCACCAGGCGATGTGGGAGAACCGGCACCCGGCGGCGACCTTCGTCTGCAACCACGCACTCCCCGCGACCGGGCTCCGCACGAAGGAGCAGCTCCTCGAGGCGTGGGCGGCCGCCTCGCACACGCACGACCGGGAGGCGCGATGACCGGAGTGGCCGACGGCGTGAACACGCCCCTCACGGCGCCGCAGGCCCGGGGCGCGGCCGGCCGGCTCGCCGGCAAGGTGGCGCTGATCACCGGCGCCGCCGGCAACATCGGCGTCGAGATCACCCGCCGCTACCTGGCGGAGGGCGCCATCGCCGTCATGGCCGGGCGCAACGTCGAGCGGCTCGAGGCGGCGCGCGACCGGCTCCTGGAGGAGGGCGGCCTTCCGGCCGCGCGGGCCGGCGTGGTACGCATGGACGGCGCGTCGCCCGACGAGGCGCGTGCCGCCGTGGCCGAGATCGCCGCGCGGTGGGGGCGCATCGACGTCGTCGTGAACAACGCCGGGTCGGCGGGACCGAAGCAGCCGCTGGAGAGTCTCCCGTTCGCCGCCGAGGAGCTCGCCGCGTTGCGCGACGCCGGGTCGACCGACAGCGAACGGGTGAGCGACGCGGCGCGAAACCTGTTCGGCATCGCGTGGAACGTGGTGCGTGCGGCGGCGCCACACCTCGCGCCCGGCGCGAGCGTCATCAACGTCTCCACCATCTTCTCCCGCACCCAGTACTTCGGCCGCGCGGCGTACGTGGTGCCCAAGGCGGCGCTCAACGCCTTCTCGCGGCAGCTCGCCGCGGAGCTCGGCGAGCGTGGCGTGCGTGTGAACACGGTCTTCCCGGGGCCCATCGAGAGCGAGCGCATCCGCACCGTGTTCGCGGCGATGGACCAGCTGCGCGCCGCGCCCGACGGGAGCACCGCCGAGGAGTTCTTCGCGATGATGACGCTCGCGCGCTCGCGCGACGACCAGCCGCCGAGGCGAGGCTACCCGGCCGTCGCCGACGTCGCGAACGTCATCGTCTTCCTCGGCAGCGACGAGAGCTCGGCGATCAACGGCCACAACTTCGAGGTCACGCACGGCATGACCGTGCGGCAGGAGAGCCGCTCGACGCTCGTCTCGCGCCCCGGGCTCCGCACCATCGACGGCACCGGCATGACGGTGCTCGTCGCCGCCGGCGACCGGCTGGCGGACGCGCTGAGCATCGCCCGCGTGCAGGCGGGGCGAGGCGCGGACGTGCTGCTCGGCCTCGGCTCCGACGCGCTGGCGGAGGAGGCGCGGGCGCAGCTGGCCGACGACCCGCGGGACGGCCGGGTGCGCACCTTCACGTTCGACCGGTCCGCACCCGGCTCGCTCGACGAGGCGCTTGCGCGAGCGCTCGCCGCGTCGCCCGCGGCCGAGCGGCCGCTGCACGGCGCGATCATCCTGCCGGCGTATGGGCCGGAACGGTTCCGCGGCCCCTTCGCCGAGGCGCGCGACGAGGACGTGGCCGACTTCCTGGACGTCGAGCTGAGCGGCATGATGGCGATCGCGCGCACGCTCACGCGGCACTGGCGCGACCACCCTCCCGAGCTCGACTCGCCGCGCGTCGCGTTCCTCTCCAACGGCGGCGACGGGGCGGGCAACCGCTACGCCGACGTGCTGCGCTCCGCCACCGAACAGCTCATTCGCGTGTGGCGCGACGAGAGCGAGGTGCAGCGGCGCGCGGGGGCGCGGCGCTGGGTCGAGTGGGGCAACCAGATCGTGCGCTGGACCAACGCGGAGCCGGAAGCGCTCCCCTTCGCCGCCGGCCAGGCGGCGCGCATCCTGTTCACCCGGCGGCGCATCCGCCAGGTCAACCTGTACCTCCCCGACTCGATCGTGGAGGCGACCGGGGCGAAGCGCGGCACCTTCGGGTGGATGGAGAGCCTGATGGGGCTGCACCTCGGCAAGGTCGCCCTGATCACCGGCGGCTCGGCGGGCATCGGCGGGCAGATCGCCCGCCTGCTGGCGATCAGCGGCGCGCGCGTGCTCCTCGCGGCGCGCCGGGAGGACCAGCTCGCCGCCATGCGGGCCAGCATCCTCGAGGAGCTCGACCTGATCGGCTACCAGGGCGCGGCGCAGCGGGTGCAGACGATCGCCGGCGTGGACGTGGGGGACGAGGCGTCACTCGACCGGTGCGTGAGCGCGGCGGTCGAGCGCTTCGGCCACGTGGACTACCTGATCAACAACGCGGGCGTCGCCGGCGCGGAGGAGATGGCGGTGGACATGCCGCTGGACGCCTGGCGCTACACGCTCGAGGCGAACCTGGTCTCCAACTACGCGCTCATCCAGAAGGTCGTCCCGATCATGAAGGCGCGGGGAAGCGGCTACATCCTCAACGTCTCCTCGTACTTCGGCGGCGAGAAGTACGTCGCCGTCCCATACCCGAACCGGTCGGACTACGCGGTGTCGAAGGCGGGGCAGCGCGCGCTGGTGGAGAACCTGGCCCGCTTCGTCGGCCCCGAGATCCAGATCAATGCCATCGCGCCCGGCCCGGTGGAGGGGGACCGGCTGCGCGGCACCAACGGCCGGCCCGGCCTGTTCGAGCGGCGCGGTCGGCTGATCCTCGAGAACCGCCGCCTCAACGCGCTCTACGCGGCGGTGATCGAGTGCGTGCGCGCGGGCACGTCCGCCAGCGACGCGATGTACGCGCTCGCGGGGAACGATGCGGAGGCGCTGCGTACCGACGGCAGCGCGCCGGCGCCGCTGCGCGCGCTCGCCGAGCGCGTCGCGGCGGAGGGGGGGCGGGGCGGCGGGTCGTGCGGGCAGTTCCTGCTCGACCGCGACGTCGCCGAGAAGCTCGTCACGCGGCTGCGCCTCGGCGGCTATTTCCTCAAGGAGCCGGCGAACGGGGCGTGCTTCGACGAGGTGTTCGTCGCGGCCATCCCCGCGCCGCCCGAGCCGTTCTTCCCCGCGGCGCAGGTCGCGAAGGAGGCGGAGAAGATCCGCAGCGGTGTGCTCTCGATGCTGCACCTGCAGCACATGCCGACCGAGATGGAGGTGGCGCTCGCGACCGTGTACTTCCTCGCCGACCGGGCCGTCTCCGGCGAGACGTTCCAGCCGTCCGGTGGGCTGCAGCAGGAGCGCTCGAACACCGAGCGCGAGCTGTTCGGAAGCCCGAAGCCGGAGCGACTCGAGCGGATGCGCGGCGAGACGGTGTGGATCCTGGGCGAGCACCTCACGCCCTTCCTGACGCGTACCGCGCGCGCCTACCTGGAGCAGTGCCAGGTCGGACGCGTGGTGATGCTCACCAAGACGGCCCGGGCGGCGGCGGAGCTCGAGCGCGGCCTCGCGGAGGTGCCCAACGCGGCGCGCGTGCGCACCATCGTCGTCGGCGGTGACCTCGAGGCGGGAATGGACCTGGCGCTGGCCGAGGAGGGGCGCCCGTCGGCGGTCGTCTCCACGCCCTTCGCGCCCATGCCGCGGGCGCTCTTCGGCGGGCCGGCGGGGGAGATCCTCGACGCGCGCGCCTTCCGCGAGCTGGTGGAGGAGAACGTCACCCACCACTTCCGCGTGGCCCGCAAGGCCTCGCTCCTCGACGGCGTGCGGCTCGTGCTCGTCTCGCCCGACGTGTGGATCCGCGCCACGCCGGAGGAGTTCGCCCTCGCCAACTTCGTGAAGGCCACGCTGCACGCCTTCACGGCCACGCTGGGGGTGGAGAACGAGCGGCTGGTGCACGGCGTGCCCGTGAACCAGATCAACCTCACGCGCCGGGTGCGCAGCGAGGAGCCGCGTGACGCGGAGGAGCAGGCCGAGGAGATCGAGCGGTTCGCGCGCGCCGTGCTGCTCGCGAGCGCCCCGCTCCCCGACGCGGAGGACAGCCGCTACCGCTCGCGCATCTACCGGGGGATGGCGATAACGGTCTAGGGGCGCGGGGCGAGGCAACGTGAAGGAGGGACGAGGCACGAGTTGAGAGGCACGAGGCAACTGCGGCCGCCGCGGCACGCGCCTCGTGCCTCCCCCCTCGTCTCTCGTCCCTCGCCGTCCCGCCCCACTTTCGGCGGGTCCGGCGCGCCAGTAGCTTTCGCGCGCTCAGGACCCGTCGCCGCCGCGTGGGGCGGCGCACCGTGCCCGCCACGCGGGCGCGTGCCCATTCCCGTCGACTCCGCACATCTGCATGGCGAGCTACCGCTTCGCGAAGGTCCCGCCGCAGGGCGAGCGCATCACGTACGAGGGCGGCGCTCTCGGCGTCCCGGCGAACCCCGTCATCCCCTTCATCGAGGGGGACGGCACCGGCCCCGACATCTGGGCGGCGGCCGTGCGCGTCTTCGACGCCGCGGTCGAGCGCGCCTACGCCGGGGAGCGCCGCGTGGCGTGGATGGAGGTGTTCGCCGGTGAGAAGTCGTTCCGCGCGCACCAGGACTGGCTGCCGGACGAGACGCTCGACGCCATCCGCGAGTTTCGCGTCGGCATCAAGGGCCCCCTCACCACGCCGGTCGGCGGGGGGCACCGCTCGCTGAACGTGGCGCTCCGACAGACGCTCGACCTGTACGCGAGCGTGCGGCCGGTGCGCTACTTCGAGGGCGTCGGCGCGCCGGTGAAGGAGCCCGCGCTGCTCGACATCGTGATCTTCCGCGAGGCGATCGAGGACGTGTACGCCGGCATCGAGTACCGCGCCGGCTCGCCCGAGGCGGAGAAGCTGCGCGCGTACCTGAAGAGCGAGTTCGGCGCCGACGTGCTCGAGGGCTCCGCGATCGGGATCAAGCCGATGTCCGCCTTCCGCTCGAAGCGGCTGATCGACATGGCCATCCGCCACGCGCTGCGGCACGGGCGCGAGTCGGTCACGCTCGTGCACAAGGGGAACATCCAGAAGTTCACCGAGGGCGCCTTCCGGGACTGGGGCTACGAGCTCGCGCGCGAGAAGTTCGGCGACGTGGCGGTGGCGGAGGCGGATCTGGGGAAGGCGGGCACGACGGCGCGCGCGGACGGCGTGGTGATCAAGGACCGCATCGCGGACTCGATGTTCCAGCAGCTCCTCCTGCGCCCGGCCGAGTACTCAGTGATCGCGACGTCCAACCTGAACGGCGACTACCTGTCCGACGCCGCGGCCGCCCAGGTGGGCGGGCTCGGCATCGCGCCCGGCGCCAACATCGGCGACGGGATGGCGGTGTTCGAGGCGACGCACGGCACCGCGCCGAAGTACGCGGGGCTGAACAAGATCAACCCGGGGAGCGTCATCCTCTCGGGGGTGATGATGTTCGAGTTCATGGGGTGGGACGAGGTGGCGAAGCTGATCGTGCGCGGGCTCGAGAACGCGATCAAGTCGGGGCAGGTGACGTACGACCTCGCGCGGCAGATGCCGCGCTCCAGCGAAGTCTCCACCTCCGCGTTCGGCGACCGCATCATCGCCGGCATGAAGAGCTGACCGATGCCCCTGAAACTCGCCGTCCGCGAGCGCGACGCGGCCGCGCTCGACGTCCCGCTGCTCGTGGTCGCGCTCCCGAAGCCGGCGGAGCTCCCCGCCGAACTGCGCGCGCTGGACGATCAGCTCGGCGGCGCGCTCGGCCGGACGATCGGCCGGCGCGACTTCCGCGGCGACCGCGACGAGACGCTGCACCTTTCCGGTGGCGCCAAGGGTCCGGCGCGCGTGCTGCTCGTGGGGATGGGAAAGGCGACCGACGCGCCGCTGGCCATCAAGCGCGCGGCGGCGATCGCCGCGCGCCAGGCCGCCCGGCTGGGCGCGGGCGAGATCGGCTTCACGTCGCCCGGCATGGACGAGCGCGGCGTCGAGCAGGCGGCGGTCGGCCTGCTGGCCGGGTCGTGGGAGTACCGGGACCTCAAGACGCCCGTGCCGGCGGACGAGCGCCGCGAGCCGCTGCAGAGCGCGGTGATCCTCGTGCCCGACGAGAAGGCGGCGCGTGGCGCGCTCGCCGCCGGCGAGGCGATCGGCGAGGGGCAGAGCCTCGCGCGGCGCCTTGCGATGATGCCCGGGAACCTCTGCACGCCCGACTTCCTCGAGCAGACGGCGCGCGAGATCGCGTCGCGCCACAAGCTCGACGTGACGGTGCTCGGCCGGGCGGACATGGAGAAGCGGAAGATGGGCTCCTTCCTCTCCGTCGCGCAGGGCACGCCGCAGGAGCCCAAGCTCGTGGCGCTCGAGTACCGCGGCGGCAGGAAGGGCGACAAGCCGGTGGTGCTCGTGGGGAAGGGGCTCTGCTTCGACACCGGCGGCATCTCGATCAAGCCGGCGCAGGGGATGGAGCACATGAAGTTCGACATGTGCGGCGCGGCCGGCGTGCTCGGCGCG
>Ga0307416_100002451_pt1 | contig 10654 bp, 12 predicted proteins | sample DK1Cmetagenome_2_FD_203821 | JGI IMG/M metagenome (GOLD analysis project Ga0307416, IMG submission 203821) | Maize rhizosphere microbial communities from greenhouse at UC Davis, California, United States - DK15-C-3 | ecosystem: Host-associated > Plants > Roots > Rhizosphere > Soil | place...
GTGGTGAATCCGGCACCTGCAGCCTTAGCGTGCAGAGCCACACCGAAGACCTTGTTTCCGGTGGCAGTGGCAGTCAGTGCGCCAGCGCCGGTGATGTAGACCAACTGGCCAATCGTGAGAGCGCCAGTGACGTTCAGACGGAAAGCACCCTGAAGGGCACACGAAGCGAAATGCGCTCCAGCCGCGTCGTCAAAGTTGCCGACACCGCCCTGAACATTGATGCCGTTCTCGATCTTGGATGCGTCAGTCTGAGCAACCGCGTTGATTGCACCTACTCGAACCGCAGCACCAGAGAGTGTGCCTGCAGGCACCGGAAGGCTGACGTATGCGCCTTCCTTGTAAACTTCGTTAGTAGCCATATAAGGCTCCTTTCATCGCTATTACCATAATAGCGTATCTTTTTCAAGTCTCTTTATAGTATTGCTGGGGTTGATGCAGACCGCTTACCCTGCAGCGTTACTGGGAAGCGGTCTGCATCCAGTACATCGGGCACCAATTTCCTACCCCGTAGGCTTTTGAATACCCACTCGTGTACCGCGAGAGATGCAGACCACCTCCTTAGTTAGCCATAAATAAGAGCTGAAGCTTCCTTGACGGATTCCTGGAAGGACTTGGTCTTACCCTCGTCCTCAACAGCGCCTTCAACTACTCCGGAGCCGATGTCCTTGCGGATCGACTCAACGAGATCCTTGGCAGCGGTGATGGCTGCGGGAAGCTCGGCACCCTTTTCGACAGCGTCGAATACGCGGGTACGCATGGAGGCCGGAAGCTCGGACTCGACCATGGCCGCGTCGATCTCAGCGAAGGAAGGAGTCTTGGACTCTTCAACCTTCTTCTCGGGCGCAGGCTGCTTCATGGCTTCAGTCAGGGCGGTGAGGGAGGCCACAAGACCATCCAGCTTCGTGCCCTGGCTCTCTACGAGAGCTGCCAGTTCTTTGATTTCCATAGAGGAGTCCTCTTTCTTGGGAGGTGTTGGTTTCGGTGACTCAGCCACCCTTGCGGATTCCAGAAGCTCCATGAGCTTCCCACCGGCACCGGCCTGAGTAACTATGTCTACAGACTGGCCGCTTGTTAGCGCTTTCAGGACGGGCACACTCTCTCCGTCAATGTCTTCCGACTCAACGATTCCGCTGGCCCGAATCGACATCCCGGTGTGCTCCGCAAGTTCAGCCACTACCTCGCGGTACTGATTGAAAATGGTTACCGGAGCGTAGAGTCCGTCATTCTCGTATTTAGCATCGGCTTCCAGAACACCCACGAGATCCTTCACGCTGCGCTCGGGACGTTCATAGCCCTCTGTCACAGTCGGATGGTCGAAGTAGATGTGCGTTCCCTTCGGGAAAGCCCTGGCACCGTCGCGCTCCAAAACGTCTTTCGGGTAGAAAGCAGAGCTTCCCTTTTTGTCACCCTCAATAAGTTTTGCGTTCCAGCGCGAACCGGTTTTCGCCATTGCCGACTCCGAGATAAGGATTTTCGGCATTGTTTATCTCCGTTCGTCTATACACCATATTACAGCATTTGACAAGTGTTAGTTCTTTGTTCCCGGCTCGGTCTTGTGATAACCCTCAGCTTCTCTATCGGAGTGATCTCCATAGTTGGGGTTCGCAGACTTGTCCTTGGAGGCCTGATCCTGTGCAGCGGCCTGCTGCTCTGCTGCCTTCTCGGCGGCTTCCGCTGCCTTGGTAGCGGCCAGCATCAGGTTCTCCATGTCTTCCTCGGTCGGCTTGTCGAGGTTGTTGTCGATGCCCAGTGCCTTCATCAGATACTCGCGTACCTCGTCGTCGTGCAGCAGGTTGGAGGGGATCGCCGCCATGATGGCCTGAACAGCCTTCAGCGTGGGCTCCACGTCGATGCGCGGCCAGATCGTCTTGACATCCTCGTGGCCGAAGTACCGGAACAGCCGCTCGAAGAAGTCACTCCACAGCTTCTGCCGTGTCATCATGGCCTTCAGCGTCGGCTCCTCCAGCGTCTCGCCAGCGGAGCGGTTGGCCGACCCTGCGTCGGCGGTGAGCGCTGTCAGCGGGATCTCCAGACCGGCAGCGACCATAGCTGCCAGCGGCAGGCCAGCGCCGAAGTCCACGGAGCCACCGGTGCGGCCCACTGCGGAGAGCGTGGTTCCCATGCCTGCCACGGCGGTTGCGCCGACGTTCTCAACCTCGCCGGTCAGCGGGTTGACCTGGGAGGGCTTGGCCACGCGGGTAGCTGCGGAGTTGGCAGCGCCACGGCTCGGAGTGGTGACCTTCCAGGCAAAGCGTGCGTACGCCTTGACCAGCGTGGCCATCGTCTCCAGGAACTCCTTGTAGGCCATCGACCAGAACACAACGGTGATGGAGTCAGCGACTCCCCACTTCCAGCCCGACTGCTTCTCCCCGGCCTTGTGCAGCATCGCGGAGGCGTAGTTGACCTTGACACCGCCGATGGACTTCGGAGCACCGTAGCGCTCGCGGTCGTAGTCGTCGGAGGGGAAGTATTCAACCTGCTTGCGAGCTACCGGCTCGCCGTCCTTGTACCGGGTGACGCGGCGTTCCCACTCGCGCTTGTAGAACCAGATGTCTTCCTTGTTGTCCGGATTGGACACCGTGCCGGTGATCTGGCTGAAGGGCACACGCTCTATGGAGTCGGTGAAGCGGCCATTGCCCTTGGTCAGCAGGACGAAGATGTTGCCGTCCGTAAACAGGCACTTCTCCATCTCGATGTTGGCCTGCGGAGAGAAGATCCACTTTTTGTTCTTGGCATCTTTGAGGATCGGATTGTCTTCCTCGATGCCCTCGAAGGTGTAGCCGTCGCCCCACACATACGAAGCGCGGACTGCCGCGCCACGTTTGATAAGCGGGTTGATAGCCAGGAGCCCCCGAGTCATCTGGATGTTGTTCTTGACCGTATCCAGAGGAATCTCGGAGGCATCCACATCCTCGCCCAACGGGCGGGTGCCAACGTTGTCGAGGGCAAGCACCACATCGGCTAGAGACTCCTGCAGGTCTTCAATCTGCAGCAGAGCGTTCTGCAACTGCCCCTCATGTGCAGAGGCCTCTGAAAGCTTCTGTGTGGGAGGGCCTGTCCTACGACGCGCCATATTGTAACTCCTATCGGTAATTCTGTCTACTACTAAGAATACCGCAGGGTCAGTAAGGACTGATTGACCAGCCCGTAGGGTTGAACCCGAAGATGTCTTCCAGACCCATCTCGTAGATGTCGCCCACGTTCAGCTTCGCTTCCGGTGCAGCAGGGTCTATATCCAAAACAGCCATTGCATAGATAGCAGCGTCGGCGTAGTCAGGAGACTTGATGCCGCGCTGGGCCATGTCTTCCTTGGACTCGATCTGCAGCGACTTCCTGTTGTTCTTGAAGTGGTAGAGGATGCTCCCCAGTTCTTCCTGCAGGATGATGCCGCGCTGCTCGTCGTCGGACTCGATCTGGATCTCCTGCTTGTGCATGCGCTCGCGTGCGGAGTCGAACCAGTAGGCACGAGCGTTCAGCCACTGCGTGAGGTCAGGGCTCGGGCCGTTACCGATCATGCCGACCACCTCGAAGCGACCGTGTGCCAGCGCTGCGACTTGGTCAACGACACCGGCACCCAGGCCGACACCGTCGATCCGGACTTCCGTTGCGCCCTGCTCGATGGCGTGCTGCACTACGCGCTTGGAGGTTTCGACCGTGTCCTTCTTGCTCCAGCGGTCGATGAAGGTGAGCACACCTCCCTCGAATTTGTAGACCACGGAGAGGTCATTACCGAACCGGGCAACGTCCACTCCCAGGACTACGGGGGAGTCACGCGGCGGGGTGATGTCGGCAGCGGTGGCCTTCAGCAGCGTGGCCAGCGAGAACAGGTTGTTGGTCGCCTCGGTGGAGAACTCTGCCAGAATCTTGGCGATCCAGCGGGGGTCAGTCTCGCCCCACGAGATCCGCTTCTCTTCCACCCACGCGGGGGAGAGCAGACCTTCCAGCGCGATCTTCGGCAGGTTCTTCTTCTCGTCCGTGAAGTTCGGAGTGTCGAAGGCCGTAATGGTGATCTTGTGCCACGAGGGATCGTTCTTCAGGAAGATCCTGCCGAACGGTGTGTTGGCATCGTCAGGGTTGGCGATGGCCAGCATGCGGTCATTGACACCGGTGGTAATGACTTCCACGCCGGTGAACAGGGATTCAGGCACACCGCACGCCTCGTCAATCACGGCGAGAACACCACCGGAGGAGTGGATACCTTGGAAGCCGTGAAGGTTCGTGTCGGCAGGCTTGCGGCCCCAGGCCACGGTTTCCTTGTTGATCTTCCACTCGTCGGACTGGTTTACCTCGCCCACCAGATTGTTCTTGGCGGCGTGCTGGCGCAGGTAGCGCCACAGGATCTTGTTGACCTGCTCGTAGGTCGGAGCGGTGGAGACTGCGACGGCCTCAACGTCGTGCCGGGTGTCCACCCACCACGCGATGACGACGGAAGCGAAGTAGCTCTTGCCCGAACCGTGGCAGGACTTGACTGCCACCTTCTTGTGCTTGACCAGCGCGGCGGCGATCTCCACCTGCTTAGACCAGAGGATGATCCCCAGCGTGTCCTTGGCCCACAAGGCGATGTCGTGCTTGTAAAGCTCTTTCTTGCGCTCGTGCTCCAGCTTCGACCGGGTGAGTCTAACGGCATCAGCCAGTGACGACATTATTCTCCTAGTGTTGCGATCAGCGTCTCAAAGGCGCTGAAGTCTTCCGCGTACAGATACATGACCTTGATGAAGTCGAGCATCACTGCGGTGGGATTATCGAAGCTGAAAATCAGGGTCTTGATCTCGGCCCAGTCGGGCTCAGCCGGGTACTCGTCGTAGAGACGGTTCAGGATTTGCGTTACCTCAGTGCTCAACGATTTCCCCTTCCAGGACTTCCAGTGCGTTCTCGGCGGTATTCAGATACCACTCGTCGTAGCCGTCTTTGAGCTGTGACCGTATTTCCTTGATCTTGCCTCGCTCCAAAGCTGCGTCGATCTTCTGCTCCAGCCCACCCTTCATGTGCATCAGGGCTCGGAATATGAGGCGCATCTGGTCTTCGGACAGCAAGGCGATGTTGGCCCGTACCTCCTCCATGCGGCTCTTGTTCAGGTTCTGCAGCTTCTCGATCTGCTCGAACAGGCCCAGCAGGTTCTTCACCGAGTCGGGGTCAGCGGCATTGGTGCTCTCGACGTAGCTGGTTACGAGCGTCATCAGGTTCTCCAGCCGGATAAGCTGCAGCACCCACTGCTCCTCTGGAGACATCTCCGTGCGGTCGGAGACGTAGCTGCGCCACTCGCGTACCACATCGACCAGTGGGAGGTTGTTGCGCTCGGCTACTTGTTCAAGGTTGTAGCCCTTGGTCAGATCCGGAATGATGATCTTCTGAATTGTTGTCATGGCAGAGGCGATAGATACCTCTTGTGATTCTGTTGACAAGTTGGCTCCTATTTGGTAAGTCACTACATACACTACACCAAAAGAAAATGCCAACAGAAAAGCCCCGGCTTACGCTTGCCGGGGCTTTTCCCACCTTTATAGATACTTCCCCAGGTGTGAAACAAGATAGTTGTATGGCTGAGGAAGCTCTTATATCGTATACGCAAAAGGGCCTCACACCTAATCGTGTGAGGCCCTGCAGTTGAAGACTAGCCCTGGGCTGTCATAGCGGAAACCAGTCATGGTAGCTATCAACACGAGCCAATTTGCTGAGCATTTCAAGCTACTGATAAATACTCTACCAGAGAATTTAGTTCTTGATACCGGCGATCAGATCCGGACGGAAGCCGTACCACTCGCCGTTCGGTGCCTGGACAATCGGAGCCTGCAGGTACGCCTTCTCGCGGAACTCCTCGGCCTTCTCCGGATGCTCCAGCAGGTTCTTCTTCGTGTACGCGATGCCCTTGTTGTCGAGCGCCTTGTAGGTGGTCTTGCACTGTACGCAGTTCGGCTGCGACCAAACCAGTACGGCTTCGTCGGCTACTGCTTCGCTAATCACTTCAGTCATATTGTCCTCCTAGACATTGAAGACCCGGTGCGGGGAGTGTGTCTGCATCCCTACACCGGGCCGGTGTTACTTCTCAAAGTATGGTGAGCAACCACTTTATGTTCAGTGGTATCTGTAATAACTTCGACAATCGCAGGTTGCTCAATCTCGTACTCTAAGTTTACCCGAAAAGAGGAACCACTTTCGCAGCCTGCATATCGCGCTCGGGGATGTCCTTAGTCTGCTGGGCGAACACCTGCGTCTCCCAGCCCACGAGATCATCATGACCCCAGTTGAACTCGGTGAGTGCGTACGTGGTCTGGTACTCCACGTTCACGTAGGCCTTCACGTCGTGGTCTTCCGGAACCCCGTAGTAGTCACGGACTACCTTCTCGGCCTTCTCGATCAGATCCTGTGGGGAGGTGTGCCGTACGTCGAAGCGGATCATCGGTTATCACCAGAGCCCTGCAGCACACCGCGCTGCTTACGGTCGGCCAGTTTGTTGAGGTTCGCCTGCGTCACGGCCTCCGGAGTGGAGCCGATGGCGAGGCTGAGCCGCACGAGATCCGCGCCGATGTACTCCAGGTTCTCCAGCATGCGTGCGCGGCGTGAGTCGGAGATGAAGCTGTTGTCGTCTCGGATGGCCTTCTTGACCAGTCCTGCCATGAACCCTGCGTGGATCGTCAGGCGGTCAGTGATGAAGGGGATGTCCAGGTGGTTGTAGCTGTCGGGCAGGAAGGTGTAGCCGCCCATCAGGTCTGCCAACGGGCACTTCAGCGCGTCGGCCACGGCTGCAAGATACCAGAAGCCGTCACCGTTTTCCTTCTTGTACGCCGCCTTGCGCTCAGTCCAGCTCAGTGCGTCGTTGGCCTTGACCTCGACCAGCTCCGCGATCTCGGACACGAGGCCCAGCACGGTGTAGTCCACCGAGCGCTCGGGCGGGAATACCGCCGTGGTCAGTGCTTCCTGCTGGTATCGAGTCCAGTTCATTGTCAGCCCCATATTTATGCCTCCTCCTCGGCCTTGGACGGCCATAGTTTTTTCTTCTCTTCTTCAGTCAGCTTCGGCCCGAAGTGCCAGTAGCCATCTTTGTCTTGCCAGAAACGGTTTTCTTCTTCCACCAGTTCGGCGCAGCGGCGGTCTGTGCCGTGCTCTCCGATCCGGTGCTTCTCAAAGGCCCCCATGCCGATGAAGGTTTCGCAGCAGCCGCCGCAGTGACCTGCTCTGCTGTTGTGGGGAAACGTCTTCCCGCACTTGGGATGTGTCAGTAGCGCCAATCTTTGTCCTCCTTGCAGTTAGCACTCGTGATTTGACGGCCTCGCAGCCGTCCAGGGTCTAGTTCTCCATCCAGACCCTTGCAAGGCCTTATTTGCTGATCCCTACAACGTTCGGGAACAGCGAGAAGATCGGGAGACGGTATCCGATGGTGTCGAATGTGTACTGCTCGCCGTTCTTGATCTGCCCGAACCTGTCAGCGGAATCGAACTTGCCCCTGAAGATGTTGTCCCTGACCTCCAGCACACCGCAGTCGGTTGTGTAGATCCGGTAGTCGGTTCCCGTCTCGCCGGATGCGACGGACTTGCTCTCTACAGAGCACACCTGCGTGCCGGTGGTGAGGTTGTAGCTCAGGAGTACCGCAAGGCTTCCTCCTGCGATCAGTACGATAAACGCTCCTACCACCCAAGCGAAGTGATCCATTGCCCAGTCAAGCAATCTCATATGTTCCTCCTATGAAGTTTTCTCTTTTTCGGTTGTTCCAAGAATAACACAAGGTGGATGTGCTGGGGGACATGGAGGGATGTGTTCATCCTGGTGACGATTTTCTTCCTGTGTATAGCACCCTTATATGTTTTTTATTTTCTAAATAAAAAGGGAAACGTGTAATGGTCTTATAGGGGAACCGTAAAACCGCCTCCAAACGTACGTATTACGCCACTCACAGCCACCTGCACAGCCGGCCCCTTTTGTCAAGGCTTTTTCGGTAACGATCAGATAACAGAAAAGACCCCCACAGATTTCTCTGCGAGGGTCTTCCTGACCGGTGTGCCTACTACACTAAGCCGGTTCTATTGCTGGCTATGCCTTGCGGATGAACGCCCGGTCGAGCAGGTACGTCCCGCCCCCGCGCAGGTAGATAGCCAGCTGTGCGAGGGTGGTCCCGGCTGGGACTGTGACCTTGGGTGTCAACATGGTCCCCTTGCGCGCCGTGGCTGGCATGTTGGGCTTGGACGGGTCCCACAGGAAAGCAAACAGTTTTCCTGCCGTTGGGAAAGCCGCCCCGTCGTAGCACTGGAGGATGGCGTAAAACGCTTGGGTGCCCGCCGCCGCGTTGGGTTCCAGGTTGCTAATGTCGTACTCGAAACCAGCTTCGATAGTGTCCCCGATAGCCAGTTCGGTCCCGATGTTCACGCTTGAGGCTAGGGAAACCTTGTCCCCGGCGGGAACCACCACGGATTGCCAGTTACCGGCCACGCCATCAGTTCGCGCAACCTTGGAATAGGTAGGTGCGACGGTGAAGGACTGCGGCAGCCATCCCGTTGGCGCGGCGGTAGCGTTGCCGGGGAATCGGCTGGCGGCGCGGATCAGGTTCTTAGGGTCTGTCGGGTTGCTGAACAGGACCGGCGATGGTGGTACTACGCTTGCCAGCGCATCAGCCAAGACCCGGCCCGCCGCAAAGCCCCCGCGCTGCTCCAGATGGGTCTGGTCCGCTTGCATGTAGCCGGTAATGACGCCGCCTGTTACCGGGTCCGTGAGAGCGGCTGCATAGTCGGCAAGGATGAAGTTACGGCGGGAGCGTGCCAGCCCGCGCAGCCACTCATTGAGCGCCATGGTGTTATTTCGTTGCGCTTGAGTGACTACGGCGTCACCGTCAGGTGGGACGGTTCCCGCAATAACCCTGACACCGGCGGTATTCAGCGTGTCGTAGATCGCGGTCAGATTCGCCTTCGTGGTCTCCAGCGGGACCGACTGCCGCGTGTCGTTTGTGCCAGCCAGAACATGGCAGTACCCCGGCGCGTGGGCCAGCACATCTGTCTGGATGCGTGCGAGCATCTGCGCGGACGTATTGCCACCGATACCCGAGTTGGCCACAGTGCGTAGACGGTTCCCGAGCAGAGTTTGCGCCCACGGCCAGAAGGATCGGCCGTCCGTGTTGCCGTTTGTGGGCCGTAGCCCGCCCTGCTCCGTGATGGAGTCCCCAAGCCAGACAATGGTATTCAGGCTGGGGCGGACATACGTGCTACTTAGTACAGTGTTGGCCGCACTACCTGGAGTCTCCAGATCCGTCTGTGTTATATGTTTTGGCATCTAAGTCTCCTAGAGTGCGGTAGTGGTAAGTGCGCCGTCGTCGCCAACGGTCAAGCGGAAGCGGGTGCCGTTGGGGGATTTGAGGACAACGCCAGCAGCAGGGTTTACAACCTCGATGTCGCCGTTAGCTCCGATCTTTGCAACGTCGCCAGCAGCATCCTTGACAATGAGCGAGGCTCCGGTGCCCTTGTTGGTCAGCTCAAACGCTGTCCCAACCCCTGTGCCGTTCTTCTGCACCCTGAGCGCAACGCCGCTATCCACCGACGTGGTGAGCAAGGGCCCGAACTTGCGGCTGTTGATAAGCAGCGGGTAGAAGCCTTCTGCTCCCACACCCTGCTCGATCTGCACGGCGTTCGATGGCCCGTTGTGTGTGATCCGTGCGGACACTTTCGAAGACGTGGCATTGCCGATGATCCGCAGCGTCTCGTTGGTCGCGTCAGCGGGGGGAGTCAAGATCCAAGAGCCTCGCCCGTCAAGCCTTGACCAGATAGCCCCTGTGTGGTCAACCTGCTTGATAGCGTCACCTGTGGAGGCAGTATTGGTCACGCTGTTCGGGTTCAGCAGAGGGTTGTTCGTCTGCGCAATCAGCAGCATGTCTCCGGTGCCGGTGTTGTCCAGCCGCACACCGGTGCCGTTGCTGTACTGATGCACCACTGCAGCAGTGTGTGCCCCAGGACGGTTACGGATGTCAAACCCAGGCTTTGTGGTGCCGTGGTGGTCAATGTGGACGGGGATCGCTTGGTTCGTTGGCGAGTCAACTACGTTGACCTGCCATTCCTTAGTGCTATCCGGCAGCACCGTGTCGGCATCCGTGCGCACAGCCATGCTAGAGACTGCCGCAGACACAGCCTCTTCGGTGGGGAGCACATTGGAGCCGTCCTTGCCAGGATCTCCCTTGACCTTCAGTGACTCCAGCCACTCGGCTTCGGTGCCAACAAATCCTTCATCGAGCGCTACCTGATAGGCGCTCTTTCCTTTGGCACCAGAAGGAAGACGAAGATTGATCTTCTGGTTAGGGGCTTCCCCTGTGATCCACGCCTCAGCGTTTGCCATTTAGACTCCTCTAGCATAATTGCTTTTCAAATTCAAGTTTACCAGTGATAAAAGAGAGAGCAGTGTACCTTTCGGCACACTGCTCTCTGTCTGGAGGTGTTAGTTGCTCAGGTCAACACGCATAACCGGTTCTATTGGCCGTTTCTAGAAGCCATTGAAGGGCTGGATGAACGGCTCGAACGACGGTTCAGCGGTGGCAATCAGCCTCGCGCCGCCTCCTGCGCCGCTGACCATGTTGTTAGAGGTGATCCGAACGTTCTGGTCTGCCGTGGTCCTTACCCACAACTGCACCGCGTAGATATTCTCTGCGGGCAAGGTGGAGTAGAGCGAGGTTAGGAACTCTGTG
>Ga0307416_100002453_pt1 | contig 10652 bp, 9 predicted proteins | sample DK1Cmetagenome_2_FD_203821 | JGI IMG/M metagenome (GOLD analysis project Ga0307416, IMG submission 203821) | Maize rhizosphere microbial communities from greenhouse at UC Davis, California, United States - DK15-C-3 | ecosystem: Host-associated > Plants > Roots > Rhizosphere > Soil | place: USA...
CTTCGCACTGCCCGCACACCAATATCGGCTGGACGAATCCTTCGCCGTAACACTGAGCGACTCCGCGCCGCTGGTAAGCCCGTTGACCATCAGGGCAGTTGATGGCTCAGGCCTCATTCAGCTTGCTGGCAGGGTCCCCGGCTCCTCCTCCGGTTCGCTGCTGATCCGGGCGCTGAGCTTCGATCTGCATGATGCGTATGCGCTGCTTCAGCGGGACACTGCCGGCATCGGTGGCGAGTTGGGCCTGGATGTTCGGGTGGGAGGTACCGCCGAATCGCCCACCCTGCGAGGCTCGGCGACTCTGGCAGGAGGGCGGTTCGGCAACTTCAAGGCACCATTCCTCCAGGGGGTGGTGGACTACGCCGACCGGCGGCTCGAGACCGACCTTCTCCTCTGGCGCACCGGAGAGAACGTTCTTGATGTCGGCGCGACGTTGCCGCTGGATCTGGCCCTGAAGGGAGCCAAGGAGCGGCAGGTCGATGGGCCGCTCTCGGTTCACGCGCGGGGCGATAGCGTCGACCTTGGCATTCTCGAGGCCATCACACCCGGGGTACAGAAGGTAAGCGGCGTTCTCTCCACTAACGTGAACGTCAGTGGTACCTGGGAGGCGCCGCGGCTTACCGGCGCTGTACAGATCCGGGACGGCGCGATGAGCATTCCGGGTCTTGGAGTTCGGTTCGGGCAGGTGCGGGGTGGGGCAACCTTCCAGGGCGATTCTCTGGTGCTCCACAACGTGGCTCTTTCAAGCAACGGCGGGACGCTCGGTGTCACCGGCTCGGTCCGGCTGGAGGATCTGGCTCGTCCAGTCCTCGATCTGGGCTTCAGGGCCAACAATTTTCGAGCGATCGATGTCCGAAACTTCCTGACCCTGGATGCCACCGGTGAATTGCAGCTGCAAGGCCCGTTTTTCCGGTCCCGGCTGACCGGGAACCTGACTGCCAACAGTGGTGTGCTCTACTTCGCCGACCTGGTGAGCAAGCGGATCATCGATCTCGAGGATCCGACGATCGCGGATCTCGTCGACACGACCCTGCTCCGCCGCGAAGATCTCGGAGCCAAATTCCAGAATCGGTTTCTCGATTCGCTGACCATCACCAACCTCGGCGTGGAGATGGGTACCGACGTCTGGCTTCGCTCCGCCGAGGCCAACATTCAGCTGACCGGTCAGGTGCAGCTGAGCAAGACGCGGCAGGCGTACACACCATCGGGAACTCTCGAGGCGGTTCGCGGTAACTACACGCTGAAGATCGGACCGGTAACCCGTGACTTTACGGTGGAACGCGGAACGGTGCGCTACTTCGGCGACCTCAACGCGGCGCTGGATATCCGCGCCAGTCACGTGATCCGAGCAGTCAGAGGCGAAGAGGTTCCGGTGATCGCCGTCGTTACGGGTACGCTGTACGCTCCGAAAGTCACGCTCGAGAGCACCTTCAATCCGCCGATCTCGCAAACGGACCTGGTCTCCTACATCGTCACTGGATACCCGGCCAACGAAGCGGCGCGCCAGGGGTTCGGGAATGTGGTGGAGACGAGCCTCTCGTACTTCTCCAGCGCGCTCTCCAGCGAGCTCGAGCGGGCACTGATCCAGGACATCGGCATTCCCATCGATCTCATCGAGATACGTCCGGGCGTCTCCCGCGGGAGTGGCAGTACGATCAGCCAGTTAGCCGCAGGGTGGCAGCTCGGAAGCAAGACATTCCTCCGCTTCAACGCCGGGTTCTGCCCCGAGAACCTGGGACAATTCAGCTATAGCAACCTGGGTGCGAGTCTCGAGTTCAGGTTCAGCAAGGAGTGGAGGCTCCAGACCAGCGTTGAGCCGAGTCTGCAATCCTGCCACCAGGACATTGGCATAACCTCGACCAATCCGTATCAGATCGGCGCCGATATACGCTGGGAACGGGAGTTCTAAGCGTGACGCGGGCGCTGGTCATCACCAACCCGGCGGCGGCCAGGACGGCACCGATGGCGGTAAACGCAGTGATGAGCACGCTGCGTGCGGCCGGCTGGGAAGCCGAAGTTCTGGCCACCGGCGGACCGGGCGACGCCCGCAAGCTCGCCGAGTACGGCGTCTCCGAAGGGGTGGACGTGGTGGCGGTCTTCGGTGGCGACGGTACCACGATGCAGGCGGCCGCCGGTCTGGTCGGTACCGAGGTTGCTCTTGGCGTCATCCCAGGAGGGACCGGAAATCTTCTGGCCGGTAATCTCCGCATTCCCGCTTCGCCGGCGCGTGCCGCCAAGGTCCTGGTCTCTGCCCGTCCGAAGCCTTTCGATCTCGGCCGAATGGAGAGACCGGGTGGGCCGCAGTACTTCGCGGTAGCGTGCGGGGCAGGGTACGATGCACGCGTCATGGCAGGAACCCTTTCCGAACACAAGCGGCGCTGGGGTATGGCCGCTTACGTGGCCACCACCCTGCGACTGATCGCGGAGATCAGGAGCACCTTGCACGCCATCACGATCGACGGCGTCGAATACGAAGCCAACGCAGCCATGGTCCTGGTGGCCAACTGCGGTGAGGTCATTCCGCCACTGGTCAGACTCGGTCCGGGAATCACCCCTGACGACGGCATGCTGGATGTCGTGGTAATGCGCGCCAACAACTTTTCGCAGAGCGTCCGGGCGGTGTGGGATCTGCTTCGGTTAGCTCCCGGAGCGCTTGGGGAGGGTGCCTACGTGGGGTATGCCCGCGGGCGCGAGGTCCGGGTTGAGTCGGATCCAGTCCAGCCGGTACAGCTCGACGGCGAGCCAGGGGGAGAAACTCCCTTCAGTGCGAGTGTGATTCCCGGAGCGATTAAGGTGATGGTGCCGGTCGGCCGATAAGCCATGGTGCAATCGTGATCAGTGACTAATTTCTGGGGGTACACTGTCACCTCGGTCCAAGGTATCTGCATGGCCGGCTCCGTCCTGCTGATTGATGACGATGTCGACGTTTTGCGCAGTATAGGCAACTATTTCGAGCGCTTCGGCTACGAAGTGACCCGTGAGTTGAGCGGTGAGGCCGGCCTGGCAACCTTCGACCGGCTGCGGCCGGAGGTGGTGATTCTCGACCTGGGCCTGCCCGGCATGGACGGCATGGAGGTGCTGGAGCACCTGCGCCAACGGGACGCGTCGGTGGTCCTGCTGACCGGTCAGGCGGACGTGCCGACAGCGGTGCGGGCCATGCAGCTGGGCGCCGAAAATTTCCTGACCAAACCGGTCGACATGGAGCACCTGGCGGCGGCCACGGCGAGAGTCGCTGACAAGGCCAGGCTGCGCCGGATCAATGAGGCGCTGCTGGTGCAGAGCGCCCCGGGGCACGGGCTTGATTCTCTGGGCACCTCGTCCGGAATGCAGGACTTCGCTCACCAGGTGGGGCTCCTGGCCCAAAGCGAGCGGACAACCGTGCTGCTCACCGGAGAGAGCGGAACAGGCAAGGGCTGGGTGGCCCGTATGATCCACGATCTCAGCCCCCGCGCGAAAGCCCCGTTTGTGGAGGTGAACTGTGGCGGCTTGAACGCCACCTTCCTCGACTCCGAGTTGTTCGGTCATGAGAAGGGCGCGTTCACCGACGCCAAGGACCGAAAGCAGGGGCTGTTCGAGATCGCCGATCATGGAACGATCTTCCTCGACGAGATCGGCGATCTCGCGCCCGAACTTCAGCCAAAGTTGCTGAAGGTTCTCGAGACCAAGACGTTTCGCCGGCTGGGCGGAACCCGTGAGATCACCGTAGACGTGCGGCTCGTGGCCGCCACAAACAAGAACCTGCAGGCCGAGGTGGAGACAGGCCGCTTTCGGGAAGATCTGTACTATCGTCTGAGCGTCATGCCGCTAACGATGCCGGCGCTTCGGGACCGCTCTCGTGAAGACCGCCTGGCGCTGATCACCCGTCTCTTGGGCGATCTTCGCGCCGAGCTGCCGGACGGGCCTCCGGCGCTCTCGAGTGAGGTCCTCGAGCGCCTTCTTTCCTATCCGTGGCCGGGGAACGTCCGTGAGATGCGCAACGTGCTGGAGCGTGCGCTCATCCTCGGCCGCGGGCAGCCGATGGTGAGTGTAGAGCACCTGCCGGGAGAGTTCCGCGCTCGTGCCGGAGTGGGAGACCGGCGGCACACTCCACTGAGCCTGGAAGATCTGGAACGGCAGCACATCGAGCGCACCCTGAAGCACCATGCCGGTAATCGAACGCGCGCCGCCATCGAGCTCGGCATTTCGCGAGCGACACTGATCAACAAGATCAAACGCTACAACATCCTTGCGTGAGTGGCTGTATGGCCAAAGTCCAGGAACATGATGGAATGGGTTGCCGCGCTTGTGGCCAGGAGGAACGCGCCTCCGAAGGCTACCCGTGTGCCAGCTGCGGAACCTTCATCTGTCTGATCTGCACCTTCCGGGGAGTTACGCTCTGCCGGGAATGCGCATCCAAAGCAGCAGCCGAAAAGAGCCAGTGACGGCGAGATCGTGGTGACCGCAGCAATCGCCCGCGCAGCAATCGCCCCGGTTCTCGTAGAGCCACGAATTCGCGCAGAGCAGGTGACCCAGCTGGTGCTGGGCGAAACTGCCGCTATCACCGATCAAAGTGGTGAGTGGCGCCGGGTCTGCACTCACACGGATGGCTATGACGGCTGGACGCATTCCGGGTATTTGTCCGAAGTAACCGAGCAGCAGGCCGAGGAATGGCGTGAGCGCGCCACGGCCTGGAGTGAAGGCGCCATCGTTACCATCGGACAGGTCCGCCAGCCTCTGCCATTGCGGGCGCGCCTCGACCTCCAGGCGGAAACCGTCATACTTCCTGATGGCCGGCGTGGCCGCGTTATCGCCGGGAGCGTACGCACCTTGGAAGAGCTCACGCAAGCGGCACGAGCCAAGGCTCCGGAGCGCTGGGCCCTCGAGTACTTTGCCGGCACGCCGTATGAGTGGGGCGGAGTGACTCCATGGGGCGTCGACTGCTCAGGGCTGGTGCAAACGACGTTTGCAGCGCGCGGAGTGAGCCTCCCGCGGGATTCCGCACAGCAGGTCTTTCACGGCTCCGCCGTCTCATTCGAAGCCATGCGACCAGGTGATCTTCTCTTCTTCTGCGGTGAGTCGACCAGCAACATCACGCATGTTGCGTTTGCCGCTGAAACCGACACGTTGATCCACTCGACACTGGCCTGTGGCGGGACTCTAGTGGAGCCATGGCTTCCAGGAACACGAGCAGGAACACTGCGTCAGCGTCTCGTAGCGGTGCGGCGTCTGGAAGATCGGTGAGGCGCAAACTCGTCCTTTTCGACATAGACGGAACGATCTTGCTGACCGCTGGAGCAGGGCGCCGGGCCATCGTAGCCGCGATCAGCGAGGAGGTGGGGTCCAGCGCCGCGCTGAAGCTGATACGGTTCGATGGAAAGACCGACCCTCAGATCATTACCGAGCTGCTCGAGGCTGCAGGTCATCCAGGGCCTCACGAGCCGGATCGAGTTGAGGCGATCTGCTCCCGCTATGTCACACTGCTCCAGCATGAGCTCAAGCAGCCGGCGAACCGGACCACTATCATGCCCGGTGTGCTCCCGCTGCTCGACCGGCTGGAGAAAGAGAATGTTCTCCTCGGGCTGCTCACCGGAAACATGGCGGAGGGGGCCGCTCTGAAGCTGCGAGCAGGCGGCATCGATCCAGCACGATTCGTAGTTGGAGCGTACGGCTCTGATTCCGCTCATCGTCCCGAGCTTCCCCCAATCGCTGCCCGCCGGGCAGAGCCATACTTCGGCCGCACGCCTAGCGGCCCCGAAGTCGTGATCATCGGCGACACGCCGGCGGACATCGCGTGCGGAGCATGCATCGAAGCTTGCGCGATCGGTGTGGCGACCGGAGCCTACTCCGTTGCCGATCTGATGTCTTGCACTCCCCACGCAGCATTCGAGAACCTCAGCGACACCGACCGAGTAGTGGAGGCCATACTTGGCCCCCGCATCAACTGAATCCTGGCAAATTCCTGAGCTCGGGCCTTCGCTTGGGCGCCTCGTGGATCCACCGCTCATGCGAGGGGACAGGGGAGCGCTCGACCTGGTGCTCGACGATATCCGCCTCGATCTCGTGACCGGCATTTTCGAGCTGGCCGGTGCCGCGCGCTCCTTTGCCGGAGCGGGGGATCGCCAGGGAGCCATCTCTTCCCTATCTCGACTGGCATGGCTTGGATTGTGGGAGCGCGCGGTAGGTGCGTCGGCTGAAAGGCTGGCCACCCTGGTTAACACAAGGCTGAGAGAGGCTGCCGCCGAGTCCCGACTTCCGCCTGAGCAGTTGGAAGCCTTTCTCCTGAAGGCGGAAGACGTGCGCGCCATCGCGTCACGCATCGGGAGTGGCGGTGCCGGTTTCGTTGGTGCGCTCGATGCCTTGGAGCAGACGGTGCCCGTAGCCGCAGCCTCGGGCAGTCGAGGCCGGGCCGGGCAGGAGGACTGGGAACGCGCGCTGGCGGGAGCCGCGCGGCGCCTGGAGGCAGCATGGCTGGCTCTACTGGCCAGCGCGCGCACCGAGCAGGACCGCTGGAAAGCCGAGATCGACCAGGTCAGAGCGTGGCGCCGCCCAACCAGGCTGCTCTGGCTCATCACGGCCGCTGCGCTCGCCATCGCCACGTACCTGGGTTTGGTGCTCGGCGGGTACCTGCCGGTACCGGTATTACTCCGCCCGCTGGCCGAGTGGTGGTGGTCTCATCTGTGACGGTCATCGGTGTTGGCATCGACCTGGTGGATCTGGAGCGGGTGAGAGCGCTGCTCGCAAGTAAGGGCGAGCAGGCGATGACGCGATTCTTTTCTGAGAAGGAGCGCGAGTATCTCTCGACCCGACCCGATGCCACGGGACATGCCGCTGCGCGGATTGCAGCGAAGGAGGCTGTGTACAAGGCGATGCAGTCGCTGACTGGAGCAAGAGGAGTGGGCTGGCGAGAAATCGAGGTCTCGCGCGACCGCGAGGGTAGGCCGGCAATCCTGCTTCATGGTCTTGCTGCGCGGCTCTCCGTCCAGAATGGAGGCCTGCGAATCCAGATATCTCTCACTCATTCCGCAACATCGGCCGGTGCGATCGCGGTGGTGGAGGCGCCCTAAAGCCTCTTTCAATTGCGACCGGACTACTCTAGTTTGACGGAACGTTTCCTCAAACTGGATGAAAATGGTTCTCATTGGCGGAGCTCTGTTGGTCGGAGCAACCCTCCTTGCAGTCCCCCAACAAACAACCGCGCCTACTGACCCAGCACCCCTGGTTCGAAGGCTTGCGGCAACCGCCCAGCTCGCCGCCCAGGAATACCGGCTCGGCGTGGTCGGGGGCCGAGTCGTTCTTCAGCCTGAAGTGGATGAAGCGGAGCTCTTTCTCGAGGAGTCGCGCCGCTCGGCAGCGGCGTTGCCTGCCGGCGTGGCCGCAGGCGCTATAGCCAAGCTCGACTCGATCATTGCATTAGTGAAGCGAACCGCATCCCCCGACTCAGTCGAGTTTCATGTCAGCCAGCTTACGACAGCCCTGGCGGCCAGACTGGGTGTAGCTCTGGATGACCTTCCAGCCGACACCCCCTCGCTCGCCCGAGGAGCCGAGGTCTACGCCGCAAACTGCTCCAGCTGCCATGGTGCTCTGGGGAAAGGGGACGGACCCGCCGCAGTCGGCCTCAATCCGGCACCCACGAACCTTTCCGAGACAGCTGCACTAGAGGGCCAGTCACCTCTCGACTACTATCGCCGGATAACGATCGGTGTGGTCGGTACTGCGATGCCGTCATTCGAGGACCGCTTACGGGCTGAGGACCGATGGGCAGCGGCGCTCTACGCGTCTTTGCTGCGCCTGCCGCCACCGTCGGGTGAAGTCCCGCCGACGCTCGCATCGTTTCCGGTGACAGGCCGCATGTCGGATACTGACCTGCTGGAGGCGGTCCGTGCCACGGATAAATCCCCGGCCAACCTGTCTCGAATTGCCGCGATCCGTAGTGCGCAGCCTGATGTCAGTGCTGTTGTGACTGCCCAGGTCTTCGATCGGGTGCGCTCTCAGCTCGACTCTGCCTACACTTTGGCGCGCAGGGGCGACTCGTCCGCAAGTACGTCGGCGTTCGACGCCTATATGACTTTCGAGCAGGTCGAGCGGGGAGTGCGGGCGAAAAATCCGACTCTGGCCGCCGAGCTGGAGCGCGACTTCGCCTCCTTGCGAGCGGCGGTGGGGAGCACGACGGACGCGAGCCGGCTGGAGGAGATACGACACCAGCTCGATACCGGACTCGAGCGGGCCGAAGTGACGGTACGCGATAGTCTCTCCCCGGGAAATCTCGCGCTGCAGTCGTTCATCATCATGCTTCGCGAAGGCCTGGAGGCCATTCTTATCGTCGGAGCACTGATGACATTCCTGGTGAAGATGGGTGCGTCCCACCGGAAGCGGGATATCAACCTGGGTGTAGGTGCGGCCCTCGGCGCCAGTGTTTTAACGGCGGTTGCCATCGAGACAGTGTTTCATCTCTCTCCCGCCAGGCAGGAGATGCTCGAGGGGCTGACGATGGTCGTTGCCACGGTGGTGCTGTTCTATGTGAGCTACTGGCTGCTGTCAAAGATGGAAGTGGTGAAGTGGAACCACTTCGTGAAGAGCAAGGTAAACGACGCGCTCACCAGCGGTTCGTCGCTCGCGTTGGCCTCAGCGGCATTCCTGGCGGTCTATCGGGAAGGCTTTGAGACGGTCCTGTTCTACAAGGCGCTGGTTTTGACGGGAGGAGATCACAGCGGCATGCCGATCGCCGCGGGGATTCTGGCTGGGGCTGTCGTACTCGCGGTGGTATATGTCGCAATCAGCCGGTTCGGAATCCGGCTGCCACTGAAGCCCTTCTTTGCGGTGACGAGCGCATTCCTCTACTACATGGCCTTTGTGTTCGCTGGAAAAGGCGTGGCTGAACTTCAGGCGGGTGGACTCCTTCCCACGACACTGCTTTCCTGGGTTCCCCGGCTGCCGGCACTCGGGATCTATCCCACTCTCGAATCCAGCCTGGCACAAGCGGTTCTGCTGGCTCTGCTGGTACTGGCGCTGATCTGGACCTTTCTGATTGCGCCTCAGCGGGTGAATGCAGTCGGCGCGCTGAACCCGTGAAGTTCACCACGGCGGATCTCTGCGACGCATTTCCCGAATCGGTAAAGGTCGCCGAGCCTCTCCTGCTGCGCTACGGCGGTGTGAGTCGCTTTGGCGGACCGATGGAAACGCTTCGTGTATTCGAGGACAACGGCCTGGTTCGAGAAACACTGGAAAGGCCAGGAGAAGGTCGAGTGCTCGTGGTAGACGGGGGAGGATCCCTCAGAACGGCACTCGTTGGTGGTCGGCTGGCGGCGCTCGCGCACGCCAATGGCTGGGCGGGCGTTGTCGTCAACGGGTGCATCCGGGACTCGGCTGAAATTGCCGAAATACCGATAGGAATACGGGCGGTGACTACCTCGCCCATGAGGAGCTCGAAGGAAGGAGCCGGCACCCGCGGGAATGCAGTGGCTTTTGCCGGGCTGGTCTTTACCCCAAGTCATTACCTGTATTCGGACCAGGATGGACTGCTGGTCGCGAGCCGCAGCCTGGCCGACTGAGCCTCTATCACTCAAAGCGAAACGGCCCGTCCGAGACGGGCCGTTCGCGTAAGGGAAGTGGTAGATCGCCCCCTGAGTTTACGGAGACGGACCGAAGTGCCCGCTCCACCCTTCTTCGACCTACCACTTTTCGGTGAAGTCGTACTGACTTCCTGCCGCTGACTAAGGCAAGGTCGATGCCAGATGGGTAAGGCTCGTAAGTCCTTGTTCCACAACAGTAGGAGAGTGACACCTAAAGTGGTTTGCGGGTGCAAAACTTGTACAGAACGCCGTTTTCTGGTCGTAAGTCGTTCTCACGCCGTGCATTACGTAGCTGTCGAAACTTTAGCCGGTGACAGCTTCTTTCCGGTCTCCAGGTACGCCCCTGCTGGCGGCTCGTAGCCTCTCCTCCAGAGGGTGAGGATCACGAGCCCTATGATCACGATGATCGCGCTGGTCAGTTGAGCCAGAGTGAAAGGCCCTAGAAACCGGTCGTCCTTTGCTCGCAGAATCTCTACCAGAAACCGTTCCACTCCGGCAAATACGAGGTAGAGACCGAATAGCCAGCCTACCGGCCGGCTCGATTTGCGGAGTGACCACAGCACGGCGAAGGCAAGAAGCATGGCCAGAGCTTCGTAGATCTGTGTGGGATGAACTGCCAGCACAGTTGCGGGATCTACGCCCGCAGGAATCGGGATTCCAAAGAGGTTCTTGAGGTTTTCCGCCGTCGACGGCGGCAAGCCCTCGGGAAACTTGACCGCCCATGGAAGGTTGGATGGGCGGCCATAGTCATCGTTCACTAAAAAGCAGCCCACTCGGCCCAGGGCATACGCTGCCGCCAGCGCCGGAGCGGCCAGCTGCATCGTCCATCGAATCGGTACTCGGAGCCGCCAGCTGTTCAGGATGACCGCGAGAGCTCCGCCGATGAATCCCCCATACCAGACCAGACCGCCCCGGGAAAAGAGGGCGTCTGGATCACCGGTCAACGCCACATACCAGAGCTTCGCGCCTATGATGCCGCCGATGACCGCGGCGGCTACCATGTCCGCCGCGTAGTCCTCCTTCAGCTTTGCCTCACGAAGCTGACGCGCGATCAGCCATCCACCCATCAGGAAGGCCACCATCAGCATCAAACCGTAACCGGTA
>Ga0307416_100002454_pt1 | contig 10651 bp, 12 predicted proteins | sample DK1Cmetagenome_2_FD_203821 | JGI IMG/M metagenome (GOLD analysis project Ga0307416, IMG submission 203821) | Maize rhizosphere microbial communities from greenhouse at UC Davis, California, United States - DK15-C-3 | ecosystem: Host-associated > Plants > Roots > Rhizosphere > Soil | place...
TTGTTACCTCCTCGTCATCAAAAAGGAGTTTCAGAAAACATGATCCTTAACCTCATCTCCGGTCCGCGTAATGTCTCGACCGCGCTGATGTACTCATTTGCACAGCGCAGTGATACTGCCGTGGTGGATGAACCGTTCTACGCGGTGTACCTCACCAGGAGCGGTGTGGTGCATCCGGGCAAAGAGGATGTGCTAAAAGCGTTATCAGCGGATGAAGAGTTGGTGAAAGAACAACTCACATTACCGCGCGAAAAGCCAGTATTGTTCGTCAAAAACATGGCCCACCATATGGAGGTGCTTGACGATCCCTTCATCGCTGGGGCGACCAACATCTTTCTGATCCGCGAGCCGCGGCACATCCTGGCTAGTTACGCGGAGGTCATTGCGCGACCAGTGATGCGCGACATCGGCATCGCATACCAGTATGATCTGTTCCAAACGTTGTTGGCAAGGGGTGAGGAGCCTCTTGTCATCGAGTCGCATTTTCTCTTAAAGGATCCCGTGCGTGTTCTGACCGAAGTGTGCTCGCGTTGTGGCCTGCCTTTCGAACAACGGATGGCACATTGGCCGCGAGGCCCTAAGCCATATGATGGAGTTTGGGCACGGCATTGGTACGGGAACGTGCACAATTCAAAAGGTTTTGAAAAACAAACAACGAACAGCCGGCCGTTCCCGGCACACCTTCACAACCTCTGCGCTGAAGCACAAAGCTTTTACGAAAAACTCTTACCATTTTCTATAAAAGCTTGATCCTTACGCAAAATAATCCTTACTTTACTTAGCCCGTTACCCCGCCTTAGCTCCATAAAAAAAGCACTTTTGGTTAAATATCCGTTTCTCTCACAGGGGACGAACATCATATGTTACAGAAGTTTAACCCTAAAAACGAATACATAAAGGTTCATGTTGGCGGAAAATTACTACCCAGAGAAGATGCAAAGGTTTCTGTGTTTGACAGCGTCGTTCAGGGTGGTGATGCAGTGTGGGAAGGACTGAGGGTCTATCAGGGAGGTATCTTTTGCCTCGACAAACACCTCGAACGTCTGGAAGCTTCGGCCCACGCTCTGGCTTTTCAAGATATACCGCCCAGAAAGGATATTAAGAAGGCAATTTTCGAAACCCTGGCTGCAAACGGAATGCACGACGAAACACATATACGGCTCACCTTGACGCGCGGGGAAAAGATCACCTCGGGCATGGACCCGCGCCTGAACACCAGAGGATCATGCCTTATCGTGCTGGCCGAGTGGAAACCGCTTGTTTACAACAACGCGGAAGGCATCCGGGTCATTAGCTGTTCACAGCGCAGGAACGGTCCGCAGTTCCTGGATTCTAAAATTCACCACAATAACCTGCTGAATAACATCCTGGCCAAGATCCAGGCTAATGTCTGTGGCGCCGACGCAGCGCTTATGCTCGATCATATGGGTTTTGTGTCCGAGCTCAATGACGCAAACCTGTTCATGATCCAGGAAGGTATGGTCCTTACACCCTTGCCTGATGCATGCCTGCACGGAATCACACGCGGTCTGATCATCCAGATCTGCCGCGAGCTTTCCATTCCTATTCAAGAAAGAAATCTTTCGCTCACCGAGTTCTATAATGCAGATGTTGTTTTTGCAACGGGTACGATGGGGGAACTTACTCCTGTGAAAGAAATTGATGGCAGAGAAATAATCAACCGGTCCTCACATAGCATACTGGAAAATATTATCACGCGCTTTCACAAACTAATTCCTCAATACTCAGAAAAATTAAATTGATTATGGCAAAGACATCCAACAAAAACGCGACTGTCAAGGTTCTGGCAGGGGAACGCTGGAAAGAACTTGACCTCAAAAAAGGTGTAACCACAAAAAGGTATGCTATCTCGAACCGGGGCCGGATTGTAAGCTTCAAAAGCAAGATCGATGATGGCTATGTTCTGAGGCCACGCCTTACCCAAGGTTATCCCAGTGTCACCATTGGCAGAGAAGCCAACCGTCAGAATTATTACCTTCACAGACTGGTGGCTGAGTACTTCATCAAACAACCAAGTGCGAAACACAACTTCGTCATCCATGTGGACCACGTGAAGGAAAACAACAGCGTGGACAACCTTAAGTGGGTGCGTCATGAAACGCAGATCGAGCATGCCCTGAGAGATCCTAACGTTTTGGTACGGCAGAATCCCGCGGAGGGCCCCAAGCTGAACGCGTCGAAAGTAAAACAGATCAAGCGCGCGCTTCAATCGAAAAAACAACCTACCTTGAAGGCGCTGGCCAGGCAGTTCAAGGTGTCGGACATGCAGATTCATCGGATCAAAACCGGTGAAAACTGGTCACACGTCACAGTATAACTTTTAACTAATGCTTAGAGTCTTCTCTTTTCTTTTGCTGTTTGTCACAGCCCAGGTGCTGTATGCCCAATCGATAAAAAGTTTTTCACAGGGTAAACCGGAAGATGCCGGGCTCTCTCAGACCCGGCTTTCGAACATCGACAGGCTCCTGGAGGAAGAAGTGAAGAATCAAAGGATACCCGGAGCGGTAGCGCTTATTATCCGCAGCGGCAAGGTTGCGTACTATAAGTCCTTTGGATACAGTGATATTGAAAAGCGCTCAGCTTTGAAAAAAGACGATATCTTCAGGATAGCCTCTCAAAGTAAAGGGATTACGAGCCTGGCTGTGATGATGCTTTGGGAGGAAGGACGGTTTCTGCTTGATGATTCCGTCTCGAAATACATTCCTGAATTCAGGAACCTCCGGGTATTAAAAAGCTTTAATACTGCTGACTCAGCGTACACCACCGAGCCTGCCACGCGGGCGATGACCATCCGGCACCTGCTCACACACTCATCGGGCATCGATTATGCGGTAATAGGCAGTCCGGAGTTTAAAGCGATATACGCGAAAGCCGGAATCCCCAGCGGCATCGGCAACGATCGTGACGTGCTTGGCAATAAAATGAAATTGCTCGGCCGCATGCCCCTCAAACACCAACCCGGTGAACAATTTACCTACGGACTCAATACCGATGTCCTCGGTTATCTGGTCGAGATCTGGTCAGGAATGTCCTTCGACAAATTCCTGAAAACCCGGATCTTCGATCCGCTCGGGATGAAAGACACGTACTTCTACCTGCCTAAGGATAAACACGAGAGGCTCGTCGCCCTGCACGGCAATAAAGGTGGGAAGGTTTTCAAGCTTAACTCAGGCGCATACGATGCCATGGCTGCAGATTATCCGAAACTTCAGGGGACTTATTTCTCAGGCGGGGCTGGCCTTTCCTCCACGGTGGAAGACTACGCCAAATTTTTGCAACTCTTCCTTAATAAGGGTGAGTTCAATGGCGTAAGACTGCTGAGCCGTAAAACCGTAGAGCTGATGTTAACCGATCAGCTCCCGCATCTGGATCAGGAATTTGGCCTGGCCTTCGGCCTGGAAACCGAGAAAAATGATTACCGCTCGCCGGTAAGTAAAGGCACCTTCTCCTGGGGTGGAGCATTCAGCACGCAGTATTGGGCAGACCCACAGGAAAACCTTATTGGAGTGCTCTATACTAATATCTACAACAATCCGCACGGCTATATTGCCGAGAAATTCAGAGTGCTGACCTATCAGGCGATAACCGATTAACTTTCATTGATCCGAACGTCCTTGTGGTACCCATTAGCGAGGCGGTTGTAGGGAAGATTAACGATTAGCTCCTCCTCCTCAAGCCGAGCATTGATCTTGTTGATGTCAATATAATAGGGTACGTTGCGGTTATACACAAATCGGGGAAGCGGTATCAGACGTTCACCGGAGATGATGTTGATCAGATAAAAAATCGAGAGGTTGTTATTATGGATCTCCACCCGGATGTCGTCGAGGCTGATGCCCGGTACGCGCAGATGGATTTCACGACAGTCGTTGTGATGCTCCAGACATAATTGAGGCTCGCTGACCCCTCCGTTCAGCGTATTTAACACATCTATCGAAGTTATTAAATCTAAATAATTTTCCTTTTTCATATCCTTGAAAGAATGAAACGCATGTAGCAAGCTGAAAAACCTACAGGTTAGTGAATACCGGTTGTTACCGGTGCCATGAGTATACAGCCCTTAGATTGTTTACCGCTGGCTGGCTGACGGGGATCACTTGAAGATTAAAAAAATTCGTACCAAACAAATGCAGGCACGCCGCAGACGAGAAAACGGCGCGGTGTCACACCAGCCTTAGAGATATCTGGCGTTTGCTTTTGTTGAAAAATCTCTCTGGTGGGGAGCGGGTGCTTTAATGCAAAGGACTACTGTTTAAATCGAAGCTTAAAAAACAGCAGAGTCGATGCGAGAAGCAAAGTGACAAGATTAGCGGCAATTACGGGAAGATCATTAACCGCGAATCCGTATACCAGCCACATCGCCACACCCAAACAGAAAAGCGAAAACATGCCTAATGACAAGTCTTTTGCCGATCGGCTTTTCCATGTTTTTACAACCTGCGGCAGAAAAGCCGCTGTCGTCAAACAACCTGCCATCAAACCGAGTATCTGAATTCCGTTCATGAACGATAAGAGTTTAAGCAAAAATAAACCGGTCAAACAACCTTTTCATTGTGATGTAAAGTTTCTTCAATTCTTTCAACAAGTATCGATTGCGGAATTTTTATACTGAAAGCATTTCCGGACTCATCGACATATTTGTCCAAAGAGCATCGAACGGAAATCATAACAAATCAGTTCACCCCCGAGCTCAGTTTGGAATTTTATTAAAGCTGCGCGGAGCCTGAGACGTCTTTACATAATAGAGAGGAAGGCAAATAATTTTAAGGCCCATACCCCGGACGTTTTGTCGCGACATGCAGGCCATCCGGTATTTTTAACAAGCGTGCACGAACATTGACGTTCGGGATTTCGAAGTCAAAGCAAAAAATAGCCAGACATCCCCATTACTTTTATTCCTTACCGAAATCGTTTGTTTTTTCGGATAAATGATTTACCTTCAATCGTCACCCTTAAACCACCTGCCACATGGGAAAAGTCAGAAATATTATTCAGACGAAGGGTAAGGAGATTTATTCCGTTCCCTCCACTGTTACGGTGTATCAGGCGCTCGAACTCATGTTCGAGAAAAATATCGGAGCTTTACTGGTAATTGACGAAGGCAAATTCGTTGGCATTTTTACGGAACGCCACTATGCCCGTAAGCTCGCACTTCGAGGCAAATCTTCAAAGGAGACCACAGTTGGAGAGATCATGACGGAACAACCCGTAACAGTCACGTGCGACACAAGCATCGAAGATTGTATGCGGATCATGACCATCAAAAAAATACGGCATCTTCCTGTCACCGAGAACGACAGGATCGTCGGGGTTGTTTCCATGGGTGACGTTGTGAGATACATTATAGACGAGCAGAAGTTTATCATCGAGAATCTGGAACAATACATCACCCACTGATAGTATTGTACTCGCTCATGCTTATTTGAAGCACGCGCGGACGCACAACTTGCAAAGGTGTTAGTTTAAGAGCTTAAAGGGTTTGCCGGAGGCAAACAGTTTTGGAAAGCTTGGATCAAACCGAAATGCTGTGGCCTATCCTTATCTATGGGGCAATAGTGTTAAGCCTGGTATGTCTGATGCTGGGCCTTTCTTTTATGCTCGGGCAGCAACACAAGGAACGCGCCACCGGCGAGCCGTATGAGGGCGGTATTGTGAGCGCGGGATCTGCCCGTCTTCGGTTCTCTTCACAATTCTACCTTATTGCCATGCTCTTCGTCATCTTTGACGTAGAGACAATCTTCATCGTTAGCTGGGCCATTGCATTTCAGGAACTAGGGTGGTACGGATATATCGGCGTGATGGTATTCGTCATTCTTCTTTTTGTTGTCCTTATCTACGAATGGAGGAACGGCGCGCTTGATTTCGGACCTGACGGAGGACGTATACTGAAAGCATACAAGAAACAACGGGAGCAAAACAAAAAGATCGGCACTCCCATTAAATCCACTGAGACCAGGAAGACAGAACACGAGCGTGTAACACTTTAAATCTAAGTATCATGAATTGGTGGTTGAGCAAACCTAATGAACAAACCGTTAAGGGCAACAGCTCCATGGAAGAAACCATGAAGCAGAGTGTTATGCTCACCACTGTTCAAGACCTGCTCGCGTGGGGCAGAAAAAATTCGCTCTGGCCTTTTCACTTCGGATTGTCGTGTTGTTTTGTGGAGATGGCCACGAGCATGACCCCGAAATACGATGTGGCTCGCTTTGGCGCGGAAGTGATTCGCGGTACACCACGCGAAGCCGATGTTATGATCATCGCGGGAACCGTGTTTATCAAAATGGCTCCGATTATCAAGCGCCTCCATGAGCAAATGATGGAGCCACGTTGGGTGATATCAATGGGATCATGTGCAAACTCAGGGGGCATGTACGACATCTACAGCGTTGTGCAGGGCGTCGACAAATTTCTGCCCGTGGATGTCTATGTACCTGGCTGCCCACCAAGACCCGACGCCTTTATAGACGGATTAGTTCTTCTCACCGAATCTGTGGGGAAAGAACGTCGTCCACTCAGCTGGGTAATTGGTGAACAAGGAGTGATTCGTCCCGACAAAATATCCATCAAGGAAAGAAGATCTGAAAAACGAAGGGAGATGACCACGTTCCGTTCTCCGGATGAAATTTGATTCGTACAAAACGGACATAATGTGCTACAACTGAGCAGAAAGACCGATGACGATGAGAGTATAGAGTTTTGGGAATAAACAACCGGCGCGCAGTCCGCCCGGCGTGATATGGAAAAAACAATACGTCCAACAGAGCAATTAAGGTTAAAATTTGGTGAAAATATTTTCACTGAACAGCTAACCAGGGATGAGATCCTCACCCTATGGCTCCCGTTGGACAAATTAAAAGCGGTTCTCACTTACCTGAAAACCGAAGTTCCAAATCCTTATCTTCTATTGTATGATCTAAGCGCCATAGATGAGCGAACCCGAAAACTGCACAACGGTTATCCCTCCACGCAGTTTACCATCGTCTATCACCTCTATTCCTTCGACCGAAACAATTTTATCCGTCTCAAGTGTGCCCTCGAAGGCGACTACCCCACCGCGCCGAGCATCATAAGTCTCTGGGCGAATGCATCCTGGTACGAGCGGGAGGTCTATGACATGTTTGGCATCCGTTTCGAAGGACATTCTAACCTTCGAAGGATTCTCATGCCACTGTCGTGGGAAGGTCACCCGCTGAGAAAAGAACATCCGGCCCGCGCCACGGAGATGGGACCCTTCCGTTTGTATGATGAGAAAATCGACCGCGAGCAAGCCTCTCTTCAATTCAAGCCGGAAGAATGGGGCATGGTCCGACAAAGCGAGGACTCCGACTTCATGTTCCTCAACATCGGTCCTCAACATCCCGGCACGCACGGAGTATTGCGTCTTGTTCTGCAACTCGACGGTGAAGACATCGTTGATATTGTTCCTGACATAGGATTTCATCATCGCGGCGCAGAAAAGATGGCGGAGCGCCAATCATGGCACACCTACATTCCATACACAGACCGGATCGACTATCTAGGCGGTGTGAACAACAACCTCGCCTATCTGCTTGCTGTGGAGAAGCTGGCGGGGATCAAGATACCGGAACGCGCCGAAGTGATTCGTGTAATGCTCTGCGAGTTTTTCCGCATCGCGAGTCACCTCGTGTGGTATGGTACGTTCGCGCAAGATGTAGGTCAATTGTCGCCGGTCTTTTATATGTTCTCCGACCGTGAAAAAGTATTTGATGTCATCGAGGCTGTGTGCGGGGGTAGAATGCATCCAAATTGGTTCCGGATTGGCGGTGTTGCTCAGGATCTTCCTAAAGGTTGGGAAACACTGGTCCAAAACTTCATCGACTATTTTCCGAAGCGCTTGCGCGAATACGATAACCTCGTCATGCGAAACGCGATTTTCAAGGCCCGCACCGTGGGCATTGGGATCTTCACTGCCGAGGAAGCCATTGAGTGGGGAGTAACAGGACCGAATCTAAGAGCATGTGGGGTGGAATGGGACTTCCGGAAAAAACAACCGCACTCGGGTTATGAAAATTTTGCTTTTGATGTGCCGATCGCAGAGAATGGTGATTGTTACGATCGCGCCGTAGTGCGGGTAGCAGAAATGAGGCAAAGCCTGCGGATCATCGAACAATGCCTGAAGAACATGCCAGCCGGTAATTACAAAGCTGATCACCCACTCACCACGCCGCCGATAAAAAAACACACGATGCAGGATATTGAAACCCTGATCACACACTTTCTAAACGTTAGCTGGGGACCTGTAATTCCTCCGGGAGAGGCGATGAGTTGTATTGAGGGGACGAAAGGTGCGTATAGCTATTACGCTATCAGCGATGGGAACACTTCTCCTTACCGCGTGAGAGTGCGCACTCCATCCTTCCCTCACATGCAGATGATGCCGTACATCAGCCGCGGATATTCGGTGGCGGACTTGTTGAGCATCCTGGGTGCAATGGACTATGTTCTTGCGGACATAGACCGTTGACTAGACGAGAATAAGAATTGGATCTGAAACTATAAAGTATGTTGACTGCCGCAGAAAAACAGGAAATCGAAAAGGCTATCAGCGTAATGCCTGTACGCAAATCCGGATGTATCGAAGCTTTAAAGGTCGTGCAGCGCCATCGTCGCTGGATTTCCGATGAAAGTCTGAAGGATGTTGCGGCGTATATGGAAATGACAGCGGATGAACTGGATTCAGTAGCCACGTTTTATAACCTAGTCTTTCGCAGGCCTGTTGGCCGTCACATCATTCTCGTTTGCGACAGCATTAGCTGCTGGGTAATGGGATACGAGCACATCAAAAAGTCTCTGGTGGACAAGCTCGGTATCGAATATGGACAGACAACACCTGACGACCGGTTTACGCTCTTGCCTAATTGTTGTCTGGGAACCTGTGACACAGCTCCTGCTTTAATGATTGATAAAGACCTGTATAAAAATGTTACAGCAGGTCAGCTTGACGAAATCCTGCAGAAATATTCTTAGGCAACCACATCAATCAGATATATATGGAGAAACCACTTACAGAACATATCCGCAAGGACCGCCGCCCGCTGTCGCTCAAGGAATATGAAGATGTCGGTGGCTATGAGGCTCTACGGAAAGTATTGAAAGGATTCTCTCCGAAGTCGATCATTGACCTGGTAAAGGAATCAAATCTGCGCGGCCGCGGCGGCGCTGGCTTTGCTACAGGGCTCAAGTGGACGTTCGTGCCGCAGGATGGCATAAAACCAAAATATCTGATCGCGAATGCTGATGAGATGGAACCCGGAACATTCAAGGACCGCATCCTTCTCGAAAGCACGCCGCATCAGCTGATCGAAGGCATGATCCTCTCCGCTTATGCGATACAGGCAGACCAGTCATTTGTGTTCCTGCGGTGGGCTTACCATACGGCGGCGGACGCCATCGAACAGGCCATCCACGAAGCATACAGTGCGGGCTATCTGGGAAAGAACATTCTTGGTTCCGGTTATGATCTTGACATGCATTTGCATACCGGTGTCGGTCGATACATGTGTGGCGAAGAAACCGCGTTGCTGAACTCACTCGAAGGGAAGCGCGCAACTCCTCGCGCGAAACCACCATTTCCGCAGATCAGCGGATTGTTCGGCAGGCCAACCATCGTCAACAATGTAGAGACGCTCTGCAACATCCCTCACATCATCAACAAAGGAGCGGAATGGTTTCGGGGACTAAGTCGTACACAAGATGCAGGTACCAAGATCTATGGTGTGAGCGGAAAAGTGAAAAGACCCGGCGCATGGGAATTACCGATGGGTGTAACAATGCGTGAGTTGATTGAAGAATATGCCGGAGGTATGCAGGATGGACTAAAATTCAAAGGTGCGCTGCCTGGCGGCGCGTCAACAGATTTTTTGGTTGAAGAGCACCTCGACGTGAAGCTCGACTACACAGCAGTCGCCGCTGCCGGAAGCAGACTCGGTACGGGCACCCTGATAATCCTTGATGACAAGACCTGCCCTGTTGGTTTTGTACAGAACCTCGAATATTTCTTTGCACAGGAATCGTGCGGCTTCTGCACACCTTGCCGTGAGGGTTTGCCCTGGGTGTCAAAGATCCTTTCATCTGTTGATGAAGGCAAGGGTACCGAAAAGGACCTGGAATTACTCGAGTTCCACACAAAGTATCTCGGACCTGGCAACACTTTCTGTGCGCTGGCACCTGGCGCGATGGAACCGCTTCAAAGCGCCATGAAATATTTTCGAAAGGATTTTGAACAACATATCCATGAGCATCGATGTCCATGGAAATAATAACGAGTGATTATGGCAACCTTATTCATCGACAACAAGCCCTATGAGGTGAAAGCAGGAAAGAATCTGCTAGAAACCTGCCTTTCACTGGGTTTCGACCTCCCATATTTTTGCTGGCATCCATCACTCGGGTCTGTGGGCGCCTGTCGACAGTGCGCCATCAAACTTTACCGCAATGAAGAAGATAAAAAGGGAAGGCTGATAATGTCCTGCATGGAACCTGTAACTGATAATCAGAGAATTTCCATCGCAGATCCCGAAGCCACACAATTCCGGTCCAATGTTATCGAATGGTTAATGACAAACCATCCCCATGACTGCGCTGTATGTGACGAAGGCGGCTCTTG